>Ga0207653_10000608_pt1 | contig 12529 bp, 12 predicted proteins | sample KBSK5251metaG_FD_184341 | JGI IMG/M metagenome (GOLD analysis project Ga0207653, IMG submission 184341) | Corn, switchgrass and miscanthus rhizosphere microbial communities from Kellogg Biological Station, Michigan, USA - KBS K5-25-1 metaG... | ecosystem: Host-associated > Plants > Roots >...
GCGAAGAGGCAGTGCTTGGCCGAATAGAATCTCATTCTCTCCTCTTCAACCGCGTGGCACTACTCGGACACACTCCTAGCTGTGAGCGATGACGCGGTGGACGATGCGGTCGAGAAGGGGGCATGGACCGAGGTCATTTGCTATGGCGAGAAAGCTTAAGACGTTGAGAAAGTACAAGAGTGACATGAAGTATAAGAGCAGCATCATGCACTCGGTCCACTCGGCTATGGCGGACCTTGCCGAGATCGGCGTGATCGACAAGACCACCATGCGCGAGTTCGACCACATGTGCCTGACGGCCATTGAGGTGCTGAGCCCGAAGGACATCGCCGCCATCCGCGAGAAGGCCGGCGTCAGTCAGGGTGTCTTTGCGCGCTACCTCAACGTGCCCGCCACGTTGGTGTCACAGTGGGAGCGGGGCGAGCGGCGGCCGACGGGCGCTGCCGTCAAGCTGTTGTCCATTGTGAAGCACAAGGGGCTGGAGGCGATTGCCTGACAACCGCGCCCCGGGGACGGAGGGCCTGGGGACCGGAGGGCCCGGGAGGCAGGCTTAGGCGCCCCGAGGCATCTCAGGAGCGCCTCCCCGTAGTTCCACCGTAGTTCCACCAGGGGCGCCCTTTCCCTGGCTCTGGTGCGGTGCTATGAGGGGCCTTGAACGATTCCACAAATGGCGGCTAAGCGGGCCGCGTGCCGGGGGCGGGAGCCTCGGTGCGCCCGCTTTCGGCCAACCTGAGGAACGAGGAGAGCGAGCATGGCGCAGCGGCCCATCCTGAACGATCAGAGCGTGGCCCTGACCTTCGACGATGTCCTCCTCCAGCCCCGCGCTTCCGATGTCCTGCCGTCCCAGGCGGACGTAAGCTCCCGGGTGACACGCGAGATTTCCGTCAAGATCCCGGTGCTGTCCTCGGCCATGGACACCGTGACGGAGGGCCGCCTGGCGATCGCCATGGCCCAGTCAGGCGGGATCGGTGTGATCCACCGCAACCTGACGCCCGAGGTGCAGGCGGAGCAGGTGGCCATGGTGAAACGCTACGTGGCAGGCATGGTGGTGAACCCCGTCATCATCCAGCCCACAGCAACGTTGCGCGACGCGTGGCGGCTGATGGAGATGCACAAGATTTCAGGCGTTCCGGTGGTGGAGGGCGGCGCGCAGGGCAAGCTCGTCGGCATCCTCACCAACCGCGACGTGCGCTTCGCCACCAACCCCGCGACCCCGGTGTCCGAGCTGATGACCCGGAAGCTCGTGACCATGAAGCACGGTGTGAGCCGCGAGGACGCCCAGCGGCTCCTCCACCAGAACAGGATCGAGAAGCTGCTGGTGGTGGACGACGACTTCCGCTGCATCGGCCTCATCACCGTGAAGGACATCGAGAAGTCCCTCAAGTACCCCAACGCCTGCACGGACGAGCAGGGGCGCCTGCGCGTGGCCGCGGCGACCAGCGTCGGCGACGACGGCTATAGCCGCGCCGAGCAACTGATGGATGCGGGCGTCGATCTCGTCGTGGTGGATACGGCGCACGGCCATTCCAGCCGTGTGCTCGACATGGTGAACCGCATCAAGAAGCAGTCGAACCGGGTGCAGGTGATCGCCGGCAACGTGGCGACCGCCGACGGCACCCGGGCCCTGATCGATGCCGGCGCCGATGCGGTGAAGGTCGGGATCGGTCCTGGCTCCATCTGCACCACGCGCGTGGTGGCCGGTGTGGGTGTGCCGCAGCTCACCGCGATCATGGATGCCGTGGAAGTGGCCGCCAAGCAGGACGTGCCGGTGATCGCCGACGGCGGCATCAAGTACTCGGGCGACTTGGTGAAAGCGCTTGCCGCCGGCGCCGAGTGCGTCATGATCGGCTCGCTGCTCGCGGGCACCGACGAGGCGCCCGGCGAGACCTATCTCTACCAGGGCCGCACCTACAAGGCCTACCGCGGCATGGGCTCGGTGGGGGCCATGGCCCGCGGCAGCGCCGACCGCTACTTCCAGCAGGAGGTGAAGGACACGCTCAAGCTGGTACCGGAGGGCATCGAGGGCCAGGTGCCCTACAAGGGCCCGGTGGACAGTGTGCTGCACCAGCTGGTGGGCGGCCTGCGCGCGGGCATGGGCTACGTGGGCGCCGCCACGCTGAAGGACCTGCGCGAGCGGGCGCGCTTCGTGCGGGTCTCGCCGGCGGGCTTGAGCGAGGGCCATCCGCACAGCGTCGGCATCACCCGCGAGGCACCCAACTACCAGCGCAACGGCTAGAACAGGCGAATGGCGAATGGCGCGTGGCAAATGGATGTCCCCATTCGCGATTGGCCATTCGCCATTCGCCCATTTTCCAAGGGGGCCGGCCCGCGCAGGGCCGGAAGCGTCAGGTGAACCAGGTCGCCATTCTCTATCCCGTCTTCGTGCAGGTGCTGCTGACGGTCCTCGTCTACTGTCTGCTGCTGGCGGCCCGCGCCCGCGCCATCAAGGCCGCCGGCTCGCCGCGAGGCAGCGGCGACATCGCCATGGGCCGCTTTGCCTGGCCGGAGGATGCCGAGAAGCGCGCCCACAACCAGCGCAACCAGTTCGAGCTGCCGGTGCTGTTCTACGCGGTAACGGCCTTCGCTCTGATTCTCAGGGCAGTGGACCTGACCATGGTGGCGCTGGCCTGGTCGTTCGTGGCGAGCCGCATTCTCCATGCTGCCATCCACGTCGGCCCCAACAAAGTGCGCTGGCGGGGTCCGTCGTTCGTTCTCGGCTTCCTGATCGTAACCGCGATGTGGGTGAAGCTCTTCCTGCACGTGGCGATGCACTCTACCTAGGCGGCCATGCGGACCGGAGCCCAGATCAAGGCCGCCATCGAGGTGCTCGACGAGGTCCTCAACCGGCACAGGCCTGCCGCCAGCGCGCTGGCCGACTGGGGCAAGAGCCACCGCTTCGCCGGCTCCGGCGACCGCGCCGCCATCGGCAACCTCGTCTACGATGCGCTGCGCCGGAAACGCTCGCTCGCTGCCCGGATGGACGCTGACACGCCGCGCGCTATCGTCCTGGCCGCCGCGCCGCGCGCCCTGGGGCTCGTGCCGGCCGCGGTGACAGGCAGCGCCGACGGCTCGCCGCACGCCATCGAGCCGTTGAGCGACGCCGAGCAGGCAGGGCTGACACGGGAGCTTCCGCAGGACGCCCCGGCTTCGCTGCGCGGCGACTTCCCCGACTGGCTGGAGGCCTCCTTCGAGCGGGCCTTCGGGGCGGCGGCCGCCGACGAGGGCGCTGCGCTCGCCAGCCGGGCGCCGGTCGATCTGCGCGTCAACGGGCTGAAGGCCGACCGGGACAAGGTGATGCGGGCGCTGGCCCGCTTCGCGCCGATCGCTGCGCCTTACTCGCCCGTCGGCATCCGGCTGCCGGCGCCGGACGGCCCTGGGCGCCAGCCCAACGTCGAGGCCGAGGCGGGTCACGCCAAGGGCTGGTACGAGGTGCAGGACGAGGGCTCGCAGGTCGCCGCCCTGATGGCCGCAGCCACGCCGCGCAAGCAGGTGCTCGATCTTTGTGCAGGCGCCGGCGGCAAGGCGCTCGCCTTCGCCGCCACCATGCGCAACACGGGCCAAGTCTACGCTTACGACGACGATCCCCACCGCCTCAGGCCGATTTTCGAACGGCTGAAACGCGCCGGCGCCCGCAACGTCCAGACCCTGCCGGCTGGCGATACGGCCGCGCTGACGGCGCTCGGCCCGCGTTTCGACGTGGTCTTCATCGATGCGCCCTGCACCGGCACCGGCGCCTGGCGCCGCCGCCCCGACGCCAAGTGGCGGCTGAAGCTTGCGAGTCTCGCCCAGCGCATCGAAGAGCAGCACGCGCTGCTGGAGTTGGCGGCACCGCTCGTTAAGCCTGGCGGGCAGCTCGTCTACGTCACCTGCTCCGTCCTGCCTGAAGAGAACGGCGACCAGCTCGCCCGATTCGCGGCGAGCCATCCCGAGTACGCGACCTCGCCCTGGCGCGACTCGTGGGCCGCAGGCCTGGGCGGCGAGCCGCCGAGCTCGGCCTGCGGCGATGCGGCGCTCCTTCTCACGCCGGCGCGGCACGGCACCGACGGCTTCTTCATCGCCGTGCTCAATCGGGCTGCATAGATCGCGCGCAACTCGTGCTGCGTGGGGGCCGCGCCATTTCGCCAAGCGGCTTGCGGCACGCGCCAACCGTCCACAGATAAGTGTTTGACAGGGGCAATGGCCCGACTAAGGATCGGACCATTGGGCACAAGAGGTTTCGCCGCGGACCCAGTAGACGGCGCGTCGAGTGCGCGAAGAGCCGGTCGCCACGCGCGGCCGTTGCGGCCGGCAACGAGAGGACAGCTGTCCCACATGGTTATCGTTCCCCCCAAGCCGAAGCGTCCTCGGCGCTTGGCTACGCGATCGTGCCTCGGCCCGGTCGCCGACCTGGAGGCGCACCTCCCCGAGGAGTGGTGGCGCAAGCTCTTCAACGCGCTCTACGTCAAGACTGACGGCGACGTGGTCGAGAACCTGGAGAACACCCGCCGCGAGGTGGATTTCATCGTCTCGGCCGCGGCCGTCCAGCCGCACAGCCACATCCTCGACCTGTGCTGCGGCCAGGGCCGGCACTGCCTGGAGCTGGCGAGGCGCGGGTTCAAGCACGTCATGGGCCTCGACCGCTCGCGCTATCTGGTGCGGCTCGCCAAGAAGCGCGCCCAGAGCGAGGGCCTGCAGGTGCTGTTCAAGGAGGGCGACGCCCGCAACCCGCGCCTGACCGAGAGCACCGTCGACTGCGTCGCCATCATGGGGAACTCCTTCGGCTACTTCTCCAACAAGCAGGACGACGAGAAGGTGCTCACCGCGGTGGGCAAGATCCTGCGCCCCAGCGGCCAGCTCGTGCTCGACATCACCGACGGCGGGCACATGCACGAGAACTTCGATCGCCGCTCGTGGGAGTGGATCGACGACCACCACTTCGTATGCCGCGAGCGCTCCATCAGCCAGGACGGGGAACGACTGATCTCGCGCGAGGTTATCGTGCATGACGAGATGGGCGTCATCGCCGACCAGTTCTATGCCGAGCGCCTCTACACCCGCGAGAGCATCGGCAAGCTGCTCGATAAGGCCGGTTTCCGCAACATCCGTCACCACGGCCACGCCGAGGCGCACTCCGAGCGCGACCAGGACCTGGGCATGATGGCGCGGCGCATCCTGCTCAGCGCCGACGCTCCCCACCTCCCGGTGCGCAAGGGCAAGGGCAAGCTGCAGGCGCTGGACGTGACGGTGCTCCTGGGGGATCACCGGCTTCCAGACCAGGTCAAGCGCGACGGCGCCTTCAATCCCGAGGACCTCGAGACCACCCGCAAGCTTAAGGACGCGCTGGCCGAGCTGCCCGCCTACAAGTTCCGCTTCCTCGACAACCACGGCACGCTGGAGCGCGACCTCACGGAGCTGCGCACCGACCTGGTGTTCAACCTCTGCGACGAGGGCTGGAACAACGATCCCTTCAAGGAGCTGCACGTCCCGGCCCTGCTCGAGGTGCTGGGCATCGGCTATACCGGCGCCGGTCCCTCCGCGCTCGCGGCCTGCTACGACAAGGGGCTGGTGCGCGCAGTCGCCCTGACGCTCGACGTGCCGGTGCCATTGGAGAGCTACGTGCGCCCCGGCGACCAGGGCGCGACGCTGCCGTCGGTGTTCCCGGCCCTGCTCAAGCCGAACCAGGGCGACTCGAGCCAGGGCATCACCAAGGAAGCCGTCGTCAACAACGAGAAGGCGCTGCTGGACTACCTCGACCGGCTCCGGGCGGACTTCCCCAAGCGCGGCGTGCTGGTGCAGGAGTTCCTGACCGGCAACGAATACTCCGTCGGCCTGATCGGCAACCCCGACCAGGGCCTCAGGGCGCTGCCGATTATGGAGGTGGACTACTCGCGCCTCGATCCCAGCCTGCCGAAGATCCTGGGCTACGAATCCAAGTGGCTGCCCGACAGCCCCTACTGGACCCAGATCGGCTATCGCGAGACCTCGCTGCCCGACCAGCAGCAGCAGCAGGTGATCGACAGCTCGACGCGGCTGTTCGAGCGGCTGGGCTGCCGCGACTACGCCCGCTTCGACTTCCGTGCCGATGCCAGGGGTGAGATCAAGCTCCTGGAGGTGAACCCCAACCCCGGCTGGTGCTGGGACGGCAAGATGAACCTCATGGCCGTCTTCCAGGGCCTGCGCTACTCCGAGATGCTGGGCCAGATCCTGCAGGCGGCGGTCGAGCGCGTCGGCGTCACCGCCAAGCCGGCGGCGCAGCCGGTGGCCAACGGCAACGGCCACGGCCACGCGGTGGCGGCAGAGTAGGGCGCAGGTGTCTGACCCTCCGGGTCAGACACCTGCCTTGGCCGCATCGCTCACGGCCCGAAGCAGCGTCAGCAGCGCCCCGTTGAGCGGGGTCGGGATACCGAGCCGCTGGCCGGCGGCGACGATGGCGCCCGTCAGAGCCTCCACCTCCAGGGGCCGGCCGGCGAGGCGGTCGAAGTACATGGAGGTGCCCACCTCGGGCGGGAACGTGAGCAGCGTGGCCATGACGCGGGCCCGCTCGTCGTCGGCCAGCCTGGCGCCGTCGGCGCGCGCCACAGCCACCGCCTCGTCCAGCACCGACAGGCACAGCGCATGGATATCCGGGCGGCGCAGCACCTCCTGGCGCCGCAGGGTGAGGCAGGTGACCGGATTGGCGACGGCGTTGATGAGCAGCTTGCGCCAGGCCTGGGTCTTGAAGTCGGCCGTCAGCCGCACGCTGAGGGGCGTGCCGGCCAGCAGCTCGGCGAATGCCCGGCCGTTGGCGTCGCCGGCTGCCTCCAGGTCGGCATTGCCGCCGTGGCGCAGGCGCATGCGGTCTTCGGCCAGGCGCTCGCCGTTGAAGTAGACCATGATGGGCACGGCTGCGGCCTCCCCGATGAACGGCGCCACGCGGGCGGCGTGGTCGATACCGTTCTGCAGCACCGCCACCCTGGTCGAGGGGCGGCACAGCCGCGCCAGCCAGGGCGCCGCGGAGGCCGTGTGGTGCGCCTTGGTAGCCAGCAGCACCCAATCGGCCGGCGTGGCCTGCCGTGGGTCGGTGAACGCGCGCAAGGCCACCTCCACCGTCCCTTCCGGACGCTCCACGGTGAGCCGCTCGATGGGCCGGCGCACGCACGCCACCACGTCGTGGTGGTCGGCGGCGCGCAGGCACCCGGCCATCACGCCGCCGATACTGCCGAGGCCAATCACCGCCACGATGGCCCTTTGCGGGGTGGATGCGGTTTCGCTCATGGGCGCTCCTCTGTGGCTCCTCTCTCCGCTCCGCCGGGCGGGCGCTCCGGGGCGGCCCCCAGGTTGCCATGCCCAGGTTGCCATCCCGGGGCCTGTGCACCGAGCCATGCGAGCACTATGTAGGGCAATTCATCCTGTCCATGCAGGCCCTCGCCTCGGGCGGCTCGCAGGCTCCTGACAGTGGGGCGATATCGGCCCTCCTGCCGGGGCGTCGCTTGACCCGGCGCAACCGCCGGTGCTGTATCGGGCTTGCGCGTGCAACCGATTCTCTGTGCCAGCCGCGGCAGCCCCCGTCGCCGACAAAGTGGGGCCGACAAGTGGGCCGACATGACCGACACCGTCCTCATCATCGATTTCGGCAGCCAGGTGACCCAGCTCATTGCCCGCCGGGTGCGCGAGCAGGGCGTCTACTCCGAGATCGTGCCCTTCAACAGGGCGCAGGACGCGCTGGAGCGGCTGAAGCCCAAGGCGGTGATCCTCTCCGGCGGGCCGGCCAGCGTCACCGAGTTCGGCACGCCCAGGGCGCCGGACTGGGTGTTCGAGGCCGGGCTGCCGGTGCTCGGCATCTGCTACGGCGAGCAGGCCATGGTGGCCCAGCTCGGCGGCGGCGTCGAGGCCGGCCACCACCGCGAGTTCGGCCGCGCCGATCTCAGGGTGATCGCCGACTCGGCCCTGTTCGAGGGCGTGTGGGCCAAGGGCGAGGCCGACACCGTCTGGATGAGCCACGGCGACCGCGTCACCCGCCTGCCCGCGGGCTTCAAGGTGGTGGCCGTCTCGCAGGGCGCCCCGTTCGCGGCCATCGCCGACGAGAGGCGCCGGCTCTACGCCGTGCAGTTCCATCCCGAGGTGGCGCACACCCCGCGCGGTGCCGCCCTGATCGGCAACTTCGTGCGCCGCATTGCCGGGCTGCCGGGCGACTGGAGCATGGCGCACTTCAAGTCGAGCGAGATTGCCAAGATCCGCGCCCAGGTCGGCAACGGCCGGGTCATCTGCGGTCTCTCAGGGGGCGTGGACAGCGCCGTTGCCGCGGTGCTGATCCACGAGGCCGTCGGCGACCAGCTCACCTGCATCTTCGTGGACCACGGCCTGCTCCGGCAGAACGAGGCGCAGGAGGTGGTCTCGCTGTTCCGCGGAGCCTACAACATCCCGCTGGTGCATGTGGATGCCGGCGAGCGGTTCCTCAAGGCGCTCGAGCGCAAGGCGGACCCGGAGGCCAAGCGCAAGACCATCGGCGGCCTGTTCATCGACGTGTTCGAGGAGGAGGCCAAGAAGCTCGGCGGCGCCGAGTTCCTGGCCCAGGGCACGCTCTACCCCGACGTGATTGAGAGCGTATCCTTCATCGGCGGCCCGTCGGTGACGATCAAGTCGCACCACAACGTCGGCGGCCTGCCCGAGCGCATGAGCCTCAAGTTGGTGGAGCCACTGCGCGAGCTGTTCAAGGACGAGGTGCGGGCGCTGGGCCGCGAGCTGGGCCTGCCCGAGAAGTTCATCTGGCGCCATCCTTTCCCCGGTCCTGGCCTCGCCATCCGCGTCCTGGGCGAAATTCGGACCGAGGACCTGGAGGTGCTGCGCAAGGCCGACGCCATCTTCCTGGAGGAGATCCGCAAGGCCGGGCTGTACGACAAGATCTGGCAGGCGTTCGCGGTGCTGCTGCCGGTGCGCACGGTCGGCGTGATGGGTGACGCCCGCACCTACGACAAGGTGTGCGCGCTGCGCGCCGTCACCTCCACGGATGGGATGACGGCGGACTTCTTCGAGTTCCCCCACGAGGTGCTGAGCCGCACCGCGACACGGATCATCAACGAGGTGCAGGGCATCAACCGGGTGGTGTACGACGTGACATCGAAGCCGCCGGGGACGATTGAGTGGGAGTGATTTGGCGTGCTTCGCGGACTATCGCCGACGCTCGGAATATTCACATAAACGGCTGAATTCAAAAGCAAAAAGCTGCATTCATCTATCCGTGTGCTGCCCTGAGAATTGAACGTCTTGAGCAACTCGCCGCACCTACGCACCGCCCGCACCTGAATGCGGTCTGCCATCTTGCGGAGCGTGTCGTCATCCGCCCCATCACTATGCATCACTAACGCGCGAGTGCCGCGTCACCCAGCTCAAGCGCGACTTGGCCGGTATCGCGAGGCTGGAGAAGTCGGCGTAGGGCACCATCCTGCGACATGGCCGCAGGTCGGGAGAGGCGGGCCGCCTGCAACTCACGCAATCGTGCGCGGGCTGTGTGTAACCCTCGCATCGCATGCGGCGAAATCTCCTTCTGTAGGCGGCGCCGCCGCCTGCACTGCAACGCGCAGATAAAAAGCAATCAAGGAGAATGATCATGAAGACCCTGATGGCCGCTCTCGTCGCCGTGGCCGTGCTGGCCGGCATCGCCGCTCCTGCCAGCGCCGCTGAGTCGGGTGGGCACTGTCCTCCAGGTTACTACAACGCACTGGGTGCTTGTTTCAGTAACTAGCTCAACCGTGAGGCGATAGTTCGCCCAGATGGCGGAGCCGGGCGCGAGGCACTTCAGCCGCTTCGCGCCCGGTATGCCTTTTCCGAGCATGCCCGAGGACCTTTCCGGAGTGAAGTCCCATATCCGGGGGCAGACCCACCCAACAGCAGGTCCGCATCGACTGCCCAACGAAGGCGGCGCCGCCGAAGCCCTCCAGGCGAGGCGAGACTCAAGGCAGCCCTACAAAGCGCGGCGCTCAAAGACATCGCGCGCCAAGCTGTGGCGTGAGAGGCCGCGTCGCCGCAGCTCCGCGTCAGAAAGCTTCGAAAGCTGCTCGTACATAGTGGCCGCGGCGTAGTATTCCATCATGGTGTCGATGGAGTCGCCGATCCACTTGACCATGGACCGGATGCGGGCCGTAAGCCCAGATCTGCCGGTGGAGTTGGACGCAACCGGGGCGATTTCCAACGCATTCTCAGGAAATTGCGAAAGATAGGTCATGGCGATCTTCCCGTCCGTAAAGTGACATCGCCAAGTGAACGGTTGGACGCAGCCCGATCCGGTCGGCCTGGTCGTGAAAGTTCCCTGAATTTTTTATGCAAGTCGCTGTCGCCGGGTCGTCAGGCCGCCCTAGACATCGTGCCCATAGAAGGTTGCCGCAAGCGCGGGCCAGCGGCCTCGCTTTGGGGACCGAGCGTCGCTCTGAACCTGTTGCGTGGAGCGCCCGGATCAGGAGGGCGGCTTGCGAGCGCGCTGCGACGCTATGTAAGTGTTTTCCGTCCGCCCATGGGGTGCCCTCTCTTCTCCCTGAGCAATCGATGCAGCTCGGCGAGCATCTCGCGTTCGGTCGGTATTCGCACCCTGACGTTTCGCATCACGCTACGGCCGACAAGAAGGCGTCCGTTCGACTCCGGTCGAAGCATTCCTTGTTGGCGCTCAGCACGGCTTCGTAGGCGTGCAGCTGGCCGACATCGATGCTCCGGTTGTGCAGCGCCTTCAGCGTCGACCTGTGACCGACGGACACGATCGCAGTTTGCGGCAACCGCTCGCGCATGAGCGCGTAGACCATCCGCTCGGCGGGCTCGTCGAGTGAAGCCGTGGCCTCGTCAAGAAGCAGCCAGTCGGGCTCGAAGAGGATGGCCCGGACCACCGTTAGGCGCTGCTGTTCACCGAGGGAGAGCCTTTGCTGCCAGTGGGCCTGCTTGTCGAGATGATCGTTGAGTGCGGAAAGCCCTACTTCCATCAGCAGGGCAGCGATGCGTGCGTCCTCACGGGCCGATAAGACACGCGGAAAGGTAATGGCATCACGGAGTGATCCCTCCGGCAGGTAGGGGCGCTGGGGTAGGACCAGCAAACGGGCACCGGCGGGGACCTCGATTCTGCCCTGGGCATGCGGCCAGATACCCGCCAGTACGCGCAGCAGGGTCGATTTACCCGTGCCCGATCGACCAGTCACAAGCGTCGCTTCACCAGCCGTGAGACCAAGCGCCTTGATCTTCAGGAGGGGCGAGCCACATGGTTTCGTCAGATCAAGAGCCAGCGCGCTGATGGTGTGCCCAGCACTACTCTCGACAACCTCCAGCGCCGGGCTGGGGCTTGCCGCGCTGGCGATGCTCCGCTCGAAACCGTCGAGTCGCTCGATGATGGACTTCCATTGGGCAAGCTGCGGATACGCCTTGACGAAGAACGAAAGGGCCCCCTCAACCCGCCCGAAGGCCGACGCTGTCTGCATCAGGCCGCCCAGGCTGATCGCGCTCGCAAAATAGACTGGGCCCGCGGCCAAGATCGGCACTATGACCTGCACCTGGTTGTATCCCGCCGTGAAGAAGGTCAGCCGCTTCTGGCGGTTCATGATCGCGGTCCAGTTTTCTCTGACCTTGGCGAAGTGAGCCATCAGCCTTCGGCGCTCGGCAGCCTCGCCCTTCAACAGCGCAATCTGCTCGGCGTTCTCGCGAACACGCAGCAGGCCGGTCCGAAAGTCGGCCTCACGCCGCTGCTGCTCAATGTCGAGGTGGACGAGCGGTCTTCCAATCCGATGCGTGATCAATGTGCCTGCAACCGCATAGAGGATTGCGACCCAGACCAAATAGCCGGGGATGGGAAGCACATTGCCAAACAGCGTGAGTGGCGCGGCGTTGGAGAGACCCCACAGGATCATCGCGAAGGAGCCCAGCGTTACCACGGCGCCAAGCAATCCGGTGCCGAGAGACAGGGTGTTCGAGACGAACAGCTTGATATCTTCGGCGATGCGCTGGTCGGGGTTGTCAACGCAGTCGGCCGAGATCTGCATGCGATACTGTGTGGACCCCTGTAGCCAGGAGCCGAGCAAGCGATCCGTCATCCACTGTCGCCATCGAATCTGCAGACCTTGGCTCAAATACAGTTGGTAGACCGCGAGGAAAATGAACGCCGCAACCAGGGCGGCGAAGATCAGGAGCTCGTACCCAAAGGCCGCAGCGTTCTTGTTCTGGAGCGCATCGTAGAAGCGGGCATTCCAGGCATTGAGCAGCACAGCGATGCCGACCTGAGTGAGCTCAATGGCAAGGGATGGCACCGAGGAGGCCGCGACCAACCCACCGGTCGTCTGATCGGAAATACGGTAAGGAAAGCCGAGCCATCAGAGCGAGGGTATGGCCGATGCGACGCACGATTGTCCTCCAACCTCTCCCACCGCGCGCATCAGGCCGAGCGAGCACCGCCCGGACGCAGCGTGGTCGGCGAGCACGGTCGGCGAACGAGATTTTCACGCCTTAGGATGCTCTCAACGATAACAGCTACGCATTCTGCCGACATCTCGGCTTGATCGTGTAGTTCCATTCAGGATGGAAGGCATCACCGGTGATGTCCAGC
>Ga0207653_10000617_pt1 | contig 12378 bp, 12 predicted proteins | sample KBSK5251metaG_FD_184341 | JGI IMG/M metagenome (GOLD analysis project Ga0207653, IMG submission 184341) | Corn, switchgrass and miscanthus rhizosphere microbial communities from Kellogg Biological Station, Michigan, USA - KBS K5-25-1 metaG... | ecosystem: Host-associated > Plants > Roots >...
TTGATTGTGGGGGCAGATTTCCCAAGGCTCGCAAAGCCTCGCCTTGGGCTTGACTCTGTCGCCGCTTCGCGGCTGGCTGAGCGTGGAACAGATTTCCCAAGGCTCGCAAAGACTCGCCTTGGGCTTAGCTCTGTCGCCGCTTCGCGGCTCATGGATGAGGGACGTCCCGACCCAAGGCTCGCAGAGCCTCGCCTTGGGCTTGACTCTGACCGCTGCTTCGCAGTTCCTTGAATTAATTACCTCGGTGTTTTGGTTGTGAGGGATCGCTGGCGCCGCTTCGCGGCTGTTGATTTGGTCCAGGCCCGCAGTTATCGCTCCGTACCGTCGCTCGAGAGCGCTTCGACCCTGTGAGCATCAATCACCAGCCGCCGTCCAATTACCGTGGCCTGGCCATAGACCAAAAGGCGGCGCGCCGGACTATGAATCAACGCATTCCGTTGGGACCGCTGAAGTTGGGTTAGTTTGACAGTAATCGTCATCCGACTCTGCGAATCGAAAAGCTCAAGGCTCTTCCGGTCGGCGCTGATCGCGATGATATTTGCTCTTACTTCAACCAGACGTCCGTCATACATCTCCGGGTGGGCGGCGAACTCTGCGGTTTTAATTGGTTCATAACGTCCGTGGGCTGCGCCAAGGCCGGCAAAAACCAGAATGAAAAGGGTCAATTGAACTAGTTTCCTCATAACTGCTCCTCGATACCGACTTAGTTCTCAATAATTACCTGCTAACTGTCGGCAGCATACCCGGCTGTGAGGCCGCTGAAAATTGTACGTTGGTTCGATCAACCTGTACTTTGGTGAGGGTTGGGTGCGTCGGGCCTGTAAAACTTTTGGTCGGGTTCCACTCGACCGGTAAGCCTTGACGGTCGTGATCTAATTTCATCGGTGGTTTTCTTTAGCCCGGGCGTTTACGCCTGGGGTGAGAAACAGAGATGCGATAAAGCCCAATTAATGGGGCTTTTGAACCAACCGCTCCACTTTTCCCAGGCGTAAACGCCTGGGCTACAGAAAAATCATTTCAAATTTGAGACAGTACCCGCCTGGACCGGAGGTTGACAGGCGGGGAAGTGTTCACGTATAAAACGCGTTACGGAATTCGTCATGAGCTTTAGAACTCATCACACCCATCATTCGCATCTTCATGCCAACCATCATCGGCATGATGGCAGCGCGTTTGGGGTTGTGATTCTGAAGCCAGAATAGAAGGATTCATAACCTAAGGTTCACGGAACCCGCTGCCAGCTTCGACCTGGCGGCGGGTTTTTTTGTCAGGGTCAAAGGTTAATGGTCAGTAGTCAGTAGTCAGTTGCAAACTTGAACTCAGATCCAACTGATCACGAAAAACAACTGACAACTGACAACTGACTTTCTTAAAAAATGTCTGAACCTCTTTCGAAAATTCCCAGCGGCTTTCGCTACTACTCGGCGAATGAGGCCCGCGCGCGACGTTTCGTCGAGACCACTGCGATGAGTATCTTCGCGGGTTGGTCTTACGAGGAAATTGTGACCCCCACCGTCGACTACTATTCGTTGTTCGAACAGGGAATGGGCGAGACGGAGGCGCAGCGGTCCTTTCGACTTGTCGATGCCGATGGCCGTTTGCTCGCCTTCAGACCGGATGTAACTACCAGTATTGCGCGCGCTGCTGAGACGCTTTTTGCTAAACGCGTTCGTCCCTTGCGGCTTTGTTACTCTGCAACCGTCTTTCATCAGCAGAGTCAATCAAACGCCGATTGGCGCCGCGAGTTAACCCAAATCGGTTGCGAGCTGTTAGGGAAAAATTCGACGGCGGCTGACATGGAGATCCTTGCAATTGCCACAGAACTCCTGCGAGGACTTCAACTCAGAGGGAGCTTTGTAATTACTCTCAGCGATGCCGAAATCTTGGGTGGCATCGTCGAAAATCTCGGTTTGAATGAAAAAGCACGGGATGAACTGCGCCGCCTGGTGGACATCAGAGCGCTCTCGGAGCTCGAGCGCTTTCTTAATGCTTATGCATCGGCAGATGAAGCTGCGGCCTTCGCCAATCTGATCCAGCTGTCCGGCAAAAGCGAAATATTCGCGCGGGCCCGGCGAGTCATTACCAACAGCCGTTCACGCGCCGCGCTCGATCGGCTGGAGAGTTTGTGGCGCATCATTGAATCGCTCGGCTGGTCTGCGAATTTTGAGATTGATCTCGGAGATGTCTCCCGTCTCGATTACTACACCGGACTCACGTTCAAGATTTACGTCGGCGGTCTCGGGGTGCGTTTGGGTAGCGGCGGACGCTACGACAATCTGACCGCTAAGTTTGGCAGAAGTGAGCCGGCCGTCGGATTCGTTGTCGAACTCGATGCGCTCGCTGAGTTGTTGGCAAAGGAGGAGCAATCAAATCTCCCTGCTCAACCCGAGAACGTTCTGCTCGCATCCGACGGCAACGCCGGCGCAGTCTTTCGTGAAGCCACTGAACTGCGTGCCTCAAATCGCCAGGTGAGAATTGATGGGGAGGCAGAGTGACGGCGCTACTGACCATTGCCATTCCGAAGGGGAGACTGGAAACAGAAACCCTTGAGTTGTTTGCCGCCGCTGGGTTTCGGCTTGATTCGCAGCGCGATCCACGGCAGTTGGCGTGCTTTGATGAAGCGGGAAGGACTCGGTTCATATTCGTGAAACCCTCGGACGTTCCAGTTTACGTGGAGCACGGCATTGCCGACTGCGGAGTCGTTGGCCGTGATGTTCTGTTTGAATCTGAAGCAGATCTGCTGCAGCCGCTCAGTCTTAAAATTGGATCTTGTCGGATTGCAGTCGCCGCCCCGGCGAACTTACCTGAGAACGGTCACACGATGCTGCGAGTCGCCACCAAGTATCCGCGGATTGCTTCAAGGTTTTTCGGCGAGCGCGGCCAACCGGTCGAGATCATCGAGCTTTCAGGGTCGGTGGAACTGGCGCCCGTTTTGGGACTGGCGGATTGCATAGTCGATTTGGTTGAGACGGGACGAACGCTCCGGGAGAACGGTCTCAGCGTAACCGAAGTAATTGCCGAATCATCGGCGCAGCTGGTGGTAAATCGCGCGAGCTATCAACTGAAGGCTACGGTAATTGCCGAACTCATATCCGCATTGAAAGGAGTACTTGACGAAGTGGCACGGGCGTCCCGCCCGTGAATCACGCGCAAGATGCGCGTGCCACATTCGAACCACACTCGAAGACATGATCGACGTTATCTCAATCACAGAGACTGCTCGGCTCACTGCTAAGTTGAAACGCATCCGCGAACGAGGCGTTGCCTTCGACACTACTCTGATGAATCAGGTAGCCGAGATCGTCGACGATGTGCGCGCGCGCGGAGACAAGGCGCTAATTGATTACGCGCGCGATTTCGATAACTACTCGCTCGACGTTACGGACATAAGTGTTGATGCGAGCGCACTGCGACAGTCCGCTGCTCGAGCTGACCGTGAAGTGGTGGCAGCGCTGCGCGAAGCAATCAAACGGGTGCGGGCATTTCACGAGCACGAGCAGGAACATTCATGGCTGGTCGATGGACCAAACGGAGTCTCGTTGGGCCAGCGGGTTACTCCAATCGACAGGGTCGGCGTTTATGTTCCCGGTGGAACGGCCAGCTATCCGTCATCGGTAGTGATGAACATTGTTCCGGCACAAGTAGCCGGAGTTGATCGGATTGTCGTTGCCACTCCACCAAAAGCTCTGCAAGAGAATCCGGCCATTGCTGCAGCGCTGATGGAACTCAACGTCACCGAGGTCTACGCGGTTGGCGGCGCGCAAGCGATTGCCGCGCTGGCGTACGGAACCCAGAGCGTTCCGCAGGTGGACAAAATTACCGGGCCGGGAAATCGCTACGTCACGGCCGCAAAAAAACTGGTCTACGGGATTGTCGGCATCGATTCGCTGGCGGGACCGTCTGAGGTTGTCGTGATTGCCGAGGAAACCGCACCTGCTCGGTTTGTGGCGGCTGATCTGTTGGCCCAGGCGGAGCACGGCGAAGATGCCTCCGCGGTGCTCGTCACTTCCAGTCACGAAATGGCCATGGAAGTGTTCAGCGAATTGAAAACTCAAATCAGCCAGTTGCCGCGATCGAACATAGTCGCGCAGTCATTGCGCGATTTTGGCGCCATCATCGTCACGAGAAACATTGAAGAAGGTTGCGACTTGATCAATGAGCTGGCTCCCGAACATCTCGAGATTATGGCGCTGAATGAAGAGGCCATCGCCGCTAAAGTACGAAACGCCGGGGCGATCTTTTTTGGCGTGCACACGCCCGAGGCAGTTGGCGATTACCTGGCCGGGCCTAATCACGTGTTGCCCACTGGCCGTACGGCCCGATTTTCCTCCGGTTTGAGTGTGCGCGACTTTGTGAAACGAACTAATACCGTGAAGTTTTCTGAAGCAGAACTCGGGCGCACTGCACAGATGATCGCTGCTTTGGCTCGATCTGAAGGGCTTGAAGCTCATGCACGATCGGCATTGATCCGAGTTGAGGAGAATTGAGGCTTGCAGAAAAGGCCTTTAGTGGTCCTGGTTATTCTTCTCTGTGACTCCGTGATTTCTCTGTGTCTCTGTGGTGAATATTTTCGGCGAGAGAATTCACCACAGAGACACAGAGGGTTCACAGAGTCACAAAGAAAAAGCAATTGGCTAGTCGTAAGCGAATGACTAACTTCCTGAACACAATTAAACAGCGAATACGCGAGCTTTCGCCCTACACGCTCAAACGTGCGGAGGCGCGCATAAAACTCAATCAAAACGAGAACCCCTGGGATGCGCCGCTGAAGATTAAAGAGGAGACGCTGCGGCGCCTGCAGCAACGTCTCTGGTCGCGATACCCGGATTTCGTCCCGGATAGACTGCATCAACGACTCGCGGAGCACAGCGGATGGACAGCGGACGGAATCATCGCCGGTAACGGTTCGAATGAATTGATCCAGGCGGCGTTGATGGTCACGCTCGCCGAAGGAAGGCGAGTGCTGATCAGCGAACCGACGTTTGCGTTGTACCGGCAGATTTCCACAGTGCTGGGTGCTGAAGTGATTAGCGTGCCGCTAAATTCCGAGCTCGGGTTCGATCTGCCCGCATTAAAATCCGGGATCGAATTATCAAAACCCGACGTCGTGATTATTTGTTCGCCCAACAATCCTACCGGTTGCGTGATGTCGCACTCCGATCTTGTCTCGATACTCAAAGCGACCAGCGGCCTGGTGGTGGTCGATGAAGCCTACTTTGAGTTTTCGGATCAGACCGCTGTGCCACTGCTTGAGCAGCACAAAAACCTCATCGTGCTTCGCACTTTTTCCAAAGCAATGGCGATGGCGGCGCTGCGCGTTGGTTATCTTTTGGCGGCGCCGGGGTTGGTGCGCGAGATTTCCAAGAGTTTGCTGCCATACAACCTGAACGTGTTCTCGCAGACTGCGGCAGAAGTGGCCATCGAGATGTACCGGACGGAACTGACGCCCCTAATCGATCTCATTCGCGCTGAGCGCGATCGTTTGTGGGCTGAACTCGGGCGCATACCTGGGCTGACTCCGATTCCTTCGCGGGCGAACTTCATGCTGGTGCGGTCTGCGGTTCCGCCAACTCAAATTTATGAAGAGTTGCTGCGGCGCGAGATTCTCATTCGTAATGTCAGTTCCTATCCGCTTTTGCAGGATTGCTTTCGCATCAGCGTTGGCACGCCCGCAGAGAATGATTTTCTGATTTCAACGTTGTACGAAATATTTGAAGTGCCGCGGCAGGGGAAGCGCGATGCTGCTCTGGTTTTGATGCGCGACAAACTTTAGGAACCTGGGTTTTCGGCGCGTAGCGCTGTCATGAATTTAGTCCGGCGTTTCAACGCCGGGAATGCAGTCATTGCTTGCGCCCGTCGCTTAGCGACGATTGAATCCCTCGCGGCTTTCAGGCGTCGCTACGCGACGCGAATCCTACGTTGGCTTTTCCCGGCCTTGAAAGGCCGGGCTAAATTCATGACGGCGCTACGCGCCGGAAGATGTTTTTGTGGGGGGGCAGCAATTCCGATCGGGAGACGAGTCAGACTCATGAGGAAAACCAACTCAAACAAACAATCCCGCCGAGCAGAGGTCCAACGTCGGACAAAAGAGACTGACATCAAAGTTCGGCTGGCGCTGGACGGGCAGGGAATCGCCAGGATCGCCACCGATATTCCTTTTTTGGATCACATGCTCGAACTGTTTTCCAAACACGGGCTTTTCGATCTCGAAATTGTCTGTCGAGGCGATCTGCAAGTTGACGATCACCACTCAGTTGAGGATGTGGCGATTTGTCTGGGGCAGGCATTCAGTCAAGCGCTCGGAGAAAAGATCGGGATTGCTCGTTATGGCGAGTCGCTGGTGCCGATGGACGAAGCGCTGTGTCGCGCAGTCGTGGATCTCTCCGGACGCTTTTATCTGGTGTACGAAGTGAAGACCCGCAAGCAACAGATCGGAAATTTTTCGGTCGAGTTGGCGGAACACTTCTGGCGATCATTTGCCGAAAGCCTGCGCTGCAACCTGCACATCGATCTTCTGCGTGGACGTAACACGCATCACATTTTGGAATCTTCGTTCAAAGCCGTCGCGCGCGCTCTGCGCCAGGCGGTCGAACGAAATGCGCGCGTACAGGGAGTCTTGAGCACCAAAGGAAGTTTGTAGGCGAATGACGGACCTGGCCATCATCGATTACGGAGTCGGAAACCTGCGTTCGGTCGAGCGAGCGTTCGCCGCCACCGGCAATCCCGCCACCGTAACCGATGACGCTTCCGTTTTGCGCCAGGCGAAAGGTTTGGTGCTTCCAGGTGTGGGCGCATTCGCCGCTTGCATGAAGGCTTTATCGTCTCGTGGTTTCGACGCGCTTGTTAGCGAGCGAGTAGTTAGCGGCACGCCGCTGTTGGGAATCTGCGTCGGCATGCAGATGCTGTTCGAAGAGTCGGAAGAGTTTGGGAACACTGCCGGGCTGGGTTTGATTCCTGGTCGCGTGCGTCGTCTTCCGCAAGAAAAACTGGTGCCGCAAGTTGGTTGGAATCAGATCAGGAAACGAAACTCTCATCCGATCTTGTCGCAGGTCGAGGATGAAGCCTTCGTTTACTTCGTCCACTCGTACTACTGCGATGCCGGCGATCCAACGATAGTGGTCGGTGAGACGGACTATGGCATCACCTATCCTTCCGTGATCGGGCGAGGAGATTTGTGCGGCGTGCAGTTTCATCCGGAGAAGAGTCAGGCGGTCGGGTTGCAGATGCTTGCGAACTTTGCGAATCGAGTCCGAAGCGGCAGTTGGAATGATGTACCGCAGGCTGTCCAGCCTGCGGAGTCTTGAGGTGTCTACCCTGAATGACTTTTCTGTAGCCCAGGCGTTTACGCCTGGGGATGAAAAGGAATTGGTTTCGAAAGCCCATTAATGGGCTTTAGGCTTTCTGTTTTCTCACCCAGGCGTAAACGCCTGGGCTACAGAAAAATTCAAAATGAAATTAGGTGCTACTGAGAAAAGAGTCCGAATTAGGTTGAGGCAAGGCGCAGACTGGACAGTCTGCGCTACATAAGATGCTCGCCAAACGAATCATTCCTTGTCTGGATGTTGATCGCGGTCGCGTGGTCAAAGGGGTGCGCTTCGTCTCGCTGGTTGATGCCGGCGATCCGGTGGCGCAGGCGCGAATCTATGACGAGCAACTCGCAGACGAACTGACGTTCCTCGACATAACCGCGTCGTCCGACCAGCGCGACATCATTATTGAAATGGTCCGCCGGGTTGCCGACGAAGTCTTTATTCCGTTCACGGTCGGCGGTGGCCTGCGTTCAGTGGAAGACATCCGCGCAGTGCTCCGCGCCGGCGCCGATAAAGTTTCACTCAACACCGCCGCGGTTGAGTGTCCTGATTTGATTGCCAGTGGCGCAGAGACTTTTGGCAGCCAGTGCATCGTGGTTGCGATAGACGCCAAGCGTCGCGACCCGAACGACACGGCCAAAGGATGGGAAGTCTACACGCATGGCGGCCGTAAGAATGTCGGCCGCGACGCTGTTGAGTGGGCAGTGAGGTGCGAACAAATGGGCGCCGGAGAGATTCTGCTCACCAGCATGGATCGCGATGGCGCAAAGGAAGGTTATGACATCGACCTTACCAGGGCCGTGTCTGATGCGGTAAGGATTCCGGTGATCGCTTCGGGCGGAGCCGGAAAGCTCGAACACTTTTATGAAGCTCTGACCGCCGGTGGCGCCAGCGCGGTTTTGGCCGCGTCCCTTTTTCATTTTGGAGAGTTAGAGATCATGGAAGTTAAGAATTATCTGCGTGAGCGGGGAGTAACAGTTCGATGAACTTCGATGCTTCTGAACTCAAATTCGATGAGCGCGGGCTGGTACCAGCCATCGTCCAGGATGCCCGAACCGGTGAAGTGCTCACCCTTGCGTATATGAATTCGGACAGCTTGCAAAAGACTCTGGACACGGGTGAAACATGGTTCTGGTCACGGTCACGATCGGAGCTGTGGCACAAAGGCGCGACGTCCGGCAATACCCAACGCGTCGTTGCCGTACGTCAGGACTGCGACGGCGATGCGTTGGTCGTCCTGGTCGAACCTGCCGGCCCTGCTTGTCATACAGGCAAGCGTTCATGTTTTCACCGCGACCTTCAGGGCGACGTTGTTGAAGAAAAATTCGAGAGCCTCGGCACAGTGCTCGATGAACTCTACGATCTCATCGCGTCGCGACGAAGGGATCGACCTGAAGGCTCGTACACGACGTATCTTTTCGAGCAAGGCCTGGACAAGATTCTTAAGAAGCTTGGTGAAGAAGTTGCCGAGACGATCATCGCCGCGAAGAACGATGAAAAAGGACCACTGGTATCCGAGAGCGCCGATCTCATTTATCATTTGATCGTCCTGCTGGTTGATCGCGGAGTCTCATTCGACGAAGTCAAAGATGAATTGCTTTTGCGGCGAAAGAGAGGAACCACGCGCAAAGGATGAGTCGAGAAAGCGTCACAGAGCTGAAATGGTTACTCGACTTTGCGGTGCGCCTGGCCCGCGAAGCCGGTGAAATCACTGATTATTACTTCAAAGGTTCGTTCTTGACAGAGCGCAAAGCGGACCGCTCGTTTGTCACTAACGCCGATCGTGAAGCCGAGGCTTTTCTCCGGACTGCTATCTCTCAAGCTTTTCCGGCCGACGGAATTTTGGGAGAGGAAGAAGGTGAGCGAGCCGGCACATCCGGACGACGCTGGATTGTCGATCCGATCGATGGAACTTATTCATTTGTTCACGGAGTGCCGCTTTACGCGGTGCTGATTGGTCTGGAGATTGATGGTGAACCGATTCTTGGCGCAGTGAATCTTCCGGCTTTGAATGAACTTGTCTATGCAGCGCGCGGACTGGGTTGTTTTTGGAACGGCGAACCGGCGCGCGTTTCCACTACTACCTCCCTGTCAGAGGCATTGCTGTTGTGCACGGACTTTGGCGCCTGCCGGCAGCATGGTTTTGGTTCTGCCGCTGAGGCGCTGCAAGAACGTGTGAACGCGCGGCGAACGTGGGGCGATGCTTACGGTCACGTTCTGGTGGCCACGGGCCGTGCAGACATCATGCTCGATCCAGTCATGAATGTTTGGGATTGCGCGGCGTTACTGCCGATAGTCGAAGAGGCAGGCGGCAGGTTCACCGATTGGCAGGGTCGAAACACGATTCATGGAGGCAACGCGATTTCCACCAACGCGTTGCTTTTTGATCGGGTGATGGATGTTATCCGCGAGCACGCCTAATGATAATTCTTCCGGCAATCGATCTGCGCAATGGCCTCTGCGTCCGCCTGACTCAGGGACGGAAGGATTCAGCAAAAATCTATGATGGCGATCCGGTTGATGTGGCCAAAGCGTTCGCCGCATCCGGAGCAGAGATGCTCCATGTTGTGGACCTGGATGGTGCGTTTGCCGAACCGAATTCCGTGAATCGTCGGGTGCTGCGCGAAATCGTCCGAGCTGTGGACATCCCGATTCAATTCGGTGGCGGGCTGCGCCGCAACAAAGATGTCGAACAAGTCATCGAGCTGGGTGTTACGCGGGTCGTGATTGGAACAATCGCTGCTGAATCGCCTGAAACTTTAATCGAGATGATCCGTCGCTTTGGTTCCCGGCACATCGCCGTTGGGATCGACGCTCACGAGGGAAGGGTGGTTACGCACGGATGGGAACAGACTGAATCCGTGAGCGCCCTCACGCTCGCCCGCAGCGTGGCAGAGTTAGGAGTCGAGAGAATCATCTACACCGACGTTGCCCGCGATGGCACATTAAGAGGTCCGAATATCGAGCAGACCCGTTTGATTGCCGGAATTGGCGTGAAGGTTACGGCTTCAGGCGGAGTCTCTTCGCTTCAGGATCTCAAAGACCTTCGGGCGGTCAGTGGTCTCGGGATCGATAGCGTGATCATCGGCAAAGCTTTATATGAAAGAAAGTTCACGCTGGAAGAAGCGTTCAACGCATTAGAACCTATTGAGCCTCATGAAACGTAAGAGCTCAAGATCGGCAAATAGGGCAACTCATAGTTGAGTGGTTCTCTGTGTGACCTCCGGGTCTCCGTGGTGAATCTTTTTTCTAAATAATTTCACCACACAGGCACAGAGGACCCAGAGTTTACACAGAGTCGGGATCGATCCTTCCGCCTGCGCCCGCGATGACCCGAGACAGCAAGAATTTCGAAAAGCAAAAACGCATCAATGCACCGGCCGGTGATCGCGACCCTACCACCGACACGCTGGATACGCGCGGCAACGAGTTGGAGCGGATTAACCAGCAAGCCCGCGAGGCCGAAAAACCGATGATGGAAGGCTTCGCCTATCTCGTGAAGGTGCAAAACGGCGGCACGAAGATAATCCAAAACATCTTCTGGGAATATCAATTTCGCGAGACGAGCAATCCGTCTAACCTGGTGCGCCGCCAATTCATTTGCAGTGCGAAGATCAAACCTTCGCAGGAAAAGTCTCTGCAGGCATTCAGCCGTTTAGGGCCGAGCGAAGTAATCAACGTCAAGTCTCTCGGGAAAAAAAACCGAAAGCCAATTTGAAGGCGAAGTCCGCATCAACCGCATAGAGTTTTCAGACGGCACCTTCTGGCAAAGAAAAGATTGGGAAGTTAACCAGCACAAATTGAATGACAAGGCGCGGGCTGAGACGCGCAACCTGCCGATGTGCCGGGGACTGTGAAGCCTGATGCATGTTGTCGGGCGCTTCGCAGTTTGTCGCGGTGAGAATCGCCGTCAAGAGACAGCTCGACAAATCCGATCCAAATTTGCTTTGAGCAAGATCCATCAAGGCATCGAAGATCGTGAATCGCAGAATCGAATGCCTGACCTCATCAGTTGGAAATGCGGAAACTAAGACAAGCGTTTGAGGACTGACGACATTAACTCCCGCATCTGTCTGAAAACTTGAGGCAGCATCCGAACGGTTGTAGAATCGGCTCCCCTTCCAGTTGCAGAGAACATCCCCCAAGAAAGGACAACGGCATTGCCTTCACGATCCGTCGTGACGCGGGTGGTAAACCGGCATGACCTCTGTTCGCGACGTTTGATTACTTAGACGATAGCCACACAAACAAATCAACGACATCTGAAGAACATCCGAAATTGTAAGAAGGAGGAGCCATGACGCAAACCACTGCTACACAACAAACCACCGAGCAGGCAACTGACAAGACTGCAATTCGTCCGTTTCAAGTGAACATTCCCGAAGCGGAGCTCACTGATCTTCGCCGTCGCATTACGGCGACGCGCTGGCCGGAACAGGAGCTGGTCGCAGATCGCTCGCAAGGCGTGCCGCTCGCGACGGTTCAGAAACTCGCTCAGTATTGGGCGACTGACTACGACTGGCGCAAGTGCGAAGCGAAGTTGAAGGCGCTGCCACACTTCATTACCGAGATCGACGGGCTCGACATTCACTTCATTCACGTTCGTTCGAAACATGAAGGTGCGTTGCCGCTCATCGTCACCCACGGTTGGCCCGGCTCGGTCGTCGAGCAACTGAAGATCATCGATCCACTTACCAATCCCACCGCACACGGCGCGAGCGCAGCGGACGCGTTCGATCTGGTGATTCCGTCGATGCCGGGCTATGGATTCTCGGGCAAGCCGACCGCGACCGGCTGGGGCGTCGAACGCATCGCCCGAGCTTGGGCGGTGCTGATGCAGCGCCTTGGATACACGCGATATGCGGCGCAAGGCGGCGATTGGGGCGCGCTTGTCACCGACTTGATGGGCGCACAGGCTCCTCCGGGATTGATCGGAATCCACACCAACATGGCCGGCATCTTTCCAGCCGACATTGACGGTGCGGCCTTTTCCGGCGCGCCGGCGCCATCGGGTCTCTCTGCCGACGAGAAACTCGCTTACGAGCGTTTGCAGTTCGTATATCAAAAG
>Ga0207653_10000618_pt1 | contig 12335 bp, 12 predicted proteins | sample KBSK5251metaG_FD_184341 | JGI IMG/M metagenome (GOLD analysis project Ga0207653, IMG submission 184341) | Corn, switchgrass and miscanthus rhizosphere microbial communities from Kellogg Biological Station, Michigan, USA - KBS K5-25-1 metaG... | ecosystem: Host-associated > Plants > Roots >...
CGGCGTCGTCGTGGATGTTCGTGAGGGCGGCCGTGAGCTCGGCCGGCACGCGCTCCGCTTCCTTGTAGTCGGACAGGGTCCCGGCCACGATCAGGCCGAGGACGAACACGCCCCCCGCCAGCACGCTGGTGAACAGGGGGCTGATGCTGATGAACTCGAGCGAGAACGCAGCGATCGCGAGCTTGACCGCGACGATGCCGAGCACGATGAGACACGTCTGCACCAGCACGCGCCACCGGAGATACCTGGAACTCAGCGTCTCGTCTCGCCCCCTGTCACGGCTGCGCATCCTGGCACCCGCTCGCGTGGTCGGTCAACGCCAGAGAACAACGCCCGCGGCACGAAGGAGCGCCTACCGGACCCAGATGAGGCTCAGCATCAGCCCCCACTGCGGGTGAACCTGGACGTTCTCCGCTCGATCCGACACGGCGTGGGTGAGGAGCGGGTTGGTGATCGGAGCCTGAACCGCGGCGTCGACCAGCTGATGCTCGATCTCCGCCCACGCGCGGTTCGCCGCGCCGGGGTCGGTCACCTGCAACGCGGCCGCCTCGTTCATCCGGTCGTCGAGCGTGCCGTCACACCAACCCTGCCCGTTGGCGAACCCCGCCTCGCCGCACGCGAACTGGGGCTCGATGAAGTTTCGCGCGCCGAGGTAGTCCGCGAACCATCCGCTGATGAAGACGTGCGGATGCCGAGGCGTCCCCGCCAAGGTCCCGGGTACCTCGCCGGACGGCGGAAGGATCCGGGTGAAGTAAGCAGTAGCGCCATGCAGGATCTCGAGCTCGGGCTCGAGCCCGATCTCCTCGAGGACGTCCGTGACGTACTTCGTGGCCTCCACCGAGCCGGGTGGCAGGCCTTCGTCACTGGCCAGGACGTCGACGGGGGTTCCGGTCGCGCCAGCCTCCCGGATCAACGCCTTCGCTCGGTCGGTGTCGGGGGCCGACCAGACGATGTTGTCCGGTTCGAGGGTGAAGGGGCAGTACGGTTCGTAACCCTGGTAGTTCGGCGGCAGGATCTGGCAGGTCGGGCGCTGGATCGTCGGGCCGCCGAGCAGGTCGACGAGGTGTCCGCGGTCGAGCGCATAGCTGACGGCTTGGCGCACGCGCTCGTCGTCGAACGGCGGCTTCAGGGTGTCGAATCCGACGAACACCGTGAAGGGGGCGGCCCCGGTCAGGACCTGGTCGGGATGGGTCGAGCGCAGGAGGGCCAGGTCCTGCGGTCCCGGCTCGTCGATCATGACATCGAGGTCGCCCTCCTGGAGTCGGTGGAACGCACTCGTCAGGGGCTCGTCGAACCGCCACGAGATGGCGTCGACGAACCCATCGGGCTGCGCTGCGGCCGACCACTCCTCGAAGGCAGGGTTCCGTTCCAGCTCGAAGCCTTCGCGCCCGGCGCCGGTGACCATGTAGGGACCGGTCGCGGGGAGCGGCTCGAGTCCCTGATCTTCGGCCGGGGTGTCCGCCGGGACCGGGAAGGCGAACGGCAGGGCGAGCTTGAACGGGAGGTCCGGATCCGGCATGGAGAGATGGAACGTGATGGCTTCCTGATCGACCGAGATCCCCTCCGACAGATCGCAGTCCGCGGGTGCCGAGGCCAAGCACGTGTCCGCTCCCTGGATGGCAGCCAGCAGGGACCCGGCCGGGTGCAACGCGAGCGTGCGCTCGATCGCTCGGCGGTAGTCCTCGGGCCGGATCGGCTCGCCGGTCGAGTACGCGATGCCGTGCCGCAGCGGGAGGCGGTAGGTGAGACCGTCGGGAGACACATCGGGCAGGGCCGAGGCCAGGTCCGGGACGAGCGTGGCGCCGTCGGGGCCACCGACCTTCTTGTACGCAAGCAGTCCGTCGTTCGTGATGGTCAGGATCTGCCAGATCTCGCTGTCGTAGGCGATCGCCGGGTCCAGGGAGTCCGGCGCGCGTCCCTCCGCCGAGACCGTCAGCGTCCCGCCCCGATGCTCGGTCGCCGAGGTTCCGACGGCCAACCAGAGGCCCTCCTCGTCGGTGGAGAGCGAGGCCGCCGCGGCACCGATGGCCACCGTCTGCTCCACGTCGTTGATCGAGTGGTCGATCGCGACGACCGTGTCCTCGAGCTCGTTGCCGACCCAGAGCGACCCGCCCGCCGCCGCCAGCGCGCCGGGGCCCTGTCCGACCGGGATCGTCGCTTGGACGTGGCCGGTCGAGGGCTCGAGGCGGCTGACCGTGCCGTCGAGATGGTTGGCGACCCAGACCGATCCGAAGGCCGACACGACCGATGCCGGTCCGCTGCCGACCTGCGTGGTGAAGACGACGCTACCTCCCTTGGGGTCGACTCGCGCGACGGAGTTGGGCGCGACCGAGACCCACACCCCGTCAGGCGTGAAGGCCACGCCGGAAGGCAGGCCCGCGAGGGCGAACTCGACGACCTCCTCGGTGGTCGGATCGACCCGCAGGAGGGCGCCGCCGATCGAGTCCGCTATCCACAAGACGCCGTCGCCGACCGCGATCCCGGTCGGGGACGCGCCGACGTTCAGTCGCTGGCTCTCTTCGTTCGTGTCGGGATCGATCCGGCTCACGGTGCCGTCCCCCGCGTTCGCGATCCACACCGCTCCCTCGCCGACCGCGACGCCCGAGGGGGCGTTCCCGACCCGGATCGTGTCCGTGACCGAGCCGGTGTCGAGAGCCAGGCGAGACACGACCCCGCGGTCGGGCTGGGCGACCCAGAGGCTCCCGAATCCGATCGCGCTCGCGCCGGGACGCTGGCCGAGCTCGCCGGTGAGCTGGACGCTGCCGTCGTCGGCGTTCATCATCGCCACCGAGTTCGTCCCGATCTCGACGTCGGCGTCGTCCCCGGACGTGAGCAAGGGGATCGAGATCGCGACGAGCGCCAAGATGGCCGCGATCGCGCCGATCAGCACCCAGGGCCGCCCCGTCTTCGTGGGCGGGGGCGCAGGGGGCCCGAACGGCTGCAGCCGCTCCACCGGATCGGCGCCTTCGGGGATGACGCGAGCAACCCCGACCGGCTCCGAGATGCCCTTGAACGTCAGCGAGCCGCGATCCTCGTAGCGGACGCCGTCGATCCGCCGCGCGAGGTGCGTGACCTCGCGTGACGCCAGGATCTCGCCGGCGCGTGCCTGGCCGCAGAGTCGGGCGGCCAGATTCAGCGCTCCGCCGCGGTAGCCGCCCTGGACGGCGACCGCCTCGCCCGCATCCAGACCGATCCCGACCGTGAGGGGTAGCTCCGGCTGTTCGAGGGTCTCCTCGACGAACCGCTGCTGCACGTCGACCGCGGTTCGGATCGCTTCCCGGGCCGACGAGAAGACGCAGAGGGCCTCGTCGCCGCGAAGCTCCAGCAGGTTCCCGCCGCGCGCCTCGACGACCTCTCGGACGATGTCCGCGAACTTGGCGGCGAGCTTCGCGGCGGCCTCGTCCCCGCGCTCCTGCGTGAACAGGGTGTAGCCACGCACGTCCGCGATCAGGAACGTCCTTATCTGGACGGTCTGCTCGTCCTTCCCCGGGCGGGGAGGATCCGGCTGGGTGGTGTCAGGCACGCGCCATTATCCGTTGTCCCTGGTCAGTGCGGGCGAAGCCGCCGCGGCCGGTCTCAGGTGGCCGAGCCGTTGAGCCGGTCCACGAAGCTGCGGAGCAGGAACAGGCTGACATCGTCGTCCGTGCGCTCCTCGACGTGGAACGGACGATCCATGATGCGGAGCAGCCAGAGCAGCGAGATGAAGAAGAACGAGATGAACCCCAGGATGATGACGGCCTCGTAGGTAGGCTCGATCTCCATGAACGCGAGTACGGTGATGATGATCACGACGATCGACTGGATCAGGAGGTAGGCGGAAGGAAGGAACTCCGTCCGCTGCACGTGGTACACGCGGAGCACGATCCGCCGGAGCGCCCCCTGCTCGGCGCGCAGCCGAGAGGTGTACGTGGCCGGGACGCCGATCCGGTCGAACTCCAGGAAGGACACGTTGAGCTCGTTGATCGCGTCCAGCGCCTGGGTGGACAGATCGTCCCCCAGGTCGTGTCGGAAGGCGCCGACGATGCGGACCAGGTTGTCCTCGAGCCGCTCGAGATCGAGATCGGGGAAGGCCTGCTTGAACGCGGCGGCGTCGTCGTGGATGTTCGTGAGGGCGGCCGTGAGCTCGGCCGGCACGCGCTCGGCTTCCTTGTAGTCGGACAAGGTCCCGGCCACGATCAGGCCGAGGACGAATACGCCCCCCGCCAGCACGCTGGTGAACAGCGGGCTGATGCTGATGAACTCGAGCGAGAACGCCGCGATGGCGAGCTTGGCCGCGACGACACCGAGCACGATGAGACACGTCTGCAGCAGCACTCGCCACCGGAGGAACCTGGTGCCCAGCATGCCTGCCCCTTTCACGGCTGCGCATCCTGGCACCCGCCCGCGTGGCAGGTCAACGTCGGCGAGGGGCTCTTCCCGGTCTCTGCCCCATCGAAGTAGCCTGCCCCGCATGGCCGACCGGCCGTTCGGGTTCCGAACGCATCCTTGGGTCACGTCCTCGGCGTCGCCCGAAGCGGTCTTCGGTGTGATCGCCGATCTACGGAACCATCTGATCTGGTCGGGCGAACGCGCCGAGAGCGACGGGTTCAAGATGCTCACGCTCGAGGCACCGCCGGGCCCGGCGACGGTCGGCACGACGTTCACCTCGTCCGGATCCGCGGGCAAGGACACGTTCCACGATCGGTCCGTCGTTACGGAGGTGTCGCCGCCGCGGACGTTCGTCATCGAGACCGACGCGCGCCTCGAACGCCGGAACGCGAAGACCTGGGAGGCGCACTTCTCACATCGCTACGACGTGCACCCGGAGGATCCCGGATCGCGGATCGTGTACACGGAAACCATCGAACGCGTGAACTACTTGCCCTACTGGCTCAAGCCGGGCATCCGAACGATCTTCCGGCCGTGGGTCAACCGCGCGGATCGCAAGCAGCTGCGCAACCTTGCCCGCCTCGCCGAGGAGCGCTCGACCGTCTGATCCGATCTCCACCCTTCCTGGTTCGACACCGCTCCACCGGAACCGGCCTCTGCGCGCTCGCTCGCCGTTCGGCCTACAGTCCTTGCCTCACGAGGGAGGGGACGTGGCCGAACGACGCAAAGCCGGCCTGCCCGCGACGATCGTCGCGGGCGGGATCATCGGCGCGGTCGCGGCCGTCCTGGCGGTGTCGTTCGCCGCACTTGTGTTCGGTGGCGGTTACCTCGCCGACTTCATCGCCGACGGCATCAGCCTGTATCTCGGGGCGGCCGCGCTGACCCTCGCGATCCTCGCGTGGCGGAGCGGCTCCCGCGGGGTGGTCGGAGGCCTGCAGCCGGCGGCGGCCGCCGTCCTCGCGGTCGTCGCCGCGACGACCGCGGTCACCGCGTTCGGGAGCATCGAGCGAGCCTTCCTCACCGTCGTCGCCGCGACCCTGGTCGTCACGGTCCTTTCCGGGGCGGCGTTCCTGGCGCTCGGGACGTTGCGTTCCGCCAACCTGCTCAGGTTCGTGCCGGTCCCGGTCGTCGGCGGATTCATCGCGGGCACCGGATGGCTGCTCCTCAAGAGCGGCATCTACGTCTCCTCCGACGAATCGCCGTACCTCACGCCGATCGCAGACCTGTTCCACGGCGAGCTGCTGAAGCTGTGGCTCCCGGCGTTCGTGTTCGGTGTGATCCTCCTCGTCGCGACGCGACTCGTGAGGACGCCGCTGGTGATCCCGGTGGTCCTCGTGATCGGGGTCGTGCTGTTCGCGATCGGGATGGTGGTGACCGGCTCGTCGATCGCGAGCGCGCGATCGGGCCATTGGCTCCTGCTCGGGCCGTTCGACTCGTTCGAGAAGTGGCAGCCCTGGACGTTCCGCGCGCTCGGAGGCGCCGACTGGTCGGCGGTGCTCGCGCAGTGGACGGGCATCCTGACGGCCGTGTTCGTGGCGGTGATCGCGATCTTGTTCAACATCAGCGGGACCGAGGTCGTGTTGAACCGGGACCTGGACACGAACGAGGAGCTGCGCAACGCCGGGGTGCTGAACGTGATCTCCGGCGCGCTGGGCGGGATCCCCGGCTACCACGCGCTCAGCCTGACCGCGCTCGCCGAACGGATGAACGTGGACGCCCGGGTGGGCGGGCTGATCGCCGCCGCGGTCCCGCTGGCGGCGGTGGTGTTCGGCGCCTCGGTGATCGAGCTGATCCCGCGGATGATCGTGGGCGGGGTGCTGGTGTTCCTGGGCCTGGCCTTCCTGGTCGAGTGGGTCTGGGACAAGCGCAAGATCCTGCCGCCGGTCGAGTACGGGGTCGTGCTGGTGATCTTGGCCGCGATCATCGGCAAGGGGTTCCTGCCCGGGGTGGTGCTCGGGCTGGTGCTCGCGGTCGTGCTGTTCGCGGTCAACTACGGCCGGATCGAGCTGGTGCGCGAGGTCGAGTTCGGGCAGACCTACCACTCCAACGTGGACCGACCCCCGTCCGAGCGGGCGGCGCTGCGCCAGATGAGCGGGGACGTCCAGATCCTGCGCGTGAACGGGTTCCTGTTCTTCGGCTCGGCCAACGGCCTGCTCGAGCGGATCCGAAAGCGCGTGGAGGCCGGGTCCCTGCGCTTCCTGGTGATCGACCTGCGGCGGGTCACCGGGGTGGACTCCTCGGCGGTGGTGGCCTTCGTCAAGGTGATCGGCCTGGCCCAGACCCACGGGTTCGAGCTCGTGCTGACCGGCGTGTCCGAACCCGTGCGCAAGCAGCTGGCGCGCGGCGGCGTGGACGAGGGCGACCTCGTGCGGTTCGAGCCCGACCTGGACCGCGGGCTCCAGCGGTGCGAGGAGGGTCTGCTTCAGGGCGGAGCCGCCGACCCGGCGGACCTGGACGGCGACGCGCTCGCGGGGATGCCCGCTGGCCTGCGGTCGTACCTGGAGCGGGTGTCGTTGGAGGACGGCGCCGTGGTCATCCGCCAGGACGAGCCGCCCGACGACGTGTTCGTGCTCGAGTCCGGCAGGTTGCGGGTCGAGACCGTGACGCCCGAGGGCACCCGCATGCGCCTTCGGACGCTGCGCCCCGGCGTGATGGTCGGCGAGCTCGCGATGTATTCGGGGACGCCGCGGACCGCCGACGTGGTGGCCGAGACGCCGAGCGTGGTCCTGAAGCTCAGCAGAACCGCGATCGAACGGATGGAGACCGACGATCCCGAGCTGGCCGCGGCGCTGCACCGTTGGCTCGCGGCCACGATCGCGGGTCGCCTGGGTGAGTCGCTGCTCGCGTTCGACGCGCTGTTCGATTAGCGAAAGCAGATGGTCCGGGCCCCTCGGCCCCGACGGTCGGGCCCAGGTGCACGGCGGGACGACCGAGATGCCGACCAGGACCGTGACGAACGCGATGCCGTTCACAGACGCGCGACGCCTCGGAACCCTTCGGTCAGAAGATGAACGCAGCATCCTGGGTGACCCGGAAAGGGTGGATGCGAGACGGGGGAGGGGCTTCTCACGGAACCGAGGGTCACCGCGAGGTGCGAGGTGGTGCGTGGTGCTGAGGTGGTCGCGGGAGCGAACCCCCGCGACCACGCTCGGCCTTGCTACATGACGTCGAAGGCCTCGTACACGGTCACGCTGCCTCCGCCCTGCAGGACGGGCGAGCTCTTCGCGAGCGAGGTCGCCGAGTCCAGCGAGTCCGCCTGGAGGATCGTGTAGCCGGTGAAGGGTGAGCCGGACACCTCGCCCACCTTGCCGTCGCTGCCGATCACCTTGGCCGCGGGCGCGAACGGGTTGCCGCCGTCCTTGATGGCCCCGCCGAGCTCCGAGTACCAGCCGTCCCAGGCCTTCATGACGCGAGCCTTGTCCTCGTCCGTCTCGGGCATGCTCCCGCCGCTGTACAGCAGCACGAAGTCCGCCATGGCTACCTCCTTCCGGCCTTTCGGCCTTGTCCGTCCGTCATCCCTACGACGAACGGGGGTGGCCGCTTTCGACAGGCCGAGGGCTTACCGCTGCTGGTCGAACCCGACCCCGACGGCCGCGAGGGCGTCGTCGACGAGCGCGTGGAGGTCCGCCCGGCCGCTTTCGGCGCACCAACCGCTCACGGCGGTCGAGAACGCGGCGAGCGCGACCGCGGCGAGCAGCCGCATCCGTGGCTCTTGCGAGGGGTCGCCGCCGGCCCGCGTCACGAGCTCCTCGGTAACGCCGTTCTCCCATCGGGCGTGCTTGTCGAGCAGCCGCGCTCGGATGGACGGTGTCTCGTGCGCCAGCCGCTTCGCGGCCACCACGCGACCCTGCTGCTCCTCGTACAGATCGATCAGGGACCCGAGCGCTCCGCGGAGCGCCGCGAACGACGACTCCTCCGGGGGCCGGGCGGCGAGCATCGACCGCAGCTCGAGACCGAGGTCGTCGAAGAACCCGATGACGACGTCTTCCTTGGAATCGAAGTACCGGAAGAACGTGCGGGGCGAGACCTCGACCTGCTCGACGATGTCCTCGATCGTCGTCTCGTCGAACCCACGCTCGGCGAACAGGCGGAACGCCGCGTCCGTGAGCTCGGCCCTCGTTCGCTGCTTCTTCCGTTCCCGGAGGCCCACCGTCGTATCCACGGGCACAGCATAGCACTTGGCAATCCATGTAACGTGACAGGGGTTGCCAAATGTCACCGATACTCGTATCCTGAGCGCACCGATGCAGAGGCCGATGAGGAAGGAGCCACCCATGACGGCCTACGTGCTGGTGCAGACGGACACCCAGAACGGCGGGATCGCGAGCCGGATCCGGGAGGTCCCCGGGATCGTCTTCGCCGAGGACGTCCGCGGTCCGTACGACGCGCTCGCCTTGGTGCGTTCGGACTCGAGCGGCGAGGCGTTCCAGCGAGCCCTCGAGCAGATCCGGCAGCTCCCGGGTGTGATCCATGCCCTGGCCGCTCCGATCGTCAGGCGGTCGTTCGGGCGCTCGGAGCGCCATGCCGCCTGATCCGGTCCGTTCGACGCAACACGGCGCCGTCCGATGAACGACCTGCGTGATCAGACCTGCGCCGTTCCCTGTAGCCCTCGCGGCCCTGTGCAGCGCTTGCCCTCGACGGGTACGGTGCGTGCCCTACCCCGCGTGGAGGGACGGTGCTCGAACACCGCAACGTCTCGATGATCCGTGGCGCGCTCGAGGTCTACAACTCGGGTGACCACGACGCGATGCGTCCCTTCCTCGCCGACGACGTCCTGTGGCACGTGGGCGGCAACCACGCGATGAGCGGCGACTACGTCGGGGTCGAGGCGGTGATCGACTACTTCCGCCGGGTCCGCAAGGAGACGGCCGGAACCCTCCAGGTCACGCCCGCCGAGATCCTCGCCAACGATCGGCACGCCTCGATGTTCATGCGCGTCTCCGCGTACCGCGACGTGCGATGGATGGACGTGCTGCTGGCCGAGGCGCTCACGCTGGATCCGAACGGCCGCTGGACGGAGTACTGGGCGCTCGCGAACGATCAGGACGCGGTCGATGCGTTCTGGTCCTGAGGCGGGTGGGATGGAACACCCCAACGCGACGAAGATGCGCAAGACGGTCGCCGCGTTCATGGCCGGCGACCTGCCGCTCATGCTGGAGGCCTTCGCGCCCGACGTCGTGTGGTACGCGCCGGGTCACACCCCGGCGAGCGGCACGTTCCGCGGACTCGACGGCGTGCGGCGCTTCTTCACGTTGCTGGACGACGCCTCCGCGGGGTCGATCCGGGTGGAGATCGAGGACATCCTCGCCGGCGATCGCTACGTGACGATGTTCCTCACGATCACCGCACGGCGTCACGAGGAACGGATGAGCGTCCTGGTGGCACAGTTCGCTGAGGCCGACGAGCACGGCCGGTGGTCGCGGGGCTGGTTCCTCCCGGACAAGCTGGACGAATGGGACCGTTTCTTCGCCGCGGCGAACTCGGGCCGTCACTAGACCGGCCGATCGAACTCACGCGCCCGGGTCCGGCGGCTCATCGGGGGGTGCGGCGCCCGCGTAGATCTCTGCGCCGAGCTGCTGCGCCAATCCGAGGTCGTCCCGGTGGTTCCACAGTTCGACGACCTTGCCCTCGCGGATGCGGAAGATGTTCACGCCGCTGAACTTCGCGTGTCTGCCGGTGGGTGGGCGACTTCCCCACGCGCCGGTGTTCGTGCCCTCGGTCGTCCAACGCGCCGCGACGAGGTCGTCCTGCGCGAGCACGAGGTCCACCTCCATCCGCAGGTCGGGGAACGCCGCGCGGAAGTCGGCCGCGATCCTCGCCTGACCCGCGCCCCCCGGAAGGGCCTCCGTGGGTCGGAGGTCGTGGCGGACGTAGTCGGGCGCGAAGACCTCGTTCGCGACCTCGACGTTGCCTCGGTTCCACACCTCGTCGTAGAACCGCCGCACGAGCGATCGGTTGTCCTCGACGCTCATCTCCGCCTCCTCGGTTCGGCACCGAGTATGGACGTCGCCGCCTGCGTTCGGTCGTTTGACAGGCCCCGGGTCCGGGTGGAAGCGTTCGCGCATGGCCGAGGTCCGCGCCAACGGGGTCCGGCTGTACGTCGAGGAGCACGGACGCGGCGAGCCGATCCTGTGCATCCACGGCACGTCGTCCTCGGCGATGGTCTGGCGTCGGGACGCGACCGACGCGCTCGCCGAGCTCGGGCGCGTGATCGTCTACGACCGCCGTGGATGTACGCGCAGCGAGCGACCCGAGCCGTACGCGACCAGCGTCGTTCAGCATGCCGAGGACGCCGCGGCGCTCCTGCGAACCCTCGACGCCGCGCCCGCCGTCGTGATCGGTCGCAGCTACGGCGGCGAGATCGCGATCGAGCTCGCCCTGCGCGAACCCGAGCTCGTCCGCGCGCTCGCGTTGCTCGAGGCGGCGAGCCTCCCGCTCGACCCGGAGGCGATGGCCTGGGGCGAGGCGCTCCGGGACAAGGTGGAGGCTGCGGCCGCGCGCGACATCGGGTCGGTGGCCGAGACGTTCCTGCGCGAGGTGCTCGGCGACGAAGCCTGGGAGGCATTCCCGCAGCGCGCCAAGGAGATGTTCGTCGACAACGGCCCGGCGATCCTCGCGGAGTTCCGTGGACCCTGGCTCCAGGCGACCGAGACGGACCTGGGGCGCATCTCGGTCCCCACGCTGCTGGTCGCGGGGACGGGCTCGCCCGAACCCTTCCGGCGTCTCACCGAGCGCATGGCGGCCGCCATCCCGAACTCGCGGACCGAGTTCGTCGGGGGTGGCCATTTCATCGATCCCGGCGAGCCATCCGTGGTCGCGTTCGTCCGTTCCGTGCTCGCGGCCTAGCGCCGGCGGCCACCCGACCGAGCAGCCTCTCATCCGGCTCTCATCGATCGGGCCTACGCTGTGCCCGATGCGGGTGCTGGTCGTGGAGGACGAGGTCAAGATGGCCGGCCTGCTCAAGCGTGCGCTCGAGGAGGAGGGGTACGCGGTCGACGTGGCCGGGCGCGGGGAGGACGCGCTCTGGCTCGGGACCGAGAACCCGTACGACGCGATCGTGCTGGACCTGATGCTGCCCGACGTCGACGGGTTCGAAGTCAGCAGGAAGCTGCGCGAGGCCGGCCGGTGGAGCCCGGTCCTCATGCTCACCGCCCGCGACGCGGTGGCCGACCGGGTCGCAGGGCTCGACGCGGGCGCCGACGACTACCTGACCAAGCCGTTCTCGTTCGCCGAGCTGCTGGCGCGCCTGCGCGCGCTGATGCGGCGCGGCGCCGCCGAGCGACCGCCGATCCTGCGGGTCGGGGAACTCGAGCTCGATCCCGCCGCGAGGAGTGTGGCGCGCGACGGGATCGTGATCGAGCTCACCGCGCGCGAGTTCGCGCTGCTCGAATACCTGATGCGTCACCCCGGCGAGGTCCTGACGCGGACGCAGCTGATCGAGCACGTGTGGGACTTCGCGTACGAGGGCGACTCCAACGTCGTCGACGTCTACATCCGCTACCTGCGCAACAAGGTCGATCGTCCGTTCGGACGCGACCAGATCGAGACCGTGCGCGGCGCGGGGTACCGGCTCCGCGCGGGGGCGCGCTGATGCGGCTCCGGACCAGGGTGACGCTGGTCTCGGCGGTCCTGATGACGGTCGTCCTGTCGGCGACCGGCGTCTTCGTGTACCTGCGGCTGCAGACCGAACTCCGGCGGACGCTCGAGGAGACCCTGCGGTCACGGGCGGATGCCGAGCTTCTGGTCGTGGACGGCTCGGGATCGCTCCCCGTGGATCAGCCCGACGACGCGTTCGCGCAGCTGATCGCCCCCGACGGCTCGGTGGTCGAGTCCTCGAGCAGCATCGCGGGCGCACGCGCGTTCGCGTCCAGCGGTGTCGGGGCGCCGACGTTCTCCGAACGGGAGGACGTCACGATCGAGGGCGAGGTCGTGCCGGCGAGGATGCTCGCCGTCCCGGTCGAGGGCGG
>Ga0207653_10000623_pt1 | contig 12249 bp, 12 predicted proteins | sample KBSK5251metaG_FD_184341 | JGI IMG/M metagenome (GOLD analysis project Ga0207653, IMG submission 184341) | Corn, switchgrass and miscanthus rhizosphere microbial communities from Kellogg Biological Station, Michigan, USA - KBS K5-25-1 metaG... | ecosystem: Host-associated > Plants > Roots >...
GTCCCACCAGTCGATCGAGTCGTACAGGTTGAGAGCGTTGCCGGCGCTCTTGGTGCCGACGAAAACATCGCGGTAGATGAGGCCTCCGAGCACTAGCGCAATTGCCGCGAGCGCTGCCACCACCAACCTTGTGTTCTTCAACAACCGACTCTCACCTCCATTGCCTTTGACATCACCAGTCGAGGTCTCCGAAGGACCATCCGGTTGCGGATCCGAAGCGGGTGACCGCGGCGAGCCCGAGGCCGGCGATCGCAACCCCCGCCACCGCGACGGCGCCCAGGTAAGGGATGACCGCGAGGTCGAAAACGACCAGGGCGCCGGCAACCGCGACGACCAATGGATGCACCGGTCCAAGTCGGAGCCGTCTCTGCAGAAGGCGGCCGAGCGCCAACGCTATGCATGCGATTCCGAAGAGGGCGACCGCGACCGCGATCACGATCACCAAAGGGATGACGGCGAGGAAGATCAACGTGAACCGAAGCAAGGCGCCAGCGCCGATCGCGAGCAGGAAGGCGGCGATGCCCGCCGCCAGCGCGATCTCGGGCCCGTGGCGGCCCTCGAGCCGCTCGACCGCGACGCGGGCGCGGTTGGGAAACAGCAGCAGCACGGCCAAGGCGAGTAGCACCAGCCCGGCCCCGTTGCTCAGAAAGGCGCGAAGGGCTTGGAGCGGGCTCACAGTGCCGATGCGGCCAAATGGCGACCAGAAGCTGATGCGTTCCGGAAACCTGGTCTTGACGAATCGCTCGGGATCGGGACTTGGTCGCTGGACGACGATGCCCTGGGACGGACCGATCAAGAATGTCGCATAAGGCCCGAGCGTGGGGCCGTAGAGCGCGGTGTCGGCTACCGCCAGAAGCACGCCGAGCAACGCGAGCGCCGCGACCACGATTGGCCAGCCCCAACGCCGAAGCATCGGTGGTGGGCCGGCTTGTACTGGTTGCGCGGGTTGTGCAGGTGGCTGCTGCGCGTCGTCCTGCGACGCGCCTTCACCTTCGTTCTGTTCGCTCACGCGCGGCGATGCTCACTGAAACGCGGTGTGGCGGTCTGGTCCAGCTTTGCCAGGAGAGAAAGGTGGTAGGCGGCAATGGCGGTCAGCGCGATGAATGCTCCGAGCAGCAGCACGTCGGCCACGGGGACGCTCGGGAGGGGAGCGGTGCCCGAACCCCAGAAGGCCAGGCCCTGAAGGTTGCTCCAGGCCCCCGAAGCGAGGGCGGTGAGGCCGTCAAGGCCGGAGACGTACCAGAGGATGAACGCACCGAGGAGCGCCTCCGGGATGAGCAGGGCCCAGGCGGCGCGGGACGTTTGGGATTGCGGCGCGATCGAGCTCATCACGCCGGCGACCAGGGATGCAGGCGGCGCTGGCGAGCGGAGCGCCTTCATTCGGAAAGGCAGCGACACCGCCTGCTGATGCTGGCGGCGGCAATCCGTGCACGTGACGAGGTGGTCGCGAACCGCTCGCGCGGTGTCGGGCTCGGTTTGCGCGAGATCCCCGTCGACGTACGCCTCCAGGAGGACGCGCACGCGCGCACACGCGAGGGCTGTCATTGGGTGCCGGCCTCCTCGGATTCGGCGAGCGAGTTGCGGAGCAGAGCGCGGGCCCGATGGAGCCGCGACTTGATGGCCGGCACGGTCAGGCTCAGGCTCTGGGCGACCTGCTCGAGGGGGAGGTCGGCGTAGTAGTGAAGAAGGATCGGTAGGCGGTAAGCGGGGTCGAGCTGAGCCAGCGCGTCGATCAGCGCGGGGTCGTGGGCGGGAAAGCCTGACTCAGATCCGGTTGCCGCTTGGTCCGCGGATTGGTCGGTTGGCATCGGCACCCGCTTGCGCCGGTAGTTGATCGTGGTGTTGGCGGCGAGCTTCCAGAACCACGGCTCGAATGGACGCGCGGCGTCGTAACGGGCAAGGTTGCGATAGAGCTTGACGAAGATCTCCTGGGTGAGGTCGTGGGCCTCGTCGAGGTCCCGGAGATGCTGGTAGGCGAACCCGTAGACGCGACGCTGCATCCGGCGAACCAGCTCTTCGAAGGCATCCAGATCGCCGCCAGTTGCCTGGCGCGCGAGCTGGCCTGCGGCCATGGCTCGGGCGTCGGGGTTCCCGATCATCGGGAGGGTCGGGGCCGCCGCCTGCGCATGCATCTACGGTAACTACCCCTGGCGCCTGCTACCGGTTGCCGCCGGCCGAGCTCACCCACACCTTTGGCGGGCCCTCCCTTCTGATTGGCTTCCTCCCCCAAGCCTTCGCACCTTGTGGCGAGGCTAGTTCAGACGGCTGCGGCCGGCCAACCCTGGTCGTTAAGACACTCCAAACAGGGTACTTGACGCCGTATATCCGCCTTCGTATACTCCGTCTGGAGTATATGACTGAACCGGACGCAGAAACGCTCTCACCACTGGCGCTATCGATCCTCGAGCTGCTCGACGAGCGGCCAATGCACCCCTACGAGATGTCTTCAACGATGAAGATCCGCCACCAGGACGAGTTCATCCGGCTCAACTTCGGCACCCTGTACCACACGGTTGACGTGCTCGAGCGCAACGGCTGGATCGTCTCCTCTGAGCGCGAGAAGGAGGGCCGGCGGCCCGAGCGCACGATTTACAAGCTCACCGAATCAGGACGTCTGGTCTTGAGTCGAACGCTGGGCGAGCTGCTCCGCAAACCTATGCGCGAGTATCCCCATTTCGTCGCCGGCCTCATGTTCATGCATCACCTGACCGCGACCGAGGCGGCCGGCCATCTCAACGAGCGTGCCTCGTTGCTCGACGCGCAGGTCGCGAAATTCGAGCACGTGCTCGACGTGCTTCACAAGCAGGGACTCAGCCGTCTTGCCCTGATCGAAATGGAACACAAGATCGCGATGCTCGATGCGGAGCGCAAGTGGGTTCGCAAGGTGGAAAAGGAAATCATCGACGGCAAGCTGGAGTGGAAGGTCGGAATTGACGCTGCTCACACGACGTTAAGGAGGAGTCATGGCGAAGGCACGCACTAATCCCTGGTTGGTCCTGTTGGTGCTCACGATGGGATTTTTCATGATCCTGCTCGACACCACGATCGTCAACGTGGCCATACCGGCGATGAGCAGCAACACACGAGACGGACTGAACACGACGCTCGACCAGATCTTGTGGGTCTTGAACGCTTACATCCTCGTGTATGCGGTGCTGCTGATTACAGCCGGTCGCCTGGGCGATCTCTACGGGCAGCGCAACTTGTTCGCAATCGGCCTTTTCGTCTTCACGCTCGCGTCCGCGTTGTGTGGCTTTGCTCAGAACGCGAATGAGCTGATCGCTGCTCGCGTCCTGCAGGGAGTCGGAGGCGCGATCCTGACCCCGCAGACCCTTTCGATCATCACCACTCTGTTTCCGCCTGAGCGGCGTGGAGCCGCGTTCGGCATCTGGGGTGGAGTGGCCGGTCTCGCGACCATCGCCGGGCCGACACTAGGCGGCGCCATCGTCACCTACATCAACTGGCGCTGGATCTTCTTCGTCAACGTCCCCATCGGAATCGCCGCGCTGATCGCGACCTTCGCGATCATCCCCGACATTCGACCGGGTCGGCGCCATGGCTGGGACATCATTGGCGTCTTCCTCGCCACCGCGGGCCTGTTCGCCGTCGTGTTCGGACTCATCGAGGGCCAGCGCTTCAACTGGGGAGAGATCGGCTCCTACGGGATCACTATCCCCGAAGTCATCGTCGGCGGGGTTGTCCTGCTCGTTGTGTTCATAGTTTGGGAGCGCTTCCAGGCCGAGCCCCTCATGCCACTTTCGCTCTTTCGCGATCGGAACTTCGCGGTCGCCAACTGGATTGCAGCCGCCATCAGCTTTGGCATGCTGAGCCTGTTCCTGCCCATCGTCATCTACCTGCAGTCGGTGCGCGGCTTCACGGCCCTGGTCGCAGGCCTGACGTTCGCGCCGATGTCGCTGATGTCGATGGTTGTGGCGCCATTCGCCGGGCGCTTTGCCGACAAGGTAGGAGGCAAGTACATCCTGCTGACCGGCATCACGCTCTTCACGATTGGCTTCGGCCTTGTCACCTTCGTGGCCGGCCCTGACTCGACCTTTATCAACTTCCTAGGGCCGGCGATCATTGCCGGAGCAGGCATGGGCATGACCTTCGCACCAATGACGACCGTGGCCATGCGCAACATCTCGCCGCAGATGGCGGGCGCCGCGTCAGGAATTCTCAACACCACGCGCCAGCTTGGCGCTGCGATCGGCAGCGCAGTCGTTGGGGCACTGCTGCAGAACCAGCTAGCGACCACGTTGCACAACCAGGCGGTGAGCCACGCAAGCGCGCTGCCCGCGAGCTTCCGAGACCAGTTCGTTGCCGCCTTCAGCTCAGTCGCCAGCAGCGGTTTCCAGATCGGCACCGGACAGAACGGAGCCAAGCTGCCTGCGGGCCTGCCGCCGGCTGTACAGCATCAGCTCACCGTCCTGGCCCACGATGTGTTCGTCAGCGCGTACATCGACGCCATGAAGGGAACCCTCGTGGTGCCGATCGCATTTCTCGCTTTCACGGCGCTCACGACTTTGCTGATCAAGCGACGCCAGCGACCGGCGGCAGCACAGGGCGTGCCTGTCGAAGAAAAAGTAGCCGCCGCCGCGGGCTAGGCTAAACGCCGGTGACTGAACCGGTCGACGGCTGGTTGGAACGAGATGGCGTCAGCCTCCACTACGTCGAGTGGAAGCCTGACGCCGCCGTTCGGCTCGAGCCCCCAATACTTCTCCTCCACGGCTTGAGCTCGAACGCGCGCTACTGGGACCGGCTCGCTCAATTCCTCCGCGGCCAGCGAATCGTCGCCCTCGACCAGCGCGGCCATGGATTGACCGGGCGCCCACCCCACTCTCCGCCCGCCGGCAGCGGCTACGCCATGGACGAGCTGCTGCAAGATGCCACGTTCGTGATGGGCGAGCTGGGGCTGGACAAGCCCGTGGTCGTGGGGCACTCCTGGGGCGCGACCATTGCGCTCGAGCTGGTGGCGCCGCACCCGGCTGTTGCTTCTGCCCTGGTGTTCATCGACGGCCCTATTCAGAGCGCCTCCAACATGTTCAGCTGGGAAGATGCGCAGCGCTTCATGCAGCCTCCGCTGCCTCGCTTTGCCACCTTTGCCGACGCGATGGCGGAATCGGCGCGCGATTTCGACGGAGCCTGGGGTGACGACCTCGAGCCGTTCGTGCGTGAACGCGTCCTGCGGGATGGCGAGGCGTTCGTGCTGACGCTGACCGCGCCGGCGCGGCTCGAGCTTCTCCGCGGCCTATACGATTCTCAACCCGATGTGCTCTGGCCCTCCGTCGAGGTTGCCTCCGTCGCATTGCTGGCTCGTGGCGGGCCCGACCGGGTCGCCGGTTGGAAGGAGCAGGGTGCGACGCGCCTCGCCACGACCGCGCCCAACGTCGAGGTCCGCTGGTTCGACACCCCACACGACATCCCGCTCTTCGCGCCGGCGGAGGTGGCCGCGGAGATTGAACGAGTCAGCGCGCCGACCGCGATCAGTCCAGAGTCAGAGTCGCCCGCCAGATAGCAGTTTCAGCGCGGCGAGCAGGACCGCGGCGCCGATGAACGCGACCACGATGCTGCCAAGGAAACCAACCGTTCCGGTCATGTGGAACAGCGCATTCAACAAGAACCCGCCGATGATCGCGCCCGCCACGCCAACAACAATGTCGGCGATGCAGCCGAACCCGCGGCCGGTCACGACACGCGCCGCCACCGCGCCCGAGATGAGGCCCACGATGATCCACGCAACCCATGATCCGGGTTCGAGGTTCATGACTTCGACAACCAATCAGCGATCACAGCGAAGACCTCCTCGTTGTCCAGGTCGTTGAAGGGCTCATGGTAGCGGCCCTCCAGCAGCCTGAGCTCGCTCACCGATGCTGACAGACGGTGCAGCTCTCTACTGCCTTCGGGGTCGATGAGCACATCGTCAGTACCGGCCAAGATCAAGAACGGAGTGTCGATCTCGCCGGCGTGCTCGAAGATGCGTTTGCAGGCAGCTCTCCACTCGGAGTAGAGGCGGCTCGAAATCTTGCTGTGCACGAGGGGATCGGTGCGATACGCCTCGACAACCTCTGGAATCCGCGAGAGCACCTTCGGGTCGACCTCGTTGTCGAGGGCCAGCTTTGGAACGACCTTCGAAGTCGCCTTGGCGAGTGCAATCTTCCATCGGGGTACCGCCGCTTTCACTCGCAGCGCCGGGCTGGAGAGGATGAATCGCCTGGTTTCGGGCAGCTTGTCGGCCAGAACGGTGCTCAACAGCGTGGCGCCGCCGAAGGAATGTCCAACTGGCACCACCTCTCCGCCGGCAATGCCCTCGACGTGCGCCACGAAAGCCGCGACGTCGTCCATCCATTGGCTCCACGAGTCGACATGCCCGCGCGGGCCCGGGCTCTTGCCATGACCGCGCAGGTCGACCGCAAACGTCGCAAAACCGTGGCGAGACATCCCGAGGGCGAAGCGCTCGTAGCGTCGGGCGTGCTCACCAAGACCGTGTATGGCGGCGAAGGTGATTGCCGCCCCAGCCTTGGGCCACGCGCGGTATGAGAGCCTGGTCCCGTCTGCCGAGTCGATCGTGCCTTCGCGGGCGAGAGTGCCCTCAGCCGGCAAGGTGACCGAAGCCCCTCAGGATCTTGAGCGCTTCTTGTTCGGCCTCCAACAACGTCGGGGCGTAGGCTCGGATTCCGAACAGGGCGTATGCCCACTCCGGACTCGGGGGACTCTGCGAGTGAAGGCGAAATGTCGGTGGATAGAAAAGGATGCGTTCGCCTTGAACCTTCTTGATCACGGGGCGCTTCGCCAGGACTTCCTCCAGCGACTGGCCGTTCGGAAGCCGGCCATTGTCAAACTCGAGCCGGCGCAGCTTCGCGAGCGGATGGTCCTCGTCTTTCAACGTGGTTTTGATCCCATACTCGGCGCTCAGGTCGCGCATGAATATGGCGACGATCAGGGCGTCGGTCTCATCACCGGCCATCTTCACGAAGCCGGCCGCTGTGGTGTTTACGACATCGTCGTTCTTGAGGTGCCGGAAGTACTCCATCTCAAAAAGGCCACGCGAGTACGAGCTGGCCACCCATGGCGGCTCACAGCGCCAGGTCCGAGCTCCGGAAAGGGCCTCGAACTGGGCGTGCACCCGCTCGAGACGTACCTCGGGAAGCCCATGCAACCTGTAGTGCAGGACTCTACGCACGCGATTTAGCCTACCTGTAATTGGCGGCGGTCGCGCCGCGTGCCGCGCCAGCCGCATCGTCTCCTCCTGCCACGTCGGGGCCTGGACGCGCACCGTGAGCCGGTCTGCTCCGGCCGAGAGCAAGAAGTCGCCGCGCCTGGCGGCTTCGAGGAAGGCACGCTGCTCGGGGCTGAGATGAAACGCCGACTCGAGCTTGGCCGCCTCCCCAGGCCGCTGAGCACCGAGGAAGAGAAGCGCCGGGTTGGTGGCGACCACCGCTCCAGGGTCGGTGCTCAATAGATCGCCCGGATTCTGAGTCGCGAACACCAGCGACCCGTCGTACTTGCGGATCCGGCGCGCGAGGTTGACCACGAATCGGCGAATGGTCGGGTCTTCGAACAGAAGGCCCAGCTCGTCCACGATGAGCATCCGGCGGCGGTCCTTGCGCTTGATGCGCGTCCATAAGGCTTCCGCCAACAGGAAATGAACTGGGGCGATCATCTCGTCGCGGAGCTCACGCATCCCAAACACGACGATCGGAGCTTCGAGGTCGATGTTTGTCGGTGCGCTGAACATCCGACCGAGGCTGCCATGCACCCAGCGTTGGAGGATGGCGGACACCCGAGATGCCTCTGGAAGCAGCGTGGCGACATCGCGCAGCAGTGGCCGCTCGGCGTTGTCATACGCCGCTCGGACAGCGGCTTCAACTACGGCGCGCTCGGATTCATCGAGTCCGCCGCAGATGGTTCCGCAGAGGTCGACAGCATCCGCCGTGGCCGCCCCCAACCAGGACCCGTCCCCGAGATCAGAGGGCCGAAGGTCGAGGACATTGAGCGAGTGGCCAGAACCCAGGGCCAACTGCACGTCGATGCCGCCGAGGCGGCGCGCAAGGTTGCCGTACTCGTGCTCGGGGTCGATGACGTACACCTGAATGCCGCGCCCAAGCGCTCCCATGAGGAGCGTCGACAGCAGGTACGTCTTTCCCGCTCCCGAGTAGCCGAACACCCCGATGTTGGCGTTGGCGTAACGAGACTGGTCGAATGGATCGACGAGCACCGGTGCGCCGCTCGAGTGGTTGCGGCCCACGACCAGACCACCTGTCTGTTGGATGTCCGCGCCGAACCAGGGAAACAGGGTCGCGAGCGCACTTGTGTCGAGGACCCGCCTTCGGCCAAGACGGTCGGTGCAAGCGGGAACAGTCGCCAGGTGGCCGTCGAGCATCCGGAAGGTGCACGGCTGGAGCTCGCAGAGGGTGGCGCGAGCCGCGGAGCGAATTTGTTCCGAGCCCTCTTCGAGAGCGTGCTTCGTGGGCGCAACCAAGGTGATGTACACGGAGACGTGAAACGCCTTTTCCTGGCTGGAAGCCAGGCGGCGCTGCAGATCTTCCGTGTTCGGCAGAGCTCCGGCCAGCATCGGATCGTTTGTCCCCGCGTTGAGCTCTTGCATTCGCGAGACCCGCATGTTGGTGAGCTGGCGCTGCAGGTAATCGACGATCCACGCCACCGGCAGGGGATCGGCATGCCAGGACAGCCGGCTCTTCAGGCCGGGAGGAATCAACCGAAAGAGCCAGCCGGGTTCGAGCTCAGTCCCTGGCATGCGCTCCACGTACCACGACCTGCTCCAGCCCTCGTGGAATGAGAAGTGGTGAGGGCGTTCTTCTCCGAACGCGAGGCGGTTCACCGGGGTCGAGGTTGCGAAGCCGATGCCCATCTCGCGCAGTGCGCCCTCGAGTCGTTTCGCATGGCCCTTTGGGGTGATGAGCGAGGTCAGCCTTCGGTGAGCCGAAGGTGAACGCGACATCTGCTCGACGAACCACAGGTCCGCGGCTCTCATGTCGTCAAAGTCGCGCGGACTTGGATGCGTGACGGTGGCGTCCACTCCCGAGCCTGGATCGGTCTCGATGAGGACCTGCAGCGGACCGTCGAGGCCATCGAGCAATCGTCTGAAGCCGTTCAGCCAACGCGTTCTGTCCGCCTCTGACGCGCCATCGAACCCGAGCGGATGAGTGGCAATCTGCGCGACGTCAGTGCCGCCATGCCATAGGAGCGACGGGCCGCGTTTGGCCACCCGCAATGGGCCCAGGCTCAGCTGCTTGATGTCGCTCCTCGCCGTCCCTTCGAATGGGTCCACTCGAAGCGGTAGCGCCTCGCCGTGAAAATCGCGATGTCAGACAGCCACCGGTCGGTGGCTCGGGCACGCCACCGACCCCACGCCATGATGACGCCGAGCGCGATGGCGGCGAGACATGTAACGGCGCGTACTGGTTGCGGCGACCACGGCGATGACCAGAGAGAAAAGCCGCCAAGCAGAGAAACCACAAGGTACGCGAGGCGCATCGGCGTAAGGCCGTAGATGAGCTTGTCCTCGAGGTCGACATCCAAGGGAACGCGAGCCCGCATGCATGGCACGCTAGTTGGATCGGTCGGAGGCTGGAACCCAGGCTGTTAAGTCCCTCGGAACCTTAGAATCGTTTCTCGGCTTTAAGTCACGCTCGCGTAGCTCAACTGGCAGAGCAGGGGACTCTTAATCCCAAGGTTCAGGGTTCGACTCCCTGCGCGAGCACCAACATGTAGTGTCACAGAGTCTCAGAGAGTCTCTCTGTTGTGCACGGAGTCTCAAGCGCAGGCAAGAGGTCGAAGCCCAAGCAGCGTCTGACACCTTGTTTGACACCTTGGCCGTTGAGAATGCGAGCGCCAGACCCAGCCGAACGGGCTCAATCTGATCTCAGCTGATCGACAAAATCGCATCGAAAGGGATGCGGAATCCCATGCTCACCAGAGCTGGCTCAGGAATGGACGAAAGCGGAAATCAAGCCGAACGTGCTGGCCACACAAGCTCTTGACTCTCGACCGGCCCAGAGTTGCAAGCTCATGGCGTGAGTCAATCCGGCGGGGCGGATTTGGAGTCTATAGGTAGGTTCTCCCGGCGCAGTGGCCTTCCGGTAAGTCACCTTCGCCACTATCACGAGGTTGGCCTGTTGCCGCCCGCTTACGTCGACCCTGAATCAGGGTATCGCTACTACTCCGCCGCCCAAAGCGAGGCCGCTGAAGTCATCGGCATTCTCCGGTCGATCGACATGCCCGTTCGAGACATCCAACGCGTGCTGGCTGACCCATCCGAGGCCAACGTCCGAGAGGTCTTGGCAGCGCATCGGGCTCGACTCGAAGATCGTTTGACTCAGGTCGCCGGTCGTCTGGACTCTATCGACCGAATTGTTAAGGAGGGGAGGATCTTGAAGCAGCCGCATGACGTTACCCAATACGGTTTCGTTCCAGTGCGTGTCGAGCAAGTGCAGGCCCAGACTCCCGATGCTGAACGTTGGCGCCAACTGCGGGAGAAGCAGCCGATCCTGCCAGAGCAACCGCAGGAGGTTCACGTTGTTTTGCTCGTTGCGGACAGTGGCCGCCGCGTCCCCTTGTGGGTCGGCAGTTTTGAGGGTTACGCGATGAAGCTCCAACTCGACGGTGTGAAGACTGAGCGACCTCTGACGTACGACCTGATGTTGGATGCACTCGAACGCTATGGAGTTCGCATTGCGAAAGCCGAGGTGCTACGAGTAGTCGATGGGACCTTCTTCGCCCGGCTGACAGTCGAGTCAGATGGCGGAGTCGAAGTATTCGACTGCCGGCCCAGTGATGCCCTCAATCTCGCTCTGCGCGCGGGCGCGCAGATCGCGATCGCCCAGGCGGTACTCGACGAAGCTGGCGTTGACCAAGTGCCCGATACGAGGAGCTAAACCCCGCCTTGACCAACCTTATCCGGTGAAACGCCTGGTAGAAAGGTTCTAGCGCCGGATAAAGCCCATCGCGTCGTACATCATGCGGAGAGTCGGCTCGGCCTCGGCGGCCGCGGTCTCGGCTCCGATACGGAGTAGACGCTGCAACTCAGAAGTGTCCTGTCTCAGCTCTTCGTAGCGCCTCCGAATAGGATCAATCACCGCAATCACGGCTTCGGCGACCGCCTCCTTGAACAAACCATAACCCTGGCCGCTGAACCGCTCCTCAATTGCTTCCATTGTGTCTCCGGTGGCGACCGACATGATTTCGATCAAGTTGGAAATGCCAGGTTTGTCAGGCGTGAGTCGCACTTCGCGGCCCGAGTCGGTGACGGCGGACCGGAACTTCCCGCGGATCACATCGGGCGGGTCGACCATGAGCACGGTGCCCTGCGGGGTGCCGCCGGTGGTTGACATCTTCTTGGCCGGAGCCTGTAGGTCCATGATTCGCGCGCCCACTGTCGGGTACTGGCCCCGCGGCAGCCTGAATGTCTCGCCAAAGCGCGCATTAAACCGCTCGGCCAGGTCCCGAGTAAATTCCAGGTGCTGCTGCTGATCCTCACCGATGGGAACAACGTCCGTTTGGTAAAGCAGAATGTCGGCTGCCATCAGCACCGGGTATGTGAAGAGCCCGCTGGTAATCGAGGCCTGGGACTCCGACTTGTCCTTGAACTGCGTCATACGGCGCAGTTCCCCGAAGGTCGCAACGGCGCCCAACAGCCAGGCTGCCTCGGCATGCGCGCTGACATGGCTCTGCGCGAAGACGATCGAGCGTTTTGGATCGAGCCCAGTCGCGAAGAGCATGGCCGCTAGGTCGCTGCATCGAGCTCGCAGTTCGTCAGCGTCGTAAGCGACCGTGATCGAGTGGAGGTCGACGATGCAGAAGAAGGCCTGACCCATCTGCTGTGTCGCGACGTACTGCCTGAAGCCTCCGCTGTAGTTCCCAAAATGCTTGGCGCCAGTTGGTTGAATTCCGGAGAAGACCCTCAAGGTCCGTCGATTATCGCAACGGATCGAGGGCAGAGCTAAGGCGCTGTGGGTCGAATGCGCAGACCATCTGAGATGTCGTGCTGCGCTGGACGTGCGGACCGCCCGTTTAGCCTGGCTTGGTGGCTTGGATCCAGAATCGTGCTTGACGGACTTCGATCGGACCGTCGCGATCGATGGTCTGCTGAACCTCTCGCAGCTTTGCTCGGTACCGCTCGATAGAAAAGTCCGGCACCATCCAGGCGATCGCCTTTAGGTTCCACGCAAGCGCGCCGACGTCATGGATGACCTGGACAAGCGGCGCTGAGTCGTAGGCAACCACGTGTAG
>Ga0207653_10000624_pt1 | contig 12247 bp, 12 predicted proteins | sample KBSK5251metaG_FD_184341 | JGI IMG/M metagenome (GOLD analysis project Ga0207653, IMG submission 184341) | Corn, switchgrass and miscanthus rhizosphere microbial communities from Kellogg Biological Station, Michigan, USA - KBS K5-25-1 metaG... | ecosystem: Host-associated > Plants > Roots >...
CGCTATCAGATCGTCGCAGTCGTTGACTCGACACGCGCGGGTACCGACGCTGCCGATCACGTCGGCGTCGGCCGCGGTGTGCCCGTCGTCGCCACGGTCGATGAGGCGATCGCGCGGGGCGCGGATGTGCTGCTCATCGGCACGGCGGCCGCGGGCGGACAGATCCCCGACACCTATCGACCATTCCTCTCTCGCGCGCTCGAGCGCGGGGTGGCCGTTTGGAATGGACTGCACGAGCGCGTGTTGGGCGACCCGCGCCTCGCCGAAGCGGCGAAGCGGGGGAACGCGTCGGTGCGCGAGCTTCGCGAGCCGCCGGACGAATTGCCGATCGGTGGTCATCGCCGCCCGCGCGAGGGCGCGACGGTCGTGCTCACGGTGGGATCGGATGCCGCGGTCGGCAAGATGACCGCGTCGCTGGAGATCGTCGCTGCGCTGCGCCGCATGGGTGAGAAGGCCGCGTTCGTCGCGACAGGACAGACGGGGATCGCGATCGCGGGAGACGGCATCTCCGTCGACGCGGTCGTTGCCGACTTCATCGCCGGCGCCGCCGAGAAGATGGTGTGCGAGGCGGCCGAACACGCGGACTGGGTCATCGTGGAGGGCCAGGGCTCGCTCACGCATCCTGGTTTCTCCGGCGTGACACTCGGCCTGCTGCACGGCGCGGGGCCCGACCTGATGGTGCTGTGCCATAACGCGATGCGCGAATCGATGAAGGGCTACGACGACACCGGACTTCCCGTTCGGTCGCTCCGCGAGCTCGTGAAGATCTACGAAGATGCCGCGGCGTGGCGAAGACCGCCGGGCTATCCGCCCGCGCGCGTCGTCGCGGTCGCCCTCAATACCGGGGATCTGATCTCCTCGGACCCGCCGGACCTCCCACTCACGTGGATCCAGAGCGCGTCCGCCGCGACGAAGCTTCCTGCGGCCGACCCGATCCGCGAGGGCACCGCGGGCGGCGACCGCCTCGCGCGCGCTCTCATCGACGCGCGCGGCCGCGGCGCGCTCACGAGCACGTCGTGAGGTTCACCGTGCGCACTGTCGACGTGCATCTCGAGGTGCCGTTCCAGATCTCGCGCGCGGTGCGGACCGAAAAGCGCGTCGTGCTCGTCGAGCTGGACGAGGGCGGCCGGATGTCGCGCGGCGAGGCCTCGCCGGACCCATTCTTCAAGGAGACGACGGAATCGCTGGAGGCGGACGTGCGTGGCGCCCTCGACCTCCTCCCGGAGGATGCCTCCGACCTCCCGACACTCAAGCGGCGCCTCGACGAACGTTTCCCGCACGGCGGTGCCGCAGCGTGCGCCCTCGACATCCTCGGACACGACCGCGCGGCGCAGGCAGCCGGCGTGCCCCTACGGGATTTCCTTGGCCTGGCCGGCCGTGAGGCGCCGCCCACCTCGTTCACCATCGGGATCGCGGAGCCGAGCGTGATGGCGGATCGCGCCGCCGCGGCCGCGGCGAAAGGGTTCACCGTTCTCAAGGTGAAGCTCGGGCACGGCGGCGACGACGCGGAGATCCTTTCGCTGATCCGGGAGCGTTTCACGGGAACGATCCGCGTAGATCCCAATGCGGCGTGGATGCCCGCTGAGGCCCCGGCGCGGATCGAGCGCATCACGCCATTCGACATCGAGTTCGTCGAGCAGCCCACGCCGACCGACGACATCGACGGACTGCGGTACGTGCGTGAGCGTTCAGCACTGCCGATCGTCGCGGACGAGGCGGCCGTCCGTCTCCCGGATGTCGAGCGCCTCGCTGGCGCGTGCCACGGGATCAACGTGAAGCTGCAGAAGTGCGGCGGGATCGCCGAAGCGCGCGCGATGATCGCGCGAGCGCACGAGCTCGGCATGAAGGTGATGCTCGGTTGTCGCGCCGCGGAGACGAGCGTCGCGATCGCGGCCGCGGCGCATCTCGCGCCATCGGTCGAGTGGGCCGATCTCGATGGCAACCTCCTCATCGTCGACGATCCGTTCCGCGCGGTGCCCGTCGTGCGCGGTCGCTTCGTCTTCTCGGATCGCACGGGTCTCGGGGCCGTGCCTGCGTGAGCACCGGCACCGGCAAGATCGAGGTCGCGCTCTTCGCCGTCGGTTTCGCGATGGCCGGCCTCGTCCTCCTCGCGCTCCTATGGTCCGGCGTCGGCGCGTACACGGACATGGCGCGCGCGAGCGGGGTCGACGGCACGACGTTCATCGATCACACGACCGGACAGAGTGTCCGAATGGATCTCGCGCCGCTCGCCGAGGAGCATCGCCTGTGGTCGACGTACGTGACGGGCGGCGCAGCGGATCCGCCGGAGCCCGGGCGCTTCTACACGAACGATGAGATCTCGCACATGACCGACGTCCGGCGTGTGTTCGACGGCGCGAAGCTCCTGGTCCCGGCCGGGTTCTTCGTGATGGCGATCCGCCTGCAGCGGGCGCGGGCGCACAGCGCCGCGGCGATGATCCGCCTCGTGAGGGACGGCGCGGTGGCGGCGGGCGTCGTCGCTTTGGCCCTCGGCCTCATCGCCGCGCTCGCGTTCGAGCAGGCCTTCCTCTTCTTTCATGAGGTCTTCTTTCCGCAGGGCAACTTCCTGTTCGACCCTGCGACGAGCAACCTGGTGCGGCTGTACCCGGACTGGTACTGGCAGGCCATCACATTCCGCATCGGTCTGTCGTTCATCGCGGTCGCCGCCGCGGTGGCGGTCGCAGCCTCCGTGGGGCTCCGCCGCGCTCGCTCCACTAGACTCGCCACCGAATGAAACGCGTTCTTCTCATAGAAGACCTGCCACAGGTCGCGCAGCACATTCAGTCGATGCTGGCCCGCGAGAAGGAAATCGAAGTGGCAGGCGTACAAAGCCAGGCCGACGCCGCGCTCGCGCAGATCGCGACCGAGAAGCCGGACGTCGTCATGATCGACTCACTGCTCCAGGGCAAGGTCACGGCGGTGGACATCGCGAAGCGCATACGTACCGCGTCGCCGGGCACGCGGATCATCATGGTCACTGTTCCGCAGAAGCCGCTCGACGCGAAGGACGAAGCAGCCATCGACGCTGTCTTCGTGCTCCCGGGCGGCGCGAACGAGCTCGCCGAGGTGCTCGGCGTCGGCAAGGCGGCTCGTCCGCAGAACGGCTTGATGATCGCGGTGTACTCGCCGAAGGGTGGCACGGGTAAGACGACGCTCGCCGTGAATCTCGCGGTCGTCCTGCGCCGGCAAGGAAAGTCGGTCGCGCTCATGGATGGTGTGATGCAGTTCGGCGCAGTCCGTCACGCGATGCAGATCCCGCCGGCGACGAGGTCGTTCATCGATCTGCCGACCGCGGGCGCGATGAAGACGTCACTCGCCGAGGTCCTGTGGGAGGGTCCGTCGGGTGTGCACGTCCTCCTTGCGCCAGCGAAGCCCGAGGAGGTCGATCTCGTCCAGGGCGGCGACATCGGCAGCGCGATGGGCATGTTGGCCGAGACCCACGACTACGTCATCGTCGACACGCCGTCACGGCTCACGGAAGATGCGCTCGCGATCCTCGACAGCGCGAACCTGATCCTCATGGTCGTGACCTACATGAACGCGACCGTCCTGAACTCACGCTCCGCGATCGATACGTTCGAAGCCCTTGGCTACAAAGGACGGAAGCCGATCCTGCTCGTCGTCAATCAGTCCGACACGCCCGGTGGGATGTCAAAGCAGGCCGTCGAGCACGCGCTCAACCTGCCGATCATCGCCGAGATCCCGACCGACTGGAAGACCGTGAGCGACTCGTTGAACAAGCAGCAGCCGTTCGTCCTCGGGTCGCCGCAGGCGCCCGTCAGCCGTGCCGTCGAAGCGCTCGCGCACGGCCTCGTCACACAGCAACGAAAGTAGAAGTCCCCGGCCCTAGCGCCCCGATCGGGGTCTTCGATTCGGGCGTTGGCGGCCTCACGGTCCTGAAAGAGCTGCGTCGTCAGCTCGCCGGCGAATCGACGATCTATCTCGGCGACGAGGCGCGCATGCCGTACGGCCCACGCGCCGCCGAGGAGGTCATCGCCTTCACCCGACAGGCGATGCGCTGGTTCGCGACGCGGGGCTGCAAGCTCATCGTGCTCGCGTGCAACACCGCGACGGCGCAGGCGCTCGAGGCGGTACGCGACGAGTCGTCCGTGCCGATCATTGGCGTGGTCCGTCCGGGCGCTGCCGCCGCCATCGCATCGTCGGCGCGCCGCTCGATCGGCGTCGTCGCGACGGTCGGGACCGTGCGCTCCGGTGCGTACGTCCGCGCGGTACGCGATCTCGATCCGCTCTGCGATGTGATGCAGCAGGCCTGCCCAAAGCTCGTGCCGATCGTTGAGGCCGGGAAGGCGGGGACGCCGGAGGCACTGGAGGCGGTGCGCGAGTATGTCGGCCCACTGCTGAGCGAGGGCGGCGTGGTCACGCCGGTCGTCGACACGCTGCTGCTCGGCTGCACCCACTACCCGCTGCTCCGAGAGGAGTTCAGCACGGTGGCAGGTCCCGGCGTGCGCGTCGTCGACTCCGCGACGACCACCGCCCTTGCCGTGCGCGAGGTCCTCCAATCGCACCGGTTACTCGCCGATGGCGCAACTCCACGGCATCGCGTCTTCGCGACGGGACCCGTTGAGCGCTTCACCGAGGTAGCGCGCACGATCTTCGGAGAGAAGCTCCCTGAGGTGGAGGCGGCGACGCTCACGTGAATCTCGTCTCGACGATCACCGGTCTGCCGTACGTCGGCAAGACCACGCTCTTCAACCTGCTCACCGGTGGGCACGCCGCGACGGGCGCGTTCGCGGGCGCCGAGGGTGAGACGAACGTCGGCGTCGCGAAAGTTCCCGACCACCGGGTCGACAAGCTCGCGGCGATGTACAAACCAAAGAAGACGACGTACGCGGAGGTCACCTACCGCGATCTCGGTCTCGCGCCGCGCGTCGCGAGCGGTGCCGCAGGGCACGCGACGCAGGCGGGACAGGGCATCAGCGCGCAGAAGCTGGGCGACCTTCGAACCTCCGACGCGCTGGTCCACGTCGTACGCGCGTTCCGCGACGCCTCGGTGCCGCATGTCAATTCGAGCGTCGATCCGCGGCGCGACCTCGCGACGCTCGAGCTGGAGCTGCTCTTTGCCGATCACGTCGTCGTCGAACGCCGGCTCGAGCGGATCGAGCCGGAGCTGCGCTCGGCGAAGGGTCCGGAGCGCGAGCAGAAGGAGCGCGAGCGCGCCGTGTTGCAGAAGGCGATGACGGCGCTCGACGCCGAGACGCCACTGCGCGACGTCGGGCTCGATGAGGAAGAGCGCAAAGAAGTGCGCGGGTACCGCTTCCTGACGCTCCTGCCGCAGCTCGTCGTCGCGAATCTCGACGAAGGTGACGTCGCTGACGCGGACTCCGTGCTCGGGCCGCTGCGCGAGGCGGCGGCGAAGCATCGCGCGATGTCCGTGGTGGGCGTGTGCGCGAAGCTCGAGGCGGAGATCGCGCAGCTCGAGCCTGATGAGGCGGCCGCGTTCCGCGCGGACCTCGGCCTTCACGAGCCGGCACTCGACCGTGTCATCCATGCGACGTACGAGCTGCTCGGGCTCATCTCGTTCTTCACGGTGGGGGAGGACGAGGTCCGTGCGTGGACCATCCCTGCAGGCCTGCCCGCGCAGCAGGCGGCGGGCGCGATCCATTCGGACCTCGAGCGCGGATTCATCCGTGCGGAGGTGATCGGCTGGGAGGATCTACTGAAGGCCGGGTCCGAGGCGAACGCGAAGAAGCAGGGGATCATGCGAACTGAGGGGAAGACCTACACGGTCAAGGACGGCGACGTGATCCACGTGCTGTTCAACGTTTGATGTGAGCGCCGACTCGCTCGCGATCGGTGTTTGAGTGAGCGCGGACTTTCTCGCGATCGGTCACGTCGCGCGCGACGAGTTCGAAGGAGAGGCGACGTGGCGCCTCGGCGGAACGGCTCTCTACGCAGCGGCGACCGCAGCGCGTCTGGGCACGGCGACGGCGCTCGTCACGCGTGTTGGTCCCGCTGAGAAGTCCGCGCTCGAGGCTCGCTGTAAGCAGCTCGGCATCTCGCTACATGCGCTGCCGTCGTCGGTGACGACGACGTTCGCGTTCCGGTACGTGGAGGGGCGCCGATTCCTGCGTCTCAAGGCGCGCGCGCGCGGCATCGCACCATCGGACGTACCGCCAGAGTGGCGCGCGGCTCGCGCGGTCGTCCTCGGCTCCGTCGCGCACGAGCTCGACCGCTCTCTGTTCGGTACGACCTCGTCCGCCGCGAACGTTCTGGTCGCCCAGGGCTATCTGCGCGAGTGGGCGGCCGACGGCGCGATCAATCCACGGCCATGGGAGGACGCCGAGGAGATCGTCCCGCTGGTCTCCGGCGTCGTGATCAGCGAGGACGACGTCGCGGGCGATCTGAGCGCGCCGCGCCGCTGGGCGCGGAACGGTTGCGTGTACGTCACGCTCGCGGAACGCGGCGTGCTCGTGCTGGACCGCGGATCCGAGACGACGATCGCGGGCTATCCGGCCGAGCGCGTCGTCGATCCGACCGGTGCCGGTGACGCCTTCGCCGCGGGACTCGCGATCGCGCTCGCGGACGGCCGTGCGCCGGATGACTGCGCCCGCTTCGCGAACGCCGTCGCCTCGTTCGCGGTGGAGGGTGTCGGCATGGAGAGCCTTGCCGATCGCGCGCGTGTCGACGCCCGGATGGGCTAAGCGGCCTGGTCTCGGAGCGCAATGTCCTGGATCTTGATGCGCGCCGCCTTCGGCACGTAGCCGAGCTCTAGGCGCCGCGATGCCTGTGAGAGCGAGAAGCAGATCACGAAGTAGATCGTCGCGACGATGAGCAGTACCTCAACGGGATTGAAGAACTGCGTGTAGATCGTCCGCCCCTGCCGGAGCAGCTCGAAGATCCCGATCGTCCCTACGAGCGAGGTGTCCTTTATCACGGTCGTGAGCTGGGCCATCACCGCCGGGACCATGAGGCGTAGCGCCTGCGGCAGGATCACCGATCGCATCGTCTGGGCATGCGAGAGCCCGAGCGCGCGCGCCGCCTCGGTCTGTCCTCGCGGCAAGCTCACGATGCCCGCACGGATGATCTCGGCGAGCACCGCGCTCGTGTACATCGACAGACCGAGCACGCCCGCCCAGAAGGTCGGTAGCTCGAAGTCGGCGCCAAAGATCGGCTGGAACAGCGCCGACCCCTTGATGCCGAAGTACACGATGAGGAGCAACACCGGCAGCGCGCGCACGGCCTCGATGTAGAAGATCGACGGCCACCGGATCCAGCGCCGCCGCGAAAGCCGGCCCAGCGCGAACAGCAGGCCGACGACGCATGAGAGCGCCACGGTCACCAGCGCGAGGTAGATCGTCGCGCGGAGGCCCTCGAAGAAGAAGCCCCAGATCGCGGGCTCCAGGAACATCGGCCACGTTTCCGGACGCATCAGCGAGCCACCAGCATCCGCCGCTCCAGCGTATTCACGGCGATGCCGAGCGGGATCGTCAGTGAGAGATAGAGAAGCGCCGCTGCCATGAATGCCTCCTGCGCGCGGAACGTTCGCGATTCCACGATCTCTGCGGCGAAGAGCAGCTCTGTCACGCCGATCGTCGATGCGAGAGAGGTGTTCTTGACGAGCGCGATCCCGATGTTGCCGAGTGGAGGGATGACCGATCGGAACGTCTGCGGCAGCTGGACGTAGCGGAGCATCTGCGGATAGGAGAGCCCCAGTGAACGCGCGGCCTCGATCTGGCCGCGATCGACACCGAGCAGTCCGCCGCGCACCACTTCGGCGACGTAGGCGCCGTGGTACAGGCCCATGCCGATCGCGGCCCCGCGAAAGATGTGCTCGAAGGTGTCCGTCGAAAAGCGGAAACCGATGAGCGGCAGGCCGAGGAAGAGAAAGAACAGCTGGACGACGAGCGGCGTGTTGCGGAAGAACTCGACGTACGCGGCGCCGATCCAGCGAAGGGGCGCGACGGGCGACACGCGCATGACCGCGACGACCGTGCCGATGATGAGCGCGCTGAGCAGACCGAAGATCGAGAGCTGGATGGTGACCCAGAAAGCCGTGAAGAATAGCTGTGGGAATTCGAAGGCGATCCCGCCCGGCATCGCTAGCCCAATAGGAAACGAGGGCCGGCTACACGCCGGCCCTCGTCCGCGTGCCTTCGGTCGAGATCTGGTCTAGTCGTCCGGCGTCCTCTTCTTGTCGAAGGAGACCGGCGAGATGTATTGCTCGTAGAGCTTCGCCCACACGCCGTTGGTGATCATCGCCACCTGCGTGCGGTTCAGGAAGTCGACGAACCCGGTGCGGTCTCCGCCGGCGCTCTTCTTCACGCCGATGCCGTAGAGCTCGGTGGAGAAGTACTTGCCGACGATCTTCGTGTTGGCGTCGGCCTTCGCGAGACCGAAGAGGATCGTCTCGTCCGTCGAGACCGCATCGGCCTGGCCCTGCTGCAATGCGAGCAGGCAGGCCGGATAGCTGTCGAGCAGCAGCGGACGCGCTGCGCCGCTCGTGGCGGTCGTGATGTTCTGCTCGCTGGTGGACCCGCGCTGTGCGCAGACGGTCTTGCCCGCGAGGTCTGCAGCTTCTTTGATCGACGTGTTGTCCTTCTTCACCAGGATCCGCTGGCCCGTCCTGAAGTAGACGTCGGTGAAGTCGATCTGCTTCTTGCGGTCCTCGTTGATGGTGAATGTCTTGATGATGACGTCGGCCTTGTTGTCCGTCAGGCTCGGAATGCGTGTCGCTGACGTCACCGGCACCCACTCGATGAACTTGTCCGGGTCATCGGACTCGCCGAAGATCGCCTTCGCGATCTCACGCCCGTAGGCGACGTCGAATCCATCCCACTTGCCGGTCGCCGGGTTCTTCACGCTGAACGGCGTGTTGTCTTCCTGCGTCCCGATCCGGATCTTCCCCTTCGTCTGAATGCTGTACTGGTAGGTCGCGAGATCGAACTTCGGCCGCGTCGATGTCGATGCCGTGGCAGCCGCCGTCGCCGATGGTGTGACCGTTCCGCCGCCCGTGCACGCCGTCGCGATGAAGGCGAGGACGAAACCGAGCGCGAACGTCCGCGTGAGACCCCGCATGTTTTCCCTCCTGCTCTTGTGCCCGCTGATGTGTCCTCTAGTGCTGTGTCCCGCTGGTGTGGTTCCCCCCGCTAGTGCTTGATGACTTTGCTCAGGAACTGCTTCGCCCGCTCCTCCCGGGGCGCTTCGAAGAACCCGGCCGTGGGCGAGTCCTCAATGATGCGCCCTTCGTCCATGAAAACCACCCTGTTGGAGGCCTCCCGGGCGAAGCCGACCTCGTGGGTGATCACCAGCATCGTCATGCCCTCTCGGGCGAGGTCCCGCATCACGTCCAGGACCTCCCGGATCATCTCGGCGTCCAGGGCGCTGGTTGGCTCGTCGAACAGCATGATCCGCGGGTCCATCGCGAGTGCCCGGGCGATCGCGACTCGCTGCTGCTGGCCGCCCGACAACCGGGCGGGATGCTGATCGGCCTTCTCCGGGATGCCCACCTTTTCGAGCAGCGTCATCGCCTTCGCGCGCGCGTCCGCCTTCGACATCCCACGCACCTTGCGCGGCGCGAGCATGACGTTCTCTGCCGCGGTGAGGTGGGGGAACAGATTGAAGGACTGGAAGACCATCCCGACGTCGCGGCGGAGCTTGTTGACGTCGACGCCGGGTTCGTGGACCGGCAGGCCGTCGACGACCAGCTCGCCGCTGTCGATCGGCTCGAGCTTGTTGATCGTCCGGATCATCGTGCTCTTGCCCGAGCCTGAGGGTCCGATGATCACGACGACATCGCGCTCGCGGACGGTGAGGTTGATGCCACGCAGCACGTGAAGCGCGCCGAAGTGCTTGTGGACGTCACGAAACTCGATCACGCGCCGAAATCTAGGCGCTACCCTCGGGCGGTGCAGGAATTCTTCGCGGCGGCGCGCGCCGAGCTCGACCGCACGCGCGGCGTGACCGGCGTGGTCGTGCGTGAGGTCAGCGGGGCAACGGTGTTCTCGCAGCGGCCTGATGAGATCTTTCCGGCCGCGTCCGTGATCAAGATCCCTCTGGTGATGGCTCTGTACGCGGATGCCGCTGAGGGGCGTATCTCTCTGGAGGAGCGCGTGCCGGTCGGCGCGACCGTCGGAGGCACAGGCATCCTTGGCGATCTGCGCGACGTCCGCGACGTCAGCCTGCGGGACCTCGCGATGCTGACGATCGCGCTGTCGGACAACACCGCGACGAACCGGCTGATCGATCGCGTCGGCGTGGCTCGGGTGGACGAGCGGATGGCCGAGTGGGGCTGCGTCCGGACGAAGCTGGCGCGCGGCATGTTCGACTGGGACGCGCAGAAGCGCGGTCTGGAGAACGTCGCGTCGCCGTCGGAGATCGCGGCGCTGCTCGAGCGGCTCGTGTGTGGAGAGCTCGTGGACCGCGCGACCTCTGATGCGGTCATCGCGGTGCTCGAGCGCTGCCAGGACGACGCGATGCTGCGGCGCTATCTCAGCAAAGGCGGTCGTGTCGCCAACAAGACCGGCACGCTGACGGCTACCCGCAACGATGCCGCGATCATCTTCGGACCTTCGCGAACGGTCGTGGTCGCGGCGTTCATGCGTGAGGTCAGCGATCCGCTCGCAGCGGTCCACATCCTGGGTCTGATCGGCCGCGGCGCCGCTCGCGCGGCCGGTCTCGAGGTCCCGCCTCTTCCATTTGATGCGGTCGCTGGCGCATGATGCGTGCGTGAAGAAGCAAGCTCGGTCGCGCGCGACTCGAACGAAACGCCCGCGGAGCATGCGACCGGTGGTGGCGACAGCGGTATTGGCGCTAGGGCTGGTTTGCGCGGCCGCGTTCACCGGGATCACGGTGCAGGCGAACGCCCTTGAGCGCGCAAAGGACGCACTGAGCGCCGATATCGCGGTCGAGCAGGCGCGGAATGTCGCGCTCGAGGCATCGATCGCGCAAAAGAAGACGACCGATTACCTCATCCAGAAGGCGCAGGATTACGACTTCATCAAGCAGGGCGAGGGTCTGATCGCGGTGGAGCGGTCGCCGGCGTCTACGAGCGCGTCACATACGGACGCCGAGCGAGCGAGCCGTGTGATGCGTTGGATCCGACTCTTCTTCGGAACGAGATAACGCGTTAGAATGACTATCGCGGGATGGAGCAGCGGTAGCTCGTCGGGCTCATAACCCGAAGGTCGCGCGTTCGAATCGCGCTCCCGCAACAGAAACGTTCTTGGCGCGACAGAAGGCCCCGGAGACGGGGCTTTCTCTTTTGATGGGGTCCTATTGCACCGGCGCCGCGGTTTCGGTAAATAGACCGCATGTGCGAGGGGTTCAATGCCATACGCGGATCCTGAGAAGCGCCGCGCTTACGGTCGCGAGTGGATGAAGCGCAATCCCGAGAAGGCGCGCGCCGGGATGCGACGTTGGCGCCAACGACATCCGGAAGTTCACGCCGCGCGCACGCGCGCCCGGTACGCCCAGGACCCGAAACGCTTCCAGGAGAGGACCGACGCAAGTCCAAATCGGCCTGCGGTACGTCGTGCGATGCATCAACGGCGCCGAGCGCGTTTGCTGGGAGCGGGGCCACACTTCACCGCCGCGGAGTGGATGGCGCTCGTTGAGCTCTACGGAAACCGGTGCGCGTACGACGGAGCCCCTGCTCCGCTTCACGCCGACCACCGCTTGCCGTTAGAGCGAGGTGGCACGAACGTGATCGACAACATCCTTCCCGCGTGCCGGCGGTGCAATCTCCGCAAGCACTTGATGACGGAAGAAGAGTTTCGCGCTCGTCTCGCGGCTGAAGCCGCCGAAGCTCAACGAGAGACTGACCGGCGGAACAAGTAGGTAAAGAACGCTCCTAGTAGGAGCACAGGCAAAAGGCTCAGGAAGATCGCGCCGATCACGGAGAACGACGAGTCCTCAGGCCGGTAGTCGATAACGATCTGACGAGTCGGGTTTGCGGTGTTGTAGTCGGCCAGGGTCTTTTGGAAGATTTCGTCGCGGTCGGGCAACGTCGTCTGGTGCTTGTCGCCGCCGCGAAGCTCAAGCGTCGCTGTGTTCCCTGTGACTGTTACCTTCACGACCTGACCCCCGTTCACCTCCTGGACAGCTTGCGACATCGGTACTGACGTGAGCGCAGGCGTCTGCGAGCGATACGCGTAGAGGAGCGCGAGGCCCATAACGACGAGCACCGCGGCTAGCAGGGCTGACGTCGCGGCGCTTCGACCCGCTCGTGGTCGCCCGGCTGCGGCGGTCGCGACCTCGCCGGAGTCGCGGAAGCCGCTGCACCGACACG
>Ga0207653_10000625_pt1 | contig 12242 bp, 13 predicted proteins | sample KBSK5251metaG_FD_184341 | JGI IMG/M metagenome (GOLD analysis project Ga0207653, IMG submission 184341) | Corn, switchgrass and miscanthus rhizosphere microbial communities from Kellogg Biological Station, Michigan, USA - KBS K5-25-1 metaG... | ecosystem: Host-associated > Plants > Roots >...
CGCCGAGCCGGTATGATGGTGAACTGTTGGGGTGATTGTCAGGTCTCGGAGATGTCCGCGATCGTCGCGACTGCATTCGGGTCGAGCACCTGCAGTTGCACGTACGTGTAGACGTTGAACTCGAGGGTGTTGCCGAGGTTTCCCAGTGGGGAGACGATGATCGGCAGCATGTATTGCTGCTTAAGGTCGAGACCCATCCGCTGCACGAACACATTCGTCGGCACGGACGCCTGCGGGATGAACGCGCGAGGAAACACCAGTCGCACATTCGACGTGTTGAACATGAACAGCTTTTTCGCGGGCGCGCGCGATGACCTGTACACCGGCATGTTGCCCCAGAAGAGATCATTGGCGCCGAGCATCCCGAGCTGAGCCGGTGCGGGACCAGCTCCGTTGATCCGGAGCATGGGGCTCATCAGACCGGCGTATTTGCGATGCACGTTGCCGGTCGTCAGGATCATGTTGGGCGTTTTGCCACCAGCGTTGAACACCGCGACCTCAGCCTGGCGCAGTAGGTCGTCGGTGAGCGGGCGGTCGACGCCGCCGTTGGCCAGCACGTTCGCAGCCCACTGCGTGTCGACAGCCCGATCGATCGTCGCGTAGGTGCCGGTAGAAAGCGCGGCACCGCCCGCAAGCCCAACGATATTGGGGTTGCCGCCGCTGGTCCCGGTGCCCGTGTAGAAGTCGATCGCGACCTGCTTGGTGATCTGGGTCAGCGAGTCACGGATTTCGCTGTCAACCAGCTGGCGCAGCTCCGTGGGCGAGCCATCAGCCGACGCAGCGAGGATGGCGGCCAGATCGCTCACCTGCGTGGGGCTGCGATAGTTGCCGAAATTGAGCACCGCGGGGACTTTCTTGGTCTTCGTGAACTCAGTATTTCGATCGACGATCGACCCCTCAGCGAAAACGGTCGTCGCTTTCGTGCCGTCGAACTTGGCGACCCATGCGATATTCTTGCCGGAGTCGTTCGGCACGATCGGCACGATTCCGAGCTCGATCGCATCCATATTGCGCTGATCGGCGATCAGCGCAGTGTAGAGCTGCGACAGTGCCACGCTGAGCGTTGAAAAAGTCTCTCCGGCCATCTGAATCCTTCTTTCGTGATCTTCTTACCGGCCTCGAACATGCTCCGTGAGAAGTTGCTCGATTTGGGTATACGGGTTGCTGGCGCCATTACCCGGCGCCCCGGGCCCACCTCCGCTCCCCTGTGGGTTTTGCGGAGGAAGGTAGATTTTCGCGTCGGGCGTCTTGCCCCACGCTTTCAGTCCATCGACGAGCGGGACTTCGCTCTCGCCGGCGCGAAACACGATGTCGTCGCCTTTGCCATCGTCGGCGTAATTGAGGTGCCCCTTGCTGTTGAGGAACGCGAGCGCGTGCTCGGCGCGGTCTGGCGTGATGCCGACCTTGCCCAGCCCCTCGATCGCGGCCGTGCGCAGGGCGGTTGAGCGGGAACGCTCGCGCTCTATCTGGGCTCGCTTGTCGGCTTCCTCCGCTTGCTTTTTGAAACGTAGGAGCTCCTTCTGCTGTGTGTCGAACGCGACCTTGTGCGCCTGCCACTCGGGGATATCCTCGAGCTTGACAGCGGCTTGCTGAGGATCCTTGCTCGCACCCGCAGCAGGGGGCTTTGGCTCCTCTTTCGACTTCAACGCAGCAAGCTTCTCCTCCAACGAGGTGCCAATCTTGCCCAGGAGGTCCTCTTGCCCTTTGGCGAGCATCTCGGTGAATTGCTTCGTCAGCGATCGGCTATGCTCACCGAGTCGCTTGCCGAACGCGCCGCTCAGTTTTTCGTCCAATTCCTCGGCCGTGATGTACTTGGGCACATCGCTACCGCTCGGCGCACCGGACGCGCCGCTATCCCCTGCGGTTTTAGGGCCCGCACTGCCCACGGGGTCTGCCATTGCTGGCCTCCTTTCAGCCTCACCACGACCCATGGCGGCGAGGTTTGAACGCGACTCGAATGAGCTGCGCGGACGCACTGTCGGGGCTCGAACCCGGTCCCTACCTGATGAGCGCTGTGCGCGCTTCAGTGCGAACTAGCCGACGACCTTTGATAGCGATCTATCTGGCGCGCTCTTGCGAATTGTTAATTAGGTATTACGTTTATCTTCATGCGTAGACCAATGAAGTATATGACCTGTGCGTCGTGCGCCCGGACCTTCAAAGTGTCGGTGACCGAAGCGCTAGAGCGGCGTACGTGTTCGCGTTCCTGCCGCAGCGCGCTAATGGCCGCCGACGAGGTGCCGCGATTTTGGCGTTCCGTCCAGAAAACCGATACTTGTTGGCTCTGGACTGGTCCATGCCAAAACGCGGGATACGGGCTATTTTCAACGTATGATCGCCGTAAGGTGACGGCCCACCGGTACTCGTTCTCGTTGGCAAACGGGCCCATTATCGACGGAGCTCTCGTGTGCCATCACTGCGACATAAAAACGTGCGTCCGCCCGGACCATATGTACGCCGGCACGTCGAAGGACAATGCGCGGGACGCTGTTGAGCGGGGTCGCTTGAACACCAACGTCGCCGGCAATCGTGCCGTTTTGTCTGAGGACAATGTTCGCGCCATCCGACGTAGGTATGGTCCCCCGCGCGGCATCGTCGGCTATCATGCTCGGTTCATTCAGCCTAGAGCAAAGGACCTCGCGTCAGAGTTTGGCGTCTCAAAAGAGACAATAATTGCCATCGTAAATCGACGCTGCTGGCCAAACATCACTGATTAAAAAGATCAATCAGCGCGCGTTCGTGCTCCGCCACATTTGCTGGATAGGTGGTGCGTACGGTGGCTAGGTAGTCGTTCGCTGCGCGCCGGTACTCGTCGTGCCGCGTGTCATGACTCAAAAGTGCCGAGATGAGTGTGTTCCCGCCATCGGCGGCATCAAATCCTTCGTAGTAGTACCCCACCCCTTTCGGTAGCGCGTCCGAATTATGGACGAGTGGATACCCCCCATAGAGGGCATCGTAATACATATAGTTTCTATTATTTTCATGCTGCCATGCGAGCACGAAGTCAGTGCTCTTTGATAGCCAGTAGGGCAGGTTGTAGCGCCCGTCGAAGGTCACATGCGGATTGCCGTCAGCCTTTTTCGTGCGCTGCAAATCGAGCGACCACACGAAGCTCTCAAACATCGGAAGCTGGATCAGGTCCATCGCGTTCGTGCACCAGACGTGTTCGATGAGGTCGGGCCTGCGACGGAACGCGGTCTCAGCGACGAGCAGCGGGAAGACCGCATTTTTGATGATGTTGAGGTTTGGTTCGAAGATGCTGACGCGCTTCTTTGCAGCTCCCGGTTTGTATCCGAACGAGAGCGCGGCCGTGCTCGGCTCTTTGGGGAACTCAGCGATCGCTGCGTCCACGAAAGTCGGCTCCCAGATGTGCGGCACGACGCGCACGGGTGCCCGCAGAGTGAGCTCGAAATACGAGCGGCACGTGCGTTCATGTTGCGGGATCGTCCACACCGCGTCGAAGGCAGCGCCGTTGAGCATGGCGCCGCCGTCCTTCGCCTTGAGAAGCGGCTTGAGCGCATCGAGCGCTGCCGGCGCCAGTATGTCTCCCAGATGCCGCGAGAGCGGACCGCGCAGCATGCGCTCCACGTCGAGGAGCGCATTGTTGCCGAAGCGGTAAGCGACGCACCGGCCACCTCGGGCCCGTACCTTGGCGACGTTTTCAGCGCTCACCTGCGAGCCTGCCTCGATCAAGACGTCGAGCTGGTCCACCACGTCGTTGAACTTCACCACTTCGAGACCGGGCACACCTGCGAGCATGTAGGCCGGTGGCGGACTCTCGGCATCACCGCAGTTCACCAGGTACACCCGCCCCACGCTGAAACATACACGCAGCGCTGCGACCAGGAAGACGCAGTTCTGCGAAGCACCCGCGGACCAGATCGAGGTCCCAGTCGCCGCCGTCAGATGAACTGTGATGCCGACGGTAAGCTTGCGATTCATGTGCTATGAAGATAGTGGAGGCGTGATGATTACTAAGATCTGCGTTGGGTGTGTGAGCTACAGCCTGGGTGGACCCGAGGCGCTGACTCCGGGAGACCGCTGCTCGTGCTGCGGAGAGACGAAGGGCACGAACGACGGCGAGCCGAAGACAGGCATGGTGTTCTCCAGTCTTGTCGGCTGGCACAAGCGCGATGACCGCCTGCACTTCGCGACGACGCGCGAGAACGTGACGACGATCGTTTGCGGCGCGGGACTGGGGCTCGTGTTCACCGGCCGATTTGACGGCACAGGGGATACAGCCCCCACGCAGCACACCCCGTGGACGACCGACCGGAAGGCGTGGGATGCCGCCAGTAATGCCTGCGAGGCATGCAAAGCGGCGTTGACCGCTTAGCCATCCGCGGAAGCGATCAGATCGATCCAGCAGTCATGCGTGCGTCGGTCGACGATTGGATCGAGGAGATGAGCGTGGTAAGCGACGAGTCAGCTGCGCTCGCCAGACTCTTGTTGGTGGACGCCAGAACCGTAAGCGAGGACGATGCGGTCGACGCCGTGGCAGCATTCGTACTCGCCAGCACAGTGAGCGATGAGTCGGCCACCGTCAGTGAGCTGTCTGCTACCGTCAATGAACTGTCCGCCGCCGAAGCCAGCGACTTGTTGGTGGAGGCGAGCACCGTCAAGGACGAGCTTGCCGTGGACGCAGTGGCTGCGTTGGCACTCGCCAGCGTGGTGAGCGAGGTATCCGCGACCGTGAGAGATGATGCCAGAACGGTGAGCGAACTGTCTGCAGCGCTTGCCAGGGACTTGTTGGTCGAAGCGAGTACGGTCAGCGAGCTATCAGCGACCGTGAGGGAGGAGTTCCCTACGGTGAGCGATGAGTCAGCGGCCGACGCCAACGATTTGTTGGTGCTGGCAAGTACCGTGAGAGAGCTGTCCGCGCTCGATCGCGTGACAGCCTCGACGCTGGTGACGACGTTGATCGACGAGCCCGTGCTGCTGACCAGGACCGTGAGCGATGACGACGCGGTGGAGGCGACGACGGCCGTGCTGCTCGCCACATCTGCGATCGAATTGATCGCGCTGGTGGCACTGATCGAGCTCTCGCCGAGGGAGAGCCGGCTCTCGATCGACGCTGCTTGAGACTGGAGGACCGCGACTTCGGGGTCTACGGCGCCTTGAGGTGAAATGGTGACGGCCATGGTGATCTCCTCAGACCAGCTCGATGCTGGGCGTGGTCCATGAAAGCTGGATGTGAGCGTTCGTCTGCGCCTTCACGTCACCAATCGCGAGTTTGCTGCTCGCGAGATCGACCGCACTGGACGCCGTATACAGGTTCGTGGAGTCGGCATGCGAGTGCAGGTCGGTGTCAATGCGGTGAGCCTCGTACGCGGCAGAAAGCGCGTTGATGAACGTGTCCGTGGTCGCCTGCGAGTCTGCCGTAACGAGCTCAGCCAGCGTGGTCGTGTTGATCAGCGCCAAGCGTGTCGTGTCAGCGAGCTTGTGCGCGTTGGCGTCGGTGAGATGATAGACGAGAACCGTCCGCGCCTCGTTTGCCATGGCTTTGACCGCCGGCAGATCTGCGGTAGAGCTCAGCGTGACCAGTTTGGCTGTAGTGACAGGATAGCGATAGTCGCCGACCGTCACACCACTGATCTCGTAGTGAGGGAACGTAGTTTCCTCATCCACCAGCTTGCGAATCAGTGCATTAACGGCGGCGACGAGGGCGTAGCTGCGCGCCTCACCCTGATCTTGGATCTTCACGGTGATGTCCTTTCGTGTCGTGCCGCCCCCATGGGTGGCGAAGCTGTGCTAAGGTGGCGTGATGACTGACGCCGATCGCACCACCGTCTCGGACGAGCTTGTCCTATTCGACGCCATCGATTACGCTTGGGAAATGATCGACGACGCGCGCAGTCCAAGCTCTCCAGGCTCATTTGTTATCGTCGGAAATCCAGCCGACAAGCCGACCTGTATTCTCGCGGCCTCAGATCCCGGTCATGCCGCTTGCGGTTGGCCCTCGTCGTCGACCTGGTAGCCGGGTACAACTTCACCGCGCATGCGCAGCGGGAGAACGACAATCGCCTGTTGACAACGACACCTAGGATGTACGAACCCAGGGATGAGCCCGCCTCGAAAGCTCATCCCGAGCGGCACGATCCGCCCGTCCATTTCATGGCAGATGGCGCACGTGCTATCGAGCTTCGCATCCCAGCGCTTGACCACGAGTGGCAGCCAGCGTGCATCTCGGTGCTGCTCGGCCACCCTGTCCGCGTCCTCGTCGTGCTCGTCGTTGTAGGCCTGCGGCACCTCGGTGGCAGCGATGCGCTCGAGCCGGTGTTGTTGCGTGCCGTGCGCGGCTCGGAGTGCTCGGTGGAGAGACCCCTCGTATGAGCGCATCACGGCGACCGTGAGGATGGCGCGCCAAGCAGCCACGTAGGACTCTGCCGCGCTCTGAGCAAGCCCGGCGTCCTGAGGCGCGTGACCAGGCGGCGGCATGCGGATGTCGACCTTGAGCTCTTGGGTAGCGTGGTGCAGCTCCGCGATCAGCCGCTGCCGCGCAGTCTGCCGGGCTTCAGCGCGCACGTGGAGCACAGCCGCCGAGATCGTTTCTCGGAGGGCGATGGCAGCGCTTCTGAGTGCCACCAGCAGACGCCCTGGTGTCTGGCCTGGGCCGATGGCATCGGCGGCGCGGAGCACGTGCTGCAACGCCTCGTCAGCGGCGCGTCGCAGACGCTGGAGGAGCTGTCGCTCCTCGGCCAGCATGGCGCGCTGACCAGCCCGGGCGAGGCGCGCTTGCGCTGGCGAGAGCCGGATGATGCGAGCACCACGGGGCAGCATCACGCAGTCGCCCTCTCACCAGCCTGGCCCCGTTGAGGGGCGGGTGACGGAGATGCCGGTCCCCCGTCCTGCTCCTCGTCCGCGCCAGGGTTCGCCAGCCGCATCGTTTCTTCCGCCGTCGTGGCCGCAATGATCTGCTCGCGGACCTCGGCCTGCTCCTGCGGCGTCATCCGCACGAGCCCAAGCGCCGTCCTGATTTTGTGCAGCGCGCGCCACATGGGCGACGGGATCGCGAGCGCGTCAGCCTGCAGCGCTTCCTCGAGGAGCAGCTGCCGATCCTCGTCGTCCTCGTAGCCGTCGAGGCCATGCACCGACCACTTGACCTCCTCACCGCGCGCGTCGGAGATCACCTCGTAGCAGCGCCGGGCGGCATCGGAGACAATGGCCGCGACGGCCGACACGACGGTCACGAAATCCTTTCGGTCGAGCGTCTTGCTGGCTCCCGAGCGCTGTAGCGCCTGCGACGTGGAGCTTACTGACGAGGCCATCTGGCCACTCACGCGGTAGATCTCGTCGACGAGCTTCTCCAGCTCCTTGTCGACCACCGTGTAGACGCCGGGGTCGGGGGTGGCGAACTGGAATTTGTCATCCTCGCCGATGATCAGTGCGCCCTCTTTTTCGAGCTTTTCTCTGAATCCCATCGCGCGATCAGGATTCTGCTGCACCTCGGCGGGCGGCGCCCCCTGAAACTCCATTCCCTCTGAGCCGAGGTTGAACACAGGGATCGCGAGCAGGTTGCGCTGCTGAGCGGCGAGCAGAGCGGACCGGCGTTGCCAGTGCTCCTTGTTCAGCGGCCCGATGATATTTCCAAGCCACAGGTTCTCTGGCAGCTTGAGCTCCACCAGCGGGATCTCACGGAACGTCGTCGGACTCTCGTCGATCAATGGAATATCGACGTCATCGCTCAGCGTCTGCCCTTCTTTGAGCGGCGGCGTGCGGAAAATCTGCCAGATCACACGACCATCCGCCGTTTTCCGCCAGATCTTGTACTCCTCGACCATCCCCGACCGCATCGTGTCGGGACTGGTCTGCGCGCAGATCGTCTTCTTCAGCACGACCCACGAAAACCTGCCCACCGTGAACTCGACCGCGCGACCAGCGCCGAGGTCGACGCGGCGCTGGACCTCGGACTCGGTCTCCCAGTTGATGAGGGTCTCGGGTTCGACCGGGTAGCAATAGGGCCGGGCAGCGCCCATCTTGTCGGAGTCAGCCCGGTTCGCTGGCTGAGTGTCAATCCGTGGGAAGTCGATCGCAATCAAGCACTTTTGCTTCACCAGCGCCCACGTCGTCACGTGCCGCAGGAGCTGGACGAAAGCACACCCGCGCAGGTCAGCGTCCTCGGCGAGCGCCTCGTAGGTCTCTGGGTCCGGCAGCTCGCCCGGCGTCTCCGGATCTTCTGCGTCACCGGCCGGCACAATCGTCACGCTGCGATCGAAAATCGCCGCGACGTAAACGTTCACAATCTGCGAGAAGTAGCCGATGTATGCGGCGAGCCTGAGCCGCTCAAGATAGCGATCCTCCTTCTCGCCGACAGCCTGGGGCAGATACTCCCGCGCATGCTCCAGGATCTGATAGCCACCGCGAAACAGATCATCGAGCTCGTGCCACACCTTCGCATCGTAGCCACGGTCGGCCGGCGGCATCGCCGGGTGGGTCTGCTTCAGGTACTTGTAGAGCATCAGAGCGAGGTGGAGAGGGAGCGGTAGACCAGCGGTGACCCGAAGCGGCCATATATGGCGTACCTGCAACTGTCGGCGGCGTGGTTGTTCTTGTCCTCGATGTCGTCCAGGAACCTATCCACGTTGCGGGGGTCCCGTTTGCGGCGATAGTTCACAAGCTCCCAACGGGTATGGGTGCAGCCGGGATCGATGTAGAGCCGCGCGAACCGACGCTTGCTCTCTGGGTCATCGGGGTCAACCCGGGGAGCCATCCGATCCGCGAGCGCGGATACGCCAGTCTCGATCTGCCTATCCGCCGGCTGGTCGCTAAAGCGGATCCCGATGGCGGTCCCGATCGCCGTGTTCCGCGCTGGCTGACTCGGATCGCCGAACCATCGTTGACTGATGCCGTTGTACTTGGTGCGGATCCGCTTGGCCTGCTCGACCCACCAGGATTCCACACGGTGGGGCTCGTAGACCTCCTCGAGGATGTGGCAGATCGCGTCCCTGCCAGCGCCGACCACGCCGATCACCAGCATCACGCCCGGGTCTTCCCAGCCGTGGTCGACACCCACAAGGATCTCCGACCACCGCGTGCCAGGAGCGGGCCGCCGCACGTGGAGCGCCTCCTCGAACATCGAGTAGACGAGCCCCTCGGCGCTGTCGAAATTGCACTCCCATTCCCGTTCGTATACAGCCTTTTTCCCGGCCTCGATCAGCTTGGCGCGCACCTGCGCGACGTAGATGGGGTCGACGGTCTCGGGTGCCTCACGCCAGGTCGCGTGGAACGACCAGCTGCGCCGCACCGCCAACTTCGCCTGTAGCTCGTCCCCGCCGAGCGCGTCGAGGTCGCCCTGCGTCAGTCGGCGCGCCACGTCGCCGTCCAGCCCGGCCTTGTACTCGCGGTACAGCAGCCCGTACCGGCCGCGCCGCGGGGTGCCGCCGATCACCCGCTGCCGCAGGCTCCATGGCTCCGAGAACCAAGGGTCTACGACGGCGTCAAGCACTTCGGGGTCTACGTCGTCGGCCTCGTCAACGGTCACCGTATCGCAGCGAATCCCGCGGGAGCCGTTGGCCTCGCGCGCACCGAACCACTGGATCGAAGAGCCGCCGGGGAACGTGATCAGCCAGCGGACGTGGTCCACATGCGGCTGGAGGAAAGACCAAGGCCCGCGGCCCTCGAGCTCCGACCTCGTGGCCTGCTCGTGCACGTCGCGGCACTGCTTGAACGTCGGCATCATGTGGACGATGCGGACGCCAGTGATGTGGCCCCCACTCGTCGTCGGACGACGGACGCCGTCCCAGCGCGCCACCTGTTCAAACCAGCCGTTCTGGCGCTCGAACCAAGACTTGCCGATGCCGCGACCCCATGGCAGTGCGAGGCTGTTACCGGGCTGGAGTCGCTGGTGGGCCAGACTCTGGGGGCGGTTGAGGCGGATCTCCATCCGGTGCGGTGACGCCAGCGGCGTATATGATGTTGACGGCCGGGCGCAGCTGGCCGGACGGCTCGGTGGCACCGCCACGACCCTTCAGAATCTCCTCGCGCGCTCTGACGAGTTCGCGCCCCTCTTTCAGAGCCGCGCCGTAGGCGGCCGCCTGAGGCATCGTGGGATCGCCGATGGCGGACGACAGCCGGCGAACCGCATCGAGTGCATACCCAGCAAGCTCATCCAGGAGGTTGACATCAGCGATAACCCTTTGGACAGCGGCCTCAAACACGGCCGCTACCTGCTGGGCTACTCGCTCCGACGCGTCGGTCCGAACGTCGAGGTGCTTGCGCTTATGCATCGCAAGCGCTGGCTGCGGGATCTGCTCACGGCCGTCCTTGATCAACCATTTCGCGACCTTATGCGATGACTGGCCTTCGAGTAGGAGGCGATCGATATCCGGACGGTCGGCGCTGTTACACGCTCGGCACCGGGTTTGCTTCCCGGCGGGCATACATTCCTGAAAGGGTCAATGAATGACCCATGAAAGGGTTACCTGACGGGTCGCGTCGATGGCGTCCGCGTCAGCGCGGGCACCGACCGAGCAGCAAGCGGGATCAAGATGATTTTGTAACACCTGGATCGTTTTGTAACACCATCCGGTGAATGTAACATCTGACATTACCCTACGACATCCTACTCCTCGAACAGGAGGAGGTGCGCTCCTTTCGAAGGCGGCGGCTTAGCGGGGCGGAGCCAGGAGAGCAGGTCAAGCAGCCGGTCATCAGCCACTGGCGCGCCCAGTCGCTCTAGCGGCGGGCGGCGCCCGACCGGAGGAATAGGGGCCGCCCCTCCCCTCGAATGCGGGGCTGCCGGGCGGTGCAACCGGTGTATCTCTCCTCATGGGTATCAGATACAAAAGGACAACATGGGACGTGGTGCGGAATGATGTGCCATGGTGGGACCATGTCGACATCTACACACATGACGACGGCACCGCTACCGCCTACGCCATTGATGGCGACAAGCTGCTGGAGGAGACGTGCCCGTCGCTTGATGCAGCCAAGCAGTGGGCGCGCGAGTGCGCGAAGCGTATGGGCGTCGAAGAAGATCCTCTCTAGGGGCCGAGGAGGTCGGGGGCAGAGTGGATCAGGTGTCAAGCGCACGGGATCATGTGATCCACTACCGGCGCCCGTGGCAGGCGTGACCGGCGCGGGCGGCGGAGTGGGGCGACGTCTACACGTTTGTCGCGCTCGACTCCGTGACGAAGCTGGTGATCGCCTACTACGTCGGCAAGCGCGACCATGAGAGCGCCGACGCCTTCATCGCCGACCTCCGGGCGCGCCTCACCGTGGTGCCGCAGCTCGCAACCGATGGCTTCGCGCCGTACATCGAAGCGATCCGCGCGTGGTTCCTTGGCTGCGTCGACTACGGGCAGGTTGTCAAGAACTACCGCACCGGATCGAAGCGCGGGCCCGATCACCGCTACGAGCCGCCTCGCGACCCCTTCATCACGAAGACGCCGATCTTCGGCGCGCCGGACATGGCCCTGCTCTCGACGGCGCACATCGAGCGGAACAACCTCACCATGAGGCACGTCGTGGGGCGCACCCGTCGCTTGTGCCTGGCCTTCTCGAAAACCCTCCGCGGGCACCGCGCCGCCGAAGCTCTCGGGTTCATGGCCTACAACTTCGTCCGGCAGAACGCCGCACTCGGAGGACAGACGCCCGCCATGGCCGCTGGGCTCGCTGACCATCCATGGACGATCGGCGAGTTGATGGACGCCGCCCTTGCCGCCGAGCCTTGCGAGATGGCCCGACCTGTCCGGCTGGCGTTGCCCCCCGAGCGCGCTGGTAGGGCGTTCGGTGCGGCCCGCGAGCTTCCCAACGGGCGCGGATGGCTGCGGGTCGTAGACGGCAAGGGCGCGCCCGCACCTCAACCCGAGACGCCCACGCCCGCTCCGATGGCTCCCGTGGTGCCGTCCGTCGAGGTGTCCGCTGTCGCGTCGAACGCCGCCCCCGTCGATGACCGGCAGCTCGACCTGCTCGCGTGGAAGCCCAAGGCGCGCGAGCCCATCCAGTTGTCGCTGTTCCTGGACCCGCCGGAGGAGACGAAGTAGATCCGCGGCTCCCAACGCGGAGGCTTCATATGGCGGATCGTAGCGGAGTAGTCTGTTGGCCAGAGCAGACGGTGAAGGTGCCAAGCGACAACGCCAACGTGGACGACAAGCGAATAGCCTTTGATGTAGCCCACGATGGATATCAGTACACGGTTGAGCTTGTTCCAGCGCCCGAAGGTGTGCCGTGGTGGCGTGGAACGTGGAGGTGCAGGAGCCACCCCAATCCACCACAAGGGCACGTCCGGGCCAAGCTCTACA
>Ga0207653_10000626_pt1 | contig 12225 bp, 7 predicted proteins | sample KBSK5251metaG_FD_184341 | JGI IMG/M metagenome (GOLD analysis project Ga0207653, IMG submission 184341) | Corn, switchgrass and miscanthus rhizosphere microbial communities from Kellogg Biological Station, Michigan, USA - KBS K5-25-1 metaG... | ecosystem: Host-associated > Plants > Roots >...
GCGGTATCAAGCTGCGGCTTGTATTCAAAGTCTCAAAAACCGCGACTGGCTATCAGGCGAAGTTTGACAGCGTCGATCAGGGCGCCACTGACCTGGACGTCGATACTGTCACCATCGAGGATCGCCAGGTCAAGTTTGAAGCGAAGAAGTATGGATTCAAGTACGAAGGCAAACTCAACGATCAAGGCGACGAGATGAACGGAGTCTTGTACCAGGGACCGGCGTCGCTGCCACTCGTGCTAAAGCGCGTCGCCGATGTCCCGACGATCAGTCGCCCGCAAGATCCAAAGAAACCTTACCCATACGATGAAGAAGAAGTCAGCTATCGAAATGAGAAGGACAATGTAAAACTCGCAGGCACGCTGACGTTGCCGCGCGGCGGTGGCAGCCATCCTGCTGTGATCCTGATAACCGGAAGCGGAGCGCAGGATCGTAACGAGACGATCGCCGGCCACCGTCCTTTCCTGGTGCTGGCCGATCACCTTACCAGAAACGGCATCGCAGTTCTGCGAGTGGACGACCGCGGTGTTGGCGGATCTGATCCGGGCAGCCCGACGGCGACCAGCGAGAGTTACGCCGGTGATGTTCTTGCCGGAGTGCAATTCCTGAAGACTCGCAAGGACATAAATCCCCGGAAGATCGGTCTGATCGGACACAGCGAAGGAGGAATGATCGCACCAATAGCGGCCGCTCGCTCAACTGATGTTGCCTTTATCGTTCTGCTTGCGGGCGCCGGACAGCGTGGCGAAGACCTTATCTATTCGCAGACCGAGTTGATTCAAAAGGTAATGGGAACGGATCCGGAGGTTATTACGCAAGCGAACGTCTTGCAGAAGAGGATTAATGCGATCGTGAAGACGCAGGAAGACGGCACGCGAATTGGAGAACTCGTCAACGAAGACATAACTCGATTTGTGGCGGGTTTAAACGAGAGTCAGCGAAGAGCGTTTGTGCCTATCGAATCGACGATGAAAGCGTTGATGCCGATGTATCACACCGCGTGGTTTCGGTATTTCATAATGTTCGATCCCACACCAGTGCTAAAGAAAGTTACGGTTCCGGTGTTGGCACTGAACGGCGAAAACGACCTCCAGGTGCCGTGGAAAGAGAATCTCGACCTGATCGCCGCGGCGCTCAAAGCCGCGAACAACAAAGACGTCACGATAAAGTCTTTTCCGAAACTCAATCACCTGTTTCAGACAAGCCAGACCGGTGCGCTTTCTGAATACGGGAAGATTGAGGAGACGATGTCGCCGGAAGTGCTGAGTACAATCTCCGAGTGGATTCTTAAACGAACCAAGTGAAGCCACAAAAAGGCACAAGTGAAGACACAAAAAGCTTGAAAAAGCTCTTAGGCAGGATTCAGGGTTTGGTAGATGAGGGTGTGGGTCGGTACATCGATGCCGGCTTCGCGCGCCATGCGTACGACGGCGCCGTTCTGCGACTCGAGTTCCGAAGGTTTGCCGGCCGCAACGTCGCGTTGCATTGAACTGGTTGCGTCTTCAGGCAAGCCATCGACACTGGCCATCACCGTATCCACTGAATTCGCCGGCAACTTAATTCCACGCGCGTGGGCCAGCGCGTAAATCTCCTCCATTGCGTTCAGCAGAAGGCTGCGCCATTTCGGATCCGAACGGACAACTCCGGCTGGCGCGTTTGCCATTGCGCCAACACCGCTAAAGGATGCGATGAAGAGAAACTTCGTCCAAAGCGCGACTTGAATGTCTGCCGCCACGCTTATTTCCAAGCCGGCGTTCTTGAATACTTGCTCGATCGTGTCGGTGCGAGCTGTTCGTCGATTGTCGAGTTCTCCAATGATAATTGACGGTGTGAAACCGGCGTGTCGAATATGACCGGGCCCGACGACGAAGCTAACGATCCGGCAGAGTCCGCCGATGACTCTGTCCGAGCCGAGCTCAGCGACGAGTTGCGACACGGCGTCGACGCCATTTTGCAAAGGCAGCACGGTGGTGCGTGAACCGGCGAGCGGCTTCATTGCGTGCGCGGCTTCTGGCACTTGCCACGCCTTGACTCCAAGAATCACCAGATCGACTTCGCCTACTTCGGTAACGTCATCGGTTGCCTTAGCCGGAAAGACGACGAAGTCTCCGCTCGGAGATTCAACCTTCAGCCCACCGGCTTTGATCGCGCGTAAGTGCTCGCCGCGCGCAATAAACGTGACGTCTTCGCCGGCGTGTGCGAGCCGGCCGCCGAAGAACCCGCCCACACCACCGGCGCCAAAAACCGCGATTCGCATGTCAAGTATATTAACTTGACGGCGGTTTTAAACCCATCATTCGCATGTATGTGATGATGTTGCCGTAATGCAGATTCGCGTGGCCCAGGTTTGAGAATAGCGGCCGAAACTGCGCGTTGCTTGAGCCGTAGGCCGCGTTACATTTTGCGACAGCTTCTTTCAGTTTCGGAAGCAGTGTCTCTTTGTCGGTACCTGCCTTCTCGACTGCATCCGTATATTCGACTTTGTTGCCGACGCCGTGCGCGCAGAAATAGTTATAAGAATCAGTGACGTGGGCGATTATTTGGCCGAAGGTGCGGACCGTCTCCACCGGCTTGTAGTTGTACTTGTCAGCCGGGACCATCTCGGCGGCTTTCGTCACCCAATCGTTAACTTCGTTGAACCCGTTGCGCAGTTCAGTGGCCACGTCGGGCGGCTTTGGCGGCGTTGTCTGGGCAAGCGTCGATGCAGCAGACACGAACAGGGAACAGAGGATCAAAAGAATTCTGACTTTCATAGGGGCCTCCTGAATAAAAATTTAGCCACAGATTAACACGGGTGAAAATCCGGATTTCTATCCGTGTAATCCGTTTACTGGTTTTTCTTGGGTGTCGCAGCCTGTTTCAACTTCTCGCTGGCTCTGTCGAAGTTCGCTTTATAGACCGCGAGATTGGGGTCCTGGTTTTGCTGTCCCAACGTGTGCGCTTTTTCATAGAGTGGCGCCGCCAACTCGAGCCGTCCACTTCGTTCGTACGCTTCGGCGAGACTATCGTAAACATTCGCTGAGTCTGGATAACGTTCCACGTTGGTTTTGAAAATCGCGATCGCGTCGTCAAAACGGTCCGCAAGCAGCGATTGATATCCCATCTGGTTGATCAGAAGTTCAGGAATGGGGACGGTGTATTTGAACTTCTGTGAGAGCTTCTGATAGTGATTCTCAACGCTCTTGAAATCTCCGGCAACCTGGCCTGTGTCGGGATCTCTGGGAATTTGCCAGCCAGCGTAAACTTTGCGCAGCGCCAGATAGTGGCTAGGCAGAACGACCGATCCGTGATCCTCATCATCCAGCACCCGCGCTTCCCATTCGAAGTCTTTGACCGGATTTTTTTCGAGTATTTGTTTTAGCTGGTAGAACCCATCTTCGATCGGACCCGGCTCATGGCCCAGAGACACGAATAACGTCGCCTGCCACTCTTTTCGGTTCTTGAAGAAGTCCTCGGCGCGCTTGACTACTACCTGGTTGTCCCATTGCAACGCAGGACTGACCGCGATGTAAGAATGAAACAAGTCGGGCCGCGAGACCATCGCATGGATCGCAAACAGCCCGCCCAGCGAATGTCCCGCGAGCATGCGATACGGCTGCACGCGGTAACGCTTTTCAATCTCGGGAATGAGTTCCGTTTCGATGAACTTGAGAAACTTGTCGGCGCCGCCGCTGGTTGGAAACTGAAGAGCGCTGTTGCCGCCGGCAACCGTTGTCGTCACGTGTGTGGGACTCAGGTCGCGCGTACGGTCTGTATTATTTATTCCGACCACAATCATCTCCGACATTCGCCCGTTTCGCGCCAGGAACTCGACCGTGCTGCTCGTGTGAACGATGTGAGCATTACCATCGGTCATGTAAAGCACGGGATAGCGCAGTTTGTTCGTTTCATAACCAGCCGGTACTCGCACGAGGATTGTTCGTTCTTCTCCAAGCACAGCGGAGTTGATTCTCAAAGCGGTAACGCCCGGAGGTACCTGCCCTAAGGCTGAAGAAGAAATCAGAACCAGGAGAGCAAACACTCCCGACAGGGTCTTCCAGCTACGGGTGAATATAGTGTGGGTGAATAGGTGAAGGGTCATGATAGTCTCCTTGGTTGATAGATCTTGGACAGAGTTCCAAACCTTGTAGAAGCACGCCCAAACTGAAGCGAATGTTTTGTGACGAAACGCTTAGAATGGGTGACGAGTGGGAAACCTTTGTGGTTTGTGAACTCCCTGGTTGTAGCCACAAAAGGCACAAAAGGCACACAAGAACCACTTCTGATGAAAAACCGTTGTGCCTTTTGTGTGCTTCTATGTGCTTTTTGTGAACTCAGATAGAAAGTGCCATCGCAGTCGGTGAAAAGGCGAGACAGGATTCGGCTACGTGCGCGCAAGATGCGTGTACGCATCCGTTATGGTCAACGAGAGATAAAGCGCATCTCACGCACCGCCACCCTCGGCGGACTCTTCTTATCTTTTCTTAAAATAGGCCTGGTCGGATTTGGCGGAGGACTGGCTGTTATTGCTCAGATCAGATCGCTCACCGTACAAAAGCGCCACTGGCTCAATGAATTCGAGTTTACGGAAGGTTTTGCACTGGCCCAGAGTTTACCGGGAACGGCGGCCGGCAACGTTGCAACCTACATTGGTCTAAAACTCAGAGGCTGGCGCGGAGCTGGTGTGGCGATCACCGCCTTCATTCTGCCGTCGACTCTGCTGATGATTATTTTGGCGATCCTCTATCGCCACCTTCGCTATTTGCCCAACACCGATCGCCTTTTCCATGGATTGAATGCGGCCGTGGTTGCGCTTGTCGTCGTGACTGCGTGGCGAATGGGCAAGAACACGTTACGACATCGGTGGCAATGGATTGTTGGCGTATTGGCGTGTTTGACTGTTGTTGCATTTGGCGCAACGGTAGTCGAAGTAGTGCTGGCAGCGGGAGTGATCGGTGTCTTTATCGATTCGTTTGCACAAAAACCGTTACAGGTTTGGCGCCGTGTACGCACAGCTTCTTCACGACGCCGACGCCGGGTAGCGTCGCGTCTGACCTCTTCAAGACGCAAGCGCAGTGATCGGCAACAGAGTTTTACCCGCCAGTATGTTTTTCGTGGGATCGCTACAGAGCGTGAGCCACAGAAAGACGGAACTGATCTGATAACCTCAGGTCCAAAAGATCGCACCCATTGCCTGGTTCCAATGGGACTCGCGATGCCCCTGGTGCTCAAGCTTGGATTGCTGTTCACTCTCAGCGCGATTTTTCTGCGGATCGGTACCATCACTTTTGGTGGCGGCTTTGTGATGATTCCGTTGATTGAATCGGAAATAGTCGATAACCATCACTGGTTGACGCATCAGGAGTTCGCAGATGCAACGGCGCTGGGCCAGGTGACTCCTGGGCCTGTTTTGATCACTGCTACGTTTATTGGTTACCGGGTAGCGGGCACGTTCGGAGCGTTGGCTGCCACCATCAGTATCTTTTTACCTTCGTTTCTGATGACCATCGCAGCCGGCTCGAGCCTACAGCGTTTTCGTGACAACCAAATCGTCCAGTCGTTTTTGCGCGGCGTGACGCCGGCCGTAGCCGGACTACTTGTCGCCGCAGCGATAAGCATTGGCAGGGCGGGTATTCACACTGTCATTGGACTCGTGTTGGCGATTGCCGCAGGTGTTGTGCTGGTGCGTTTTCGCCCGAACGCCTTCTGGGTCATCATCGGCGCGGGCGCTCTACGGTTTGTGTTGGGAATGATTCTTTGGTGAACTCGCATTGCCGCTCACCTGGAACGTGTATGCGGCGATTTCCTCCGGCTTGCCGGACGGTGTTATTCCACTGACGGTTACGATGTAATCGTTAGGAGTGAACCCAGTGGACGATAGCTTCCAAACCAGCACCTTGCCCTCATGCGTAGCGCGAGGTTTCAGTTCGTGAGGTCCACTTATGACACGTTCGTCGGCGGTTTTGATAGTTACTGCATAACGCTGATACTCGTCTGCTTCGAGCACAATCTGCAATGCGAAGATGGAAGGTGTGGCCGGTATCTTCACGCGTGGATTGGCGCCTCCTCCTCTGCTACCACTGACAAAGAGCAAAATCGGAACCTCGAGAGCTGCTTGAGGCGGCTTGGTTAAGTTTCTCTCGATCTGCTCGTTTAGTCTTGCGGTTTCCTGTTGCTGAGTTTTCAAACTTTCAGCCAGCCGATCACTTTCAGACGTTTGTCTATCTTTCTGCGCAAGTAATTCCTGGTTCTGCTGTCGGAGCATGTCGCGCGCTGCCGCTAGTTGTCGTGTCTCTTGTCGCAAACGAAGCCAATCAACAAATAAGAGGAGGCCGCCGATGAATATCACGAGCACGACTGAAGCGAAGGCGGCTCGTTGCAGAAAAGGAAGTCGCCAAAATGCTGACTTCCAGGACCACGTTTTAACTACTCGATCAGAAGAGATTGACTGTTCACGAGCGGAAATGGGTTGATCGATTACTTGTGGGATGTAGGCGCTCGGCCGTGATGTTGCGTGCACCAGGGTTTTTGCAAACGCAACTCTTCTTGCCACACGCGGTAAAGCGAGGAAATTCTTCTCGAAACGCATTCGTTCTTCACTGGAAAGGTTGTTGCGCACATACGCGTCCACCAGTTCATCTTCCGCGATCTCTAATTGCTCAAAGGCTTCATGGTTGGCAAAGTACTTCTCTTCAAGGCGCGTCATTTCGGTCTCTGTCAATGTTCTTAACAGATACTCTTTCGACACCGACTCTTTGTTTTGATCTTCTGTCACGAATGTACGACCTCTAACAATCGCATCAGGCATGCTGAGCAAGACAATTCTGAATGCATTCTTCGAGCGTCTTTCGGATTCTGTGAACTCGAATTCTTAATGCATTCAATGGAATGCCCAACTGATCGGCCAACTGCTGGCGTCCAATGATTTTTGCGTGCTTCTCCTCCTGATAGTAATTAATAATCAACGCACGAACGTCTGCTGACAACGTCGCCAGGCACTCATCAAAACAGGCAAGCCGGCGATCATTTTCTTCAGACGCGGATTGCTCGGTGTTTGCAGGTGACAACGGGTCAATATCCAGCGACTTGATGCGTTCATTTTCTCTTATCACTTCTTTCGACACCCGCTTTGCGACTCCGTAAACGTATCCCATTAAGTTAGAAATCACCTGACCTTCATCGATTCTGCGCATGACGCGATCGATCGTCTGATCGGCGCGAAAATCTGCTGCGTCACAGCCCCTCCACTCAAAAAATCGAACCAGTTTGACTCGCAGGATTTCATATTCTTTACCTGCGTCTTCACGATTAGTTCCCAGTTGCTGCAACAGCTTGTCAAACGCTTTTTGCGTTGGCACCCAGCGTTGTTTCTGAACACTCTCCAGACTCGACTCGGAAGCGTCGTCACTAATGCCGTTGCCGGGAGTGGAATCAAAGGCGAAAGTCATGGCCCACGATTATAATTGGATACAGTCAGTACCGTAACGCGGTAGCGTCGGGTCGTACGTGCGCCTCCAAGTGTGAACCCTGACTTTGAGGCAGAGCCGACGCGAAGTTAAAAATCAGCGCCATTCACCCTGCAACACAAATCCGGCCCAGTAGTGAGGGTTTCGCCAGGTTGGGTGGCGAGATAGTTTCAGTTGTGCAGTTCTCAGCGCTGCTGCGGCATTCGTTTTATTCACTAACATCTCGTGGTAAAACTCCGCCATTAAAACCGCGGTTGCGTAGTCGTCAACCTTCCAAAGACTGGCCACAACACGCGCCGCGCCGGCGTACATGAAGCCACGCGTCAGAGCAATCAGTCCTTCGCCCTTTACCTCTTTGCCGATCCCGGTTTCGCAAGCACTCAGCACGACTAATTCTGCCGGCCACTTAAGAGTGTAGATATCGTTCAACCCCAAATATCCATTCTGTTCTTTGCCGTTCTCATCGACCATGGATAGCAGCACACCCGAAAGCTCCGGATGATTCAAATCCATGACTCCGTGCGTAGCCAGATGTATGTGGCGGTACTGGGCCAATGCTGGATTCAACACGGTACTCCGGTTTGCCGTGAAACTCAGGGCACTGAACCGCTGAGATGGTGGAACGGTTTTGAGTATTGCGTTCGCCTCCTGAAGCGAGAAAGGCAGTCGTGGGATTTCGTTGACAGACTTGATCCCAACGCCTTCGAGCGCACGTGTCAGCAAGGCTGTGCCTCTCGGAGAAGCACGTTCAGCGAGTAGGGCGTTGGTTGCAGAGGCGGATTGAGGCGGTTGACGTTTTTCACGCTCGGGTTTTGAGTTTTTAGCAGTGGCCAGGCGAGGATCATCTTTTCCAAAGACAGGGTCCGCGATTACGGCCAGTGCATAGGGCGCAGGACGTCGACCTGCAAGCTCTCGGCGCTGGAGTACAAGCACGGATGCGGAAGGCAGACTTATAATTTCATGCTTTTCAATCATCGACTGGACCACGGGTACGCCTTGATCGATCGGTTGCTGAGATGACAAAGAATCCGGATCCGGCAAAGCCGTGATAGGTACGAGTTGCAGTGACGCATCCGCTACAACCAGCAGTCGTGTTTTTGTGAGTAGATGGTTAATGGGCGCCAGCACAGCTTTCGACAATAATGATGAAGCCTCGTTAAGGTCGCTTTCAGCATTTTTGATTCGTTGTTGCCTGCGCGATGGACTCTCATTGTTCTCTATTCTGCCGCGTTCAGATAAACCTCTCGACACACGTTTAGCCAGTGCGTCAATGTCATCACCGGCAGGCAGCTCAACTCCTTCTATCGTTTCGGTCGAGACAACCCATGCGTAGCTGCGAGGTGCGCCAAGCAAGTACTCGATCAAGAGTGTGTCGGGATCAAGTTGTTGTTGAATTTCTGAGAGTTTGGCGGGTATGGGTTTTGTAAGAGCCGCAAACTTCGGATTCCGAGATCTTATTTTTACTTCCAGTTCATCGTACTTTGCGCTGAGCTCGTTTAGCTCTCGATCGAGCGTTTGAATCTGTTGCGGTGAATGGGGGCCGTTCAGGAAACGCGTACGAGCCTGCGCTTTGTTGGCGAGTACGCTCAAGAGATTTAGTCTCTCCTCAATCAACGAGGAGAAGCGAGGATCGGATTTCTCGGAGCTTGCGGTCCGTTCAATGCCCGCTTCATTCAATGAATCGAGTAAGACTCTTGCTCGAGCTTTCTCATTTGCTTCCAGTGCTGCCGCAAGATACTCGTTGCGCTTCTCAGTTTTGCTGAGCTGCATTTTGAGATCGACGTCAAGCGCGTAGTAATTTTCCTGTGCAGCAAAGTATGAGGTGCGCAATTGATAACTGGAAATATTGGTTCGCTGGGATTCTACGATCCGGATTGCTTCGGCATTGTGGTTGAGAGCGGCGGCAAGATTTCCAAGAGCCTGCTCGAGTCTGGCCATCGCATTTAGAGTCGACGCTTCACCACGTTGATCCTTGACAGACTGCCACAGAGGCAGGGCAGCACGAAAGTCGTTTAATGCTTCTTCTTTCCGGCCCAACGAGGCGTACGCTTCACCACGCTTCTGCAGGGTGAGTGCCCGGCCACGTTGGTCCTTTTGTATGTCAAGAGTGTTGTTGTAAAACAACATCGCTCTCTCGAAATTGCCGTTCATCGAGAGAGCGGTGGCGAGATTGGTCAGGACGTTAGCGCGTCTGGCGGCCGGAGGATCGAGGTTCAGAGCCTCCTCGAAGATCTTGATCGCGGTTGGTACATCTCCGGATGCGATCGAAAGCTGCCCGAGGTGGACCAGCAATCCGGCTTTCGTATCCACGTCGGGCTTGCCGGCTGCCTCCAGCAGTTTAAGAGCTTGCTCGTAACATTCCCTGGCCTTTACGAGATCACCCAGGACCACATAGAGTTCGCCTTTGTTGTCGAGTGTCGTTGCCTGAAGTGGATCGTCCTTGCTGTATTTGGCGAGCGCCTTATCGTAAAACTCGAGCGCCTCGTTCCAGTTTCCCAGCTTGTCACTCGCAACCGCGACACTTGCAAGAACGCTGGCCATTCTCCTCTTGTCTGAGACCTGAAGCTCACCGACGGCTTCCCAGTTTTGGAGAGCTTCCTTCGCGTACTTCAGTGCTTCCTCAGGCTCCCCCAGGCCATCGGCAACCACAGCGAGCGCATTAATCGCATTGCTGATCCCGGGTTTGTCATTCTCACTTCTCCGCAGAGCCAATGCTTTCTCAATCAGCTCACGAGCGGATGATAGATTCCTGGCGCGAAACTGGATTCCCGCGAGATGAGTGAGGACGCTCGCCTGGCCTCGTCGATCATTGTGAGCGACGAAAAGCGTTCGGGCCTGTTCTAAAAGGTCTGCTGCCTTTTCCTTATTTGGACCAGCGAGGGCTAGATAGATGGCGCCAAGATCATTGAGAGCAGCGGCCTTAAGCCGCCAATCATTTGGCTCCATTTGGATGTCGAGAATGCGCAGAGTTTCTTTGAGGTGCGACTCCTCGTTCTCTTTGCTGGAACCACGATAAGCCTCGCTGAGAGCGTATTGAGTTACAGCCCACCAGTGATAGTTTTCGCTGTCCTTCCAGCGGTCATTAGCCTGGTTATATGATCGGATTGCCGCCACACGGTCGCCTGCGTTTGAGTACTTCCGTCCCTCGGAGAAGTCTTTCTCGGCTGCGATTTGTATCTGATCCTGTTGTTCTGGCTTGCGAGGTTCGTCAATGAAAATGTCGTATGGGTAAGTTATTGCCCATGTTTCAGTTGATTTCAATTCAAGCCGGTAGTTGTCGGAATTCGCTGCAATCACAGAGAAGTAGATCGGACCATGCGCGCCGGCGGGCGTATCCATTTGAACAATCTGGTTACCCTTAGAATCTGTTAGAGTCGCCAGCAACATAATTCCGTGTTGCTCCACGCGAAACTTCACCAACTGACCCGCGATGAGCGGAACATTCAATACCGCGGTTTTACCACCGCTGAGTTCGCCGTTAGTCGATTGCCCAGGGTTCAGTGTGCGGATCGTGCTGCTTTCCTGGGGATCGAATGCGTTGGCGATCGCCAGTAGTTTCAGAATAGCGATCACCGTCAGGGCTAATCTGCACACGACATGACTGCGACCCGAGGACGTATTCGGGTGCGGCTTCGCGGAAATCTGAAGCGATGTCATGACCTATGTGATTTCTAACTGAGCAAAGAAACAGCGCAAACCAGATCAGTCATGGTTTTGTAATTACCCATGGCGAATCGTTCTGGGCAAAAAGAGCATCATCAACAATGCCCGTCCCAGTGGTTTCCGCGTGCCTTATGCCGACTATCACCAGCCTGGTATTCCCATTCATGTCAACGCTCTCATGAGCAAGCTGGCCATTATAAGTGGCTCTATGGGTGGTGCCATCAAACTCTCTGAGAACTAGAGAGTTACCAACCGCTTGCCCCTCTAACCTTCGGACGCTGCCATTTGGCAATGAGTACCTGCCATTGTCGAGCCTTCCATTCGGCTCCATAGTTGTAATGTCTATGGTCCCCTTTCGTTCAAGTCCGCCGTCATCGTCTGGCAAATGATATGTCCAGATCGCACCAAATCTATGAGCCATGTTGAATTCTCCTGTTGTGAATTTGTCTTTAGTTTTGAGGGCGGTTGAGGTATCAGATCGCAAGCGAACGAAGTATTCCTCGACTGCCCTCGCCATTTTTGTGGTTGAAACGCGTTTCCTGCCAACGCTTCGCACTAAACCGATTAGTTGGTGGTACTTCACTATGTGCATGGTCTTATCACGCAGTTCGAAAACGATTGCGCCGATCAGCGGGGACTCAGCTCGGCGAATCTCCCGTGATGAGTTGAACTGAGCTAATAGTTGTAAGAGAAATCCTTTTGGACTTGCCGCTTCTGCACAAGTGTAAACGTTCAGCTCGACCATTTGTGATGGGTCATTATCCGGAAACAACAGAATAATCTGATCGATAGCTTCCAGATCGTTATCCGTGAATTTGTTGACCTGAAGACGTTTCCAGCCCGCGTAAGCTGGATGGCTGTCCACAAAGTCCTCAGCCGGTATTTTCGGACTGATTAAGCCGATTTTTTCATTATCAGAAAAGGAATCAAATCCGTAACGATCTTTCAGGAATCTTAAATATGGTTCATCCTTTTCTCTATTCTGCCCAACATAACTCTTTCCAAAGCGTCGACGTGTCCTCAACTCCGGTCTCGGACTGCATGGAAAAGCAGTAGTTGCGCTCACCAAACAAAACTTGTACTCATTCTCGGCAGCGCTGCCTGAGCCGAACCTGAG
>Ga0207653_10000629_pt1 | contig 12173 bp, 14 predicted proteins | sample KBSK5251metaG_FD_184341 | JGI IMG/M metagenome (GOLD analysis project Ga0207653, IMG submission 184341) | Corn, switchgrass and miscanthus rhizosphere microbial communities from Kellogg Biological Station, Michigan, USA - KBS K5-25-1 metaG... | ecosystem: Host-associated > Plants > Roots >...
CACGCATCGACGAGGTACGTGCGCATGGTCGAGCACTTGGCCCCGCGCCGGCAGCCGAGCGTGCACGAGCCGCACGCGGGCAGATCCGACCCTTCGGTGATACACCCGCTCACGTTGCGCGCGATCGTCGCGCTCGACAATCCGAGCGCGCGCAGGCCGCGTTCGAGGACGGCATTGGGTCCGTTTCGCACGCTCTCGTCTGTGTTCACGTGGATCCGCTCGGAGACCGCGTCGTAATGCTCGTCGAGGTCGTCGACGCCCGCCTCGTGCCAGTCCTGACGCACGTGGGCCGGGATCCGAAGCGATGTATTCCAGTTCACGATCGTGCCGCCACCAACGGCGGAGCCGGCGAGCAATGCGATCGCACGGTCGCTGGTCGCGGCGATGCCGCGGTCGACGAAGAGCGACGCGTAGCCGGCGAGCTCGCGTCCGTCGAAGTCGATCTCCGTGCGGAGCGCAGCGCGTTCGAGCACGACGACGCGCTTGCCCGCCGCCGCGAGCTCCGCGGCGACGACGCCGCCGCCCGCACCCGATCCGATGACACACACGTCAGCCTCGACCGTCTCGCCCGCGACTCCGCGCCGCGCGCGCAGCGCCGCCGGTTCAGCCGGATCGCCGAGCGGCGGAGGCGCGTACCCGGTGAGCGCGGCGTACGGCGACCCGTCCTGCCCGTACGTATAGAGAAGGACGAGCCGCTTCATCACCTGGAACGCGCGACGCTTCAGCGCAAGCGGGCTCGCAGCCCAGCGCTTCAGGTATTCCTCGCGGCCGGATTGGGCGAGCGATGTGAATCGGACGGCACGGCCAGTGAGCGCGAGGTTGAGGACGGGAGACTCGATCGTGTCGAGGAGCTGATCGAGCTCGGCGACGAGCGCGGGGCGGCCGAGCGCTGCTACTTCGGAACGAAGCACGCGATCGACACCGAGTCCGCTCGCGCTCGGGAGATCGCCAGCGGCAGGAACGAAGGCGTCACAAAGCGCAGCGAGTGTGCGACCGCGATCTGACATCGCGAGGGGAGGCTAGTGCTTCGGCAGCTCCGCGTGCCGTCCGATGACGGGGAGGGACTCCCCCACCGAGAGAAGCACCGGCAAGATCCGGCTTTGCAGTAGCTCGGGCCGGACGGTCTGCTCGTAGAAGGCGAGCGTCGCGTCGAATTTCGCGAGCTGGTCCGCGGCGACGGGAGAGCTTGTCGCGGCGGTCGCCATGGCCTTCAGCACAGCGGGGTCCGCGAACATCCCTAGCGCTGGATTCGCGGCGGCGAGCGCCTGCACCGCCGAAACGTCTTGGATCTCGATCGCCGCCTTGCCGTGCAGCGGCGACAGCCATCCGTCCACCGCTAGCACGCCGAGGACCGCGACGTACACACCCACCGAGGCGGTGACCGCCCCGAGCGGGATGCCGACGACCTGATCGAGCCTGCGCAGCGCGGGCACCTTGTAGACAAGTCCAACGAGCACGCCGCCGACGCGACCCAGGAGCATGCCTCCGATGAAGAGCGCGACCGCGCCGAGTCCAAGCCCCGCGGTCCCGGTCGGCACGAGGCCGTTCAGGGGTCCCGCGTACAGCGAGGCGATCGAGAACAGCGCGCCGCCGAGCGCGATGAGCGGAAGGACGAAGCCCTTCCGCCAACCGGCGATAGCGCCAAGCGCGATCGCTCCGATGATCACGAGATCTGCCATGGGCGGCGAGTCTACGTGTCAGGATTCGCCCACATGTCTCGGATCGGGATCGCGCTCGGGACGGTGCACGACCGCCCATTCGCGGAGGTCGCGGCCTTCGCGCGAACAGCCGAGGAATGCGGCTACGAGGCCATCTTCGTCCCAGAAGCATGGGGTCGCGACGCGTTCGTAACGCTCGGCGCGCTCGCGCGTGTAACGGAACGCATCGCGCTCGGCACCGGCATCGTGAACGTCTACAGCCGCACGCCTGCGCTCCTCGCGATGGCAGCGGTCACGCTCGATGAGGTCTCCGGTGGCCGCGCGATCCTCGGACTCGGAACATCGGGGCAGCGTGTCGTTGAAGGATGGCACGGCGTTCCGATGGCGCGGCCGCTGCGACGCCTGCGCGAGGTGACGGAAGCGGTGCGCGCGATCGTGGGTGGATCGCGCCGCGGCTACACCGGCGAGACGCTGAGCATCGCGCCCGGCTTCGGCGTCACCCTCGCGCGCGCGAGGGATCGCATACCGATCTTTCACGCAAGCCTCACGCCGCGCGGCGTGCGTCAGTGCGCCGAAGTGGCTGATGGCTGGCTCCCGTACTTCGCGAGTCCCGAGACCTTGCGCAGCGATCTCGCGACGATCGCGAACGCGCTTCGCGCAGCCGGGCGCGAGCGAGCGTCTTTCACGGTCGCGCCGCTCCTTCCGGTCCTCGTGAGCGGTGACGACGCCGCCGCGCGCGCGGTGCTCCGCCGTCATCTGGCGTTCTACATCGGTGGGATGGGACGCTTCTACCGCGAGACCGTCGCGCGTCACGGATTCGGTGACACCGCCGAGGAGATCGGCCGCCTGTGGGTCGCCCGTGAACGCGATGCCGCGGCTGCCGCGGTGACGGACGAGCTTCTCGACGCATTCGCGATCGTCGGCGACGCGGCGCACTGTCGCGCGCGACTCGACGACTATCGCGCGGCGGGGGCGGATCTTCCGATCGTGGCCCTGCCGGGCGACGTTCCGATCGCCGACGTAGAACGCACCGTGCGGGCGCTACGAGCGAGCGGCTAGCGCCAGGCGGCGACGATCGCGGCCATGATCATCTGACCGAGCAGCCCATGGGCTGCGTCGATCGCGAACAGACTCCACGGTCGCTTCGTGATGACCGTGTTCGCGGCGAATGCGGCACCGAAGAATCCGATGCCCACCAGCGCGCCGAGCACGACGCCGTCGGCGAGCGTCGACGCGCCGAGAGACCGCGCAAGCACCGCGAGCGTCCACGCATTGATGAATGCGGCGAGGATCGAGATGACGAACTCAGGTCCCGGCCGCATCGGCTCGTTTGGTCTGCCGATCAGTGCCATCCACCGTGCGCCGAAGACCTGCGGCAGGAAGAAGACGAACCCGAACATCATCACGGCGACCGTGGCGGCGACGACCGCGATGTAGTTGACGCCGAAATCAAGAGACACATTCCCTCCCGTGTCGCACCGAGCGACGGCGGGATGTTATGCGCCTTGGGGGCGACGCTAGGGGCGGGTCAGCGCCTTCTTTGAGAGCGTCTCGTCGAGAAGGGCGGCGACGCGCTGCCGCGCGAGCTGCTCGGCCTCTTCCCACCACTGCACGAGTCGCTGCTCCTGTTCACGCTGACGCTCGCCGAGCTGGAACTCGAACTCCTTGAGCTGCCGCATGAGGCGCTCGCTGAACCGCTGCTCTTCCGCAAGAAGCTCCGTCTCGATGCGCTGGCTTTCCGACCTGCGCCATGTCTCGAGCCGCTCGGCCTCCTCACGGCGTCGACCCTCGAACTCAGCGTGAAGCCGTACCTCGGCCGCCTCGTATCGCCGCCGGGTCTCGACCAGCTCGACCGTGAGCGCGCCGTTGAGACGCTCGGCGAGATTCCGCGGCTGCTCAGCGGACCAGATCCGGTCTGACTCCTCGCGCCGGCGCGCCATCGCTTCCCGTTCGAGTCGCTCCGCTTCGGCGATGCGCCGCTCCGCCTCTGCGCGTTGAAGCTCCATCGACTGCATGAGCTCGGCGCGCCGCGTGCGAAGCTCCGCCTCCAGCCGCTCCAAGCCTTCGGCGCGGCGTCGAGCGAGCTCTGATGCGAGCGCTCCGGCGGTCGCGTCGATGACTTCTGTCGGCGTCTCTTCAATGACCGAGTGCGGCATTGGCTCGGGATCGAGGGCGTCAGCGGTCGCATCGGCATCGCGGGTCGCCTGCTCAGCCGCCGTCGTGACACCGCCGTGCTCATTCCACACGAGCTCACCACGCGCGACCCCATCTGGACGTCGGCTGACCAATGATGTGTGCGGCGTCGCGCCGTCGTCAGGCTTCTCGATCATCCCCAAACCCCCGCTAGTTCGTCAGGTAGGTGTATCGCCCCGCTGTCATAGCGCGCATCACCTGAGAGGGGGTAGCAGCCGCGTTGCGGACCCGCGGGAGGCGCGTGGCTGGTCCTGGCCTACTCGGCCGGGTGCTCGCTGCCCTCTTCGCTGTGACCGTTTTCCACCGTCGAACGGCCGCTCGGAACGAGCTCGCGCCCGTACGCGAAGTTCTTGCCCTTCTTGCGGTCGCGGCGATCCGTCGAGGCGACCGTGACCATCGGCTGCGCGCCGCCGGTCATCCGCGAGTTGCCCTCGAACACGGCACCCTTGTCCATGACCAGGGACGGCGCGTAGATGTCGGCGTGAACGCGCGCGCTCGCGCGGAGGATGATCGAATCAGTGGCATTGACGTTCCCGTTGATGTCGCCCTTGATCTCGACCGAGCCGCAATTGATGGTCGCCGAGACCTTGGCCCCTTCGCCGATGATCAGGAGGTCAGTGGTCGTGATCTCGCCGGTGAACGTTCCATCGATACGTACCTGACCCTCGAAATGGAGCTTGCCCTCAAAGACTGAGCCGGCGCCGAGCAGCGCGTTGAGCGCCGCGGTCGAGTTTGACTGTCCAAGATCACGCATGGATACCTCCTGTCGCGCTTACAAAGAACGCTGGGAGGCCACCGGATGCTACGGGCGGGTCAGGGCTCCTGGGCCGGTGGGCGGCCGCCGCGCAGCAGCCCGGCGTAGATCCCCGGGGCCGAACCCGCGATCGGGACCGCACCCACGGCCTTCGCGTAGAACTCCGCAGGGCCCGCCGCGCCGATGATCGCGTAGGCGTAGCCCTCGGCCGCCATGGCCTGCAGCGCCATCAGGAGGAGCGCCGTCCCGATGCCTTTGTTCCGCTCAGATTCGAGCACCCCGGTCGGCCCGAAGAACGCCTTCGCCGTCGCGTCGTAACACGCGAATCCGAGAACGTCCTGCCCGCGCTGCGCTCGGAAGCACGAGATCGGAAGGCGCGCGAAGCTGACCTCGCACTCGCTCGCCCAACCCTCACCGAATTGCTGGCGCACCCACGACACGACCACGTGCCTCTCCGGTGCGATGGCGCGGCGCAGGTCGATCCCCGCTTGATGGAGTCCGGTGACGCGCGCAGACGGCTCCGGTATGTCGTAGAGACGGACGAGCATGTCATGCACCGCCGGCGGACTATAGCCCGCTCTAACGTCGCCCACGCTCGCTCAGATAGTGATGCCACAAGAGACGCGCCGCGGCGGCGCGGTGTGGACTCCATGCGCGCGCGCGCCGTGCGAGTGCTTCGGGCGATGGCCGCTCGCGCAGCTTCCACAGCTCGCGCACCGCCTCGAGCAACGCGAGATCGGCTGTTGGAAAGACATCGGAGCGACGTAGAGCGAAGAGCAGATAGCACTGCGCCGTCCACGGCCCCACACCGTGAAGGTCGTCAAGCGCGGCCGCGGCGTCAACGTCCGGGAGCAGCGCGAGCGCATCGAGGTCGAGTGCCTTCTGGTCGAGGTGCATCGCGAGCGCTGCGAGATAGGCGGACTTCTGTCGCGTCACGCCGAGCGCGCGGAGCCCCGATTCGCCCAGCGTCGCGATATTCGCGGGCGTCACCGATCCGGTGGCGGTCGCGATCCGCGCGTACATCGCGCGCGCCTGCGCGAGCGAGACCTGTTGCTCGAGCATGAGAAGGACGAGCGTTTCGAAACCGGGCTCGCGTGGCCAAAGAGGCGGCGGGCCATGGCGCTTGACGATGTGTGCGAAACGCGGCTCGTGGCGCGCGAGCGTACGGACGGCGCGGGCAAGCCCGCGCTCGTCCAGCTGGGTGATCGCTATGCGGCGCGAAGCAGCCGCTCGGTCAATGAGACCAACGCGTCCAGCTTGAACGGTTTCGAAAAGAAGGCATCCGCGTGAATTCGTGCCGCGGTCTCGGTGGCCCTTTCGGTGCCGCTCATGACGATGATGTGAGCACGGCTCCCGGGAATGCGCCGGTACGCGTCGGCGAACCTGGCACCATCCAGGCCCGGCAACGCCAGGTCGAGAACGATCAGGTCAGGGTCTCGGCGCTGGCATTCCGCAAGCGCAGCGGTCCCGTCAGGAACACCAAGGCATGAGATCCCGACATCGCCGAGCGCCGACATGACGGTGTCACGGGTGCTGGCGTCGTCCTCGACGACGAGAACGCGCGCATGGCTGCCGCCTCCCATGGCCTCGTCGGCTAAGCGCATCCAGCTCGCGACCGCGCCTGCGGCCTCCTCGTCGTCTCTGGGTTCGTCGCTCCTTGAAGTTGGCATCCGATATTGGCAGCGGACATTGCACGAAGACGCCCGTCCATTGCAAGCGATCGGATAAGCGAGCGCCTTCTCAGCCGTAGGCGTAGCGCCGCACCAGCCGCAGCAGAAGCTCGAGGTCGAACGGCTTGCCCATGAACTCGTCGACGACCAGGTCTCTCGCGATCAGGTCCCCCCGAGCGGCTCCGCTGATCACGATGACCTTCGCGCGGCCACCCGCGCGCCGATACAGGGCGAGGAACTCCCCGCCGTTCATACCGGCGCTGAGGTAGAGGTCGAGCAGGATGACGTCGGGATCTCGCTTTGCGACCTCTTCCTGGGCGAGAAAGCCGGTAGCTGCCTCGGCGACTTCGTAGCCGTTCCCGCGCAGGGCGAAGGTGAGCATCCGCCTGGCTTCCGCGTCGTCCTCGACGATGAGGATCCGTTTCACGCGCGCATCTTACGCACGAACTGCTCGTCTTCGGAAACCGGCGCTCCGTTAGTGTGTCGCCGCGTGAAGACCAAAGCCCCGCGGGACGAGCTCACTTCCGTCATCGACTGGCTGCTCGACTCGGACCCGTCGATCCGCTGGCAGGTGATGCGCGACCTCATCGATGCGCGTCCCGAGGAGGTAGCGGCAGAGCGCGCCAAGGTCGCCGTCGAAGGTTGGGGCGCCCGACTGCTTTCCCTCCAGGCTCCTGATGGCAAGTGGGGCGGCGGCGCCGCGCTCCCCGGCTGGACGTCCACCAACCACACACTGTGGCTGCTGCGCGTGATGGGGATTGACCCGGCGAATGCGCGCGTACGCCGCGCGGTCGCTCTGGTCCGTGAGCGCGTGCGCTGGGAGTACGACGACCTGCGGTTCTTCGATGGCGAGGTGGAGCCGTGCATCAACGGAACCGCCGTCATGGTCGGCTCGTATTTCGGCGAAGACGTCAGCCGCATCGTCGAGCGACTCCTCGGCGAGCAGATGGCTGACGGCGGGTGGAACTGCGAGCAGGAGCGCGGTTCGACGCGCGGGTCGTTCGACACGACCATCCGCGTTCTCGAAGGGCTGCTCGAATACGAGCGCGCCACTGCAGGTTCGGCGCCGGTGACGAAGGCACGCGAGCGGGGCGAGCGGTACCTCCTCGAACGTCGGCTGCTGCGCCGTCTTTCGACGGGCGAGGTGATCGATCCGACGTATACGCAGTTCTCGTTTCCGCCCGGTTGGCACTACGACGTCCTGCGCGGGCTCGACTACCTTCGTGCGGCCAGCACGAAGCCCGACGATCGAGTGTCCGAAGCGATCGGGATCGTGGAAGCAAAGCGGGACGCAAGCGGACGATGGCCGCTCGAGAAACCGCACGAAGGCGAGCTCCACTTCGCGATGGACGAGGGCGTTGGCAAGCCCAGTCGCTGGAACACGCTGAATGCGCTGCGGGTGCTTCGCTGGGCCGGCCGAGCGTAGGGGCTGCGGGCTAGCGCATCAATTGGAAGAAGGCCGAGGCTCGAGGACGACGACTGCAGTCCCGGACGGGCGGCGCGTCGCGTAGCCATCGACGTCGTCTCCCATCTCGCGCCATCTGGCCCAGAGGCGCTCGTGCTCCTCTCCTTCGGCTGCACGCCCGCGGATCGCACGCGTGCCGTCGGTAAGCTCGACCGTGGCGTCGGGGTGGCTCTGCAGGTTGAGCCACCACGCGGGCTCGGCGTCTTTCCAGCCGTTCATCGCCATCGTGACCAGGTTCGGACCATCCTCGTAATAGCCAAGGATCACGCTGCGCTCCTTGCCGGAGCGGCGGCCCACCGTTGTGAGGCGCATCGTCCCCCACCGGTTCGGCTTCGGTGGCCAGAGACCCATACGACCTCCACTGAGCCGATGGATCGCGCGGTGAATCACCCAGGCCGAGACGATGACAAAACGTGGCGGGAGTCGCGGAGATCGCTGCGGCGCATCGGGCATCGGTCGCATGAGTTCGCCTAGGGCACTGCACTAATCGGGATGCGCCAGGGTCCGCGTAGCTGCACGAACGCGCCGCGTAGCGTCAGCGCACGCGCCTCCGATGGCGCTGCGCACGGCACGAGGATGTACGGCGCGGGCTCGGGCGCGGGCCCGTTCAGCCCGTTCCCCCATGAGATGCCGCACTGTTGCCCGTCCAGGCTCGCATTCAGGGGCGCGATGACGCGGCGGTCGTGGTGCCACGTGCTCACGTCGAGGTCGACGGCGACTGCGGGGCCGCGCGACCCCGGGAGCTCTGCTTCGCGCGTTGCGAGGATGTTCATGTCCGCCCCCGCGAGCTCGACCGTGACGGGCTCCCGCACCGGCAGCGCTACCTCGGCGCTCGTCTTGTGATCGTCGGCGCAGACGTATGGCACTTCAAGCTGGAGCGCACCCGCACCATCGGGCAGCGGATCGAAGATCGCGACGTCCGCTCTGCCAAAGCGGTCCGGGAACTGGTCGCGTGCGTCGTTGCGCGCACGCTCAACGTACGTGTTGCCGCGCTGATCGTGTAGCCGCATGGCCGTCGTTTGATCCCGCAGGCCGTTGAGTCCGCCGATGTTGACCCGCCAACCTGGCCGGTCGCTCTGGGCGCGAACCTCGATGACCGTTGCGTCTGGCATGAGGACGATCGAGTCGACGGTGATCGTGATGTCGTTGTGCGTGTCGCTGGCGCCGACGTCGCGGCGCCGCTGCCGGTCATCATCGCCGAAAGGCGCGAGGTCGAGGGGCACTCTCCATTCGCCAGCATCTCCAGTGATCTCAACCTCGACGTGCGTTATGCCCGTCTCTACGGGCGGCAACGACCGCGTGCAGACGAGCTTGCCCTGGCGCACGGAGACGCCCATGCCGCCCGGTCTACATGCCGGGTCCGTCGAAGCGCCATGCATCACGACCCGGTCGCGTTCGCAGTGCAGGCCCTGTTCGCCGTGCCATTCGATCTCGTAGATCAAGTCGGCGCCATCGGGTGTCGATATGAGCTCGGTGACGGTCACGGCGCGGCCGTTCGCGCTGCGCCGCGTCACCGGTGCGGTGAGGCGTAGACCCGGTTCGCGGAACCCGATTCCCTGGAGGAATACGCGCGTCATGCAGCGTCAGCCTACGCTGGGGATCGGGCAGCGGCGTCCTCACCGTCGAGCAGGTGGAGAGGCGGGAGGTCTGCGGAAGACTGGAAGCCGCACTTGATTGCGGCGATTCCCAACCCGGTAGGCCGCGTGCTGAGCGGAAGACGGGACTCGAACCCGCGACCCTCACCTTGGCAAGGTGATGCTCTACCAACTGAGCCACTTCCGCGTGCACCGGATCGCTCCGGAACGACCCCGATTATAGGACGGTCGACATCGGCGAGATCGCGCTACTGGCTCGGGATCGTCCAGTCCTTCGGCACGATGTGGATCCAGGTCTGCCCGGGCGCGAGTCGCACCGCCTCGCCGGCGGCGTTGCGAAGCGTGAAGACGTCGAAGATGTCTGGCCGCGTCCAGGTGACGTCTTGACGGAGGCCGTCGCGGAACACGCTCCCCTGCCCTGTGCCAACGAGCGTCATGTCGAGCTTGGGATTTCCGGCGGGATCGAGACCGAACGCATCCGTGAAGTGGACCTCGGTCTGGATGATCACGATGTTCTTCGCCGCGATGACCTCGCCGTTCGCCGCGTCCACTTCACGGACACCATCGTCGAATCGCGTGTAGCTCTTCGCGGCTTCGTTGTACTGGTAGCGCACGCCGAATAGCGCGCGGTACGGCACTGAGATCGACGTCGCGGCGACGCTGCCCGTGAATCCGCCTGCGAGCGGATCCGTGATCGTCGGAGGAAGGAAGTCCCACGCCGGCACGTTCGCGGGCTGGTCCGCGTCCGGCGCGTTGGTCATCGCGTCCTGCAGCGCCCGATATGTGGTGAAGTAGTTGTAGGGAGCGGGCCGGAAGCCGACGCGGTAACCCCACCCAAAGCCGGGCTTGAGATCGACGTAGCGATGCGCCACCGCCTCGTCGTAGTGCAGCGCCATCAGCTCCTCGGGACCACCGCCCGTGTAGACGAGCGCGGCGTCGAGACTCGGGAGGACCGGGAGGTCGGTCATGCGCACGCTTCGCACCGAACCGATCACGTCCGGGTCACGCGATTGGAAGACGGCGGCGAGTCGTGTCGTGAGTCCCTCGACCAGCCACTCGTAGACCTGATCGGCCTTGCTGATCCCGTAATGCGGTCGGGCGGTCGGGTTGTTATCGACCTTCACGTACAGCGGACGCTTCGTGGCCGATCCGCCCGCGAGCGGCATGCCGTTGAGCGGCCAGCGCGGACACAGCGTCGGTTCGCTCGTCGTCGTCACCTTGAACGACCCGCCAAGGTTCTGCATCAGCGAACTGCGCGCGGCGATGCCGTCCGTCGGGGCGAGACCGATCGCATCGACGCGCCGGTCGCCGTTCCAGTCGCCCACAAGGAATGCGGTCGCACCGGCGCAGCTGGAGGCGGCCGGAAGCGCGGCCCAGCCAGACCAGCTGTTGGCGGGACGGAAGCCTGCGGCGGCGTCGAAGACATGGACATGCGCAGTCCCGTCGGGGTCGCTGTACAGCGAGAGCAGGTCGTCCTTACCGTCGCCGGTCACATCCGCGGCGACGACCGACGCGCGCCCGAGGTCGTACTCGCCCTCGGCGGTCTCGTACACGTTGGTCTGTTGGACGAGGCCTTTCGCCGTGGGATCGAACACGTTCAGCCGTACGCGCGCGTTCGGGTATTGGTACAGGGCCGCGAGCTGCGGAGCGCCACCGCTACGTGTGAAGTGACCAACGGTGAAGCGCACCTTCGAGAGATCGACCTGCCCGGGTCCGGAGTCGTAGACACCCTGCGTGCCGTTGAATGTGAAAGCTGATCCAGTCGACTCGAAGTAGTGGATCCGCATATCGAAGTTCTCGTTCTGGTACGCAACGAGGACCGCGTCGCGGTCGTTCGCCGCGAATTTGCCGGCCATGATGTAGCGCGCGCGGCTCCACACGTAGTCGTCGCCGGTCCACCACGCCTCGGGCGGCATGAATGCGGTTCCGGTCGACTTGAAGACGAGCAGCTTCGACATGTTCGAGCTGGCGTCGTAGAGCGCGACAAGATCGTCCTTGCCGTCGAACGTGACATCCGCGACTGCGAACTTCGCGCGAGACAAGTAGAAGGAGCGCGGCCCCGCCGTCGTCAGCCATGTCGTCTCGGAGAACGTCTCGCCGTCAGCGTTGGCTTCGCGCACGGTGATCTTCAGGCTCGAGTCGCGCAGCGGATCCTGCAGGATCGCGATCTGCGATTTGCCGGGTCCGCTGAAACTGCCGCTTGCGGCGATGCTCGTGCCGAAGACGCCAACCGAACGCACGTCGACCAACGGACGTGGGGTCGGTGTCGGAGAAGGAGTCGCTGGCGCCGATGCGGCCGCGCTCGAAGGCTCGGGGCTTGCCGAGGGGAGGGGACTCGAGCAGGCCGTGAGGACGGCGACCGACAAGGCGAGCAGCCGTACGGCAACGCGACGATGGGTCCGCACCTGCGGCACGCTCCAATACTCGCGCACGCGCCGTGCCAACTGCTCGATCAGACCTCGAGCAGCCACGCCGTGGCAGCCGCGCGGTCGGTGAAGACGCTCACGTGAGCCTCGGCGTCGCGCCCGCCAAGACCCTGGAACATTCGATTGAGGCCATAGATAGCGAGATTGGACACGAAGACAGCGATGCGTGTCGAGCCCAGCGCCGTCGCACGCCGCCACGCGGCGATGATCCGGCCGATATCGGCTGGGCCGATGAAGCCGGCGCCCAGGCTCGTCTCATCGATCAGGATCCGCAGCGACGTGTTTCGCTCCGCGAGCGCGCTCAGCTCATCGAGCAGCTTGAGGATGGTCTCGGCCTCGGCACGACCGGAGAGCCTCACGAAGGTGAAGCGCTCGTCCGTCGAGGGTTCCGGGTCGATCTGGTACGACGACA
>Ga0207653_10000631_pt1 | contig 12123 bp, 15 predicted proteins | sample KBSK5251metaG_FD_184341 | JGI IMG/M metagenome (GOLD analysis project Ga0207653, IMG submission 184341) | Corn, switchgrass and miscanthus rhizosphere microbial communities from Kellogg Biological Station, Michigan, USA - KBS K5-25-1 metaG... | ecosystem: Host-associated > Plants > Roots >...
CCGAAAGTCCTCAGCCGGCTCCGTAATCCCAAAGGCGCCCGCTCAAACTGAACGCTGTTGTGAGAAATGCGGGCTAGAGGATGCTCGCCATCTCGTCGAAGGCGAAGCGCCCGGCGCGCGGCGGCATCCCCGTGCGGTCGCCATATCCCAGATTGCAGAGGAAATTCGACTTGATGTCTGTTCCCGCGAAGAATTCCTCGTCCACTCCGGCATTGTCGAACCCCGACATAGGTCCGCAGTCGAGCCCCAGTGCACGTGCCGCCATGATCAGGTAGGCACCCTGCAGCGAGCCGTTGCGGAACGCCACCACCTGGGCCTCCTCGGGCTTGTCGGCCAGACCTCTGATGGGCCTCTCCCCGGCCGGCCGGTGCATGTAGAACTTGAGGTCGTGGCCGACGATGGCGGTGGCCGGCGCGGCCATGGTCCGATCTACGTTGCCGGGGTCCAGATGGGGTTTCAGGCGCGCCTTGGCGGCCGCAGACTTGATGAGCACGATGCGGGCCGGGAGCCCGTTGCTGGCCGTCGGCGCCAGCTTCATGAGGTCGACCACCTCGCGCAGCAGGGCGTCGGGCACTTGGCGCGGCTGCCAGGCCCTCAGCGTGCGCGCATCCAGAAACAACTGCCCCAGGGCCTCATCGTCCAACCGCATGTCACTCCTCCTCCTGCGGAGCCCACTCGCACCAGAATTGACAAAAACCCCGCTCGCTGCCGAGCGGGGTTGCTTCGGGGGCATCACCCTGGCCGGGCAGGCCGTCGGCTCACACCGGCCGCACCTCCTCAACGTCGGGGCAGAAATGCTTGAGCAGGTTCTCGATGCCGTGGCGCAGCGTCGCCGTGGAGCTGGGGCAGCCAGAGCAGGCGCCGCGCATGTGCAGGTACACCACGCCATCGCGGAAGCCGTGGAAGGTGATGTCGCCGCCGTCGTTGGCCACCGCCGGGCGCACCCGCGTGTCGAGCAGCTCCTTGATGGTGCGGACGGTCTCCTCGTCCTTCGGGTCGTACTGCTCCTCGGCGTCCGCGTCCGCCGCGGCGCTGCCCACCATCGGCGCGCCCGACATGTAGTGCTCCATGATGGCGCCGAGGATAGCCGGGCGGATGTGCGGCCACTCGGTATCACCCTTCGTCACCGAGATGAAGTCTGAGCCGAGGAACACACCTGTAACGCCGTCGATCTCGAACAGCCGTAGCGCCAGCGGTGAGTCCGTCGCCTCGGCCTTGGAGCGGTAGTCGAGGGTGCCGTCTCCCAGCACCACCTTGCCGGGAATGAACTTGAGCGTCGCTGGATTTGGCGTCGGCTCGGTCTGGATGAACATGAACCTTCTCCGCTTGGCGATGCCCTCAGATTTGAATCATTCTAGTAGATGGCGTCCCTCGGGTCAAAGTTCCAGCCCCGATCCCTTGAGCCTCGCGGGCATGGTCGCACGATGACGCAGGATGACCCGTTCCACCTGTTACCTCATCGAACTCGACGGCAGCCTGCCATCTGCTGGCGAGGCTCACCGCTCGACGAAAGCCTTCTCGACCACAAAGGTACCGGGGTTGCTGCCGGAGCCTTCCTCGAAGCCTATTCCCTCCAGAACTTCCCGCATGTCGCCGAGCATCTGCGGGCTGCCGCACAGCATGGCGCGGTCCTGCTCCGCATCGATCGGAGCGAGGCCGATGTCCTCAAACAGCTGGCCGGAGGTGATGAGATCGGTGATGCGGCCGCGGTTGCGGAATGGCTCGCGTGTCACGGTCGGATAGTAGATGAGCTGCTCTCGCACCATCTCGCCGACCAGCTCGTGGCGGGGCAGCTCCTCGGCGATGCGCTCGCCGTACGCCAGCTCCGCGACCTGCCGGCAGCCGTGCACCAAAACGATCTTGCCGAAGCGCTCGTAGGTGTCGGCATCGCGGACGATGCTCATGAAGGGCGCAAGGCCCGTGCCGGTGCTGAGCAGATAGAGGTTACGGCCAGGCAACAGGTTGTCGATGACGAGCGTGCCGGTCGGCTTCCGGCCGACGAGAATGCGGTCGTCCGCCTTGATGTGCTGCAGGCGGGAGGTGAGCGGCCCGTCCGGCACGTTGATGGAGAAGAACTCGAGCCGGTCCTCATAGTTGGGGCTGGCCAGGCTGTAGGCCCGCACCAGCGGCCGCTCCTCCGTCTCCAGGCCCAGCATGATGAACTGGCCATTGCTGAAACGGAACGACGGACTACGGGTGGTCGTGAAAGAGAACAGCGAATCCGTCCAGTGCCGGACGGACAGCACAGCCTCTGTTGTGTAAGCGCTCATGCTCGCTCGTTTCTTCTTCTGTCAGGCGGAACGGCGTGGAAAAGGTCCCGATTGGCCGCCGGCAGATAGTTGCTGTGGACGCCCCTTTCAACCTCGACGATGCCGCATCCAAGCCCGCAGTCGCGACCGACCGGCCAAGGACTTTCCAGATCGCTGGTGGCGACCGCACTCCTTTGTCGCCCGGCGCTCCGACGGCACGCGCCGCTTGCGGCGACACGGCTCCTGGCGGAATGCCGTTCCGAGCAAAGGCGCCGACGTCGCAGAGGTGCTCCGGCGATTGGAAGACAACGATCCGGTGATTGCACGGGTGTCTGACCCTTCAAAGGTCCACACTTGCGGAACGGCCGCAGTCTTGCAGCGGCGCCCAAAATCGCCGAGGCGCGGTACAGGTGCCGAAAGGCAACGCGCAGGGGCGGGCAACCGCCCCATTCATGGTTGCGGAGTAGGCACTCGCGCACCCGTCGCACCCTCGCGGCAAATCGCCCGGCGAGGCTATCGGCGCTGGCGCCCTGCCGGCACGTCCGGTGGCTCAAGCGGCTCGGCGCAGCCACCAAAGGAGGAAGTCCGGTGACGGATACGTGCGATTCCCAACAGCTGGAAAGCAGCTCTAGCCGACGATGTGCTCAACAGTGTCGTAGGCGTCGGTGGCGGGCGCTCCCTCGAGAAGGCCGGCCAGGGTGCCCCAGATCGCCTGTATCTTGGCCGCGGCGGCGTCCGCATCCGCCTTGCTGTTGTAGACCGCGACAACGGTGCCCTGCCCGTCGCTGCGCCAGGCAGCGTAGATGTCGATGACGCCGGGCAGGCCCTTGGCGGCGGGGCTCAACTCCTTGATCTTGGTGGGAAGCTCGCCGAGGCGGGCGGGATCGACTTTGATGGTCGTGACACGCGCGTACATGGCGTTTCCTTTCGCGTCGTTAAGAGCGCAACAAGTATGTTTACCTATGATCGCCCTCCGGATGGCGAAAGAATGGTGCTGAGTCCTCCGAGCCTGGCCCCTCGCAACAGGCCCGCGTTTGAGCTAGGGCGGCGGGCAGGAGAGCCGTTGCACGTCCCTGCCACACATTCGCGTTTGGTCGTGCCGATCCCATTTCCATTGTGATAGAATGCGCCATGCCCGATACGCTGCTAAAGTCTCCGCCGAGCATGACCGTCGCCGATTTCCTCGCATGGCCGGGGGATGGGACCGGCCGCAGGTTCCAGCTGGTCGACGGGGACGTGCGCGCCGTGTCGCCCGGCAGCACGACGCATGGCCGAATCCAGTCGGCTCGCCAACCTGATCGATAGCTCGCTTTCGGCCCGTGCCAGCCCTTGCGATGTTCTGACGGAGCCGGGCGTCGCCACGCGCGTGCGCGCGAACATCAACGTACGCGTGCCCGACCTGGGTGTGACCTGCGTGCCCGATGCAGTGGGCGAGCAGCTCCTTCCCGATCCTGTGCTGCTGATGGAGATCCTCTCCCCGACCAACGTCGCCGATACTTGGGAGAATGTCTGGTCCTACTGCACCATTCCGAGTGTGCGCGAGATTGCGGTCGTCCATTCGACGCGCGTGCTGGTCGAGCTCTTGCGACGGGGACCGGATGGCCATTGGCCGGAAGAGACGGAGAAGATCGGTCCAGGAGCCCCGCTCACATTCGAGAGCATCGAATTCAGCTGTCCTCTGGCAGAAGTCTATGCCCGGACCCATCTTGGACGTAGAGTCAAAGGTTGAGCCGCTAGGACCCGCGTGCCTGAGCAACCGCATCGTATCGTTGTCGTCGGCGGCGGCGCCGGCGGGCTGGAGCTGGTCACGCGGCTGGGCAACAAGCTCGGGCGGCGCGGCAAGGCGCAGGTCACGCTGATCGACCGGCGCAGCACGCACCTGTGGAAGCCGCTGCTGCACGAGATCGCCGCCGGCAGCATGGACCAGGGCTCGCACGAGACCGACTATCTTGCCCAGGCGCACTGGCACCACTTCACCTTCCGCCTCGGCGCCCTCATCGGCATCGACCGGGCGCGGCGGACGGTGCGCGTGGCCCGCCACCTCGACGACGAGGGCCGCGAGGTGCTGCCCGAGCACGAGTTCGGCTACGACACGCTTGTCATTGCCATCGGCAGCCTCACCAACGACTTCGGCACGCGCGGAGTGAAGGCGCACGCCATTCCGTTGGAGACGCCCGAGCAGGCGGACCGCTTTCACACGCGGCTCGTTAACGCCTGCCTCCGCGCCAATATGCAGCCAGGGCCGCTGCGCCCGGGACAGCTCAACGTGGCGATCATCGGCGCGGGCGCAACGGGGACGGAGCTGGCGGCCGAGCTGCACAAGACCACGCGCCAGCTGGTGGCCTTCGGGCTGGACCGCATCGACCCCGACAAGGATATCAAGATCCATTTGATCGAGGCCGCCCCGCGCATCCTCCCGGCGCTGCCGGAGCGGCTGTCGGAGGGAGCCGGCAAGCTGCTCGAAGGCCTCAAGGTCAAGGTCCACACGGGCACGCCGGTCACCGAGGTGACGGCGAACGGCGTCGCGCTCGCCAGTGGCACGCTGATCCCCGCCGAGCTGGTGGTGTGGGCGGCCGGCATCAAGGCGCCGGACCTGCTCAAGGACATCGCGGGGCTGGAGACCAACAAACTCAACCAGCTCGTCGTGCGCCTAACCCTGCAGACCACCCGAGACGATGCCATCTTCGCCTTCGGCGACTGCGCCGCCTGCCCCTGGCCTGGCCTCAAAGGGACAGTGCCGCCGCGCGCCCAGGCGGCGCACCAGCAGGCGTCGCATCTCGCAAAGCAGCTGCCGCGCCGCATCGCGGGCCTGCCGCTCCGCGAGTGGCACTACCGCGATTTCGGCTCGCTGGTGTCGCTGGGAGAGTATTCGACGGTCGGCAACCTGATGGGCAAGCTGGTGGGCGGCAACCTGTTCATCGAAGGCTGGTTCGCCGGGCTGATGTACAGATCGCTCTACAAGATGCACCAGCTCGCCCTGCACGGGCCGACCAAGGTGGCGCTCGACACCATCGCGCGGCTCATCACCCGCCGCACGGAGCCGGTGGTGAAGCTGCATTAGGCGGGTTCAAAGGCCAACGGACTCTGACCGCGCTACGCCGGGACCTTATGCGGCGCGATCCTTGACGCCTTTCACGCCCTCCTGCTTGGCGCAGTGCGCACAGCAGAAGATCTTGCCGTGCGCCTCGATGCCGTGGCCGATGACCCGGCAGTCGCAGTGCGCACAATGCGGTGCCATGGCCTGAATGGCGCACTCGAAGCTGTCGAAGGTCATCGACCGGCCTCCCTGCGTCACCTGCAGGGTCTTGTCGTAGTCGTTACCGCAAACGTCGCAGCGCGCCATCGTGCAACTCCTTCAAGGAGCAGAACCTGTACCTTGGTCGTATATCGCTCAGCCGCGGCAAGAGTTCCTGGCGCAGGTCGCGGACCCGCGCCGTCGGCCCGGACGTGGTTAACCGTCCCGATCCGGACGCCCAAATCCGCATGCAATAGCCGCGGCGCTGTTGTATGCATCGGCCGCCGACGCGACGTTGCCGACAGGCGTTGATGCCGTTCTGATTGGGGATTAGGGGAACATGGGTTCTGTATTGATCACGGGCGGAGCCGGCTACATCGGCAGCCATGCCGTCTACGCGTTCCTGGATGCGGGAGCGGAGGTCGTCGTGCTGGACGATCTTTCCACCGGCGTGCAGGCCAACCTGCCGCGGACGGCGACCTTCTACCAGGGCTGCGTCTCCGACCGTGACCTGGTGACACGGATCGTGCGCGAGCATGGCGTGGAGGGCGCCCTGCACTTCGCCGGCTCCATCGTGGTGCCGGAGTCCGTGGCCAACCCCGCCAAGTACTACCGCAACAATACGAGCCGCGGGCTCGAGCTGGTCGACACTCTGATCGCGTGCGGGGTGGGGCGCCTGGTGTTCTCCTCCACGGCAGCGGTGTACGGCGTGCCCGAGCGCGTGCCGATCGCCGAGACGGCGCTGACGCAGCCCATCAACCCCTACGGCTGGTCCAAGCTGTTCTTCGAGCAGCAGCTCAAGGACCTCGGCGCGGCGCACGGGCTCGCCTCTGCCGTCCTGCGCTACTTCAACGTGGCCGGGGCCGATCCGCAGGGCCGCACCGGGCAGAGCACGCCGCAGGCGACGCACCTCATCAAGATCGCCGCGCAGGCGGCGACCGGCCAGCGCGAGGGCATGAGCGTCTTCGGTACCGACTATCCAACCCCCGACGGGACCTGTGTGCGCGACTACATTCACGTCTCCGACCTCGCCGAGGCGCACGTGGTGGCGTACGAGCTCCTGATGGAAGGCCGCGAGAGCTGCACGTTCAACTGCGGCAACGGTCGCGGCTACTCGGTGCGCGAGGTGATCGGCGCGGTCGAGAAGGCGGCCGGCCAGCCGCTACGAACCGCCTACGAGGGGCGTCGTGCGGGCGACCCGCCGGAGCTGGTAGCCGACCCCGGCAGCCTGTTCGCGCGCGTCGCCTGGCGCCCGCGCCACAGCCTCGCCGACATGGTCGAGACGGCCCTCGAATGGGAGCGCCGGCAGGCCCGTCCGGCGGGCTAGAGCCGAGCCTGCCACAGCAGCAATGTGCCCCGGCCGATTCACGCGGCGGGTGCGTGGATCAGCCTCTGGATGTCGTGCTCCTTCAAATATTGGTCGAGACCCCAACGCTTGACCTGGGCCATGATCTCCGCGAACTCGGTCTGCGGAATGGGCTGGTGTACGAAGCGTTCGCCGCGGCCGAATCTCGTGTAATCCCAGGAACGATCCTGAAATTCGGCTGGGACGGCAAGCTCCCAGAGCTTGAGAAAGCTCGGCAGGTCCGCCGCAAGCGCAGCCTCGGCGCGGGCAAGCGCTCTCATGTAGCCGCTCACGACCGCGGGCTCGGCGCTCGCTGGGACCCACCAAATCGTGTGGAACTCATCCTCCATGATCTTGCGAAGACCCAACTGCTCGGCCATCGCGATCTGAGGTGGAAGCAGACTGGCGGCCTCCACGTCCTTGTTGAGCAGGGCCTGAAGTCGCGCACCAAAGCCGCCCGTGCTCACGATCTTGATCTCTTCGAGGGGCAGATGCTTCTCGAGGCGATAGGGCACGTTGAAATGGCTGCCGGCGCGCAAGCCGACTGCGATCGGCACGCCAGCGAGATCCTCCGGTCGCTTGATGGATGAATCGGGTCGAACGAAGATCGCCCACGGCGAAATGCCGTAGCCCTCGTCTACGATGCGCCCCATGCCGGCGCTCGCGTTGCACACCGTTCCCCATGCGCAGGCCCCCTGGATTACGTCCTCCTTGGACTGGGTGTAGGGCCGGTCCTGCGGACGTTGGAAATATTCAAGGCCCTTCCAGCTCGACTGCGTGCCGCGGAACGTCTTCCAGTCGAACTCGACATCGAGCCCTTCGGCTGCGAAATAGCCCTCCTGATGGGCCACGAAATCGTTCAGACCCATTCCCTTGGGGGCGACTTTCACGGCTTTCAATGTCGTCATTGGCTTCCTCCCAACCTTGGTGGGCTTCGTACGCTGCCAGCCCAGGCCTCGACAGCCTATCCCCAACTCGCCGATATCGCACTTCACGACCGGGATAGGCGAAGCCCTAAGGCGGGGACAGCTGCCTCCCTCAGATGCGCAACCAGCCGTAGCGCGCCCGCGGGCAAGCTCCTCAGGTCCCTGGCGCAGATGGCGAGCCGGCGCGACGCCCAGGGGTCGCTCAGCCTGACACTCTCGATGCGCATGCTCGGACGGCAGCGTGCCGCCGAGGCCTCCGGCACGATGCCGATGCCGGCGCCGGCTTCGACCATGCGACAGACAGCGTCGAACCCGGTAACACGCGCTCTCACCTTCATCGACTTGCCAAGTCTTGCGGCGTGCCCGGTGATATGGCGCTGCAGCGCGCTGTTGGCGGGGCAGCCCGACAAAGGCCCGGTCGACGACGTCGGCCAGGGCCAGGGCCCGCTTCCGCCCAAGGCTGTCCCCTCGCGGCAGCACCACGACGAGGGCGTCGTCGCGAAACGGAAACTGCTCGATCGTGTCTGGCAAAGCAGCCGCGGAGGCAATCCCAACGTCGGCGGCGCCAGACGCAAGGGCCGCGGCAATGTCCGCGCTCTCCCGCTCCTCGATGTCGAGGCTGATGCTCGGATTGGCAGCCAGGAACTTGGCCAGAACTTTCGGCAGGTGCTCGCTCAGTGCTGCCGTGTTGGAGACAAGCCGCACACTGCCAGATAGTCCGCGGGCGAAAGAGCCGAGATCGCCACGCATGCGCTCCACCTGCTGCAGGATGAGTCGCGCATGCTCGACAAGGCATTGACCGGCCGGTGTCAGCGAAACGCCACGACGATTGCGCGCCAGGAGCGGGGTGCCGAGCGCATCCTCCATGCCACGGATGCGGGCACTTGCCGAGGCCAAGGCAAGGCTCGATCTTTCGGCGCCATGCGTAATGCTGTGCGCTTCGGCAACATGAAGGAAGAGCCTCAAATCTACCAGATCGAAACGCATGCGTGGCCACACCTGTCTTCGGATTTTCCGCAGTCTAGCTTCGAAACCTCCACATTGCGAGTGACGGCGTGATCGATGAGGGTAGGGCCATGCCCGACCCAACCCTGATTTTCATTGCAGCCGTCTTCGCCCTCGCAGGACTGGTCAAAGGGTTGATCGGGCTTGGCCTCCCGACGATCGCGATGGGGCTGTTGGCCGGCGTGATGCCGCCCGTCCAAGCGGCCGCAATTCTCACCCTTCCCTCGCTCGTCACCAATCTCTGGCAGATGCTGGCCGGACCTGCCCTGGCAGTGGTGGCTCACCGCTTGTGGTCGATGATGCTCGCGGTATGTCTTGGAACCTGGGCCGGCATCGGTCTCATGACGGGCGCGACGGCGCGGTTTGGGACGGCGCTCCTTGGCGTCGCCTTGGTCCTCTATGCAGCCAGCGGGCTTGTTGCATTGCGGTTCACGGTCCCTCGCAAGTGGGAGCCAATCCTCTCGCCCGTCGTCGGCGCAATCACCGGCTTGATCACCGCCGCAACCGGCGTCTTTGTGATACCGGCGGTTCCCTACCTGCAGGCCATCGGCTTCGAGAAGGATGAGCTGGTTCAGGCGCTCGGCCTCTCGTTCACGGTCTCGACAGTCGCACTCGCCGTGAATGTGGCCATCGAAGGGGGGCTTGAGCTTTCATTGGGGCGCGCCATCGTCTCCGCCCTCGCATTGGCGTGTGCCGGCATGTGGATCGGTCAGGCGATCAGACGGCGCATGTCGCCTGTCGCTTTCCGCAAATGGTTCTTTGCAGGTTTGCTGCTGCTCGGGCTGTATCTGGCTGCGGTAGGCGGCCCGACGGCCCCGCCTCAATGACCTTCGTGCATCCAGTTCGGCAGGTCCTCGGAACGAACCTGCCGTAAGCTCAAAATGCTAATTAGTGCCGGCGCAGATCTTCCCCAGTTGCGTCCATGCCTCATCCACTCGGCCGCGTGAGACTCCTTCGAAACTAAAGCTGGGCCGCGGCGTTAACCACGCCGTGCAACGCTTCGGTTCATCCAGGAAAGGATTCTCTCATGCCTCGGAAGATCGCCGGCTCCGCGTCCATCCTTGCGTTCGCCGCCCTCATCGGTGCATTCGCGAGTGTCCCCGCGGACGCAGCCGAGCGCGAGCAGGTGCGCGCCGTCATCAATCTGATCTCGGCTGTGAAAATGCCGTTTCCCGAGCAGCTCCGCAACAACATGTCCCGCACGGAGTGGGTGACCATCGACACCAATACCACGACCATCGCGTGCCTGCGCCTCGATGACAAGCAGAAGTGGTGCTACGAGCATATTGCCGCTACCGGGGCGCGGGCCGAGATGCTGCGGGTGCGCACCGAGCCGGTGGCCGGCATCGTTCCGGGTCAAGTCTTTCAATATGCTGTCGATTTTGACCTGGACGGGCAGGCCGACCTCGGCAGCACCACCAAGATCGATGGCCAGCCGCATGCCCCGGTCGGGACGGTGGTGCAGTTCTTTCATCGCGGCACCGGCCGCGGCGACCAGTTCCGCGGCGATTTCCAGAAGCTGTTCGACGACGGCATCCAGATCGCGCTGAAGCATATCGGCGAGTAGGCACGCCCGCAGGCACAACAACGGATTCGAGCGGATTCGCGGGGTCCAAGCGGAACCTTGGCCGCGGTTGCGCGCTTGTTAACCTTGGGCGCTGCCGTCCGCCAGGCGCACGCTCCGACCGCTACGGCTCTCCATAGGAAAGGCATTGGCAATGCTTCAGAAATCCAAGGCTGTTGTCCTCGCCCTCCTGCCTCTTGCCTTCGCGCTGACACCCGCCTCGGCCGCCGAGCGCGAGGACGTGCGCAAGGTCATCAATCTCGTCACATCGGTGAAAATGCCTTATCCGGAAAGCCTTGCACGCAGCCGGGCGAAAACCGAGCGCGTGTGGCTCGAACGCCTCGGTACGACCGCTGGGTGCATCAGGATTGAGGATCGCCGCTGGTGCTACGAGCACATCCCGCCGGAGGGCAACCGCGCGGAGATGCTGCGCATCCGCAACGAGCCCTCGCGCGGGGTCTACATCGGCGCGCTCTTCCACTATCTGGCCGACTATGACCTCGACGGGCTGATCGATCTGGGCTCGACCACGCACATCGACGCGCTGGACAACCGCCGGCCGGCCACGCCCATTGCAGAGGTGGTCAAGTTCTACCACCGCAGCACCAAGCGGGGCGAGACGTCCGCGGCCGATTTCCAGAAAATGTACGACGAGGGAATCGGAATCGCGCTGAAGTATTTCGGCGAGTAGCCGCGCCGAGCCGTCGTCCGATCCGGGCCTGCCGTGCACCTCTCGTTGGTGAGGCGCCCGGCCGGCTGCAGGGGCACGCTCGTCAGTCTGCGGCCAGCAGCGCCAGGAGGCGGGAGGCAGCCTGCATCTCGGCCCAGCGGCGGTCGCGGCGCGCCTTGGCCTCGGCGTCCTCGCCCCACTGGCTGGTCTGCCAGCCCTCGTCCACGTGGGCAGCCGACCAGGCTTGCTCGGCGCTGAGGCGGCCCCGGGCGTGCGCCAGCGCCAGCAGCGCCGAGCCCGTCAGCGACGTCACCACATGCAGGGCGGCCACGGCTCGCCCGTGGTCTTCATCCACGGATTGGGGTCATCGAGCTATATGGAGTGGCGCTACAACCTGGAGCCCGCAGCTGCGCGGCATCGCGTCTTAGCGCCCGACCTTCCCGGATACGGCCGCACTGAAAAGCCGCGTGCGCGCTACACGATCCTCTACTTCGCGCGTTTCGTGGAACGCTACATGGAAGATCGCGGCCTGCGTTCCGCCGTGCTCGTCGGCGCATCGCTCGGCGGGCGGATCGCGCTCGAGGTCGCCCTCGAGCATCCAAAGCTCGCGCGCAAGCTTGTCCTCGTCAACAGCCTCGGTCTCGGCAGGCCGCAGGTGCGGATGGCTCAAATGGCTTACGGCCTCGTCACGATTCCTCGCGTCGGTGAGGCGGTGATGAGGTTCACGCGCGGCGCCCTCGGCTGGGCGTCGCCGAGAATGATCCGCCGCGTGGCGGCCCGGTATGCCGGCTCGAGCGCAGATCTTGAAAAGTCGATGGACGACTCTTATCTCGAGGACCTTCGCGAGCTCTATTCGACGGACGACTTTCACAACGCATATCTATCGACAGTCAGGTCGTTGATCCATCCGCGCGCGGTTTTCGGCGGACATCATGACGTGACGACGAGGTTGAACGAGATCAAGGTCCCGCTCCAGCTCATCTGGGGCGCGGACGATCCTCTCTTCCCGGTCGCCCAGGCGACGCGCGCCCACGCATTGGTCGCGCATTCCAGGCTCGCCGTCATCGAGGGGGCCGGTCACTCACCGCAGGCCGAGCGGCCGGAGGAGTTCAACCGCGTCCTCCTCAAC
>Ga0207653_10000638_pt1 | contig 12055 bp, 11 predicted proteins | sample KBSK5251metaG_FD_184341 | JGI IMG/M metagenome (GOLD analysis project Ga0207653, IMG submission 184341) | Corn, switchgrass and miscanthus rhizosphere microbial communities from Kellogg Biological Station, Michigan, USA - KBS K5-25-1 metaG... | ecosystem: Host-associated > Plants > Roots >...
CGATGTCCACATCCCTCGCCTACATATATCCTGAGCCCGAACCTCATTTGCCTCTGCTGAGCAAGGAAGTACACGCTGATTCACAGACCCAGGTTCAGCGAGAGGTTCAGGCAAATCTTCAAAACGAAATTGACTCCGTGGTCTGCCAAATCGCCGATCCCGAGTTGCGCGTAATCTCACAAACCATTCTCGGCGAGATGCTTAGGTTCTTCGACTGGCTCGCCCGCATCGAAAACAACCTGCAAAAGCTCGACACGCTGCTCGAAAGTCTCTCTTTGCTCGAAGTCCTCGAATTTGAGGCGCGCTCACTCACCGATTTTATTGACACAAAAGCTGTTAAGCTGGCCCAGGAGAACGAACGACTTCACGACGTCCTGGACGGTATTTGCTACGGAATTAACCATGATTTGCGCCGGATTTTCGAGCGCGAACTGGTCCGTGGCGTCACCGAGCAGTCGATACCGATCGTCTACGGAAAGATCATGCATGCGCATGGTCTACTCACCAACTGCTTCCAACAATCCACCATCACTCTCTTGCAAGTCTTCAGACCGTCTCTCGATGCCTCAACGCTCTTTAACGACGTGGAACTCAGGCTCCAGCAGTCACTTATCCTCTGTAAGGACCTCTCCTCCCTGATGCGGTTCGTGCGCCTGGCCCAGGCCAACGACGACCCGGACGTTTACCGCTCGGTCACTTCCCGAATACTCGAATTCAGGGACGGAAGCATGCAGTATTTGATGTACAAAGACTGGCGCGGATACGAGAGCCTGGCGCTCGAAGTCATCACCGCGTTTGAGAACAATCTCGATCCCAAACCCTTGCTACACCGGTTTATTTGTTTTCTCGAAGTGCTCTATGGCCACGTGAAGATGCGTGCAGTGCTGGCCGACAAGTTTCCGTATTCCGGAGGCGAAGAGGAAAGCTAGAGGTGCCGCAAACTGTTAGGGCGCGGGTAACAGAAATTGTAAGTTCACGGATTGGAAGGATAAAAACGCGGATCGATCCGTGAAACCCGTGGCAATTAATTCTTTTGACACTTCGGGCAGTAGTAGGTTGATCTGCCACCCTGGACCACGCGCCGGATATTGGTCTCGCACCTGACGCACGGCTCGCCTTCTCGTTCGTAAACGCGCCAAAACCGTTCCGTCGTACCGAAATAAATTCCGTTACCATCCGCGAGATCGATTCTCAACGTCGAACCTGCGTCGATTGCTTCCTGCAGCACCTCACGAATCGCCTGGTACAACCTGCGTGCGCGGGGCTTCGATAACCTGTTCGACGCCTTCAACGGATTTACACCCGCAAGAAACAACGCTTCAACCGCATAAATGTTTCCGAGACCGAGCACGCGCGTCTGGTCCAACAACAACTGCTTCAACGGCCGTCGCGACCGCGAGAGCGTTTCAAGGAAATACTCTTCCGTGAAATCGTCGGACAACGGCTCGGGCGCGAGCGTCGCCAGCTCTTTCGGCTGTTTCGCGAAGATGCGCATCCGTCCAAACTGGCGCATATCGCAGAACACGAGCCGTCGCTCATCGTCGAGATAAAAGATGACGTGCGCGTATGGAGGCAGTGATTGATCTGTATTGAGCGACACGAACTTGCCCGTCATGCGCAGGTGCGTCGCGAGCACATGTCCCGATTCGAGGTTGAAGAGAATGTATTTGCCGCGTCTGCTGACGGATTCGATCAGCGAGTTACGCAAGGTGCGGTTGAACGCGGGACGCGAGATTCCGGGTGCGATTCGTTTGAGGTTGAGTTCGGCGGCAAGGATGCGCCGGCCACTGACCAGCGGAGACAAAGCTCGAACGACGTGCTCGACTTCGGGAAGCTCAGGCATTTGTCTCCTTAACTATGTTTTCGATCTCGTTCTTTTTCTGCTCGACTAAACCTTCCTTTCGTGCCTCGATGTTCAGGCGCAAAAGCGGCTCCGTGTTTGAAGCGCGAATGTTGAAACGCCATTCAGGAGTCTCGAGTGAGTAGCCGTCAGTAAAGTCTTCCGTTCCTTCCGAGCGAAACCTCTCCTGAACTTTGTTGATGACGGCCTTAATGTCCTTCACGCGATAATTGAGTTCTCCAGACATGTAATGCCCGGCCATGTACGGAGCGATGATCTCCGAGAACGGCTTGTCGTGCGTGGAGAGGTGTTCCAGCACGAGCAGGAACGGAATTACACCGTTATCGCAATAGTAATTGTCGCGGAAGTAATAATGCGCGCTCATCTCGCCGGCAAATAACGCGTTCTCACGCCGCATTATATCTTTCATGAATGCGTGGCCACTCTTAGCGACGATGGGTGTTGCCCCTCGTCGTTTGCACACGTCCACTGTGGGCCAGATCACTCTGGGATCGAAGATGATCGTGTTATCGCTGCCGTATTTCGTGAGCAGGATATCGGCGAGTAGTGCAGTGATGTACGCGCCGGAGATGAACTCTCCCTTTTCGGTAAAGAACATGCAGCGGTCGGCGTCGGCATCCCAGATCACGCCGAAGTCAACGTCGCGTTCTCGAATGAGCGCTTCGGTTTCAGCCCGGTTGCCGGGCAGCATCGGATCGGGAGGACCTTTTGGAAATGTGCCGTCCGGTTCGAAGTTGAGAGTGATCAGGTTCAATCCGAGTTGCTGTCCGAGCCTGGCCGCAGGTCTGCACACGTAACCGAAGTTGGCGTTTGCCACTACACTGAACTTCTTGATCGCGCTCTGGTCGACGGATTTCAAAACGTGAGCGAGATAGTCGTCGATGATGTCGCGTTCGGTGTATGTACCTTTGCGATCGGAAGTAACCTCCGCGTCCTTTCCGGCTTTCAGTGCGTCGCGTATGTCGAACAATCCGGTGTCAGAGGAGATTGCGGCGGCCTTCTCCTTGACCATTTTCATGCCGTTGTATTCTTTCGGATTGTGAGAGGCTGAGACGACGACTCCGCCGGAGTAGTCATATGCGCCAACGGCGAAATAGATCATGTCTGTAGTGATCTCGCCGATGTCGATCACGTCGACACCGGCATCGAGGAAGCCTCGCACGAGACTCGCTTTCAACGGAGGCGACGATTGGCGGGCATCCATACCTACGACCATCGTCTTTGGTTTGAAGAGGTAAACGTAGCCTTTAGCGATTCGGTAATACGCTTCTTCGTCGATATCGGTCGGATAGATTCCGCGGATATCGTAAGCTCGAAAAACTTCCCAGTTCATGATTGCAAACCCTCTCCAGAAGGAATTTCCTCGCAAAGGCGCCAAGACGCAAAGAGAAGAGCATGAATTCTTCTTTGCGCCCTGGCGCCTTTGCGAGGAAAACCCACCTCGCTCATGTCAATGTGTAATCGGTCAACGACGTCTTGTCGCCGAGTTCCGTTCCTGGTCCAACTACCGCCGAACGACCGATATGACAGCCACGACCAACGATGGCTCCGTTCAATTGCGCGGTTGTGCCGATTCGCGTGTGCGGCCAGATAACACAATTCTCGACTCGAGCGCGCTCCTCAACAAAACAGCCTTGGCCCAACACTGAGTTGATGATCTGCGCGCCGGGTTTTATCTGACAGTCGTCGCCGATTATCGACAGATCGTCGATCTCCGCCACTGTCGCGGCATCGAATTGTCCTTTCCGATCCTTGACGTGAATGCGCCCGACACGATTCGCCAGCAGATCATCGTGCACCTGGAGATATCGCTCGGGAGTTCCGATGTCGATCCAGTACGTGCGCGTCGGGATGTGCGCATAAAACGCTTCGCCACGTTTCAAGAGATCCGGAAACAGACCATACTCAAACGAGTAATTCTCACCGGCTGGCAAGTAGTCGAGCACCTTCGGTTCGAGCACGTACGTCCCCGCGTTGATGTTGTTGCTCGTGACCTCTTCGGCTTTCGGTTTTTCGAGAAAGCGGCGAACTCGTCCGTCCTTTTCAGTTTCGACAACGCCGTACGTTGTCGGATCTTTAACCGGAGTCAACACGATCGTCGCAGTTGCTTTTCTTTCGTTGTGCTCGCGGATCACGGCCTTGAGATCGAGATCCGTCAAAATGTCGCCGTTGAAGACAACTGCCGGTTCGCGAATCAGGTCTTCCGCAAACTTGTACGCGCCCGCTGTGCCCATCGGTTGCGGTTCGACCGTGTACTTCAGTTTTACACCGTGATCCGAGCCGTCGCCCAGCAGTTGCTCGATTTTGTTTGGCTGGTATGAAAGCGATAGGGTGATATCAGTGATGCCGGCGCGGCGAAGCGTGTCGATTTGATAAAGCAGGAACGGTCGATTACAGATCGGAACGATCGGTTTCGGAGTGTAAACTGTTAAAGGGCGAAGGCGCGTGCCTTTGCCACCTGCAAGAATGAGTGCCTGCATGCTTTATGAATAATGAAATAAAGTCTAATATCGGACCAAGTCTAGCATAAGGGAGTTTGAAATGCCGGAATTGAACGAAGCCGTAATCATAAGCGCCGCGCGAACGCCGGTCGGAAAGTTTTTGGGATCTCTGAAAGGGTTTTCTGCGACTGAACTCGGCGCGATCGTCGTGCGCGAGAGTGTGAAACGCGCGGGTATCAAGGCAGAGGACGTCGACGAAGTGATCATGGGCTGTGTGATCCAGGCTGGTTTGGGTCAGAACCCTGCACGCCAGGCCGCACTCAATGGAGGGATTCCGCCGACGGTCGCAGCGGTGACTGTGAACAAGGTGTGTGGATCGGGTTTGAAGGCTGTGATGATGGCTGCGCAGGGTGTGCAACTCGGCGATTCGGAGATCGTGGTCGCGGGCGGAATGGAGTCGATGAGCAACGCGCCTTACTTGATCCCGAAAGCGCGCGAGGGTTATCGGCTGGGAAATGGTGAACTGATCGATTCGATGATCAACGACGGGCTCTGGTGTGCGTTTGAGAATTATCACATGGGGTGCACCGGGGAAGTTGTCGCTGAAGAATACGCGATCAGTCGAGCACAGCAGGACGAGTTTGCGATGAACTCGCATCGGAAGGCTGCGGCGGCGATCAAGGCGGGCAAGTTCAAAGACGAGATCATTCCGGTGGAGATCAAGCAGAGGAAAGGGCCGGCGCTGATCTTTGATACTGACGAGACTGTGCGTGAAGACACGTCGATGGAAGTGCTCGGAAAGCTGAAGCCGGCGTTCAAGCAGGAAGGCGGCACGGTGACGGCAGGGAATGCGCCGGGTGTTAACGATGGTGCGTCCGCAGTGGTTGTGACGTCGCTTCGTCGTGCGCGTGAACTGGGTGTCGAGCCGATGGCGCGGATTGTGGCGCAGGCCGTAGCCGGTGTTGAGCCGAGGCTGGTGATGATGGCGCCGGTTGAAGCCGTGCGAAAGCTGTTTAAGAAGACTGGATGGTCGCCGAGTGAAGTCGATCTCGTGGAACTGAATGAGGCGTTTTCAGTGGCGGCAGTTGCGGTGACACGCGAACTCGGTTTGGATCCCGAAAAAGTGAATGTGAACGGAGGTGCCGTCGCGTTGGGCCACGCGATCGGGCAATCCGGTTCACGCTTGTTGACGACTATTCTTTACGAATTGAAGCGACGCGACGCGCGGCGTGGGATTGTTTCGTTGTGTCTCGGTGGTGGTAACGCTGTGGCGATGGCGATCGAACGTTAGACAGGATTAACAGGATTTTTCAGGATGAGTGATGTAATTGGCGTGGTGGGTGCGGGGACGATGGGTAATGGGATTGCCCAGGTCGCCGCGCGTGCGGGTTATGAAGTGGTGCTGCACGACGTCAGCGAAGATTTTCTTCAGCGTGGACTCGGTGCGATCGATAAAAGCCTGCAACGCGACGTCGACAAAGAACGTTTGGACGCCGACACAAAACAGGCGATCACGAAACGCATCCGCACGACCACTGACTTTGCATCGCTCCACGACGCGACGTTCGTCGTCGAGGCCGTGACGGAAAACCTCGCAGTCAAAACGGAAGTCTTCAAGACACTCGACCAGATCACGCCGCCACACGCAATACTCGCCTCGAACACCTCATCGATTTCAATCACAAAACTCGGCGCCGCCACGAAGCGACCTGACAAAGTCATCGGGATGCACTTCATGAACCCTGTGCCGGTGATGAAGTTAGTTGAAGTGATCCGCGGCATGGCGACGTCGGACGAAACGTACGAAAGAGTCAGAAGTTTGTCCGAAAAGCTGGGCAAGACCGCACTCGACTGCGAGGACTCGCCCGGTTTCGTCTCGAATCGCGTGTTGATGCCGATGATCAACGAAGCGATTTTTACTCTCTACGAGGGCGTCGCGAGCCGCGAAAGCATCGACGGCATCATGAAACTCGGTATGAACCACCCGATGGGCCCGTTGACGCTGGCGGACTTTATCGGTTTGGATGTATGCCTCGCCATCATGAATGTGTTATATGAGGGGCTCGGAGACCCGAAATACAGGCCGTGCCCGCTGCTGAAGCGTTACGTCGACGCGGGCTGGCTTGGAAGAAAGAGCGGCCGCGGGTTTTACGAATACTGAAACAATGCGCCCCACGATCTCTCATTACTGTCAAAAGTGTCTTGCCGCAAATCCGCTGGGCCAGGAATTTTGCGCGCGGTGCGGCACGCGTTTGATGATCGTAGTCGAGCCATCCACTTCAAAGTTCGAAGCTGGTCCAGCAAGTGTTTCCACCGACGAGCATCTCCTCGAACGCATCTCGGCCGCCGAAAACCGCGTCGCACGATTAGCTGAACGTTTAGAGCGCAGCCTCGACCTGCTGCTGCGTTACGCGCAAAACGCATATTTCGATCGTTCGCTGATGCGAGCGCTGGTTAATCTGTTGACTGAAGACGGCGTCGTCGACACTGAGCGACTCGAAAGGATGTGGAGCGAGCGCTGCCAGCGCGACACTGTCGAGCAGGAAGAGAATGTTCATCGCGACGAGTTGCGCCTGAGGATAATCGCGGGTGCGCGAGTTTCAGACAAAGAGGCTTTCGAAGAGCTCGTCAACGAGGGTTTCCTGCTGATCGAAGACAAGCAGATCCCGCAAGGCATCGCCAAACTCCAGAGCGCCGCGGAGATCGCAGAAGAGAATGCAGCGTTGAATCTGTTTATCGGCGAGCACTTCTTCCGTCGCGGTCAGACGAAACAGGCGCGCGCGTATCTGACGAAAGCTCACGCTGCAATGCCTGACGATCTGCGAATCTCGCTGTTGCTCGGTTTGACGTGTGCTGACGACGGCGAGGTTGAGCTGGCGAAGGATCTGTTGAGCAGTGCGACCGCGCAGGGCGGTTCTTCATTCGCGATTCATTATGGTCTTGGCTGGGTGTTCGTCGCGGAAAAGAACTGGCGACGTGCGATCGGTGAATTCAAACGGGCGTTGACGGTGAGACCTTCGCCCGAGGCGCATTACGTGCTGGGCTGTCTTTATTACGAACTGAACCGTGACGAACTTGCCGTTCGCCACCTGCGAAAAGCCACCAAGATGGATGAAGGTTACGCCGAGGCGTTCTATCTGCTGGCGCAGGCGTACGAACGAACCGGGCGCAAGGATCTGGCGCGACAGGCTTTGGAAAAAGCGAATCGCAAGAGCGTAAACCTTTTCGGAGCGCGTCGTTTGATGGCCGGGGCGGACAAGCGACTGGCCGAGGCGCTGCGTGAAGACGCGCTGGCGGCATTCAAAGGCACAGATCTTCAGAGATGAATGCGGATCCGTACCCATCTGCGAAGATCCGTGGCTTACCTTGCGTTGACAGGCAACATTTGGTCGCTATAATGGCCCTTTTGCGCGGAGAGCGCCGCGGAGACCTGTGCGGATTGAGCTGGAGAAACTGGAGGGTGGGAAGGGCGATTTCGCCCATGTTTATCAGCCTGAAGAGCTGAATCCAGTAGACGAACGAGTTCGATTGACTGCGCCTGCGGCCGTGACCGCGAAGGTCAGGCTTTCCGGAAACGAGGTTGTTGTTAAAGGTCACGTCGACACTCGAGCGCAGGTCGAATGCGATCGCTGTTTGCGACCGGTAGAAGCGCCCGTTAGCGCGGATTTCGCGCTGGAATACATCACCGGATCGGACTACGAATCGAGTGAGGTCGCAGAGCTAACGGAAGCCGCGATGTCGGTTGCGGTGTTTGACGGCGAGGCGCTCGATGTCGACGAGATCATAAAAGAGCAGATTTTGCTGGCCGTACCCACTCGCATGTTGTGTCGCGAGGATTGCAAAGGCATTTGCCCGGAATGCGGCATCGACAGAAATACGGGCGAATGTAGTTGTGTTGCAGATGATATCGATCCGCGTTGGGCGGCGCTCAAGAATTTAAAAACGGAGTAATTATGCCAAATCCTAAGCGACGACATTCAAAAGCTCGTCGAGACAAACGACGCGCGCACGATGCGTTGCGTGTACCGCAGACGACATTGTGTCCGAATTGCCGTGAACCCCGCATGCCCCACCGTGTATGCCCCAAATGCGGCCATTACAAAGGCCGAGAAGTGGTGCAGGTCGAACAAACCTAACTTAAGTCTGTGCGAAGTCAGTCCCCGCATCAGGTCCCGTTGACGGGCAAAGTCGTTCTCGACGCGATGGGAAGTGACAATGCGCCGCACGTTGAGATCGACGGCGCTCTTGCTGCGACGCGCGACTTCGGAGTCGGAGTTATTCTCGTGGGCCAGGCCCACAAGGTTGAACCTGAACTGCGCAGGTGCGGTTGGCGAGGCGACGGCGATCGCGGCATCGAGCTGGTCGAAGCCCCTGAAGTGATTGCGATGGACGATCCGGTCGCGACTTCAGTGCGCCGGAAGAAAAAGAGTTCTTTGAGAATCGGTAGCAAGCTCGTCATGGACGGCCGTGCTGACGGTTTTGTTTCAGCAGGAAACACCGGCGCGGTAATGGCCACGGCGAAGATGGTGATCGGCACGCTTCCGGGCGTCGATCGGCCCGCACTCGCGGCGATGATTCCGACGAAGGCTGCGAAGCCGGTGTTGTTGCTCGACGTCGGCGCAAACTCCGAATGCAAGCCGCATCACCTGGCCCAGTTCGCGATCATGGGCGACGCTTATTCGCGCTCGGTTCTCGGCACGGTCAAACCCTCTGTCGGCTTGATGAGCATCGGAGAGGAAGAGGCGAAGGGAAACGAACTGACGAAGGAAGCGTTTCCACTGTTGCGGCAGTTGAGCAGCATCAACTTTGTCGGCAACGTCGAAGGCCGCGACGTTTTTTCGGGAATGGTTGACGTGATCGTCACCGACGGCTTCACTGGAAACGTGATGTTGAAGCTGTCGGAGGGTCTTACTGAAGCGATGCTGTCGATGTTGAAGCGGGAGTTGACGCAAACCGCGGTGACGAAGGCAGGCGCGGTGCTTGCGAAACCAGCGTTTCGCACTATCAAGAAGCGGCTCGATTATTCGGAATACGGTGGCGCACCGCTGCTCGGCGTGAGTCGTATCGTGGTTATCGGGCACGGGCGCTCAAACGCGCGTGCGATTCGAAACGCGATCCGGAGTGTAAAAGACTTTTCCGAACATCGCACTGCGGAGCGAATAGAAAAGGGATTAAATCAGACACAGATAACACAGAGAAGTGCGGATTTTAATCTGCCTGTATCCGTGTAATCTGTGGTTAAATTAATTTTATGGTGAATCAACGCGCAGGAGTTCTGGGGACAGGTCATTCCTATCCCACAGGCATTCTGACGAATGCAGATCTCGAACAGATGGTTGAGACATCTGACGAGTGGATCACGACGCGCACGGGAATCAAGCAACGTCGCAAGGCTGCGCCCGACGAGTACACGTCACTATTCGCGGTGCGTGCTGCGAGACAGGCGATAGAACGCGCTCGTCTCGATCCGTCAGATATCGATTTGCTTCTTTGTGCCACCGTCACTCCCGACCAGATACTTCCATCGACCGGTTGCATCGTCCAGGCAGAACTCGGTGCGCACAACGCCGCTGCAATGGACGTCGTCGCTGCGTGCTCGGGTTTTTTGTACGGCGTATCGCTCGCTGACTCGATGATCAAGACGGGCCAGGTGCGACATGCAGTTGTCGTCGGTGCGGAGATCCTGACGCAGTACGTCGATTACACAGATCGGCAAACGTGCGTGTTGTTTGGTGACGGCGCGGGCGCCGCAGTGCTTGGTGCAACGGAGAGTAATCGAGGCATTCTTGCAAGCAAGATCAGATCGGATGGGCGTTACGAAGAACAGCTTTATTCACCCGGCGGCGGTACGCGTCGCAAACCAACGGCGGATACACTCGCTGCGGGCGATCATTACTTCAAGATGAAAGGCAACGAGCTGTTCAAAGTCGCCGTGCGCTCGATGGCCGAGGTTTCGCGCGACGTTCTGGAACGCGGCGGAGTCAAGTCAGACGAGATCGATCTGTTTATTCCACACCAGGCCAACCAGCGCATCACTGAAGCGGTCGCAGACCGTCTGAACGTCGACATGTCGAAGGTTTATTCGAACATCGCAGTGCATGGGAATACGTCGTCGGCATCGATCCCGATCGCGCTCGACGAGTGTGTGGAAGCAGGGCGTATCAAGCCGGGCGATCTGGTGTTGATGGCGTCGTTTGGCGGCGGCGCGACGTGGGGCGCGGTGTTGATGCGATGGTGAGCCACGGATTTACGCAGATGGATACAGATCGATCCGTGTCATCTGTGGCAATGGTTTTTCCCGGACAGGGGTCGCAGAGCCCTGGAATGGGGAAGGAGCTATTTGAAAAGTTTCCGGTTGCGCGGCAGGTCTTTGAAGAGGCGGACGACGCCTTAGGGTTTTCGATCTCGCGGCTGTGCTTCGAAGGTCCCGCGGAAGAGTTGCAGTTAACCGAGAACACGCAACCCGCGATTCTGACGGTTTCTGTCGCTGCGTTCCGCGCACTGAGCGGCGCGGGAATCAGCGCTCCGGCATTTGTCGCTGGACACAGTTTGGGTGAATACTCGGCTCTTGTCGCCAGCGGCGCGTTGAGTTTATCGGACGCAGTGCGAACTGTTCGGGCGCGTGGTCGTTATATGCAGGAAGCGGTGCCTGTTGGGACCGGCGCGATGGCGGCCGTGATTGGCGGTGAGCTGAGTGCCATCGAGAAGGCTTGTGAAGCGGCGCGTAGCGGCCAGGTTTGCTCGGTGGCAAACATGAACTCGCCGAATCAGGTTGTGATCGCAGGCAACACGGAGGCTGTCGATCGTGCGATCGAAGCGTTGAAAGGTGTTGCGAAGCGAGTGATGAGGTTGAACGTCAGTGCACCGTTTCATTGTGCGCTGATGAAACCGGCGCAGAATCGGCTCGCTCCGGATCTCGGAGCGCTTCAGTTCACGGAGCCCGGCGTTGGGGTTGTTACGAATGTTGATGCGCGGGCGACGAGCGTTCCCGCCGAGTTGCGGGATGCGCTTGTCAGGCAGGTTTCAGCGCCGGTTCGCTGGTCGGAGTCGATGCAGTTGCTGATGCAACAAGGCGTCGATACATTTGTTGAAGTGGGTCCGGGAAAAGTTTTGACCGGTCTGATGCGTCAGATCAATCGCGACGCTAAGACATTGAACGTGGATGATGCAGCGAGCTTGGAGGCAACACGCGTGGGACTTGCTGCATAGTTTGAGTAGTTTAATAAACTCACAGAGGAGCAAACAAGATGCCCGATCAAGAGATCGAGAACAAGGTAAAACAGATCATCGTCGACGAGCTTGGTGTCGATGAAAACGAGGTCACTCCGAACGCGCGATTTATCGACGACCTCGGCGCCGATTCACTGGACACGGTCGAACTCGTGATGCGGTTTGAAGAGGAGTTTGGCATTGAGATTCCCGACGAAGACGCTGAGAAGATTCAGAGTGTGCGGGATGCGTATAACTATATCGATCAGCATAAGAAGTAGATCGATTTAGCCGCAGATTATTTCAAGGAGTTTCTAATTTGACACGTCGTGTCGTGATTACGGGCCTCGGCCTCGTCACACCTGTTGGCAACACTGTCGAAGACACGTGGACCGCGTTGATGGCCAGTCGCAGTGGCGCCGACTACATCAAGAAGTTTGACGCCGAGCGGTTCTCTGTCAGGTTCGCCTGCGAAGTAAAAAATTTCGACCCGCTGACATTCATCGCAAAAAAAGAGGCGCGCAAGATGGGCGCCTTTATTCAT
>Ga0207653_10000639_pt1 | contig 12052 bp, 13 predicted proteins | sample KBSK5251metaG_FD_184341 | JGI IMG/M metagenome (GOLD analysis project Ga0207653, IMG submission 184341) | Corn, switchgrass and miscanthus rhizosphere microbial communities from Kellogg Biological Station, Michigan, USA - KBS K5-25-1 metaG... | ecosystem: Host-associated > Plants > Roots >...
CGATGACGACGGCGGCGCCGGCCCGGGCTAGCGCCTCGGCCATCCCGGCGCCGAGGCCGCGTGCCCCGCCGGTGACCAGGGCCTTGCGTCCGGTCAGGTCATACACGCTCATGTGGCATCTCCTCCTCGAGACGGCCCCGATCCGCACCGGGCTGGATGTGGCACCGCGCTGGCTGTCGCACCGCCGCCCGCGGCGGTGCGACGTAGGTCACACTGTCACGCGGTCTTGACAGTCGTCAAGACTTTCTTGGACGCTTGTCAAGTTTTATCCTGTTCGTGGAGCGCTGCGCGGGATACAGTTGGTTCGGCCCGCAAGACGCGGGCTGTTGTCCGAGCTGACGGGAACCTTGTGCCGTGACGGATGTGGACCACGTGGCCGTGGCACCCTCGGCCCCGTCTCAGGCCGTTTCGTCTCAGGCCACCCCGTATCAGACGGCCCCTTCTCAGGCGGTCGAGACGAACCGGGAGCGGGTCTCGCGGCGGCAGGTCGACAAGTTCGCCGAGCGGCGGGCGCAACTGGCCGACGCCGCGCTGCAGACGCTGGCTGAACTCGGCTACGCCCGGACCAGCCTGCGCGAGATCGCGCAGAACACCGAGTTCTCGCACGGCGTGCTGCACTACTACTTCAGCGATAAGGAAGACCTGATCACGCACTGCGTGCGCCAGTACGAGGCAGCCTGCGTGACCCGCTACGACGAGATCGTGGCGTCGGCGTCGTCGGCCGGGGAACTCAAGCGGGAGTTCAGCGCGGCGATGGCGCAGACGCTGCGGACCGACGCGCCGATGCACCGGCTCTGGTACGACCTGCGGAATCAGAGCCTGTTCGAGGAATCGTTCCGCGCCGACGTGCTGGAGATCGATCAGCACCGCGAGGAGATGATCTGGCGGGTGATCAGCCGGTATGCCTCGTTCGGCGGGTTCTCGATCGCGTTGTCTCCGGGGGCGGCGTACGCGATCCTGGACGGGCTGTTCCAGCAGGCACTGCTGCACCACCTGGCGGGTGACGAGGACGCGGCCGAGGTCTTGCGGGCGAACGTGGTGCGGGTGCTCGGCGGCCTGGAAGTGCGAGACTCCCGCTGACGCCTTGCGTCACCCTGGTACCGCCCGTACCAGGGCGTAAGGCGAGCCGGACGTCCTGAACCTGGGAATCCACTGCGCTGGAACGCCCTGGATCCGGGGTTTCATGACGTTCAAGCGGGCCCGGCAGGAGGCACGCCCGGGGCGGTGGGTGGATACCCTAGAGGGAGGCACGGCGCAGGCCTCACGCCCTCGCGGTCTCGCTCGGACCGGAGCGGGTATGTTCAGTGCGCCGCGTGGCCCGTTCCCTAGCAACCCCTGGAGAATGATGCCCAAACGGGTTCGTCCCTACGGCTCGGCGGAAGACGCCGAGTCGGCCGGCCTCGGCCGCAGCCGGCCAGGAACCGCAGGTGAGGACGTGAGCGAGCCGGGCAGCATGATGACGATGCGGGATACCGCGGATCAGGCCGCCGAGGCGATCCGGGCGCTCCGGGACCTGACCTCCGGCGGCAGTGCCTTCGCCGGGCTCGACGACACCCGCGAGGTCATCGCGAGCCTGGAACGGGTGGGCCAGGACCTGCCGCAGCTGTGCGAGCAACTGGCCAGGATCCTGGTCGTGCAGCGCGAGGAAAGCCAGCTGGCCGCCGGCGCCGGACAGGATCCTGACTTCTGGGTGGTGGAGGCGGTGGAGGCTCTCGCAGCGGCGGGCCAGGCCGCGGACATGATGACCGCCGCCCTGGCCCAGGCGGGCAAGACGGCGGGAGAGCTCAGGCCGGCCCGCTGAGGCCACCGGCCTCAGCCGAGTCCAGGGCCGCAGCGACACGCTCGACCATCTCGGCGAGGATAGGCTGCGGCGTGGCGAAGTTGAGCCGGAAGGATCCGGCGCCGCCATCGCCGAAGGCGGGCCCGTCCACCACCGTGACCTGCGCGGCGTTGATGAGCTCGCCCGGCGTGACCGGCAGTTCCATCGCCGTGCAGTCGAGCCAGGCGAGGTACGTGCCGTCGGGCGGGCGGTAGCGCACCTGGGGCAGGTGCCCGCCGATCAGGCCAGCCAGCAGACGGCGGCTCTCGTCCAGGTAGCCGACGATCTCGTCCAGCCATCCTTCGCCGTGCCGGTACGCGGCGATGTTGGCGGCGACGCCGGGATTGCTCGCCCCGTGCGCGGCGAAGAACCCCATCTCCTCCCAGCGCTGCCGGTCGGCCTCGCTGGTGAGGATGACCTGCGCGCACTTGAGGCCGGGCAAGTTCCAGCCTTTCGAGGCGGAGGTGGCGGTCAGGGTGTGCGCCGCCGCCGTGTCCGACGTCGACGCGTACGGGACATGACGCGTACCCGGATAGACAAGCGGGCCGTGGATCTCGTCGGCGAAGACGCGGCCGCCGTGCCGGTCCACGACGGCGGTCAGCTCGGCCATCTCCTGTTCGGTGAAGACCCGCCCGAGCGGGTTGTAGGGGTTGCAGAAGATGACCAGGTGGCCGCCGGCCCGGAAGGCGTCCTCAATCGCGTCCAGGTCCAGGGTGAACAAGCCGTTGTCATCACGCATCCTGACCTGGATGATGTCGCGGCCGACGAAGCCGGGCACGGAGAGAAACGGCATGTAGGCGGGCGTGGGCAGGATGACCGGCGAGCCCGGGCGGGAGAAGCGGGTGATCGCGATCTCCAGCGCCTTGAGCACGTCGGGGACGTGATGGATCAGCGCGGGGTCAGTATCCCAGCCGTAGCGGCGCTTCTGGAACTCCGCGCAGGCCGCGGCCAGCTCGTCGGCCAGGAACGGCGGCAGGTAGCCGAAGTTCGCGTCGGCGGACAGCCCGGCGAGCGCGTCGAGGATGGCCGGCGCGGCGCCGAAGTCCATCTCGGCCACGGCCGCCCCGAACCCGTCGGGTCCAGGGGCCGTCCACTTGAAGCTGCCGCGGGCGCGGAGCATCGCCGGGGTGGTGCTGTCGATCGCCTGTCTGAGAGTTCCTGGCACACCGTTATCCTCCCCTGGGCCGATCTTGACGCCGGCTCGCGGGCCGCCTTAGCGTGGCCGCCATGCCGGAGGTGCTCACCGCGCCGCGCGTGATAACCGGCGATGAGACCGTGGCGGACGGCGCGGTCGTCATCGGCGACCGCACCGTGGACTGGGCCGGCCCCGCGGCGGCCCTGCCCGCCGAATACGCCGCGCTGTCGCGGACGGACTACCCGGACTCGACGATCCTGCCGGGACTGATCGACAGCCACGTCCACCTCGGCCTCGACGGCGGGCCGGAGCCGGTCGCCCGTATGCAGGCGGAGACCGACGAACAGCAGCTCATCTTGATGCTGCACAACGCGCGGGACCTGCTGGGCGTGGGCGTAACCACCGCAAGGGACCTGGGCGGCCGGGGCTACCTGACCGTAGCCGTGCGCGACGCCATCGCGAGCGGCCTGGCCCGGGGCCCGCGGCTGGTGGTGGCGGCGAGCCCGGTCACGGTAACCGGCGGCCACTGCTGGTTCATGGGCGGCGAGGCCGACAGCGAGGACGACCTGCGCCGCCTGGTCCGGACCCACCACAAGCACGGCGCCGACCTGATCAAGGTCATGGCCACCGGCGGGTTCATGACCTCCGGTTCGGCGCCCTGGTATGCCCAGTTCACCACCGCGCAGCTGGCGCTGATCGTGGCGGAGGCGCGGCGGGTCGACATGCCGGTGGCCGCCCATGCCCACGGCACCGAGGGCATCCGCCGGGCGGTCGCGGCCGGAGTCACCACGATCGAGCACTGCTCGTTCGTGACCGAGACCAACGAGCGGCGATTCGACGAACAGCTCGCCGCCATGATCGCGGAGCAGGGAATCTTCGTCTGCCCGACCATCAACGTGAACGCGCCGTACGTCGCCGAGCTGACCGGCATGGTGGTGGGAGAGCACCTCGCGACACTGCGGGACCTGGGCGTACGGATCATCGCGGGGACCGACGCGGGCATCGACAACACCCCTCACCACCAGTACGCGGGCGGGCTGGAGTACCTGGTGAAACTCGGCTTCCGGGCCACCGACGTGATCACGATGGCCACTACCGAGGCGGCGTCGGCGCTCGGCCTCGGCGCCGTCACCGGCCGCCTGGCGCCGGGCTACGAGGCAGACCTGATCGTGGTGCACGGCGACCCGCTGACCGACATCGCGGCGCTGGGCCAGCTGCGGCGGGTCATGGCCCGCGGGCGCGACTACGTGCCTGACAGCGGCCGTTTCGACGTGAGCGCGCCCGGCACGCCGTTCGCATCCCCGGACCGCGCGGTCAACCTGGACCTGCTCGCCCGGGCGACGAGGCGGCGGCAGGTCTAGGAGCCCGCGGCCGGACGCAGGCCGCCGTAGATGAGGTTCTCCAGCTGCTTCCAGTAGACGTCGATGCCCTCGAACCCGGCGGACCGCAAGAACTCGAGCTGCGGGCCGAGCGGGATTATATAGCGGACATGGTTGTCCCAGCACGCATGGTCCAGCGGCGTCCAGTTCCGCCGCCTGGCCGCCGTCTCGGGATCTTCGCGGTCGTTCACCCGCTGCCAGGTGGCCTCGACGACCGGGTCCTCCGCCCGGACCGGGTCGTAGTTGAAGTACCAGCCTCCCGGGGCGAGGTGGTCGAAGATCTCGGCGAACAGGCTCTGCTTGCGGTCGTCGGGCAGGTGATGGACGCACATGGAGGTCACCACGGCCTCCAGCGTCGCGGGGATCGCCGCGGGCCACTCGCCGCCGGCCGACATGTCGAACTCGGCGTAGCGGTACCGTCCGGCGAACCGCTGCATCTCCCGCTCGCCGACCCGCATCATCTCGGCCGAGTAGTCGGCGAGGATCGCGGTGCTGCGCGGGTACAGGTCCAGGATCGTCCGCGAGGCCGCCCCGGTGCCCGCGCCCAGGTCCAGGAACGTGAACTCGTCCTGGTCGGCGAAGGGAAGCAGCAGGGCCAGGAAGCGACGGTGGGCTTGACGGCTGCGCTCCTGGCGCCCGGCTTCCGCCGTCCAGGCCTCGACTGCCTCGGCGGACTTCCAGATGGCCGCGTTGGTATCCGCTGTCTCGCCCATGAGCTCAGGTTATAGAGCGCGGATGCGCTGAGCCAGGAAGGCCTGCTCGGCGACGTTGCTGGTCAGGGCGATGGTGGTAAGGGTTTTCTCGCCGCCATACGACTTAACGGCGTGATTCTTCCCGCTCCCGCCGCAATCCCGGCCACGGTCGCTTATCTTTACGGGCAGGGAGGTGGGTGGTGAGCGTGGGGAAGATTCCACCTCACGAGGCTCAGGAGCTGGAAACGTGCTTCCGGGCCCATGCCAGCTACCTCTTCGGGCGCGCCTGCGTGCTGACCTGCGGCGACCTGGCGCTGGCCCATGATCTCGTTCAGGCTGCCTTCGAGGCCGCGGCGATGAGCTGGCAGACGCTGAAGGGCCGACCGGACGAACAGCAGCGCAACTGGCTGCACCGGACCATGACCAATATCGCCGTGAACGGCTTCCGCCGTGAGGCGGCCTTCCGCGACCGGCTGCCGCGGATCGAGCTGCTCTACCGGAAGGTCCAGGTCGATCCGCTGGAGCAGGCGTTCTCATCGATCATGCTGGAACGATGCTGGCAGGTCATCAGGAGCCTGCCGGAGCGGCAGCACACGGTCGCGATGCTCCGCTGGGGCCTGGACATGAAGCAAAACGAGATCGCCACTGCCCTCAACATGGCCGAGAAGACGGTGAGCGTCCACCTGTCCCGGGTGCGCCATAAGCTCCTCAAGCAGTTCGGCGCGGACTACCCGTTCGACGGTGGCAGCCCGGAAGGAGCATCGTCATGAGGGCGGCGGGCCACCAGCAGCCTGGCTCCCACGAGGACGCCCGGCTCTCCCAGCTCTACCAGCAGGTCACCGATATGCAGGCGCCCCGCTTCGGGGCGGACTACGACGTCGAGAAGGGCCTGGAGCGGTACCGCGCCTGGCTCAGTGAGCACGGCGCCGCACCGGAACCGGCCACGGAGCCCTTGGCGGCGGCCGAACTCCTCTCGCCCGACGCGTTCGGAGTATCGGGCACGGTGCGCGCCGAGTGGAGCGCGGACCGGGCCGTCATCGAGCTGTACTCCCAGCACTACCGGGCTTTGGTGCGGCTGGCGGCGCTGCTGGTGCGGGACACGCCGACGGCCGAGGAGGTCGTGCAGGACTCCTTCGTAGCCATGCACGGCGGCTGGCAGCGGCTCCGCGACGCCGAGAAGGCGCTGGCGTACCTGCGGCAGGCGGTGGTGAACCGGTCCCGGTCGGTGCTGCGGCACCGCACCGTGGTGGACAAGAACCTGCAGAAGGCCCCGCCGGACATGCCCAGCGCCGAGCACGGCGCGCTGGTCCTGCTGGAACGCTCGGCGGTGGTGGCCGCGCTGCGCGGCCTGCCGGACCGGCAGCGCGAGGCGATCGTGCTGCGGTACTACGCTGACCTGTCCGAGGCCGAGATCGCCACCGCGATGGGCATCAGCCGCGGCGCGGTCAAAAGCCACACCGCCCGCGGCATGACCGCCCTGCGTACCGCCCTGGAGCAGGAATGACCGCGGGTGACGAGAGCAAGGAAAGCGGTCCGGCGCGCGGCCGCGACTTCGGCGATTTCGTGCGCCTGGCCGTGAACGCCGCGGCCGACCAGATCGAGCCGTGCACGGACGGGCTGATCCCGATCCGGGCGAGGATCCTGGCCCGGGCCGGCGTCCCGTGGCCGCAGGCGTTCGCCCTCAGCAGATACTGGCTAGGCCCGAAGTAAGCGCCTGACCTGCGAGGGCCTGGGCTGGCGGGAAGGCGGGAACCAGGACCGTTCGGTATCTATGGCCTGATCCCGAACGGCGGCCCGCGACCTTCCTCGGCACCGCAAAAAGACCGACCTACTATGGGCGGTATGACCGAGCAGGCGGAGACCAGCCGAACGGCGATCCTGACCGTTGACGACGACCCGGGGGTGTCCCGTGCGGTAGCCCGTGACCTGCGGCGACGGTACGGGGAACGGTACCGGATCGTGCGGGCCGAGTCGGGCGCGGACGCGCTGGAGGCGCTGCGCCAGATGAAGCTGCGCGGCGACCTGGTGGCGGCGATCCTGGCCGACTACCGGATGCCCGAGATGAACGGGATCGAGTTCCTCGAGCGGGCGATGGACATCTACCCGGGAGCGCGGCGCGTCCTGCTCACGGCCTACGCCGACACCGGGGCCGCGATCGACGCGATCAACGTCGTCGACCTGGACCACTACCTGCTCAAGCCGTGGGACCCGCCGGAGGAGAAGCTCTACCCGGTCATCGACGCGCTGCTCGACGCGTGGATGCAGTCGGACCACCGGCCGGTGCCGGAGATCAAGGTGGTCGGGCACCGCTGGTCGGCCCGCTGCTCCGAGGTGCGCGAGTTCCTGGCCCGCAACCAGGTGCCGTACCGCTGGTACAACTCCGACGAGCCGGAGGCGGAGCGGCTGCTCGAGGCCGCGCATGCGGACGGGCTGTCGCTGCCGGTGGTGATCACGCCGAACGGCGACCCGCTGATCGAGCCGAGCGATGCCGAGCTGGCCTCCCGGGTCGGCCTGGCCACCACGCCGTCCAAGGACTTCTACGACCTCATCGTGATCGGCGGCGGCCCGGCCGGCCTCGGCGCGGCGGTGTACGGCGCCTCGGAAGGGCTGCGCACCGTGCTGGTCGAGCGGACCGCCACCGGCGGCCAGGCCGGGCAGAGCTCGCGGATCGAGAACTACCTGGGCTTCCCGGACGGGGTGTCCGGCGCGCAGCTCACCGACCGGGCGCGGCGGCAGGCGGCCAAGTTCGGGGCCGAGGTGCTGACCACGCGGAACGTGGTGAGCCTGGACGTATGCGGTTCGGCCCGCCGGGTCAGCTTCGAGGACGGGACGTCGATCGACGCGCACACGGTCATCCTGGCCACCGGGGTAACCTACCGGCAGCTCGCGGCGCCAGGCCTGGCCAACCTAACCGGGCGCGGGGTGTACTACGGGTCCGCGCTCACCGAGGTCTCCGCCTGCCTCGGGCAAGACGTCTACATCGTCGGCGGGGCGAACTCGGCCGGACAGGCCGCCGTCTTCCTGTCCCGGCACGCCAAGTCGGTGACGATCCTGGTCCGCGGGCCCTCGCTGGAAGCCTCGATGTCGTACTACCTGATCAAGCAGATCGAGGACGTGCCGAACATCTCCGTGCGGACGTGCACCGAGGTCATCGAGGCGATCGGCGATGATCACCTGGAGAACCTCAGGCTGCGGAACACCGCGACGGGCGACACGGAAACAGTAGAGGCCCAGTTGCTGTTCTTGTTTATCGGGGCAGCGCCGCTGACCGACTGGCTGGATGGAGTGGTAGTGCGGGATTCCCGGGGTTTCGTGGTCGCCGGGCCCGACCTGTCGGTCGGGGGTGAGCGGCCGCGCGGCTGGGAACTTGACCGGATGCCGTACCACCTGGAGACCAGCATCCCGGGGGTATTCGTGGCCGGGGACGCGCGGGCGGAGTCGGCCAAGCGGGTGGCTTCGGCCGTCGGCGAAGGCGCGCTCGCCGTCATGCTCGTACACCGTTATCTGGAGAAGAGATGAGTGCTTTGCCTGCTGAGCCACAGCAGCTGTCGTGCAGTACCGAAGAGCTGCGGACGCTGTTCCTGTTCGAGAAGCTGAGCGAGGACCAGCTGCAGTGGCTGTGCGAGCGCGGGCACGTGCAGCTGTACGAGCCGGGCACCGTCTACGCTGAGGGCTCCCCCGCGACATGCTTCTACGTGCTGCTCGAGGGCACTGTGGTGCTGTCGCGCCGGGTGGGGGCGGACGACATCGAGGTCGGCCGCACCTCGACGCGTGGCGTGTACACCGGCGCATTCATGGCCTACCTGGGTGACAGCGTGCCGCAGGTCTACAACAACTCGGTGCGGGTGACCGAACCGTCGCGGTTCTTCGTGCTGGACGCTGCCGTCTTCGCCGAGCTGATGCAGGACTGGTTCCCGATGGCGGTGCACCTGCTGGAGGGCCTGTTCTTCGGCAACAGGAACGCCCAGGCAGCCATCGGCCAGCGGGAACGGCTGCTGGCGCTCGGCTCCCTGTCGGCCGGCCTGACCCACGAGCTCAACAACCCGGCCGCGGCCGCGGTGCGGGCCACGTCGGCGCTGCGCGAGCGGGTGGCCGGGATGCGGCACAAGCTGGGCATGATCGCGGGCGGAAAGTGGGACAGGACCACGCTGGAGACGCTGATCAAACTGCAGGAGGAGGCGGCCGAACGAGTGCCGAAGGCCGTCGCCCTGTCAGCGCTGGAAACCTCCGACCGGGAGGACGCCATCTCGGACTGGCTCGAGGACCGCGGCTGCCGCGAAGGCTGGCAACTCGCCCCGGCGTTCGTCGCGGCCGGCCTCGACGTCGACTGGCTCGACCACGTCGAGGCGTCGGTTGACCCGTCCACGCTGGAAGCCGCGCTGCGGTGGCTGAACTACACCGTCGACACCGAACTGCTGATGAACGAGATCGAGGACTCCACGACCCGGGTCTCCACCCTGGTCGGAGCGGCCAAGCAGTACTCGCAGCTGGACCGGGCGCCGTACCAGGTCGTCGACGTGCACGAGCTGCTGGACAGCACGCTGATGATGCTGTCCGGGAAGATCCCGCCCGGGATCACCGTGGTGAAGGAGTACGACCGCTCGCTGCCGCAGATCCCGGCGTACGCAGCGGAGCTGAACCAGGTCTGGACGAACCTGATCGACAACGCGGTGTCCGCGATGAACGGGTCAGGGACCCTGACGGTCCGCACCGGGAAGGTCCGGGAGGACGAGGACGAGGTGTTCGTGGAGTTCGGCGACACCGGGCCCGGGGTCCCGCCGGAGATCAAGGACCGTATATTCGAACCGTTCTTCACCACCAAGCCGGTGGGCGAGGGAACGGGCCTCGGGCTTGACATCTCGTGGCGCATCGTGGTGAAGAAGCACCACGGGGACATTTCGCTGGAGTCGTCGCCCGGCGACACGCGGTTCCGGGTTCGGCTGCCGGTCGCCTGGCAGGATGCGGAGGACAAACTGACATGAGCGAGATCGCCGGGATCGACCCTTCGGTGCCGCCGAGCGGGGAAGGCTGCGTCGAGTGCGAGGCCGCGAGCGGCTGGTGGGTGCACCTGCGCCGGTGCGCGCAGTGCGGGCACATCGGCTGCTGCGACACCTCGCCTATGCAGCACGCGACCGCGCACGCTTCGGCTACGGGACACCCGTTCATCCAGAGCTTCGAGCCGGGTGAGGACTGGTTCTACAGCTACGAGACCAAGGAGACCTACGACGGGCCTGAGCTCGCGCCGCCGCAGCACCACCCGGTCGACCAGGGCGTACCCGGCCCCAAGGGGCGGGTGCCGGCCGACTGGCGGCAGCACGTGCACTACTGAGGGTCTGACGCTACTCTCAGACGATGGAGCCTGACGGATCCGCGCAGGTCGCCGTGTTCGTGGATTTCGAGAACCTCGTCCTCGGCGCGGTCAAGGAATTGCCCGGCCAGGCGAACCCGGCGCCGTACGAGGCGCTGACCCGCCTGTGTCGTGGCTACGGCAACGCCTCGGTGCGCCGCGCCTACGCGGACTGGGCCAATCCGCTGTTCGGCGGACACCAGGAAGACCTGGCGATGAACGGCGTGGACCTGATCCAGGTAGCGCGCGTCGGCATCCAGAACAAGAACGCCGCCGACATCAGGATGGCGGTCGACGCCATGGAGACGCTGATCGTGCATCCCGAGGTCAGCGTGTTCATCCTGGTCAGCGGCGACGGCGACTACTCGCCGCTGGTGCAGCGGCTGCGGGAGTTCGGCAAGTGGGTGGTCGGAGTCGGGACCGAGGCGAACGCGAGCCGCAAGCTGGTCTCGGTGTGCTCGGAGTACAAATACTGGGGCACGCTGGTGACGGAGGTCGAGCCGGCCGCACGGCCGGCCGCGGCCTTCGACATTGCCGACGCCGAGCGGTTGCTGGTACGGGCGCTCGAGGAGTCCGGCGTCGAGACGATAACGGCGGGCGGGCTGAAGAGCAAGATGCTGGCGCTCGACCCGGCGTTCGACGAGCACAACTACGGCGCCCGGAGTTTCCGCGCCTTCCTGGCCATGCTGCCGAAGCGCGTGGAGATCGCGGAGGCGGACGGCCCGGACCTGACCGTCAAGCTCGTCGAGGAACCACGGAAGACCGAACCGCAGAAGACCCCGAGGACCAGGACCCGGAAGTCCTGACCAGCGCGGCGCGCTTAGTTGGCGATTCCGATCGTCTGGCGGAACGTCCCGGGTTGATCCAGGATGCTGAGCATGTAGTGGGCGACGTCGGCGCGCGAGACGAAGAGTCCGCGACGGAGATTCTGCCCGAAGGCCGTTCGGTACCTGCCAGTGACAGGCTTGCTGGTCAGCCGGGGCGGCCGCACGATGGTCCAGTCCAGGTCGCTGGCGCGCAGGACGTCCTCCATCCGGGCCAGGTCGGCGTAGTGGTCACGCAGCGCCCGCTTGACGATGGGATCGGCCAGGTACCGGATGATGAAACCGTCGCCCGGGTCGTGCCTGGGCGGGTGCGGGCGCCCTGGCGAGGGGACGGTGCCGATGGGCGCCGCGCTCACCACGATGACCCGCCGGATCCCGGCGGCCCGCATGGCTTGCGTGATGACCTTGGTGCCCCTGGCGGCGACGCCGGCGTCGGCCTTGATCCGGGGACCGAGCGCGGACAGCACCGCGTCAGCGCCCGCGACCGCGGGCTGGAGGGCGGCCGGGTCGGCGGAGGCGAAGTCGGCGGCCACCGCGCGAGCCGGCGCCGGCGAGAGGTTCTGCGGGTTTCGTGCCGCGGCGGTCGCATCGTACCCGGCGGCGACCCCGGCGCTGGTCACGCCGGTGCGCAGGCGCCTGGCCGTGGTGGTCATGCCACGACCGTCCAGCCGCGGACGACGACGAGCAGCGCGGCCCCGGCCACGGCCAGCACCAGCAGGCTGAGGGCGATCCGCCGCAGGCTCCAGTGCTGGATGGCGACCGGGCGGCGGTGCGGCGCCAGGGCGCGGAACTCGGCGATCAGGTCCCGGCCATCCCGCTTCAGGACCGACCGGAGCTGGGTGGGGCTGGTCACGCC
>Ga0207653_10000640_pt1 | contig 12043 bp, 11 predicted proteins | sample KBSK5251metaG_FD_184341 | JGI IMG/M metagenome (GOLD analysis project Ga0207653, IMG submission 184341) | Corn, switchgrass and miscanthus rhizosphere microbial communities from Kellogg Biological Station, Michigan, USA - KBS K5-25-1 metaG... | ecosystem: Host-associated > Plants > Roots >...
CGCTGAAAGTGGCCGAGATGAAGGACGCATCCGCGCTGAAAGCGGTCGAGTGAAAGGACGCCTTCCCGCTGAAAGCGGTCGAGTGAAAGGACGCCTTCCCGCTGAAAGTGGCCGATCCGAAGGAGGCCTCCGCGCTAAAAGTGGCCGAGTAGAAGGCCGCCTCAGCCCTGAACGTCGCCGAGAAGAAGTTCGCCACCGCGCTGAAAGTGGCCGAGTGGAAGTCCGCCTTCGTTCCAAATTCGAAGTTGGAGAACGACACTTCATCGGGAAACCACACTCCGCGAAAATTGAAATCCTTATTCTCCAGTTTTCTCTGGAGGGGTCTCTTAAAGTCTTCGCTTTTCTCTTTGCCGGGAAAGTGGAGCACGCAGTACCGCTTGTCTTCGAGTTCCCGATAGAAGGGCTCTCCGGCACAAGCTTCGCGCATCCACTCATCGCAGTCGCAAACAAAAGCGGATTCTGGTGCGGATGTGGGTGAGTCGAGCATAAGCAATCAGAGGGTTTGAGATCTGCTCTGCCCTGCCCTTATACATCAGCTTCAAAGGATTGTCATCGCTGATTGGCTACTTCAGTGGTAGGTAGTTGACCTGCCCTTCCCATTCGTCGGCGACACTGCACTCGGCGAGCAAAATAATTTCTTCAATGGCAATGCTAATCGGAATTTTCAGGGAAACTTCGAACACGCCGGGCATTGGCAAACCCTGCGCGACGCGCTCGTAAGCGAAAGCCGTTAAGGTGTTGGCATCGTGGGTGAGCAAGACCCGCCCCTCGCTGGCGGCCCATTCCAACACAGCCCTGTCGTCAGCTCCTGCCAACCCTGCATCCTGGACACGGCGGATGTCCACGTCTGGCAGCCGGCGCAAGACGCCGTTGACGATGTGCATGTTGAAGTTCTCGTCTGCCGCGAAACTCAACATCGCTTCACGTTTATTCAGCTAGCGTCGGGCGAGGAGGCGGGCGCGAATACCTTCCTGCGGAAAGCGCTTCTCGTTCTCTTCTCGGATTCGGGCGCTCTCGCCTTCGCGCTGGCTCAGGTAGAGATCAACTTCGCTGCGGTTGTGTAAGTAATAGTTGACGACGGCATAGACGTCCACCAATTCGAGCGTGGGATAACTCAAGACAATCTCTTCCGGAGATGAGCCATGATTGAAAGCGAAGACGACGGTATCAAGCGGCACGCGAGTCGTACCAACGAGCATTACGTCATGCTCATCGGTTCGCAGCGGTACGGGTGGCGCTTCGATCACTAAACTCATCGGCGAATCCTTTCTCCGGGCTCAGCCTGTCGGGCACTTGCTATTTTGGCTTTATCAATCGGGACAAAGCAAGCTAGATGGCTGAAGCTGAGACTAGGGCGTTGAAGTGGTGATTTTTATCGACGATGGCGAGCATACAGGCTCATAAATCTTGCGTAGCCAGCGCACTATGCATTTTTTCAAGATTGTCACTCATAGTCTGTAGACAGACCCGGGGCGATCTGTTTCTATTGCCCCTCATTGACGGGAATGGGAACCAAAGACCAGGACGACAGCGCTGTCGCGGCGAAGTTTCGGGCAGTCCCGGACGGACGAAAATTTCATAGCCATCGCGAGCTATCCACCTCTTGAGCCCATTTATGGGCGACAGAAACATGTCGCTCCTAAAGGAGCTTGAGTCAATTTTGGGGTGACTGGTTCTATAAACATTTCGCCCCTACGTGGCTCGCGGAACTTTTCGCATCGCTCGTCGCCATAAGAATTTCGCCAAACCACAGTTGCTTACCATTGAGAGACGTAGCAGATGGCTACCAACCAAGTCAGGAAGAATCGACCAGCCGGCAAAGGGCGTCGCTCGCTCGCGAGGCACTTGCGCAAGTTCGATCCCGATCATCTCGCATTACCTCAAGAAAAGATCCGCCGCTTGGTTGGGCGTTCGATGATTCGATACAGGATCGAGCCTTTCGTAAAACAAATGGTTCGGGTAATGGACAATCTGAAGGCTGGTAGAATTAGAAAAATCGCAACGCTAACGGTCTCGCGGCGAGATCAATCCGCGCGACACTGATAGCCGCCATATCAAACGCAGCCAGGGAAGGCCGCGCGATGGTTGCACATGAGACAGCATTCATGGCGGCCCTGTACGCGTACGAAAACAGCCTCGATCATCTGCGTGCATTCGTTGAATATCTGGACAGCTTTAGAAACCCGGCCGCTAGACGCAAACGCGCAAGTTCTAAGCTCCGCTAGGAGCGCAATGTTTATAGCTCTCGGTGCTTCCAAAATCTTGAGCTCCTTTAGGAGCGACATAAATGTTTCGCTCCTCCGGAGCTTGAATTCAAAAAGAAAGCTTGGGGTCTATAAACATTTGTTAGTATGACGCGCATTTCCGAGGATCAATTCAATGAAACACATCGGCATCATTGGCGGTGGCGGGATTAGTGAAACTCACGCGCGCGCGGCGGGCGAGATTTCCGGCGTCGAAATCGCCGCGTTCTATGGCGATAACGATCAAAAGATCGAGCAACTGAGCCAGCGTTTTGGCGGCACGGCCTATCGCGAGTTTCAAACATTTCTCGACCACCGGCCGCTCGACTTCGTGATCATCGGCAGCCCTTCCGCCCTGCATGCGGAACAGGGTATCGCGGCGGCTCGCCACGGCTTGCACGTGCTCACCGAAAAACCGATTGACGTTACGACTGAGCAGGCCGATGCGCTAATCAAAGAATGCGAACTGGCCCAGGTGAAGCTCGGCGTTTGTTTTCAGGATCGGGTTGCGCCTGAGATCGTCCGGCTCAAGCACTTGATTGATGAGGGCCGTCTGGGAAAGCCGATCCTCGTTAACGGATACGTAAAGTGGTTCCGCCCGCCCGAGTACTACGCCAATTCGCGTTGGCGCGGCACGCGCGCGCTGGACGGCGGCGGCGCGCTGATGAATCAGGGAGTGCACACGGTCGATCTTCTGCTGTGGCTGATGGGAGATGTCGAGCGAGTGTATGCGAGGACAGTAACCGCGCTGCACGATATTGAGGTGGAAGACACTGTGGTCGCGACTCTGGAATTTGCGAATGGCGCGATCGGCACGCTCGAAGCGGGCACTTCGATCTATCCCGGCTATCAACGACGGGTGGAGCTGACCGGCGCCGAAGGAACGATCATTATGGAGCACGATCGAATCGTCGCGGCCGATCTGCGCACGCCGGATCCGACTTTGATCAGTCCAAGCATCTGCGACCAAAACGCCAGTGCCTCTTCACCAATCGTTTCAGATGTCAGCGGGCATCGCCGTTTGATAGAAGATTTTTTGCGAGCGATCGAAAACGACAGCCGGCCTGTTTGCGATGGGCGAGAGGGAAAGCGGAGCGTGGAGTTGATCGAGGCGATTTATGAATCGTCGCGAACGGGTTTGCCTGTCAAGATTCGAAACTAGCGTGTCCTTCATGTTGGCTTCGCCAAGTTGATGCGCGGCAAGTCTGCGACTTGCCGTCAAGTCCCATCTGATTTTGCGGGTCTATGACCGAACGGGTCGGAGACCCCAGGTAGAAAGAAGATTGGCATGCGGCAAGTCAGAGACTCGCCGCGCATCAGAGTGGCAAAGCCATAACACAGTAGCGTTATCTTGATTTCAGTTCTAGCGATGATCGAACGCGGCTAGTCTTCTCTCTTATTCACGCTGCCCAGTCCGCTCACGCTCTTATTGACTGTCTTCGGATTTCCGCTGTAACTCACGCTACCTACTCCGGAAACGCTGACATCCAATTGCTCGGTGGCATACACATTGACTGATGCAGCGCCGGCGACTGCGACTCGGCACTTCTCGGCTTGAAGTCGACTCGCATCGATGTCTCCCGCGCCGGTTGATGAAATCGTGGCGTTCTTTACTTTGCCGGCAGCCTTTATTGAGGCAGCTCCCGTCGATTCGATTTTGAGATCGTTGCTGTTGGCATCCTGAACGGTAATTTCTCCTGCACCGCGCGACGAAACCGCAATCAACTCCGGAAGATTGATCCTTAGCGCGACCGCCTTTGCTGAGTTGTAGCGCTGCTGACTGCTGACATAGAGCACGCCATCGCGCACCTCCGTCTTTATCAGCGCCAGGATGTTGTCGTCAGCTTCGATTTCAAAGCCGGCGGGTTTCTGACACATAACTTCAACATCGTAGGCGCCGGTGGTGTCGACCGCCTTGAAGGCCGGCAGCTCGCGTTTTTCAGACTTGCGATTACCGGAACCCTTGACTCCTTTGCCGAAATGACAAGCCGAGAACGCGGCGACGAGCACAACGAACATCACCAGGAGAGTTGCTTTCCTCATATCGACTTGGTTCCTTTCCGGGAGCTATTGACAGGATTTACATGATGAACAAGATTTAGAAAGCAATTCCTAACCGCCCTTAACATCTTGAATCCTGTGAATCCTGTCCAAATTCGATGAGCATGCGAAGGCATGCTTACCTAGATCTCGATCGGCACACCCGTGTGCCTGGCGGATTCCTCGCGCGAGTGCATTGTTTCAGCGGCGCTGGTGATGCGCGTCGGATAGCTTTCGTTCCAGCAGGCGACGCATGATTCGTTCGCGCTGATGCCGGTCGCTTCCTGCATGCCCGGCAGAGATAGATAGCCGAGCGAATCCGCTTCGATGAACTGGCAGATTTCCGCAGTCGACATGTTCGCCGCTATCAACTCGGATTTGTTAGGAGTGTCCACACCGTAATAGCAGGGGCTAATCGTCGGCGGGCACGAGATGCGCACGTGAATTTCTTTGGCCCCGGCTTCGCGCACCATCCGTACGATTTTTTTCGAGGTGGTGCCGCGGACGATCGAGTCATCGATCAGCACGATGCGCTTGTTTTCGATGAGATGCCGAACCGGATTCAGTTTGATGCGCACGCCGAATGAGCGAATCGATTGCTTTGGCTCGATGAAGGTACGCCCGATGTAATGATTGCGCACCAGACCAAAGCGAAAAGGTAAGCCGCTTTCGGCCGAATAACCGATCGCGGCCGGCACGCCGGAATCAGGCACCGGCACGACGATGTCGGCGTCGGCCGGCTGCTCAATCGCCAAACGCTTTCCCATCTTGTGCCGCGAACGATTTACGGACTGACCAAAGATGATCGAGTCAGGCCGCGCGAAATAAACATGTTCGAAGATGCACATCGAATGCTTTTGCTGAGGGAGAGGATGCGTCGAGCGCAAACCGTCTTCGTTAATCACAACCATCTCACCCGGCTCGATGTCGCGCACGTAGGTGGCATCGATCAGATCGAAGGCGCATGTTTCTGACGCCACCACCCAGGCGTCGCCCAGGCGGCCCAGCGCCAGCGGACGAAAACCGCGCGGGTCGCGAATCGCGATCAACTCGGACGGCGTGAGAAACAACATTGAGAATGCGCCTTCCGTTTCACGCAAAACTTCGGGGATGGCTTCCGTAATGCTTGCGGCGCGCGAACGGGCCACGCCATGCAGAATGACTTCCGTGTCCGAAGTCGATGAAAAGATTGCGCCTTCGCCCTCCAGACGCTTTCGCTCTTCACCCGCGAAGGGCAGGTTTCCGTTGTGACAGACGGCAATCTGACCATGCTGGCACCTGACCAGAAAAGGTTGGCATTCGCGAATTGAAACTTCCCCGGCAGTCGAGTAACGAACGTGGCCAATGGCGCTGGTCCCCGAAAGCCGATCCAAACGCGCCTGATTGAACACCTCCGAGACGTAACCCATCTCGCGCTCTGACGTGAGCTGCTCGCCGTTGGAAGCGACGATGCCGCACGACTCCTGGCCCCGATGCTGCAATGCATACATGCCGAGATAAGTCATGCGGGCGGCTTCGGGATGCCCGTAGATGCCAAAGACGCCACACTCTTCGTGTAGCTTGTCGTCCTGAAGATTCATCATTCGCGTCCGATTATAATGGCTGTCACGGCTTTTCACTACGAAGATGTACAGCAGACTGTCTAGTCTGCTGTGCCGGCACACCAAAGCGAAGACTCGCAGACTGGACAGTCTGCGGTACGGCTTTTCATGGCCGCCAGTATCCGCTTCTCAATTTTCTCTGTGGACCTCTGTGGAATCCTCGGTATTTCCTCTCCGGTTATTTCAGCGCTTGGGTATCAAACTGCAGAGGACGAGCCGAGGTCTTCGCAGAGGAACGCGGAGTAGGGTGAATCTATCAGTTCGGGATGAACTTTAAACTCGAACATTCCGGCGAGACAAAACGTTGGCTTTCTTATATAAGATTTAGAAAGTCCGTAACCTTTGCTTTTCCCGGAGGCCAGCTTGATACGACGATTCAAACCCGCGATTGTTGTCTTAATTCTTTTTGCCACGTTTGCGGTGGCCGTGGCCGACCGGCTGGTTCGGACCACGCGCTCTAACTTCGCAACCCCTGCCGCGCCCGACGCGGCGTCGCTTTTCAATAGTCAATGCGCACAGTGTCACGGTAGAGACGGTCGCGCGAAAACGAAGCGCGGCCGGCAGACGCATACTCGTGACATCACCAATGCCGAATGGCAGAACGATGTTTCGGACGAACGGATCTTTAATTCGATCAGCCGTGGCAAAGGTAAGATGCCGTCTTTCAAGAAACTTTCAGACGCGCAAATTGATTCACTGGTCGGCTATGTCAGGCAACTAAGAAAGTAATTGGGGAAGTAGATTGGATCGACAGGAAAATAATCCGGCAATTCGCATCCTCGAAATCATCCTGGCGCTGGTGCTGCTGGGAAGTATGTTCCTTGCCGGATGGCGTGTTTATCGATCTCTGCCTGCGGGGATGCCGGCAGAAGTGCAAGTGAACGAGGCCGCCGCGAATTCAGAACTGACGATAGTCTGGCGCGATGGGCTGACCGACGGAGAAGCACGAATCGAACTTTACCCCATCGACTTTGCCGCCGTGGATCGCGATTTCCGCGCGAGTGTCCGTCCGGGAAAGACGCTCGATGATTACCTGGGCCAGAGACTAAAAAGTCTGACGCCGGTCCGCCTGCGAGTAAGTCCAAACGGGCGCGCGGTCACGCGTTTGAGCGAAGGCAACTGGTGGATGCGCGCAATTTCAATCACCTCAAGCGGCGAGGCGATGGAGTGGCGTGTGCCGGTGCTGATTTCACAACGAAGGCACACAATTGAACTATCGAAGGACAATGCGTACGAACGCGCGAAGAAGTTTTGAACCAGAGGTCAGAGGTCAGAGGTCAGAGAGTGAACGTCAAAAGATCGCGAGTTTCAAGCCTAAGTTCGGACCTCCGATGGCGGAACTATTCTGACCTCCGACCTCTGATCTCTGATCTCTGATCTCTGACCTCCGACCTCTTTTTTATGAAAGCTCTCCGCTGCGAAAATCAAAACCTTTCGGTTGAAGACGTGCCGCGGCCTGTGGCTGACGGCGAGGCTTTGGTGCGCGTAACGCTCTCAGGAATTTGCAACACCGATCTGGAAATAGCGCGCGGCTATGCGGGTTTCCAGGGAACGCTGGGCCATGAGTTTGTCGGGGTAGTTGAAGAGGCGCCGGAGGCTCGCGCGTCGGCTGCAGTTACGCAAGACTACACCGCGCCCTCCCTTACGGTCGGGCTTCTGACACCGGGTCAACGAGTCGTCGGCGAGATCAACGCCGGCTGTGGGCACTGTGAGCTCTGCCGATCCGGAGATTCGCGCCATTGTCCGAATCGGACGGTCCTGGGAATTGTCGGACGCGACGGCGCTCATGCGGAATTTCTGAAATTGCCTCTGGTCAACCTGCTGCCGGTTCCTGATGAAGTCTCCGACGAGCAAGCCGTCTTTACTGAACCGCTCGCGGCCGCTTGTGGAATTCTCGAGCGCGCGACGATCGCGCCGGACACCAAAGTCGCCGTGATTGGCGATGGGAAACTCGGATTATTATGTGCGCAGGTTTTGGGAACTACCGGCGCAATGGTGGCGTTGATCGGTAAACACGCGAACAAGCTCCAAATCGCGCAAAGTCGAAATATCGAAACGATGCTGAGCCATAATGCTAACCAGCGAAAAAGCGAGTTTGATGTAGTGGTCGAGGCTTCGGGCTCAGCAGAAGGCTTTGAACAGGCGCTCGATTTATTGCGGCCGCGCGGAGTTTTGGTGCTGAAATCGACCTTTCATGGAGCCACCGAGGTTGACGCGGCGCGGATCGTCGTTGATGAAATCAGCGTCGTGGGTTCACGCTGTGGCCGTTTCGCGCCGGCGCTGCAACTTTTAAGAGCCGGGGCCGTAGACGTTGCCAGTATGATTTCGGAAGAATTCAAACTGGCCGAAGGGATCCGGGCGATGGCTCGGGCCGCGGATTCCGGGGTCATGAAAATCCTTTTGCGGCCATAGTGATGCAGTTTAGAGTTCAAGCTTAGCTTGGGCCGGCAAAATGACAGCTTGAAGACTGAACCTGAACCGTTTGATTTCAAACTGCATCTCCTGCGGCCATGACTTTTCGTGGCCGCGATGTTCGTTTATACTTCGTCCCACATCTGTCCCCCCTTGACAGAACGCCGGGCGAGGCGGCTCGCGAGAACCAATCGGGATGTAAACTTCAAAGGCGGTGAATCAATGTTCGAGTCATTCAATCAGACAACCGATGCTGACAAAGTAATTCTGCGAAAGCTGCGCGTTTGGATCGCGGGACTGGCAGCCGTCTGCGTTTTGGCCGGCATCGGCATCGGCGCAATTCTCGCAGGCCGAACAGCGGTCGCCCAGAACGGTCTGTCCGCCAGTCGCGCCCCTGAAGCGCTTTCAGCTTCGTTTGTCGAGATCGCTCAACGCGTTGAGCCCGCCGTCGTGAACATCGATACGACGCAAGTGGCGGATGCGACTGAGAGTGACAACGAAGACCGGGTCGGACGTGCGCAGAATCCGCTGTATGACATGCTGCGTCGCTCACCGCCGCGACCAACGCACGGAGTAGGCAGTGGCTTCATCATCGATCCGAAGGGGTACATTGTCACCAATAATCACGTAATCGACGGCGCCAACCGCATCACGATTGGCTTACTGAGCGGCGAGCGTTTTCGCGCCAAAGTAATCGGCGTCGATCCAGAAACTGATCTCGCGGTGCTGAAGATCGATGCCGATCACGAACTGCCGACGATGAAATTCGGCGATTCAACTGCGGCACAAGTTGGCGACTGGGTCCTGGCAATTGGCTCGCCTTTTGGTCTGGAACAAACGGTAACCGCCGGAATCATTTCAAAAAAGGATCGCGATTCCGCATCGTTCCAAACTTTTCAACGCTTCCTGCAAACCGATGCCGCCATCAATCGCGGCAACAGCGGTGGCCCGCTGGTCAATATGCACGGCGAGGCGATTGGTGTGAATTCTCAAATCGCAACTTTGACCGGTGACTATAACGGGATCGGATTTGCCCTGCCGTCGAATGAAGCCAGGTTCGTCACTGAACAGATTCTTTCGCAGGGCAGAGTGCGGCGGGGATTTCTCGGCGTAACATTGGAATCGGTGCGCGCAGAGTTCGCAAGGGTCTATCACTTGCCCGATGCCAAGGGCGCCGTAATTGCAGACATGCAGCCCAGCTCGGCCGATCAAATGACGCCGGCGGCCAAAGCCGGATTACAGGTCAACGACGTGATCGTCGAATTCAACGGACAACCGATCCAGGATTCGAATGATCTGATCGCGAAAGTTGCAGGCACCAACGTAGGGCAAAGTGTGAGCTTGACGATTCTTCGCGATGTCGAGGGCAAGCTCGATAAACGTACCCTGACCGCCACGCTGGCGGAAAGGCCGGACTTCCTCGCGCGCGCAAAAGATACTCAGCCAAAAGAAAAGACAGACGAGGCCAGGAGCAATAGCGCGCGCCTCGGTCTGACGCTGGCTGAGCTGACTCCGCAGATGATTGATGACAAGCATCTGAGCGGCGTGAAAGGTCTGTATGTAAAGGAAGTCGATCCGAATGGGCTCGCCGCCGACCTTCCGGAAGCGTTACGAGTTGTCAGCGGAGAGGTCATTACCCGCATTAACCGTGTGCCGGTAAACACGCTCGCCGAATTTCAACGCGTGCTCGACTCTTTGAAGCCGGGCGACCCGGTCGTGCTCAATCTGTCGCGCTACGATCGCCGCGGCGAACGCGCCGGCATCGTGCAGCGGATTGTTCAATTCACATATCAATAGGAACCGGAAATCAGAGGTCAGAGATCAGAGGTCGGCAACTTGCTGATCTCTGATTTACCGGCCTCTGACTTTTTATAGACATGCAAGCAAAAAAAGCTCTGGCGAAAAAGTCGCGCGCGTCACGCGCCGCGAAAAATCCAAAGTCTTATCACAATTACATTGGCGGAAAATGGGTGCCGGGCTCCGGCGACTGGCTTGAGAACAGCAATCCGGCGGACACCCGAGACATCATCGGCCGGTTTCCGCTCTCGACCGGGACGGATGTCGACGATGCCGTCAATGCCGCCCGCGAAGCGTTCGACGGCTGGCGTCAGACGCCTGCGCCGCGTCGGGCTGAAATTCTTTTTCGCCTCGGTGAAATTCTGATTCGCGACAAGGCCCAATACACGCGCGACATGACCCGCGAAATGGGCAAGGTGCTGAAAGAAGCCGGCGGCGATGTGCAGGAAGCAATCGATTGTACCTACTACACAGCAGGCGAGGGCCGCCGTCTGCACGGCTTTACCACGCCGGCTGAGATGCCGAACAAGTTCGCCATGTGTGTGCGCCAGCCTGTGGGTCTGTGCGGACTAATCACGCCATGGAATTTTCCGATGGCCATCCCATCCTGGAAAATGATGCCGGCTTTGGTCTGCGGTAACACGGTCGTGATAAAACCCGCTGAAGACACGCCACTCTCAACTTACAACCTGGTGAAGGCTTGTGAAGAGGCCGGCATTCCGCCGGGCGTGGTTAACCTGGTCATGGGCGACGGCTCAGTGGTTGGGAAGAGAATGTCGGAGCATTCTTCGCTGCGTTTGATTTCGTTTACCGGGTCGACTGAAACCGGGAAGATCGTCGCCTCTGCCTGTGCCGAGCGAAATGCGATCTGTTCGCTTGAGATGGGCGGCAAGAATGCGATCATCGTGATGGACGACGCCGACGTTGACAACGCGATCGAAGGCGCTGTTTGGGGAGCATTCGGAACTTCCGGACAACGTTGCACCGCCTCTTCACGTTTGATCGTCCATAAAAAAGTCTACAAAGAATTTTCTCGCAAGCTGGCCGATCGCGCGAAAGCTCTGCGTGTCGGCAACGGCGCCGATCCAAAAGTAGAAGTCGGCCCGGTCATCAACCAGGACGCCGTCGAAAAGATTATGGGGTACATCGACATCGGCCAGAATGAAGACGGCGCCACCCTCGCTTGCGGCGGTCATCGTCTAACCAAAGGCGCGTACGCCCAGGGCTACTTCATCGAGCCGACCGTCTTCACCGACGTCACTCCGGATATGCGTATCGCCCAGGAAGAAATCTTTGGGCCCGTGACTTCGGTAATCCCCACGAAGTCGCTCGACGAAGCGATCGAGATCGCGAATGGCGTGCAATACGGATTGTCCGCAGCGATTTACACTCAGGACGTGAACCGCGCGTTTCATGCGATGAACGAAACCTACACGGGAATCTTTTATGTGAACTCCTCAACCATCGGCGCTGAAGTTCATCTGCCATTCGGCGGAACGAAAGCCACCGGCAACGGTCATCGCGAAGCCGGTACGCAGGTGCTCGACATCTTTTCAGAGTGGAAATCGATTTACGTCGATTACAGCGGGAAGCTGCAACGGGCGCAGATCGATAATAAGAAAGAGATTGACTAAGAGCACACTTACGGGTTGCAACCAATTCTTCGATGGTCTTTTCATTCGCACCGCTTTAGCCCGGTGATATACGCAGGAGGAGCTTAGTGAACCGTTTTAAGGGTTTACTTTTCTTCGAGAAATCCAGCGGTTGAGTACGACGATTTGCCTGGCAAAACGCCACAGAGAAACCGTTGAAACGGCATTAATATACTTGACTCATTGCGGCGATGGCTCGGCCACTCTGATGCGCGGCAAGTCTGCGACTTGCCGGCGGCGAACCTTCTTTTCATTCGGGTCTTCGACCCGCCACGGTCAAAGACCGTTTCGGATTAAT
>Ga0207653_10000642_pt1 | contig 12012 bp, 10 predicted proteins | sample KBSK5251metaG_FD_184341 | JGI IMG/M metagenome (GOLD analysis project Ga0207653, IMG submission 184341) | Corn, switchgrass and miscanthus rhizosphere microbial communities from Kellogg Biological Station, Michigan, USA - KBS K5-25-1 metaG... | ecosystem: Host-associated > Plants > Roots >...
CGTTTCGGCCCTTGTTGCTCAACTACCAGGACGATCCGAACACTCACAACATCGACGATCAATTCATGATTGGCGAGGATCTGCTGGTCGCTCCGATCATGAAGCCTGACGTGACTCGCAGGCTTGTCTACCTGCCGGCAGGAGTTTGGTACGACTACTGGAGCAACAAACGTTACGCGGGTGGAACGACGATCACGGTGGATGCACCGCTCGACGTAGTGCCGATGTTTGTGCGCGGAGGCGCCATTGTGCCGATGGGTCCAACGCTCAACTACGTCGGCGAAAAACCAACGGATCCGGTTACGTTCAATATTTATCCGGACGACGCAGGGTCTGCGGCCGGACGACTTTACGAGGACGACGGGCTCAGTCCTGGGTACAAACGGGGCGTATTTCGGAGGACGGCCGTGGCGGTCCGCCACTCTGGACGCGGGTTTTTGGTCTCATTAGGTACGCCGGAGGGCACTTACAACCCTGGACCACGGACATTCAACTTCGTCCTAAAATCACTGGGATCAGCGGCTAAAGTATTGAATATAAAGGACAGCGGGCAAGCACAAGAGATCCCGCTCAGGTAGCCTCATAGTACGTCCGCGTACCATCATTGCCGAATTGTTACAAACCCGTGGAAATCTGGTGACACAATTGGCAAGATCGTGCTATAGTCTCCGCCACACTCTCCTGATAAGTGCGGCTTTAAGGAAGTTCCCTTTGCCCCGTGGCAAAATTTTATTTCCCGAGGGTTACAGGTATGTCCAAAACAAGGGTTGTAACCGGATTGCTCACTGCCGTCTTCTTGCTGACGGTATTTTCATCAGCTCGTGCTGATTCGCTTCACGCGGACATGTTCCTTGAAAAGCTTGTCTATGCCGAAAACCACAATTTGACTGTTGTTGGTGGTGATCAGAGTGCGGGAACTGATTATCTCTACACCGGACAATTTGAAAACAATAATGGGAAGCATCTCGGATTTAGTATGACGTCCGTGCAACGCGGCCCAAGGCTAGGCATTGTGAAGCCGCTATCACCCGATACTGCTACGCCAAATCCTGAACCGACGGCCATGGTGCTACTCGGCACGGGGCTCGCAGCAGCAGCGGCATTTGCACGAAAACGAAGCCGGTATCGCAGGCTCTAATCGCCTGAAAAAGAGCGTTAACCATAAACAGACCAGCGCCATGGAGACATGGCGCTGGTCTGTGTGTATTTAAAGCAGGCTCTAGCGCCACGACGGTGCGAAGGCGTTGCGCACCAGCAGGCGCGGATTTCCACCACTCATCTTCACGATCCACAAATCGATAGCGCGATCGTCGTCCAGCGATTTCGAACGCTCAAAAACGATCCACTCTCCATCCGGTGAGATGCTGAAGCTCCCTGTGAATTCGTTTTGCAAGTGAGTGATTTGGGTCACCCGATGCGTCGAGAAATCGTAGCGGAAGATGTTTGCGGAGTCGCGCATCAACGTTTGATTTGAGAATAGGAATCCCGATGCATCGGGAAGCCAGCGTAAGTCGAAGAGTAACTGGTACTGGATGTCGGAGAACGCCGTCAGTTTCTCGCCCGGATGCTTTCCGCCTTCTGTAATCCGGAAGACGGCAGAATCGCTGGAAGCATTCTCGGTGTAGATGAGTTGATTGGCCGTGCTCGGTGTTGGTCCCCAGTCCCACGTGCAAGTACCGAGCGGATTTTTCCCGTCGAAGAGTGGGTTATAAACGTATTCGCCGGGTGTCGGGTTAATTGGGACGCTGTTCAACGTACACGTTCCATTTCGATAACTGACGCGCGAACCATCCTGGCGCCAGATGGGCCGGTACGCACCGAAGTACTCGATGCCATCGCCCGTGATGGAAAAAACGGGCGCCTTAACAGTGGTTCCCGCGCGCACGTCGACACCGGGTGTGAACCAACGATAGTTACCCCAGATGGCGACGACTGCCTGTGCTGTTTTGCCGAAGTCAGCAACTTCGTTGAAGACCAGCGTCTTCGTCGAGCCGGGTGGCAAGGTGATCTGCTGTGGTTCGGCTGCTCCCGCAACGTAAACGATGAACACTCCCGAGCTTGCTTGCGACTGTTTGTAATATGGTTGGTCGTTGCGCAAGGTGACGCTCACTATGCCTTTCGGAAAGCGCGCAAACTCAGCGGCTTCGGGAGCGTTTGTCAGTTGTCGAAAACCCGAGCCATCGGGTTTTATGAGATAGAGATCGGCGTCATACAACGATGCAGCAGCAGCGTGCTTGCTCGAGAAAGCGATCTCTTTCCCATCGGGACGCCATGCAAGCGACTCGATGCCGAGTGCTTTCTGTGCGTCGGGATGCGTCCACAGTCTCCGGTCGTTCGTGCCGTCCGGATTGATGAGACGTATCTCCGTTCCATCGCGGATGTAAGCGATCTGTGCGTACGCACTCGGAGTGAATATTGTTAGTAGTAAGAAGACAAATATGTAGCGTAACTGCATATGTTTTTACCTCGAGGTGTCCATCATGCTCACCTCCGGATTGTCGACACAATCGTTTGCGCTGCTGATTCGATTGTGGGGGTCAGTATGTCGTCGCCGTCTGACTTTGCTTTCGCTTTGCCGGTGTTGGTGAGCACCGTGCTTGCATTTTCAGTCTTGTCCAATTTGTATTCGAGGGAGAGTTCGTCGCGGGCTTTGATATTCGCAGTAATCGCGGCCGTGGTGTAGACGCCGGTGATCACTGCTGAGCGTGCTGCACCGGTGGCAGCGGAACCGCCGCCCGGAATTTGTCCGGCAGCAGAACCAGCGATGTTACCGATTGCGCGACTAAACATTCCGCCACCGCCGCCTTTCTTCACCGTCATCGAGACGTAAAGCACGTAGTCGCATTGCTTCTGTCGTGCTTCCTCGATTACGGCTGGAGCCGGCATCGTATTCAGGGGCATGACTTCGACACCTGGACCTTGCAGATATTGTGCAAAGCCGTTGCGCACAGTTTCTGCTGTTTCCGCTGCATTACCAGCACTCATCTGGACCTTCGGCATGACTAAGCCGATCCGGATCACACCGGGTTTCTTTTCGGTGGAGGGAGTGGTCATCGCGCCGGTTGACTTTGGCTGCGATGCGGTTTCAGTGGAGTTGTTGGCGGACGACGGGCGGTTGGGTGTTGAAGTTGCAATCGAGCCCATGCCGTAGAGCTCCTGCATGTCTTTCGCGAGTGCGTAACCTTCGGGCACTTCGAAGAGAGAAGCGCTGAGAGGTTCTCTCGAGAGTTCGAGGACTTCCTGAGTCATGGTGGCAGTCCGGCCATCGGGTTGGTAGATCGTCGTGGTTACGAGCAGAGGAAAACCGAGCTTCGCACTTCCGATGGTTCTCGTACGTACATCGTCTTTACATCCCGGTTGCGAATGAACTGGTGGGGCCGGCATCTTTTGTGTTTGGCTGGGACATTCAAACGCGTACTGGAAGTCGATATACCAGCCGTCAGTTTCGACTTTCTGATCTTTATCGCATGCGTCCGGACTCGCCTTTTTTTCGATGGACGTCTTGATGTGTCGCGCCGTGAAGCCAAACATCTCTTTGCGCTCGCCTGTGTCCGTAATTGTGTTGGTGACGTTGACAACACCTCCGCGGATTGGAGTTTGATTATTTTGCGGCGGTGGGGTTATGGCGGTCGCACCTCCGTCGCCCATTGCCGTGTTCGGACGATCTATCGACGAGACCATATAGGTCTTTGCTTTTTCGTTGATGGTGAGAGTGCGTTTGAGATCACACTGGAGAATGGTCGTGAGTCCCATACCACCGCCAGCCATCTCGTTTCGCATTCGCTGACCTTTTATATAGAGGACAGTCTCGGTCGCGGCGCCGGCTCCCATGCTCATGCGCTGTCGGATCTTCACATCCGCGGGCTTGTTTGAGGTTTGACTGTTAGTAATGAGCCCCGCTCCGGCATAAACGAGAAACGACACGGTCGCTGTCAAAATTGCTCTCTTCATAATTTTCCTCCGTACTAACTAACGCAGAGAATCGTCCACAAAAGGCTCAAAATTTTTAGCCACAAAAAGGCACATAATGCTCAAAATGGTTCCTTTTGTGCTTTTTGTTCCTTTTTGTGGCAGAATTTTTCCCTCCCCCTGCATGTCAAATGGTTACGGAATTACTCGTAGCGTGGGGCGAAGGCGACAAGGCGGCACTCGACGACCTCATGCCAGTCGTGTACGACGAGTTGCGCCGGCTTGCGCAGAACTATCTCAGCCACGAACGACCCGATCACACTCTGCAAACGACGGCGTTGGTTCACGAGGCTTATCTTCGTCTGATCGATCAGAAGTCAGTGAACTGGCAGAATCGCGCGCAATTCTTCGGCATCGCCGCGCAGATGATGAGACGAATCCTCATCAACCACGCCACGGATCGGAATGCAAAGAAACGTCAGGGTTCCGCGACCAGGGTCTCTCTGGACGACGCCGTCAGCTTTTTCGAAAAGCGAGAAGTCGATCTGATGGCGCTCGACGAAGCATTGAACGGGCTCGCGGCTCTCGATCCTCAGCAAACTCAGATCGTGGAGCTGCGTTTCTTTGGCGGTCTGACTATTGAAGAAGTGTCGGAAGTGCTCGGCATCTCGCCGGCCACTACCAAACGCGAATGGGATTCAGCGAAATTGTGGCTGCGGCGCCAGCTTAGCAGCCGGAGGTAAAAGCCGAAATCACCCCTGAACGTTGGCAACAAGTGAAGACTGTGCTCTCCGAAGCGCTCGATCTGGAGACTGGCCGGCGCCGGCAGTTCCTCGACTCCGCGTGCGCGGACGATGCCGATTTGCGCGCTGAGGTCGATCTGTTGTTAGCACATCAAGTCGACAGTGAAAACGATGCAATCGAAGAGTGCGCCGCCGATGCCGCTCGCTTCCGGCTCGCGCAAGACGTTACGCGCATCGGCTCTCGAATCGGCGCATACAAAATCGTGCGCGAGATCGGCCACGGCGGGATGGGGACGGTTTATCTCGGTGAACGAGACGACAAACAGTACCGGCAGCAAGTCGCGATCAAGCTGATCAATCCTGGCCTCGGTGGTGAAACCATTCGGCGGCGCTTTCACAACGAGATGCAGATCCTTGCGGACCTGAACCACCCAAACATTGCTCGACTGTTTGACGGCGGTCAAACGCCCGACGGCGTTCCTTATCTCGTGATGGAGTACGTCGAAGGCAGTCCGATCAATCATTACTGCAACGATCGCAACCTCTCGACTGAACAACGACTGAAACTCTTTTGCACGGTCTGCGATGCGGTCCAGTACGCGCATCAACACCTCGTCATACATCGCGACATCAAGCCCGGCAATATCCTCGTCACCAGCGAAGGCTTGCCAAAACTCGTCGACTTCGGCATTGCAAAACTTCTCCACAACGGCAAATCCATTCCTGACGCAACCGCGACAGTGATGCCGTTCATGACTCCCCAGTACGCGAGTCCCGAACAGGTTTACGGCTTGTCTGCTACGACCGCAACTGACATCTATTCGTTAGGTGTGGTGCTTTACGAACTGCTGACCGGCCGGTCGCCGTACCGTCTGAAGAGTCGAGTACCGCACGAGCTTGCGCAGGCGATTCTGGATCAGGAACCTCAACGTCAGCGTCTCAAAGGTGATCTCGATAACATCGTCCTGATGGCGATGCGAAAGGAACCGCAACGCCGGTATGCCTCGGCGCAACAGTTTGCCGAAGACATTCATCGTCACCTGGACGGTCTGCCGGTTCGCGCACGTCAAGACACGTTTAGTTACCGCGCCGGCAAATTTATTCGCAGGCGGAAACTCGCAGTCGCCGCCGCCGCGCTAATCCTCCTGACACTGCTCGTCGGCATCATCACGACGGCGTGGCAGGCGCGAGTTGCACGCGCCGAACGCGCCCGCGCAGAGAGACGCTTCAATGAGGTCAGACAACTCGCGAACTCGATTGTCTTTGAAGTGCATGACGCGATCGTGAATCTGCCTGGCTCCACGCAGGCGCGCGCTTTGATCGTGGAACGCGGTCTGAATTATCTCGACAGCCTCGCGCAGGACGCCGCCGGCGATCGAGGACTCCAGCGTGAACTAGCTGCGGCTTACGAGAAACTCGGCGCAGTGCAGTACACGCCGTCAGTCGCACATCTCGGAGACCTCGAGGGCGCGCTGCAAAGCCATCGCAAAGCAGCCGCACTTCGCGAAGCATTGGTCGCCGCCAATCCAAACAATCGCGATTATCGCCGCGAGTTGTTGGACAGTTACTGGTTCATCGCGACGTTGCTCGGTAAACAGGGTGATTCGCAGCGCGAGTTGCAGATGTTGCGACAACAACTTCCAGCGCGGCAGGAATTAGCCGCCGCCGAAAAAACCGACTTTGTCGATCGATACAATCTCGCCGGCACCTACGCATACATTGGCAGCTTGTCGATGAAAATGGGAGACGTCCAGGGCGCGTTGGAAAATCAACGAGAAGCATTGAAAATACGCGAAACGCTGGTGGCGCTGGATCCAAACGCCGCACGCTCGCGCCGCGCACTGACGATCTCGTACGAGTACCTGGGTCTTGCTACGGATCTCGCTGGAGACACGAAGGGCGCGCTCGAACTCCAACAACGCGGATTGGAAATGCGCGAGTCTCTCGTCGCCGCAGACCCGCTGAACACGGATCTGCGTCTCATGTTGATTGAGAGTCATCGTTACGTCGGCGACCTGTTTTTCAAACTCGGCGATCTCCAACAAGCATCGGCGCACTATCAAAAGCAATTATCTATGAACGAGGAGATGGTTGCTGCCGATCCTGCGAACGCACAGTTTCAAAGTAACAAAGCGGTGGCGTTAACCAAGGTCGGAGACATCGCAGCGCGGTCGAAACGAACCGCGGAAGCTTTGTCGAAATACAACGAAGCATTTCGAATTCTCGAGAAACTGAGTACGACGACCAAACAGGACATTTCAATTCGCCAGGATCTGAATGATCTTTGGAGCAAGATCGGTAGGTTAAATCAATGAAGATTGCGTCCGCCCTGATAATTATTTGTGTGATTTGTGATCTTGCATCCGCACAAGTGAACGTACGGTTAGTCACCGATGAAGCTGAAGCGGTGCTGGCCATACTCGCAAAACGAAAAGCCAATCAACCCATCGCGGAATCAGACTGGCAGCGAGTGTTTCAGAGCGAAGGCTACACACGACTCAAACAGCGTGAAACTTCCATGAAGCGTTCGTTTGAAGAGGCTGATTTCAAAACGTTCGTGCTTTCGGACCAAACCGCGGAACGCGCGACGGCTCTCGCAGAAACATTCGAGAAATGGAAACATGCGGACGTCACGCGCTCCGGAGAGCTCGCGTTAGCTTACCTTCCAAGCGGCGCGCATATTAAAGCGAAAATCTATCCGGTTATTAAGCCTCGAGAAAACAGCTTTGTTTTCGATACCCAAAACGATCCCGCGATCTTTCTTTACATCGATCCGAAGAAGACTCGCGAGCAGTTTGAAAACATGCTCGCGCACGAACTCCATCACATCGGCTATGGCGGCAGTTGTCCGCCCCCTCAGGTCGCCGCTGAGATCGAGAAGTTGCCGCCACCCGTGCGGAAGACGCTCACGTGGGCCGGAGGTTTCGGCGAAGGCTTCGCCATGCTCGCGGCGGCGGGTGGCCCCGACGTCCATCCGCACGCCGTCAGCAATCCCGAAGACCGCGCGCGTTGGGACAAGGACGTCGAAAACTTCAACGACGATTTGAAGAAGGTGGAAAAGTTCTTCCTCGACATCCTCGGGCAGAAGTTGACTGAGGAACAGATCCAGCAGACAGGATTCTCGTTTTTCGGCACTCAGGGACCATGGTACACAGTGGGCTGGAAGATGGCCGCGCTGATTGAGAAGACTTTTGGAAGAGCAAAGTTGATCGAGTGTATGTGCGACCAGCGAAAGCTCTTTTCGACTTACAATCAGGCGGCGGAGAAATACAACCGCAACTCGCGTCAACAGCTCGCGCTATGGTCCGATGCAGTGATTAAGGGAATTCAGTAACGAAAAATTATTGTCGGTGAATCGTGCCGGTACCGTATTTCAGCGCCACCGATGATTGTGAATCAAACTTGCGGATTGCTTTAATCTGTAGCCATCTCATTCACACCAGGCTTTAGCCTGGTGATAGAGGAGAGGCATTGCAAAAAACCGTTTCAACGGTTTTCGTGCTTTTAGTGGTCGAAACTCTTTAGGCAACGCCGCCCAATAGACGCTATGGACGTCAGAGACGCTGAAGAACACGAGATCGATGTCTTAACTACGATCTGGCACGATGGCTGGAATGATGCTCATGCGGAGATTTTGCCGGCCGCGTTAAAGCGAGTTCGTACGTTCGAACGCTTGCGAGCGAGACTTCATGAGGCGCTTCGAACCGTGCGCGTCGCTGGCCCGTCGGGCGCACCCGTCGGTTTTTCGATGATAAAGGACGACGAACTGTATCAGCTTTACGTCTCCGCGCAGGCGCGTGGCTCGGGCGTCGCCTCCGCGTTGATAGCTGATGCCGAAGCTCGACTCGCTGCCGCCGGTTTTAAAACTGCGTGGCTTGCGTGCGCGATCGGAAACGATCGCGCCGCGAGGTTCTATGAGAAGTCTGGATGGCGTCGAGTCGGAAACATGATCAACCACCTGGAAACCCCCGCTGGAGTGTTCGATCTGGAAGTTTGGCGCTACGAGAAGTCTCTCGAATAATTTGTGTTACTTCCGGAAAACGAACACGTCGATCGGTTCGGTGACGGGTTTGGCGCCGGCGCGGGTGGCGTGGGTGTGCAACGCCTGCATGCCGGCCTGGAAGTCGCTGGGAGACAGGCGGGAGAGAACTGAGTCGGCTCCTGCCGCCAATTTCTCCGCATAGGCGACGTAATCCGGTGCGATCTGTTGAATGACGAGATCCGTGTCAACCGTGCTAAATCCTGCCGACTCGAAAACCTCACGGATGTGGGCCGCCGTGGGAAGAGTATCTTCCAGAATCGGGCGGGTCTCGGGAAAGAACTCTACATACGGATAGGACGCAATGCGGTCGTGAACACCCGTGCGCAGAAACGCGATTGCTCCGTCACGAAGCACGCGGCGACATTCGCGCGCTGCGAGTGTCGGCTCGTCGAAATGATGGAAAATCATCGACATGAAGATCAGGTCAACAGAGTCATTCGCGAGAGGTATCGCCTCGGCGCGACCAAGCTCGTATCGCACACGATGGTCACGCAGCTTCGTTCGCGCCTGGTCCAGCATCTTTGTGGACGGATCGATACCACGAACTTCCGCCTCGAAATGATCCGCGAGCGCTTCGGAGAATCGTCCCGTGCCGCAACCCAGATCGAGGATGGTAGTGACGGGCTGTTTCCCGACGTATGAGCCGACAACGTTCATCCAAAGCTGGAGAACCTCCGGCCCGTGGTCGCGACCACGATCGTATCCAACGGGTATGTCAGTGGTGTCGTAATCCATGTTGAAAAATCAATGAGGCAAGCCGAGGTAAGCGCACTAGCTTGGGAGCAATCCGGTCTAAACTTCGCCTCCCGACTTTTCCAATCCGGTGTTGGACCGTTATTCTAGCATTCGGACGCGGGAAGTATCGCGCATGATCAAATTCAAATGGCCAAAGCTAAACGAGTCAAGGGAATCAATTGTGATTCTGTCGCAACTATCGGCATAAAACTGGTTCTGGTTACGAGGTTTGAGGAACTGTATGGGTTTCAAGAGGCGGCCCTGGATTGGTCCGATCCCGAGGGTGTTCACTCGATGCGCGTCGCTTCGCGGCGTTTGCGCGGCGCACTTCGAGATTTCATGCCTTCCCTGCGCAAACGCGGCTTCACCACCGTCCAGAAACGATTGAAGAACGTCGCCGATGCGCTCGGTGAAGTTCGCGACCAGGACGTCGCGCTTATGGCGTTGGAGAAGATCGATGCGAACGCGCCGTCTGAAGTGTCTCCTTCGCTGAAGCAATTCATCGACGCGAGAAAAGAGATTCGTAACGAGGCGCGTAGGAAACTCGAGGCCACTATCGAGAAGACCCAACTCGATCAATTGCAGTTGGACTTTATGGCCGGGGTCGACGTGGCCACTGCGTCACGAAAATCGCCGCCGCCTACGCCGCTCACTTACCGGCAAATGTCACGAAACGTAATCCTCGCTCGCTTGAAAGAGTTGGAAAAACTCAGTAACCGTCTGTTCAATCCCTTCGACGTGGAAACACTGCACGAGATGCGCATTGCCGCGAAGCGCCTGCGTTACGCGATCGAGCTCTTTCAGGGTTGCTGGGGACACTCCATCGCAACTTACGCCAAACGTGCCGCGCGAGTACAAACCGCTTTGGGCGATCTTCACGATTGCGACGTTTGGATCGAGAACCTTGGTGAGCAGGTCAACAATGCGCGGAAGAATAAAGACGCGGCGGAGGTAGCTGCCTTTGTCTGGTTGTTAAATCACTTCATCAAGCTTCGCACGAAACATTTGCGGCGGGCATTTGCGGAATGGAGTAAATGGGAAGCTCAGGATTTAAGCGGGAAATTGCGCGCCAGGATTTTGTGATTTAGTACCTCAACCCTTTGCTTCGTTACCTTCTAACTACGAGACAGCCCAATTCCTAAGATAAGACCTCAATCGCGGAAAGCTAAGCCTCGTATCATCCCACGCGTATCTTCGCAGTGCGTTCACCGCAGTCAGCGTAGGATGATACCAGTAATAAACATCCTCTAAATCTTTCTCTCCCCAACTCCCATCGCTGTTTTGTACAGACAACAAATACTCCATAGCTTGCCGTATTCCCGGATGCTGTTCCGAAAATCCAAATGATTTCAGACTGTCAACCACCTCCCCCAGAGTCTCGAAATCCTGCAATGCAATGAGAACACTCAGGTTGGATTCAAGGAATTCAAACTCTTGTGGCAACCAGTCAGAGGAAAGGCGGCACGAGCCGTAATCATTCAAAGTATAAACTACATGTGTGACAGCGTAGATTGACCAAATGAAGTCAGCAGTGTTTACCGATGGATACGGCCGCATCACGGGTAGCCACTTCAGTACATCCAGGTATCGAGCGCCGAGTTTTACACCATATTTTTCGCCCAGGTAACTTCGTATCAGTGCCACGATCCAAATTTCATACGGGCTCATCATCGTCAACTGTTCGGAACATTCACTGCACGTGGTCTGACCTCGTGAATTCGTAGCCTCACAAGCACATTCATCGGGAACATCGAGCGGCGGACGTTCAACTTTCGGATCGAACCAGAAATAATCGATTGGTCCAAACCGTTTAACTGCCTCGGCGATTTTCGTTCTGAGTGAATCGTGAGTAGCGCCGAAGCCATAGCAAGCATAGCTTGCAAAGACCAGGTGTGTGAGATCGTCTGCGTCCAGATTGGTCAACGACCTTGGCCGCGATCGATTCCAGCGACGAACCATTTGTTGGCCCATGTCAAAAACGGCACGCTGAAACTTTCCCGGCACGGATGTCGACCAAATACAGTAGAAGGCCCATAAATAGTCAAACGCGTACGCTCTGAAGTTTTCGGTAGCGGAAGCAGTTTTGTAAATGAACTTGACGCCCCTCAGACTCGCTCGTTCCGCAATCTCTGAGAACTTTGAGTCTTGCATTTGCTTTAGCGGTTCTTTTGATTTTTCTTGCGTGGGCCAGTCTTTACGGGACCATCAGGCATTGTGATTCCCTTGGCGAAAAATCCCTCGAACTGTTGAATTAGGGATGGTACAAGCCGCTCGCTGGCACCGGCTATGAGACAAACAACGCAGAGCATGAGTAAACTGCCTTCAGCCTTGTTGATGGCGCCAAGCAAAAGATTCGCTTTAACTGCCAGCGCTGTAAGTAGTGCACCAATCGCACCGAGTACAGCTCTGATCGCCCCTTCAAAAAGGTGGATGTGCACTCCGGCGTACGTGTTCAAGGGTTCCGGCGTGACCTTCTACCGCGAAATGTTTTCCGCGTCAAGTAAATGCAGGCGGCTTTGCACAAAAAATCGAGTTGAGATGGAAGTCTTTCCTCTGCGGCCCTCTGCGTATCTCTGCGTTCTC
>Ga0207653_10000644_pt1 | contig 11982 bp, 14 predicted proteins | sample KBSK5251metaG_FD_184341 | JGI IMG/M metagenome (GOLD analysis project Ga0207653, IMG submission 184341) | Corn, switchgrass and miscanthus rhizosphere microbial communities from Kellogg Biological Station, Michigan, USA - KBS K5-25-1 metaG... | ecosystem: Host-associated > Plants > Roots >...
TGGAGACTCCTACCAGACCCATCTCGCTTTCCATTACGCGGCAGAGACGCGTTGGCCGCGCGCGCCGTTCTGGCAGCGGCGACAACCCGGTATTGACAGTGCCACCTTACCTTCTCACGCCTCGGATGATTCTCACTAAGCTCAATCAACATTCCGGGTGAGCAACCGATGGTGCTTGAGCGTCGCGGTTACTCGCACATTCCCGGGAATAAACGCCGGCTCCCTGGCCATATACTTATAGCGCAACAGAGTGGCTAAAGATCGAAAGGAAGACTTTGATCGATTCGCTTTCGCGCATTTTCGTGAGTTGAGGCGCGTTGCGGTAAGAGTTTGCCAGGACCGCGAAGCAGCCGACGATTTGGTTCAGGAGACATATCTTCGGGCGTGGCGCTCTTTTGATAAGTTTGAGCCGGGTACAAATTGCCGCGCGTGGTTATTTCGGATTTTCTTCTACGTGCATTCTGAGTATCGGAGAAATCAAGCGCGGCAGCCGCTCACTTTCTCTCTTGACTATGTCAAAGAATCAACGCTTTCGTCGCAGACCAAAACGCCTTCAGATGTGACTTTGGAAGAAATCAAACTGGCCTTCGCGGAACTTCCTGACCCGTTTCGGATTGCTTTGCTGCTGTCGGAGGTCGAGGGCTTGAGATACCGGGAAATAGCCGACGCGTTGGATATTCCGATCGGAACAGTCATGTCGCGGTTAAGCCGAGGTCGACAAATGCTCCGCGCAAGATTGGCGACACTTTCATCAAAGACGGGTGAATCAGGCAGCTTGGAGGAACACAAAAAGAGTGGGCGACTCTGATTGTCAGGATATTCGGGAGCTTCTGGATCCCTACCTCGATAACGAGTTACTGGTTGAGACCAGCCAGTCCGTGCTCGACCATCTGGGTCTGTGTCCGGACTGCGCTGCGGAATCGGAACGACGAATTGAGTTGCGTCGTTTGCTCAAGAAGGCATTGACGCTTGAGGTTGACCGCGATAGCGAAAACATCAGTCGTCGGCGAATCGAAACAGCATTGGAAGAGGAACGCCGACCACGGAGGAGGGCTAAGATCGTTTGGGGCGCCCTGGCTGCGAGTTTGCTTCTCGTCCTGGGCCTGACGTACTGGCGAATCGGCAACCCTTCAAAGCCGGTGAATCCGCCGGCGGTTTACATGCCGCCATCACCGCCGCAAGTTCTGATTGCGGAGGTGGATCGAGATGCTGTCGCGAATCATCAGATCTGCGCCCTCGGCTATCCCCCCAATTGGACCTTCGACCGGCAAAGAGTAGCGCGCGACCTGACTCCTGCTTTTGCGCCGCTCGTCGATGCTATCGGTCGCGATCACGCTGCTTACAAATTGATCGAGGGACACATTTGCTCGTATCAACAAAGGCAATATACCCATTTAATATTTCGCGGTAATGGTCACACCGTTTCAGTCTTCATTGAGCCCGATGATTTGAGCGGCAAGCCAAAGCCATCTCATCCGCGCGAGATCGATCAGACTAGTCTTACGGCATATCAAGTTGCCAGTGTCGACACAGGACGCCATCGCATCTCTGTCGTTTCCGATCTTCCGAGCGTCGAAAATCTTGCTATAGCGAAACAACTTGTCCCCGCAACGCTGAGTTTTATCCAAAAGCTGGAACATGAGGAGGGCTGAGGAGTGCCTGCCATGAAAAAGCAAACCATGATCGCAGCTACAGCAATCGCGTTCGTTCTCATCACCGTCACGTTAGTCAACACGACTGGCTACACCGCGGCGCCGGTCACGGAACCTGATGCGAAAGCGATATCGCTCGTGAGGGCAGCATTCAAGTTGCTCAATCCAAAAACCCCCAAAACGGCGCTAATCCACGCCGAGGGAATCCAGTTGTTGAACAATCAGGGCCTCAACCCGCAACAGTCGACGCGCACACAGCGTCTCAGCGCCGATTGGAAAGTCGACTTCCAGAATCGTCGTTTTTTGCAGAGAAGCGCCAATCATCTGGGCAAAGATTTGATGTGGTGTACGGAGATTGGAACGACGCGCCAGATGAGGTATCAACTTTTTTGTCATTCAAACGTCTTCAGCAATTACGGCCCACCACAGAACGATGGAGCCTGGACCTTTCGAATGGATACCAGTTATCCAGATCCGCAATGGCATTTGGCGCATGCCTTGGAACGTTCCCAGTCTCTTCATTGGGAAGGTGAGAGTGTTTTCAACGGCCAACGCGAAGATGTCATCAGCTACTCAGACGAGTTCAACAATCATCACCGCCTATTCTTGAATTCCACAACTCATTTTTTACGAGAAGTTTCCACGGCCGCCCAACTTACCAGATTCGGAGAGGGCTTTGTGCCGAGAATTGTCTTCGAGAATTACCGCAGAAACGGGCGCTACTGGAACCCGACGAAAGTCACTATCGTGCAGAACTCTTGGACAATAATCACGAGTGAGTTGCAATCGATCCGCCGTGATTTCGACCGGACCTTCTCCGCTGCCGATTTTGCTCCTGCGCCGGGAGCGATTGAAGTTGCTCAAAAGACCTTTGACTTCCACGTTTCCAAAGTCGCGCCCTCGGTATATTTCGTCGAAAACGCGTCGCCTGATTACAACAGTATGTTTGTCGTTTTCACCGACTACGTTTTGGTCGTCGAGGCGCCGTCCTCCGATAGCGACTCGACCAAGGTAATCGCCGCAATACACGAGATTGCTCCGGGAAAACCGATTCGATACATAGTGCCGACCCATTTTCATGAGGATCACATAGGAGGATTGCGAGCGTATTTACGCGAGGGCGCGACAGTTGTAACCACTCCCGGAAATCTGCGGTTCATGGAAATGTTCATGAAAAGACTGAAGGCAACTCAACCACAGATCACTTTACCGGCTGTCGAAGTTATTGCCGACAGGCGCCGGTTCAGTGACGGCGTAATCACTCTGGATCTTCTTAATGTGCCCAGCCCTCATGTCGATGAAATGGTAGTGCCGTTCATACCGTCTGATGGAATTGTCTATGTAGCCGACGGGTTTACCAGAGATTTTGGGCCCTGGCGCCGCCCAACGATAGAAGAGCGAACTCTGGTTCGGCAGTTCAAACAACTTCGAGTTGATATTCGAACCGTCCTGCCGGGTCATGGTCCAGCAGCAACCCAAAAAGAGCTTGAACAGTATCTCTCGTCAGGTGGATTTTCATCGCGGGTTGAAGACAAGTAATGAGATTTACAACATCAGCGTCGCCAGACTTCTCTGAGAGATACCAGAATCTCTTTCAGGTTCGCTTTTCCGGGTCGTCTATGGCGAGCGAGGAAGATAGTTCGCGGTAAGCGTTGGCTTGATCGATGAGCCCTTGACCTTTCTTCTGGAACGTCTCGACGGCGTCGGCTCCTGCGGGCCAGCGGAACGGCCGATCGTCCTTGGCAATAAGCTGCATCAACGCGTGAGCGAGTTTTGCGGGATCGCCGGTCTGCTGGCCGCTCATGCCCTTCCACGCGATGACAGTTTCCCTCGTCTTCTCGGCATAGTCATCTATTGACGGCTCGGGATAGTTGGTCGAATCCTCGGTCAGCAGCTCTGTGCGGAAGAACCCAGGCTCCACAAGCATCGTCCGGATACCGAAAGCCTCGACCTCTGGTGCAAGCGACTCCATCCATCCCTCGACGCCAAACTTCGACGCGGAATATGCCGAAACGAAAGCCTGGCCCACGATGCCGCCCGTAGAAGATATCGTCACGATTAGCCCGCTCCGCTGCTTTCGCATTAGGGGCAGGACAGCGCGGGTCACGTTCACCGGTCCGAAAAGATTGGTTTCGATCTGAGCGCGAAAGTCCTCGGGCTTTATCTCTTCGAAGAATCCGGCGTAAAAGTTTCCCGCATTATTGACCAGCACGTCGATTCGCCCGAACTTCTCCACCGTAGCTTTGACCGCGGCTGTCGCATCTCCTGGGTTCGTTACATCGAGCTTTACGACCAGCAGATTGTCTGAAGCCCCGACGGCCTCCGTCACCTTCTCGATATTCCGTCCCGTAGCGACCGTCTTGTATCCCGCCGCCAGGGCCGCCTTCGCAATGTCCGTCCCCATGCCCCGGCCGGCGCCCGTGATCAAAAGCACTTTTCCTTCGCTCGTGTCGCTCATTGCTTTCTCCCTGTCGGCTACCGATAGCTTCCACAAATCCAATGGCCTCATGGCCCATCACACCGCCAGTGTCGCTGTGTTTCATCGTCTTGTATGGACAGAGATCGCTGCCGCACGACAACAACAATTTCCTTAGTCATAACTTTCACCCCAGGCGGCTGTTGTCATCTGTCTGCGATTAAACATCAAGTTCTCTATTGCCCATCCATTTCACTATTTCAGGATCACGATGGTCAAAGAAACTACTCGTCTTTGTGTCCAGGGTTGTGAGGGCGGTCATGTCTTCGGTGCTTAACTCGAAATCAAGCACGCTGATATTTTCGATCATTCTTTCCTTACGAACCGATTTTGAAAGGACCACTATTCCTCTTTGTGTAAGCCAGCGGAGAATTACCTGGGCCACGCTTTTTTGATATTTTTTGGCTATTGAAAGCAATAGCTCATTTTGAAAAATATTGTTCCGTCCTTCGGCAAACGGAGCCCATGCTTCAACCTGAACGCTGTTTTCCTGGAGAAACTTTTGCGTGTCGATTTGCTGATGGAAAGGATTTACTTCGATCTGATTTACCGCCGGCGCTACTTCGTTATAAACCATCAAGTCCATTATTCGGTCTGGAGCAAAGTTTGAGACGCCGATTGCTCTGACTCTGCCTTCTTTGTGCAATTCTTCCATCGCCCGCCATTCACCATACACATCGCCGAATGGCTGATGAATCAGATACAGGTCAAGGTAATCCAACTGCAATCGCTTCAGAGAATTCTCAAAGGCTCTTTTGGCGCCTTCGTAGCCATTCCGCTGAATCCAAAGTTTGGTGGTAATAAACAAGTCTTTTCTTTCCACGCCGCTTCGCTTGATTCCTCTGCCAACCGCTTCTTCGTTCTGGTACGAAGCGGCCGTATCAATGTGGCGATAGCCAACGTGGATAGCATCAACCACGCTTCTTTCACATTCGGCTAAATCAGTTATCTGAAAAACGCCGAAACCAAGAATGGGAATCTCAACGCCATTGTTCAGTTTTGCTGTTTGCATCTTTCGTAAATCTCGCTCCGCAATTGATGCTTCCAAATGCCTAACGTTGATGACGGTGGGCTTCTAAATCTCTTCGGCCGGAAGATTCTTATTCGCTGGCCCGTTAATAGGCGAACCAAAACAGTCGAAGCGCGAGCCGTGACAGGGACAATCCCAGGTCTTCTCGGCGGCGTTCCAGGTAACAATGCAGCCCAGATGAACACAAGCTGCCGACATGGCGTGTACCAGTCCATCATCCTCTCGATAGACGGCGATCTTTTTCAAACCACTTCTTAAGATTGCGCCGCGGCCTTTCGGTATCTGGTCGATCGAATCGACTTCCCCGGGTGTAAGCACGTCCGTGTACTGAGCCGCGACGTTGATATTTTCCTGCGCGAAATCTTTGATAGCGCGCAGGGTCTTCCGCGCCGGATCATAGATCTCAGCCCACGGATTTTTTCGCCCCATGATCAGATCCGTCAGCAGTATTCCAGCAATAGTGCCGTGAGTCATGCCCATGCCGGAATCGCCCGTGGCGATGTAAATGTTTTCATCGCCCGGATTGCGGCCGATGAAGGCGAGACCATCCACCGGCTCCATCACCTGACCTGACCAACGAAACTCAATATCTTCGACGGGGAAGCGATTACGGGTCCACTGCTCGAGCTTGCCCCATCGTTGACTGCCATCGTGTTTTTGACCGGTCTTGTGATCTTCGCCGCCGACTATTAGAACGTCGTAGTCGTCGCCTTTTTCCAAACGGATGTAGTGATATGGCTGCCAGAGATCGTCCGGAGCATCCCATAACAACACTGTGGGAACTGAACCTTTCTTAACCCTGGCGCCGATCACGTAGGTTGTGTAAGGGGCTTGCTTCGTATGGATAGTAACGCGATCGTTAACCGGCGAGTTTGTCGCCACCACAATCGCATCGGCCGTGATGGTGTAGCCGCTGGATGTGACCACCTTTCCTTCGTCTATCGTATCGGCATGAGTGCCGGTAAAAACCTTGCCGCCACTCTGCTCGGACGCTTTCGCCAGGCCGTTCAAATATTTTAGCGGATGAAATTGCGCCTGACGCGGAAAATGCAGGCAAGGTCCGGTATCAAAACTATCAATCGGCGCTCGGTCCACTCGGCTGACTTCTACCAGGCCGGCTCGGTGCGCTGCTGGTAACTCATCGTCAAGCACCTTTGTCTTGCCGTGCGGCGGAGTAAACAAATACCCATCGAGACGCTCGAATTCACAATCAATTTTCTCGTGATGAATGATCTCTTCGACGCGATCGATGGCGATCGTGTGGCTCTGCGCTGCTAATCCCGAGCCTTCTTCACCAAACAATCGTTCCAATTCAGAAAACCGATCATCCAGTGCGTTGGTGAGATGTGCAGTGGTGCGCGCGGTCATGCCGCCACCTATTGGCCCGTCGTCCAACACAATCACCGCCTTGCCTTCTTTCGCCAACAGGTAAGCGGTCGTCAATCCGGCAATGCCGGCGCCGATAATACAGACATGTGCACTGGCATTTTCAGCGAGCGGAGATACCTGTGCTTCGGCAGTGGTTGCGGCCCAGACGGAGACTGTAGTTCCTGAAGTTGGTTTCATCGTTTTACTTCTGCCGATGGCGCATCGAAGCGTACGCCTCCGCAACTGCAAAGCTTGTTGGTCCGAAGGGTTTCCTTTGCAAGCTTTTCCGCCCGTGTCTCGTTATTGTTTTGGAGTCGTAACGTTGATGTCTACCTTATTTGTTTTTCCACCAAATAATCCGCCTCGGTAAGCGAAAAACGCCGCTACGATCAGGACCACAAATATTACGAGGATAGCTACCACACCGGCATTGCTACCTCCGCCATTTCCGTTGTCAGCCATATTCGCTCCTTCGACTATGATAGTCGCTGTTTGGAAAACACCTGGTTAAATGCGGGAACAGATCGGTTGTCGCGGTTCGTCCGAAACTCGGCGACCCATGAACGAACCGCCTGGGACCACTGATTCGAATCACGCAGCAGGCCATTTTCAGATTCGGTCTCCGGCCGTTCTCGCTGCGCTTTACGGACAATCCTGAGCGGTCTTTTCATCACTTCTTTCGCCTTTCGTGAAAAATTTGAGATCTAACGTCCTCAATCGGTGTGCCGCGAAAAAACCATCGCATACGCTTAAGAAAACGCAGCTCAATGTCTTGGAATGGTACGAGGTTCACTCTTGGATCGAACGCACCCTGAACGTTCTTCGCGCCATCGAGGTTAAAAGGTTTCTCGACTCGATCATCCATCCGCCGTCAAAGCGGTCAGCGCGGTTTTGATTCGTAACTCTTCAACTCGATCACGTTGTTGCTGTGCGCGCTGCTGCAGACGATCGTAGTCCGCGATTCCCAGCAAGGGCTCCGTTTCAGATGTCGCGGCGAGAGTGATCCAAAGCGATCGCTTGCCTTCGATTCCCAGCGAGAGTGCTTCCAGCGATTCAAATAACAGTAGGGCGCCGGCCTTCGGATCATCGAAACGAAGTTTTAGCTGGGTGAACTTTTCAGCTAACCAGGCTTGATGCTTTGCGCGTGCGACTCTGGTCAATATTCAGTGTCTTCATAAGCGCTTCGAGCTCGTCTCGATCGGCGGTGATGTCCGCGCGGAGGTCCCTGAAGAAGTCACGCAGAGGGTCTTCCGAGTGAACTGCTTCAAGGTGTTCCAGCAGTTCTAGCGCTACAACGGATCCAGCCAGGTGATCGTTCAAGTAGGTAGCGAGATGTTCGTGAGCCATAGCTGCTCCCTCCCATTACTTTCAGACGCACTTCATGTCTCCTGTACCAAGGGCAAGCGAAGTGCCATCGGGCAAGCGAAGTGCCATCGCTTTTACCCGCGCCAAGTTGAGGAAATTAATCGAGCTCTCGAAAGTGTCTGCGCAAGTGACTGGATAATCGATATTGCGCTTCGCGTTTTGAGATGCGATGGCACTGCGTTTGCCAACCTAATCGGTGCTTACTCAAGTCGCTGCAAATCTGTTTTGAATGAATGCAGCATGGCCGAAATGGATGTCGGTTTTTCAAACCGAGAACAATTTAGTTTCGATAAAACGAACACGGGAGGAAAAAAAACATGGCAGACGATCGTAAAGAAAATCAGGGCGGTCAGCAGGGTGGTCAACAGGCGCCGGGCCGTCAAGGTGATCAAGGTGGTCAGGAAACCGGAGGCCGTCAAGGTCAGCAGGGCGGACAGCAGGGTGGCCAGAGTGGTCAAGGTGGCCAGCAATCTGGAGGCCAACAGGGCGGTCAACAGAACCGGTAATATTTCGGTGAGCCGAGGTGAGTTTGCTCTTTCAGATCAGGCTCACCTCGCGCTTCCGGACTGGAAGCGCATGGCATGACGATCGACGCGCTTTATGACCGGGCGAAGACCGCGCTTTATCTCGCGAGTGATCGAGCACGCGTTGCGCCAGGCGATTCGCGCCTGTGGCAAGGGCGGCCACCGTGGTGCCCGGAGTTTACGGTGGATTTGGCCGAATAATTTCCGGCATAACAATGCGCGGCCAACCCAGTCTGAGTCCGTCGAGTAACGCAAGGCGAATTCGCACTTGCTCCTAAGTTATTTGATTAGTAATGGTGCCGAGGGTGGGAGTCGAACCCACACGACCTTACGGTCAACGGATTTTAAGTCCGTAGCGTCTGCCATTTCGCCACCCCGGCATAGAGGAGTTAAGTCTCACGTTATCAAACACTTTCAAGCTTTTCTCACCTCACATCAAACCGGTAAAGATGATGTAATGATGTAAGATGATGTAATTATTTTCTAACCTGCCGCCCGAAATTCCACAACTCTCGAGGCCGACCCATTCAAGCGATTGACTGCTCGTCGCATCGCGTCGGGCGTGCCGTGCGCATAGTTCGCCGTTACTGAAAGCGTCTTATGGCCCATGAGTTCCTTGATGTCGAACGGATGAACGCCTTGCTCCCGTAGGCGGGTTGCAAACGTATGTCGAAGCCCGTGCCAAGTCAGTCCACCGACACGAGTCAATCCATAGGTTATTTCCGCGCGAGTACAGGCGATCTCAAAACCACGTTTGATCGTGGCGGTGCTAACACCATTGCGTGAGAACGTAAAGACAGAGTCAACCGCCGGTGCGTCTGCAGCCACCGCCTTTAGAGCCTCATGCACTTCTTGATTCATCGGTATCACCCGCGTTTCCTTGTTCTTACTCTTCGCAACCAACAGACAACCGGGACGGATTGTTAGATCCCGGCCATTGACTCTATAGAAGATAGGCAATTGTCCAAAGTTAATCTCGCCAACTTTCAGTGAAAGCAACTCTGACTTCCTGAGTCCAGTACCTAAAGAGACAATCACTGGCACTCGGAGATATTCCAGATCGCCAGTAAGCACCTCCATAAGTCTGTCTTCTTCCTCATAGGTCAAGAATCGTTCGCGCTGGCCTCCTTCCTCAAACTTGCGGACGTGGCTAAACGGATTGCTGTTAATCAACCCATTTACCCTAGCCAGAGAAAGAATCCTTGAGCCCAGTGCCAGATAGCGGTTGATCGTCGATTCTGATCGCGGCGTACCCCGAACCGTCTTTACGCCGATTAGCGAAGACTTAAACTTCTCGATGCGATAGGGAGCAATGTTTCGCAACCGCTCGTTACCGAAAAAGTCCTTTAGCAGTTTCACTCGTCTTCGATCATCAGCGTGAGACTTCTTATTAGCTTGTGCCCAGGGTAAGTATTCATTATCGACAAACTCAGAAAAGAAGGCGGGCCTTGAAGAGTAAAACCCACCGTCTATCTGACTCTGGATCTTACGCTCCTCTTCTTGCGCCTCCCGTTTGTTCCGCGCGTGTGGAACAGCTCGGAGTATTCGATTTCCCTTAAGCATAAACTCGACTACCCACTTCCCCTTGTTCCATTCTTTATCGCCGGGCTTAAGCCGACGACCTTTGTAGCGTTTGTAAACCATCAGCTGCTCTCCTTTCAGATCGCAGCCGTCAAAGTCGCTGCAATCTTAGTTTCAGATTTGATCTGTGTCACGCTATTTTTAGTCGCCGCCTCTCTTTTTGAACTCTTCGGCGCTCTGCTTCTTCCTTTGCCCATTTGTTGACTTCATCGCGGTTGAATCGCAATAGGTCTCCCATATAGGCATGTGGAAGTGGAAACTCGTCGGGTGGCCGCTTGGTCCACTTAATAATTCCGGCAATCGTCGGCTCTCCCTTGTCGTTGTGGAGATGCCAATACTCGGCAAGTTGTGACGCGGTCATCCATTCAGCGGTGATGGTCGCTAGCGGAGATGGTGACGGTTGTGGCGCGATAAGCGTTTGCAATTCTTGACGCGCTCGCTCGCAAATGTGTGTGATTTGTTCTTCAATCGTGGGTGTCATTGGCATTGCTACCTCGGGTCAAAGAAACCGACAAATTAGTACACTGGTCGGTTCATAGCAGTCAGGCAGCCCTCCTTGATCCTTTTGGTTCCTCTTACAGCGCTAGATCGAGTTCGACTCCTTCTATCTCTACAGTTTGGGAAAGGTCTCGTTCCTGTTGTGCTTGTTCAGGACGTAGATCAATTCCCAAAGCTGCGCGATTCGCTTCCTGATGATTCTGTTCGCGTAAGAAGTTGTCGGGGCGCAAGTTGGTTTGGTTGTTGATCGCCTCAAGCGCCATTTCTTTGTCGACGCGACGACTCATAGACTCGCGTAATTCTTGAACTGAGTCTGTGAAGATGACCGCATCGTGGCGGGCGCGCGAGATCGCGACGTAGCCCATGCGATCATTAAGAAGGTATTCTGATTCCCGGGAGTTCGCGTTTATCAAAACCCGATCAACGGTTTGACCCTGAGACGAATGGCTTGTGACAGCATATCCGTGATCGATGTGTCGATATGTAGCTGGATCAAAAGATACCTGGCGCCCATCGTCGAGTCTTACCGTCAATTCGTTGTCCTTGATTTTGTCGAAGGTGCCAAGTTCGCCATTAGCGATTCGTTTTTCCATGAAGGGTGCTCGGAACTGAAGGCGATCCCCCTCAGAAAATTCTCGGATTGATTCTTTGTACACGCTGACGCCGGAGAGTCGTGACGGGTTGTAGGTGACTTCTCTGCCGTCCTGCATCCTGACGGTGAGCGTATTGTTAGCATGGTCCGTCGCAACTACTCGTGAGTAGTCCCCAACCTTTACCGCATAGACCTTGCTCGCTCGGTTGTAACGAATAACGTCTTCGTCGGGCACGTATGAACTAGCGAAAGTCCGTTCGACGCCGGTCATGTCTTCGCGATTCAGCAAGACGCTGACTTGACGACCAACTCGTCCGATTTGGCCGTCGCGTTGTAGTTGCTTATGGATTAGAGAATTGATCGTGACCCGGTCACGATTCGCCGGAGATATGACTAACGTGTTCGTGGGACTCCGACAGTACGCAACGGCGATAGCTTGCAACCGATCGTTTTGATCAGTGATTTCGATTACGCGGCCTTTTGAGTGCAGATTGTCGAGAGCCTCTTTTACCTGCCGGGCTGATAATTTGACTACGGTCTGTTTCAGATCGGCGTCGCGTTGTCTTACGATTTCCGTCAGCTTCGCCGTAGACATGCCATTGAGTTGAAACTGCTCGAAGGGACTACCGGCTTCGACCGCCTGATGCTGTCGCACGTCTCCGACAAGTAGGATCTTGTCGGTTGGTAGAAATTGTCGAAAGAACTTGTGAACTTGTCTCGTGCTGGCGAGTGAACTCTCGTCAAGAATGAACAAACGGTTATGAGTGGGTGGGGCTTCCTCGCGACGGCGCAGAAACTTTTGAAGTGTCTCAGTCATGATTCCGCTTTCGGAAAGTTGTTTTGCTGCACGGGTAGTCGGGGCGAAGCCGCGAACTTCATATCCTTCTTTCTCGGCT
>Ga0207653_10000648_pt1 | contig 11948 bp, 11 predicted proteins | sample KBSK5251metaG_FD_184341 | JGI IMG/M metagenome (GOLD analysis project Ga0207653, IMG submission 184341) | Corn, switchgrass and miscanthus rhizosphere microbial communities from Kellogg Biological Station, Michigan, USA - KBS K5-25-1 metaG... | ecosystem: Host-associated > Plants > Roots >...
CTGAGGACGCGCCTTGTAGCCGCCGGTCCAGCCCTTCATCTGGCCGAGGTAGACGTCCCACATCACCTCGGGATCGAGGCCTTCGTCGCGAAAGAATCCGGCCTCGAACGCGATCCACTCGTGCAGGCGCATTCCGGTAGGGAAGATGCGGATTTTCGTCGGGCCGTCCATCGGTTGGGCGACGGTAATACGACGGACCGAGGCCTGTCAAATCCAGGTGATATCATCGCGCACAATGTTCGCCCAGCAGCTCGTCAACGGGCTGATGCTCGGCGGCGCCTACGCCCTGGTCGCGATCGGCTACACGCTCATCTTCGGCGTGCTGAACCTGCTCCACCTGGCTCACGGTGAGGTCTTCATGGTCGGCGCGTACGCCGGTCTGGTGCTCGCGCTCGCCGGCTTTCCGCCGTGGATCGTCCTGGCCGGCGCCATGCTCGCCGCGGCCGCGCTCGGCGTTCTCGTCGAGCGCGTCGCGTTTCGGCCCGTCCGCAATCGCGGAAGCCACGTGACGCCCCTGATCACCACGATCGCCGTCGGGCTCGTGCTGCAGCACGTCGTCGTGAAGATCTTCGGCGCGGAGCCGGTGGCCTTCCCGGCGCCGTTCGCGTCGGCGTCGCTCGATCTGGGCCCCGTCACGCTCTCGACGCTCCAGCTCATCATCCTCGGCACGTCGGTGGTGCTGATGGCGCTGCTCGAAGTGTTCCTGCGCTCGACGTCGACCGGCATGGCACCGTTCGCACTGCTCACAATCAAGTTGAGCAAGGAGCCGAGCGCGATTAGGGGCGCGCCGGGCAACCGCCAATTCGCGACTGCGAACGCGGCCGTGAACGCAATCCCGAGCAGATACAAGCCGATCCCGACTGGAAAGAAGGGAAAGAAGGGCGCCACGGCTCGGGCGACGAGCGCCAGCACGAGAACGGGGAGCCATTTGATCTGAAGCCGCTCGAGTCTGCGCCAGTCCCGACCGATCGCTATGCCGAACGCTAGACCAGCAATGACTCCACTAAGAAGCATGCAGGTCGCGTAGGCGTGGCTCCCGGGCGAGCCGCTGACGGAGCTCGGCCAAGGTCTCGTAATTGATCGGCGGGAGCTCGCTCACCTCGAACGCATCAGGGCCGCGGGTGAGGAGCAGATGCTCAAGTGAGCGAACGACCTTTGGGTCGAACTGCACACCCTTGTGACGCTCGAGCTGTTCTAGCGCGCGCTCATGGCCAATTGCTTTGCGATATATACGGTCGGAGGTCATCGCCTCATACGCATCGGCGACGATGATGATTCGGGCACCGATTGGAATCTGCTCCCCCTTGAGGCCCTCGGGATAACCGGTACCGTCGAAATTCTCGTGGTGGTGCAGGACAATGGGCACGAGCGGCCGAAGCGCCGAGGACGGCTCGAGGATCGACGCCCCATACATCGGGTGCCGACGCATGAGATCACGTTCGTCCTCATCCAACCGCGATGGCTTCATGAGGATCCGATCCTCGACACCGATCTTCCCGATGTCATGGAGCATTCCGGCCAGCTCGATCTGTTCGATCTGGTTTTCGGACAGATTCATCTCACGCGCGATCGCCCCAGCTATACGAGATACCCGGTCGGCATGTCCACGTGTGAAGCCGTCCTTCGCATCGATCGCCTGCGAGAGCGCACTGACGGTTCCGAAAAAGAGGTCCCGCGTTTCTGCGTACTTCGTGAACGTGTACCGCGCAAGCACAAGGGGAACGAGAAACGGAATCGTTGCCCAGTAGCCCACGCCTGCGGCGATCTGCGCCATCAGCCAGCCCATCGGAATCTGGCCAAGAAGACCAGGGGCGACGTTCCGAATGGAAAGCGTCCATACCTTCGCGAATGGCGCGTGCTGTCGAATACTCGCCGCCAGGACACTCAGAAAGTTGTTTGTCGTTGCGAACGCAAAACCGACGATCACGATCTGCGCGAAAACAGCCCACGCGTCATCGCGTGTGACCCATGGGTCCGTCACGACGATGGCAGCCCACGCTGCTATCGCCGACAGAACATAGTTAGAGCGGTTGAAGGCCGTGCCGTACCACGGCAGCTGGCGGCGCACGTCGCGCAATTCAAAGGTGCCAAGAAAAGCGATCCAGCAAACGGCGAACGGCTGTGGGAGCGTCGGGTCGAAAATGGTGGCGATTAGCGGTGCGGTGTTGAGTGAGACGAGAACGCCGCCCGGCAGTTTGACTGGCACGAACGAAGAGACGAGCGCGAGTGCGATCCAGAACGCCAATGCTCCCAAATCCAAGATGGCCGGGGGCGGTACTGACAGCCGAATAAGGGCAGCAACGGCTGCCCCGATGACGACAACCAGCATGAGACGCTCGGCTGTGGACGTGGAGGTTTGGTTCACGGAGCCGGAGCATAGGAGAGGCGGAGGGCCCGCCTGAATGCTTCGGGGTTTCAGAAACGAAAAGAGGACCTCATCGGTCCTCTCTCCGCACGCGCTTGCAAAGCGCCCTCGAGGTCGCTGGAGAAGCTGTTAGTAGCCTGAGCTGCCAGCCCCGCTGGCGAGCACCATGCCGAGGATCGCAACGACTGCTGAAAGAATCCGACGCATTTGAGCCTCCCTTCGCTCGGTTTGCACGTCTGTTACTCGGGCGGCTTGGTCGGCGACTTAAGGGGCTACCTAGGTCCGATACGCCTCAGAAACGGAAAAAACGCCCCGTAATCTGCCGTTCAGGTTCGGACCATTAACGACGGCCCGCCCCAAAACTGGGCGTCGTACTAGAGGCGTTCGTACCGGGCCACGTCGAGGACGAAGACGGTGGCTCCGCCGAAGGTGACCTCCACCGGGTAAGGCATATAAAACTCGCCAGGCTCCATGATCGGCGGCATCGGGCTGATGTGCTGCGACCGGGCGTGGCAGGTCTCCCGGATCGTGGCGATCACGTCTTCGACCTGGGCCTCCTCAACGCCGACGATGATCGAGGCGTTGCTCGTTTTGAGGAACCCGCCCTGTGAATGGAGGCGCGTTACCCGGTACTCCTTGTCGGTCAGGGCGTCGACCAGCGCACCGGCGTCCTCAGGGTGGACGATCGCGACCACGAGCTTCATCCCGGCGGGACTATACCCTCGCGCTCCGGCTACGCCGGGGCGCCGAGCAGCGCATCGACCTCGCGCCGGATGTCGCTCGCCACCGCCGCCTCGTCGCGATCGGCCGCTATGACGACGAAGCGTCGCGGTTCAGCCGCGGCCAGACGCAGATACGCCTCGCGGACGCGGACGTGGAGCTCCGTCGCATCGGCCTCGAAGCGGTCCCACCGCGCCTCGGCGCGCCAACCAGAGCGCGCGAGTCCGACCTCCACCGGCACGTCGAGGAGGAAGGTGCGGTCAGGCACCAGCGTGCCGACCGCGACCGCAGTGACCTCGCGGATCGCCTGAAGTGACACCCCTTGCCCGTACCCCTGATACACGACGGTCGAGTCGAAGAATCGGTCGGCGATGACGATCTTCCCGGCATCGAGCGCCGGGCGGATGACCTCGCGCACGAGCTGCGCGCGCGCGCTGCTGAAGAGGAGCGCCTGGGCCTCCGGGCTGAGCGGGATCTCGCGCGCGTGCAGAAGGATGTCGCGGATGCGCTCACCGGCCGCGGTGCCGCCGGGCTCGCGGGTAAGGACGACGTCGCGTCCGCGCTCGGTCAGCGTCTCCGCAAGGCGGCGCGCTTGAAGCGACTTCCCAGATCCCTCGCCACCTTCAAAGGAGAGGAAGAGGCCGCGCTTCACCGATAGATCTGCACGCGGCGCACGGGCTCGTGGCCAGTCGATCGCGACGACAGGCTTGCGCGCTCCGCAAGCTCGTGCTGCAGCCGCCGCACATATGCGTTCTGTGGCGACAGCTCGATCTCGTCGCTCTGTCCGCCGGCCACCGCCTCGATCGCCTCCCGCGCCTCCTCGAGCGCCTGGTCTTCGGGACCACGGCGTAGGTCGATGACGCTTGCCAGAGCGCTCGCGATCTGGCTCGAGGAATTGCTCCTCGCGATGTAGATCGGGATGCCCGCGGATTCCGCGTTCCGGAGCCGCGGCGTCTTGCGGCGGTAGTAGTTCTTGAGCGTCAAGACCACGTCAGCGTCCTCGGGCTCGCGAACGATCGCGACCGGCATCCCGAGACCGCGCGCCGCGTCTTCGACGCGCGTCCACGACAAGCCGAAGGGATACACCTTGATCGTCTCGCGCATGCCGTCGTCCACCGGCAGTCGCGGCGTACTGCGCCGCTCGACCGCGTCCGCCGGAGCGCGCGTGGGTGCCTGCGTCCTGCGCGCGATCTCGCCGCCTTCGGTGCGCTCGCGGATCTCCGGCGCGACCGGCATCCCGAGGAGGATCGCATCCACGGTCTGCGACACGTCGTTGTAGATGGCGACGCGCTGATACGCCTGGATCTCGACGAGCACCTGGAACGTCGGAGGTGCCTTGCGCTCGAGCACGGACTTCTGCGTTCCGCGTCGCCGCGCCTCCTCGTCGGAGAGCGTGACCGTTTGGATCCCACCGACGAGGTCGGTCAACGTCGGGTTCAGCATCAGGTTCTCCAGCGTGTTGCCGTGCGCGGTCGCGATGAGCTGCACGCCGCGCTCGGCGATCGTGCGCGCGGCCGCGGCTTCCTGCTCCGTGCCGATCTCGTCGATGACAACGACCTCGGGCATGTGGTTCTCGACCGCCTCGATCATGACCGCGTGCTGCAGCGACGGTGTCGGCACCTGCATGCGCCGCGCGCGGCCGATGCCGGGGTGCGGGATGTCGCCGTCGCCCGCGATCTCGTTCGACGTATCCACGATCACGACACGCTTCGCCAGGTCATCAGCGAGCACCCGCGCGACCTCGCGGAGCATCGTCGTCTTGCCGACGCCGGGTCGGCCGAGAAGCAGGATGCTCCGCCCAGACTCGACGATGTCGCGGATGATCTCGACGGTCCCGTAGACGGCGCGGCCCACGCGCAGCGTCAGGCCGACGACCTTCCCCGCGCGATTGCGCAGCGCGCTGATGCGGTGCAGCGTCCGCTCGATACCCGCGCGGTTGTCGCCGCCGAACTGCCCGATGTGCGAGATGACATACGCGAGGTCCTCGGCGGACACCTCGCGCTGCGACAACATCTCTTCGCGGCCCACAAAGCGCGCTTCAGGGAGACGACCGAGATCCATCACGATCTCGAGGAGACCCTCGAGTCCGTCCAGCGCGCGAACGCGCTGCGCAAGGTCGGGTGGAAGTCCCCGGAGCAGCGCCTCGAGCTCGTCGCTCTGCTGCATTCACCAAAGAGCATATCGAGGCCGCCTTAGCATCCCGCCGGTGAGGCAAGCGGGGAGCGGTGGCTCGGTGACGCTGCGCATCGAGGACCACGAGGGCGTTACGAGCCTGGGCGAGGTGCTCCGTTCGGCCGGTTACGAGCCGGAGCGGATGCGGCCGATGCTGCGGGCGCGAGAGGACGACAACCTAACGCCACAACCGGGCGATATCCCGGTGATCCTGCGGTTGCTCCCGAAGAGCGAACCGCTCGCGGGACTCATGAAGCTTTTCCTTCTCAACATCGCCGTTTCCGAGGATGAGGCGAGGTCCGCGCTCGCGCCGCTGCCGGTCGATCGCGCGATCGCGCTCGGCGTAGTGCGGCGCACTGGTACCTCGGTCACAGCGAACGTCCGCATCCTTCCAGCGGGTCGTTTGGTCTTCGCGAGCGATGTCGCGTTGGAGCGATCACCGGACGTCGCGCCTGATCACGTGATGAGCGTCGCTGGTTCGTCGATCCTCCTCGCGAGCCTCACCGTGCGGCGTCACGTCGGCCGCGCGCTGGACATCGGATCGGGCAGCGGGATCCAGTCGGTGCTTGCCGCGATGCACGCGGATCACGTCGTCGCGTGCGACCTCAACGCCCGCGCGCTCAACTTCACGGCCTTCAACGCGCTGCTGAACGGTGTTACGAACATCGAGTGTCGCCGCGGCAGCTTCTTCGAGCCTGTCGGTGGCGAGTCGTTCGACCTCATCGTCTCGAATCCTCCCTTCGTGATCTCGCCCGAGAACGCGATCACCTTTCGCGACAGCGGCATGCGCGGCGACGAGGTCAGCCGCGCCATCGTGCGAGGCGCAGCTGAGCATCTCGCCGAGGGCGGGCTCGCGTTCGTCCTAGTGAACTGGGGAGTGCGCTCGGACCAAGACTGGCGCGAACCGCTGCGAAACTGGGTGGCGGACCTGCCCTGCGATGTGTGGTTTCTCCGACAGTCAAGCGAGTCCGCGCTGCTGTATGCGGCCGGCTGGAATTCGCCCCTGCAGCTCGAACCCAACGACTACGCCTCGGCGATCGACCGCTGGTGCGCCAATCTCCGGGAGTTCGGCTTCGACACGATCGGCTACGGCGCCGTGGTCGTGCGAAAGCGCAGCGGCGTTCGGAACTGGCTCCGCTTCGATGACCTGCGCGGGCAGCGCTCGCCGGCATCGGGAGACCTCGTTGCCCGGCTCATCGAAGCGCAGGATTTCCTCGCTGTGGTCGCGGACAACGACCAGGCTCTCCTCGACGCCCGGCTGACGCTGGTCCCCGAGCATCGACTCGATCAGGTGCTCCGTTGTCGCAACGGCACCTTCACCGTGGAAGGCGCGTCGCTGCGACTCGAGTCGGGCTTTCGCTTCGAGGCGGCCATCGATGCGTTCTCGGCCCACCTGCTCGCGCGACTGGACGGTCGCCCGCTGTCGGAAGCGATCCGCGACGCCGCCGCGACATTCGATAGCGATGGCATCGCGGCGGAACAGTTCGAGTCAGGCGGGTTGCAGTTCGCGCGCGAGATGCTCGGGCTGGGGTTCGTACGTCTTGCCCCGCGTGCGTGACGTGGTAGGTTCTCGAGCGGTCGGCCGCCTGGCCGGTGGGAGGGGATTCAAGTGAACGACGATCGTGCGACGACGCGTCGCAGGTTCTTGGGTACCGCAGCCGGTGCGACGGGCGTTGCTCTCGCAACGGTGGCGTGGCCCGCGGGGCAGGCCGCAGCCGCGGTGCCGGAAACGGATCGCGCGCCCGCGAGTCCGATCGGCGGTGAGAAGCGCGGTTACACCGCTGGCAAATTCGCCTTCGAGTTTGGTGGCGCCGCAGCCGAGTGGGTGCACTCGGCCGAAGGCGGTCATGCCACGGCCGATGTGGTCACGGAGAAGATGGGTGCGGATCACCTCTCCAAGAAGCATCTCGGCAACATCAAATACGAGGACCTTTCCGTGGCCGTGGGCGCGGGGATGTCGAAGGCGTTCTACAGCTGGATCGCCGCCTCTTGGCAGGCCAACTACCAACGGAAGGATGGCGCGCTCCTGACCGCCGACTTCAACAACAATCTGATCAAGAAGCTGGAGTTCTTCAACGCGCTCATCACCGAGACCGGTATGCCCGCGCTTGACGGTTCGTCGAAGGACGCGGCACTGATCGACGTGACCTTCACGCCCGAGACCACGCGCCTCAATCGGAAGGTCTCCGGTCCGGTCGTCGCGGCCGCAGCCGCCAAGCAAAAGCAGTGGATCGTTTCGAACTTCCGACTGACGATCGACGGGCTCGACTGCACCAGGGTCAGCAAGATCGAGGCGCTCGTCGTCAAACAGAAGTTCGTCGAGAATCCGGTCGGCGAGAACCGGGACTACCAGAAGGAGCCGGGGGCACTTGAGTTCCCCAACCTGGTCGTCACGCTCGCGGAGTCCTCGGCCGAGTCGTGGTACACGTGGTTCGAGGATTTCCTCGTCAAAGGCAACAACGGACAGGCCCAGGAGAAGAACGGCAAGCTCGAATACCTCTCGCCGAATCTGCAAGACGTCCTGTTCACGGTCGAGTTCAAGCACCTAGGTATCTTCAAGCTGGAGCCGGACAACGGCGCTCAGGCTTCCGACAACCTCGCGCGGCTGCGCGCGGAGATGTACGTCGAGCAGATGACGTTCGCCCAGGGGCCGGTCGTGGGCCCCAACGACACCGCTTAGCTAGCGCACCACCGCCGGCGCGAGCGCCGGCTCTTCGACGCGGACGGCGAGCTCTTTCACGAAGAGCATCGCCGTCGCCGCGTCGCGGAAGCCCTCCGACAGCAGCGCGCGCGCGACGTGCTCCTCGTACGAACGAACCGGTGACGTGATCGTCCTGCCCGGTGGCAGTGTCCGAACCGCCGCCCGGACGAGATCGCGCGCCATGTCGACGTCGCCCGCGTCGGTGCGGACCTTGAGCACATTGGGATGCCGGTCCATACCGGCGAACGCGAGCGCGACTGCGTACGGCTTGGACTGATCGTGATCGATGAGTGCCATACGAAGGCTCATCGCCAGCGGATTGCCTCCGATCAGGTGCGGCGGGTCGTACGCGCCGCCGCGTCGCCCAAGATCGAAGTCGCGCACCGATAGCTGCTCGGCGCGCTGCACGGCGTGCGGCGTCGTCATCGCATAGAACCGGAACAGGTCGTGCGCGTCGACGGACGTCGCTTCGCGCGCGCGCATGCGCACCGATGGCGCGGGCAGCGCGGCGCCCGCGGCTGCGTACCACGTCTCGCGCGTGTACGAGTAGAAACCGGCTTGGAAGAACGTTTCGCGCGGCCGAGCCTCGTCAGGCACCGACGCGAAGAGACGCTGCATTCCCGATCGTGCGGCAGAAGCGCTGATGCCCGACAAGAGGCGGAACGCGCTATCGGTGCCACCGGGTTCAGGCAGCGCCGCGAGCACGAGGACGACCCACTCCGGTCGCTGCCCGTCGTATACGAGCGCGGTGCTGCGGAGCTGACCGCGGTACTCCTCCAGGTAGATGCGAAGACGTCCGCCGAGACCGAACAGCCCACCCATCAGCCCGCGCCATCCACCGATGGCACCGCCGGCGAGCGGCACCGGCAACGCCGAGGCGACGATGCCCTCGCGGCTCCGGACGGCGGACTCGAGTAGCGCCGAAACACGGCGTATGTCGAACGGCGTCGCCGCGCGCGCGGGCACGCGGCTTAGGACTTCCCGAGCGAGAGAAAGAGACGATGAAAGCGCTCGTCGTGTGTGAGCTCGGGATGGAAGGACGTCGCGAGCAGTGTGCCGTCACGCGCCGCCACGACAGTGCCGTCCTCCAGACGCGCGAGCACCTCGACGCCGGATCCGATCCGTGTGATCTTCGGCGCGCGGATGAAGACGGCATGGAACGGACCGCCGGACATGCCCGCAACGTCGAGGTCCTCTTCGAACGAGTCGATCTGCCGACCGAACGCGTTGCGTTCGACCGTGATGTCCATCAGCTCCGCGAGGGGATGCGGATGACCCGGCACGTCCTTCGCGAGGAAGATCGCTCCCGCGCAGGTGCCCCACACCGGCATACCGTCCTTCGCGCGCTCCCGAAGCTTCGCGATGATCCCGTACTTATCGGCGAGCTTGCCGATCGTGGTGCTCTCGCCGCCCGGGATGATGAGCGCGTCGATGTCGTCGAGCTGCTCGGGCCTGCGCACATCGACGCCGTCGGCGCCGATGCCGCGCAGCGTCGTGAGGTGCTCGCTGAAGTCGCCCTGGAGGCCGAGGACGCCGACGCGAGCGGTCTTGGTGCTGTTACCAGCCGCGGACGGCAAGGCGTTCGCCGGCGGGGATGGTCTCGAGCGTGATGCCGCGCATCGGCTCGCCGAGACCGCGCGAGACATCGGCGATGAGCTTCGCGTCGGTGAAGTGGGTCGTCGCCTCGACGATCGCCTTCGCGAATCGCGCGGGCTCCCCTGACTTGTAGATCCCCGAGCCAACGAAGTTTCCCTCTGCCCCCAGCTGCATGGTCAGCGCGGCGTCGGCGGGCGTGGAGATGCCGCCGGCACAGAAGAGGACGACCGGAAGACGCTGATTCGTCGCGACGTCCCGCACGAGCTCGACCGGTACGCGGTATTCCTCAGCCTTCGCATCGAGTCCGGTGTCCTTCAGCTCAGCGAGCGCGCGGATCGCGGACGTGATCGCGCGCAGGTGCGTCACGGCTTCGACGATGTTGCCGGTACCGGCCTCGCCCTTACTGCGGATCATCGCCGCGCCTTCGTGAATGCGGCGAAGCGCCTCTCCGAGGTCGCGCGCCCCGCACACGAATGGGACCTTGAAGTCGTGCTTCTGCACGTGGAACTGCACGTCCGCGGGCGTGAGGACCTCGCTCTCGTCGATGTAGTCGACACCGAGCGCCTGGAGCACCTGCGCCTCGGCGAAATGACCGATACGGCACTTCGCCATGACCGGAATGGTGACGGCGCCCATGATCTCGATGATCTTCTGCGGATCGCTCATGCGCGCGACGCCGCCAGCCGCGCGGATGTCGGCAGGCACGCGTTCCAGGGCCATGACCGCGACGGCGCCCGCGTCTTCCGCGATCCGCGCCTGCTCGGCGGTGACCACATCCATGATCACGCCGCCCTTCAGCATCCGCGCGAGGCCGCTTTTCAGGGTCCAGCTACCGGTGGAACCGTTCGCGTCGTTGGTGTTCTGCGGAGAGGCCATGTGTACGCAATCGTAACGCCCTGCCCGTAGAATCGGAACATGGCGGTCGTCGACGCGAATGTGCTGGTGCTCAACCTCGACTTTCAGCCGCTGAACGTGTGCAACGTGCGGCGTGCTGTCGTCCTGCTTTCGAAACAGAAGGCGACGGTCATCGAGCAGAACGGTCACGTCATCACGAGCGAGCGACTCAGCTTTCAGTCACCGTCGGTGATCCGCCTCGTGTATCACATCAAGCGGCCGCGTCCGGTCGTGAAGCTGACGCGCAAGGAGATCCTCCAGCGCGACGACCACACCTGCCAGTACTGCGGCAAGCGAGGGAACGACCTGACGCTCGATCACGTGATGCCACGCCATCGAGGCGGGCAACACACCTGGGACAACGTCGTTGCCGCATGCCGTGCCTGCAACCATCGCAAGGGCGGCCGCACGCTTGCGGAATCGCATATGACGCTGCTGCGTCAGCCGAAGCGGCCACCGGCCACGCCGACCTATCTGTATTCGTCGTATGTTCGCGCGGGCGAGCGCGCATGGGCGAAGTTCATCGGTATGGACGAGACCGCGGCCGCATCCTGACGCGCGGCTCGGCAGCGACTATGCACGGGAGCGTCTTCGCATGAAGGTCCTCTTTACAAAGCGCACGTACGCGCCGATGGGTGGATCGGAGAGCCTCACCTATCAGTGGGCGACACGCCTTGCCGCGCGCGGTCACGATGTGCGTGTGGTTTGCGGTCAAGCGTTCGACGAGCGGCCACGCTTCGAGGACCGCGGCGTCGACGTCATCCAGGTGAAGCCGCGCGGCGGCTTCCTCGGGCACGTCGCCGACGCATCCACCCTCGTGGACCTGATGCGGATCGAGGAGCTCGAGCGCCACGCTGAGGACCGCGACCTCATCCACAACGTCGGCCGCGAGTACCTCGATAGCTCGCTCAGCGTCGCGGACGAGTTCGATCTGCCGATCGTCCTGACTCCGCTCGCGCATCCCGGCCAGTTCCACGGTGGCGATACCCCCGCGGACTTCCTGCGCTACCGGCGGGCCTCGGTCATCACCACGATGACCAACTGGGAGCGCGCCTGGTTCGGTGAGCTGGGCATCGACCCGTATCGCGTGATCACGACGGGCATGGGTCCGAACGCGTTGCGTTCTCACGACGGCGCTGGATTCCGCGCGCGCCATCGCATCCCAGCGGACGCTCCGGTGATCCTCTACGTCGGACGACGCGAACGGTACAAGGGCTACATCCACCTCCTCGACGCCGCGGAGCTCGTGTGGCAGCGCCACAACGAAGCACGGTTCGTCTTCATCGGCGTGCCCGGGTTCTACGGCGCGATGGTCGACGAGTTCGCGCGCTACACGGACGACCGCATCATCGAGATCGAGCGCGCGGGCGCTACGGAGAAGTCGGCCGCGCTCGACGCGTGCGACCTCTATGCGATGCCTTCCGTGCACGAGACGTTCGGCATCGGCTATTTGGAGGCGTGGCTTCACGAGAAGCCCGTGATCGGCGGCGACATCCCGCC
>Ga0207653_10000649_pt1 | contig 11942 bp, 10 predicted proteins | sample KBSK5251metaG_FD_184341 | JGI IMG/M metagenome (GOLD analysis project Ga0207653, IMG submission 184341) | Corn, switchgrass and miscanthus rhizosphere microbial communities from Kellogg Biological Station, Michigan, USA - KBS K5-25-1 metaG... | ecosystem: Host-associated > Plants > Roots >...
CTACGCGCAGCTCGTCACGGCGACGCAGCCGTTCCCCAAGCCGGAGATGTTCGCGGACGCCCAGTCGATCCTCGGCGCGAAGAGCGACAAGGTGAAGAACTACGACGTGAGCAAGATGCTCGACACCACCTTCGTGCAGAGCGCGGTTGACCGCGGGCTCGACAAGAAATAGCGCCTAACTGATCGGGAGGACGTGTCATGGCAACGGTGCAGGCTGAGCTCACGCGGAACAAGACGCAGCTGAAAGATCCGCGGGCGGTGAAGCCCGCGCCAAAGGACGCGCTGCGGTCACTACCCGCGACCGTCGAATGGCTGCGACGCGAGGGGCTGCTCATGGAGACCGACGTCGAGGTCGACGGCGATCTCCAGCTCACCGGCATCCAGAAGCACTTCGACGGGAGCTACCCGATCCTCTTCAACAACGTGAAGGGCTACCCGCACGCGCGGGCCATCACGAACCTGTTCGCGAACATGGACATCGTCGACCGCATGTTCGGCTACGACAACGCCACCGACCGCACGAAGAAACTCGCGTATTCGCTCACGCACCCGATCGCGAATGAGGTCATCCCGCAGGACGAGGCACCGTGCCAGGAAGAGGTCATCACCGACGACCTCGACGTGAACAAATTCATCATGGCGATCCGCCACACGCACCTCGAGGGCGAGATCACGATCGGCAGCGGCAACAGCGTCGTCGTCGGGAAGTACTTCTGGGGCGGCAGCCACATCGGCTACAACCGCATGAACTTCCGCTGGGGCAACGTCGGGACGTTCCAGTCGTCGCCGGGCTCGCACATGTGGCAGATCCTCACCGAGCACTACAAGGACGACCAGCCGATCCCGCTCACGGTGTGCTTCGGTCTACCGGTCGCATCCACGCTCCTTGCCGGCGGCGGCTTCGACTACGTCGTGCTCCCGCGCGGCGGCGATGAGCTTGGCGCCGCGGGCGCGGTGCAGGGCTTCCCAACACGTCTGGTGAAGGCGCGCACGGTCGACGCGTACGCCGTCGCGGACTCCGAGTACGTGCTCGAGGGCTACCTCCACGCCCGCGACAAGCGCTACGAGACGAAGGAGGCCGAGGACGCCGACACGCAAGGCCGCTTCCACTTCCACCCGGAGTGGGCCGGCTACATGGGGAAGGCGTACCGGACGCAGACCTTCCACGTCACCGCGATCACGATGCGCAAGCGCGAGAAGCGTCCGTTCATCTATCCGATGGGCGTGCACATGTATGACTGCAACAACATCGACACGACCGTGCGCGAGGCCGCCTTCTTCGAGCTCTGCGACCGCATCCAGCCCGGCCTCATCCAGGACGTGAACATCCCGTTCCCGATGACCGACTGGGCCGGCTGCATCCTGCAGGTGAAGAAGCGCCTCAAGACCGACGACGGCTGGGTGCGCAACTTCATCGCCGCGTCGATGGCGACGAGCGCCGGGCTGCGCCTCTGCATCTGCGTCGACAGCGACGTCGACATCTACAGCATGGACGACATCATCTGGGCGCTCACGACGCGCGTGAATCCGAACCAGGATCTCCTCAAGCCGGTGCCCGGCGGAGCGGGGCAGACGTTCATCCCATCGGAGCGTGTCACCGCGGGGAGCGCCGAGTGGACCGGCATGAACATCCGCTTCGAGGGCGGGATGGGCATCGACGCGACCGTTCCGTACGGCCTCGAGAAGGATTTCATGCGGCCCGTCTATCCGATCGACCGCGTCGATCCCGCGAACTGGTTCGACGCGGATCAGATCGCGAAGGGCAAGACGCTCATGAAGACGCAGTCCTGGGCGGAGGTCCTCGCCAGGACGGGCCGCTAGCCGGCACGTGATCGACCTGCTCGACGGCCTGCGCGTCATCGAGATCGCGGGGGACGACATCTGGGGCGCGTCCGCCGTCGCGCACGCGGCGCGCATCCTTGCCGACCTCGGGGCGGACGTCATCAAGGTCGAGCCGCCGACCGGCGATCCCGTGCGCGCGGTCCCGCCGTTCCTGCACGACCGTGCCGGGCCTGACAGCGGGCTCCTGTGGATCGCGCTCAACGCGAACAAGCGCGGTGTCCGTCTCGACCTCCCGCGTGAGGTGGACCGCCTGCGCGCGCTGCTTTCCTCCGCCGATGTTCTCGTGCAGGCACGCGACGTCGTCGACAAGGCGACCGCCGCGTCGTGGTCGCCGTCGCTCATCACGGTCTCCGTGACGCCGTACGGTCTCGCGGGTCCGCTCGCGGGCGTGCCGGCATCGGATCTCGAGGTCACCGCGTCGAGCGGCGCGCTCGCGCTCGCGGGCGAGCCGGACCGCGCGCCGGTCCGCACGACGCTGGCGCAATCGCCGTTCTGGAGCGGCATGTACGCGGCGATGGGCGCGCTCTTCGCGCTCGCAGCGCGCGCCGCGACCCGACGTGGCCAGCAGGTCGACGTGTCGGGTCAGGCGAGCATGGTGACCGTCCATCCGCCGGCCGCCGTGCACTGGGATGTCGCGAACGAGGAGCACCACCGTCTCGGCGCGTTCCTCATCGGACGCAGCCGCGTCGGCGCTCGTTTCCGGAACATCTGGGACTGCGCCGACGGCCACGTGAGCTTCGCGATCCAGGGCGGGCCGATCGGCCGTCACACCGGCCGGATGCTCGCGGCGTGGATGGACGCGCGCGGTTTCCGCGCGCCGCAGTTCACGGCGATCGATTGGGACGCGTTCGACAACCGCACGCTGACGCAGGAGCAGGTCAACACCCTCGAGGCCGAGGTCGGCGCGTTCTTCCGCACGCTGACGAAGCGCGAGTTCTTCGCCGGCGTCATCGAGCGCAACATGCTCGGCTACCCCGTCGCCGACGCGTCCGATGTGTACGCCGACGCGCAGCTGAGCGCGCGCGAGTTCTGGCAGGAGACGCCGATCGACGGAACGACGCTGCCGTTTCCCGGTGGTTTCGCGCTCTTCGATGGCGAGCGGCCGCGTGTGCGCCGCGGCCCGCCGCGTCTCGGCGAGCACGACGCGGAAGTGCTTCCGACCCCGGCGCGCGTCGGGCGTGGCGCGGTGACCGCATGACGCGACCGCTCGATGGGACACGCGTCGTCGAGCTCGGATGGGCTGCGGCCGGACCTCTCGTCGGTACCTATCTCGCGCAGCACGGTGCCGACGTGATCCACGTTGAATCCACGACCGCGCTCGATCCGTTCCGCTCGACGTACCCGCCGTTCAAGGACAACGTCGTCGGACCGGACCGCGCGGGGATGTTCGCCTTCTACAACGCCGGCAAGCGTGGGGTCACGCTCGATCTGAAGCAGCCCCGCGGCGTCGAGCTCGCGCTGCAGCTGGTGAAGACCGCCGACGTCGTGATCGAGAGCTTTCCAGCCGGAACACTGGCGCGTCGCGGGCTCGGACACGACGCGCTGCGTCGCGCGCGACCAGACCTCGTGATCCTCTCGAGCTGCAATCAGGGACAGACCGGACCGCACGCGCAGCATCCCGGATACGGGAGCCAGCTCACGGCGCTCGCGGGGTTCAACGAGCTCCTCGGCGAGCCGGGCCGCACGCCGGTGATCCTCTACGGCCCGTACATCGACTACATCGCGGTCGGATACGGCGTCATCGCGATCCTCGCAGCGCTCGAGCGCCGCCGCCGTACCGGCGAAGGCTGCGTGATCGATCTCTCGCAGTACGAGGCAGGTCTGCAGTTCCTCGCACCGGCGCTCCTCGAGCACGCGGCGAACGGGACCGTGCCGACGCGCGACGCCAACCACGACCGCGTGGCCGTGCCGCACGGCGTGTATCCGAGCCAAGGTGACGACTGCTGGATCGCGCTTTCGATCTGGAGCGACGACGAGTGGGCGCGCTTCCGCGAGGTGCTCGGCGACCCCACCTGGTCGCGCGACGGCGTGCTCGGAAGCGCCGACGGACGCCGGGCGCGCGAGGCTGAGCTCGACGCGCGCATCGCCGACTGGACCAGGACGCGCACGCGCGAAGAGGCGGTCGGCGCGCTACGGGAACGTGGGCTGAGCGCCGCGCCGGTGGAGTCGGTCGGCGAGCTGTTCGACGATCCGCAGCTCGCGCACCGGGGCGTGTGGCGACGCGCACCGCATGCCGGTCTCGGCGAGGTGGGCCTCATGGCGCCACCGTTCGTGTTGTCGGACACACCCGCCCGCGCGGATCGCGCCGGCCCGATGCTCGGCGAGCACAACGAGGAGGTCTTCAAGGGACTCCTGGGGCTCAACGCCGACGAATACGCCGCGCTCGCCGCCGACGGCGTCTTCGCGTAGAACACACGGCACATGTCTGAAGCCGACGAGATCGCCCGGCGCAAGGGCGAGCACCTCCAGCTCGCCGCCGAGGGCGACGTCGAGACGAGGTCGAGCGCGGGTTGGGAGGACGTACATCTCGTGCACGACGCGCTCCCATCGACCGACGCGAAGGACATCGATGTGGGCGCACGTTTCCTCGGTCACGCGCTTCGCCTTCCACTCGTGATCTCCGGTATGACCGGCGGTCATGGCCGCGCGATCGCGGTGAACGAGCTTCTCGCGCGTGTGGCCGAGAAGACCGGGATCGCGATCGGCGTCGGCAGCCAGCGCGCTGCGCTGCGGGATCCGTCGCTTTCGGCAACGTATTCGGTCGTGCGCGAGAACGCGCCACACGCATTCGTGATCGCGAACGTCGGGATCTCGCAGCTCGTGAAGCAGGACAGCGAGGGCGCGCTCGCCGTGAAGGACATCGAGAAGATCGTGAAGATGGTGAAGGCCGATGCGCTCGCGCTTCACCTGAACTACCTGGAGGAATCCGTCCAGCCCGAAGGACAGACTCGCGCGAAAGGCTCGGACGCCGCGGTGCGCGCGCTCACGCGCCGGTCACCCGTCCCGGTCATCGCGAAAGAGACGGGGGCGGGCATCACGCTCGCCGTCGCGCGCCGACTGCGCCGGCTCGGCGTGAAGGCGATCGATGTCGGCGGTGTCGGTGGAACGTCGTTCGCCGCGATCGAGTCCCTGCGTGCGGCGGCGCGAGGAGACAAGCAGCGGATGGGTCTCGGCGAGCGGTTCCGCGACTGGGGCGTGCCGACGGCCGTCGCCGTCGTCGGAGCGGCGGCGGCGGGACTGCCGGTGATCGCGACGGGCGGAGTGCGCAGCGGGCTCGATGCCGCGAAGGCGCTCGCTCTGGGCGCGACGGTCGTCGGGGTCGGGCGTCCGCTGCTGCAAGCGGCACTCAAAGGTGAGGACGCGGTGCTCGAGTGGATCAACGCGTTCGAGCTCGAGCTGCGCACGGCGATCTTCCTCTCGGGCGTGCGCCGCGCAGCCGATCTTCCAAGCGCGGGCGTCGTGATCACCGGGAGCTCGCTCGCGTGGTTGGAGCAGCTCGGGTATCGCCGGCGCGTGGCGGAGCGCCGCGGAGGCTCGTGAGCGAGATCGCCCCGCGCCAGACCGTGGACGACCTCGTCCTGGCGAACCACATCCTCGCGAACGAGGGCATCCTCGACGCGTTCGGTCACGTGAGCGTGAGGCATCCCACGGCGAAGGATCGCTTTCTCATCTCGCATACACGCGCACCGGAGCTCGTCGAGGCCGACGATCTTCAGCTGCTGGACCTGCACGGCACGCGCGTGGCCGGCGGCGAGCGGCGCTCGTATGAGGAGGTCGCGATCCACGCCGCCGTGTATCGCCATCGCGCGGACGTCGGCGCGGTCGTGCATTCGCACGCGCCCTCGGTCATCCCGTTCAGCGTGACCGCCGTTCCGCTGCAGCCGATCTATCACATGGGATCCGTGATCGGACACGAGATCCCGGTATGGGATATCGCGAAGCGCTCCGGCGACACGGATCTGCTCGTGCGCGACGCGACGCAGGCGGACGACCTCGCGGAGGCGCTCGGCGGACGGACGGTCGTCCTCATGCGCGGGCACGGCTGCGTGGTCACCGGCAAGGACGTGCGCGCCGCCGTCTTCGCGGCCGTGTATCTCGAGCGGAACGCGACGCTGCTCGCGGCTGCGCTTCGATTGGGCGACGTCCACCCGCTCAGCAAGGCCGAGACGCAGCGCGCCTCGGAGATGCTGCGTGGTCCTGCCGGCGAGCGGGCCTGGGAGTACTGGGTGCGCCGCCTACCGCGCTAGCGCTTCCTCCGCGAGGTCGAGGCCGAAGCCGACGAACGCGCCGAAGGGCTCAGCTGCCTCCTCGAGCGTCATCTTGAACTTGCGCTCGAGCCAATCGCGGCGATCGGGAAGTGTGAACCACCGCAGCCAGAGCGGCGTCGGGATCACGGACCAGAGCGCGACGCTGGCGGCATACGCAAGACGGACGTCGGGCTCGGCGCCCGTCCAACCCGCGTCGCGCAGTCCTGCGAGGTAGGACCGGAACGCGAGCTCGCCGATGGCATCCGCTTCGGTCGGGTCGAGCGATAGCCAGAGGCGCACACCGGTGACAAAGATCGCGATCTCCTGGCCAGCGGGAGCGAGACCAAGGAGCGACCAATCGATGGCCACGGTCTCGGTCGCGCCGTCGGTGTCGCGAGCGATGAGGTTCGCACGCCACGCGTCGAGGTGCGACACCGTCGCGGGAAGCTGACCCAGCATCCCGAGCAGCCGCGTCTCCTGCGCGTGCACCGCGCGCATCCTGTCAAGCCACGCAGGTGGGACCGCGCGGCGCACGAGCTCGTGACCGGTGACCGCGGGATCGTCGAGGATCTGCGAAAAGCTCTTGCCGGCCATCGCGACCCAGCCCGCCAGCCAGTCCGTTCCGAGCTGCGGAGAGCTCGGCTTCGGGCGGCCGGCGAGGAACGCACCGTTGAAGCGCCCGAGGTCGCGCGCGGCGATGGCGTACCGCCCGAGTGGCCACGACGGCACGGTCTCCACCACGTCTTCGAGCCACAGCGAGATCTGTGCTTCGGCGTCGTCGATCGTGTACACGCGAGGGGCGCCGATGCCCGGAGGCAGCGTCTCGAGGAAACCCGACGCGTACACGTCTGCCTCGCGCCGCCAGTCGGCGGCCCAGTTCGACTGCGCTTGGCGGAGCACCTTCTGGATCGCGGACCATGACCGGCCGTCGGTGGTCGTCCCGCTGTACCGGTTGAGCTCTGCCGTCGTCGGCGCGATCGCGAGCCACGAGAGCGGTGTCCGCTCCCACGACGCGACCTGTGCATGTGTGTCGCGAAGCGCCGCCTGAGCGACCTGGGTGATCTTTGCGGCATCGGGCGTGATCACGCCCGCGACGCTAGCGCAGTGCGCATGGCGGCGGCACCCACCGGTACCGCCGCCACCGCACGTCAGGGAGACGCTTAGCGAGCGAGTGTCCGCACTCGCAGACCGTGTGGGTCGATCGTGCTCGCGCCGGCTCCCTGGGCCAGGCTGACGAAGGAACGGACTTCGGCGGATCGTCCGCCGTCCTTCACGCTGAGGATCGCGAAGCCACCGACATCGCCGACCGCGTTGTTCAGGTCTTTGATGTTGCTCGTCACCGGCGCCTTGCCGCGCAGCGCGACGAAGACGGATGCGCCGTCCGGTGAGAGATCCATGATGTCGGGAGCGGGGTCGCGTCCGGCGAGTGGGCCGGTGGCGAGGTTGATCGTCGCCAGCGGCTCACCCGCCGTCTTGGCGTCGAAGATGTCGATGGTGTTGGCGAAGCGGTCCGCCACCCAGACGTACTGGCCGACGGCGAGCACGCTGTGGGACTCGACGTTGCCGCTTCGCGCGAGGAGCTTCTTCGCGCTGAGCGACGAAGGCGTCCACGTGACCTGCAGCAGGTTGAACGCGGTCGTCGTCGTTGTCGGACCGCCCTGCGCGGTGGTCCAGATGGTCCCGTCCTTGAGCGCGATCGCGCAGCACGACTGCGCTGAGATGTCGCTCTTGCCGAGCGTCGCGACGGTCTTCATCGGCGTCGCGGTGTAGTCGACGAGGTAGGCGCCGCCGCCGCGCTGTGGCACGTACGCGAACTTCCCATCCTGCGTGAAGAGGGCCATCACCGGGTTGTTGCCTGGGTGCGCCGCGTCCTCGAGCGGCGCGAGGTCGAGGTCGGCCGCCGCGTCGAGCTTGTACACGTCGTTCTTGAAGTCGGCGCTGATGCGCTGGAGCTTCTTCGCGCCCTGGTTCGCGACGATGATCGCGTCGCCGGAGGGCGTGACGGCCGAGTTGTGCGCCGCGGGGTTGCCAGCGGACGTCGCACTCATCTTGATGCTGGCGACGACCTTGCGGTCGCTCGCGCGGATGACCTGGATGTGGCCGCTGCCGACATACGAGATGACCGCGTGCGTCATCGTCGCGTTGAACGAGACGTTGTGCGGGTGCTTGCCGATCCCGTCGCCGACGCCAAGGGCCGCCTCGGCAAGGTTGATCGAGTACGCCGGGGCCGGTGTGCCCCCCTTTGCGATGTCCGAGCCGCGATAGATGTTCAGCGTGCCTCCGCCCGTCGGTGCCGTCTCCGCCTGGTCGGGCACCCACAGCTCGAAGTCCGCCGCTGCGGTCGGCGCCGCGCTGGCGGTCTGCGCCGGCGAAGCCGCCGGAACCTGACCGCCGCACGCGGCCGCGACGAGAAGCGCGATGAGTGTGGTCACGAGATACGAACGCATGGCCTTCGCCTCCCTGATCGATTCGGCGCTGCCGCCGTGAGGGACAAAATCGATCCGGGATGGCTAGAACACAAATACATAGTTGCCATACGCGATATAACTTCAGGCTATGCAGGTCGAAGCGCGACTTCGCGCCTTTGCGGCGCTGGCCCGGCAGGGGTCGTTCTCCGCGGCCGCGGAGGAGCTGGTGATCAGCCAGCCCGCGGTGTCCAAGCACGTCGCGGATCTCGAGGCGGAGCTCGGGACGAAGCTGGTCACCCGTGGTGCGCGTCGCGCCGAGCTAACGCGCGCCGGCGGATTCGTCGCCGAGTACGTCCTGCGTGCCGAGGCGATCCTCGCCCAGGCCGGACGTGGTGTCGCCACGATCGACGGCGATCTCGTTGGTCGGCTGGCCGTCGGCGCGTCGGGCAACGGGATGTACCTCATCCCGCGCGCGCTCGCGCTGTACCACCGCGCGCATCCGGCGGTCGCGCTCGACGTGATCATGGTCGGAACGAGCGCGGAGATCGTCGAGGCCGTGCGTGCGCACCACGTCGAGATCGGAGTCGTTGGCGCCGCGGCGGCGCCGGACCTCGAAGCCCAGCGGCTCGTGGAGGACGAGATCGTCGTCGTGGCGGCGCCGGCTGTCGCGAAACGAGGAATGACCGCGCGTGCTGCCGAGGAGCTCACGTGGATCGCGCGCGAAGAGGGATCGGCGACGCGCGCCGCTGTCGAAGCGGCCTGGCGGGACCTCGGCATCAGTCCGAAACGGCGGCTGTCATTCCCCTCGTGGGAGGGCGTCAAGCTCACCGTGGCCGAGGGTCTCGGCGTCACGGCGATCAGCCGTCACGCCGTCGAGGTGGAGCTGGCAGCCGGAACACTCGCGCTCGTGCGCCTTCCCGGATGGAAGGTCCGCCGGCATCTCTCCCTTGTGCACTCCCGCGACGTGCCGTTGACGCCCGCGGCCCAGCGATTCGTCGAGGCGTTACAGGCCGCCTGGACCCCTATTCGCAGGGGTAAGCAAGCGAGCTTCGCGCGCTCCAACCGTCGCGGTGGCGTATCAACGAATGACGTGATCCGCCCCAAGCGCTGAAACTTCGCACGCTTCGCGAACGGGGTCCGGTAGACGTGCTCGAGTTTCCTGCGTGATCGCACGCTTGACCGTCTAACGATCAGACGGCCTCTAGTCATCTCGGCCGTGCACGGACCAGGGCGCCGGTGTACGGGTATGCGCGTCAGTCTTAGCCGCGTTGGGGAAGAGGTTGTTCCAAGCCCCTTGGGGGCCGATCGTGCATGCCGGCGCCGTAGTCCTCCTGTCCTTGGGGATGGCGGCGCCGGCGCTTGCCGATGACCCGCCGACACCACCGCGCGCCGCTCCTGCGCCGCGCGGCCTCCCCGCGACACCGAGCGGCGCGTCCTACGACAGGCTCATCAACTTCGCGAATGACTCCGCCCGTGACCTCAGTGCTCTGCAGCAGCAAGCGCGAGACGTGGATGCGGCACGCAAGGAGACCATCGGTCAACTCATCACCCTCGCAACACTCACCGACCGGCCCGGCAAGGTCCGCGATCGTTTGGAGCGCGAGGCGATCCGCCTCTCGCTGAGTGACGAGACTGGTTCGGGATCGACGCTCTCCCCGGCAGTGCGCGAGGCCACCGAGGAGATGCGCACGCTGCGGACGGAACTGAGTCAGCAGTACGTCGCTCTTCAGGCCGACGCGATCGCGCTCGCCCCGTACGCCGCGATGCCACCGGCGAACGGGGCTTGGATGGCTCCGACGCAGGGCGAGCTGACGCAGGGCTTCGGCCAGACCACGTACTGGGGAGAGCCGTCGCGCGTCTACGGCGGCGTGTACTACGCGCACTTCCACGACGGTCTCGACATCGCCACAGCCATGTACTCGCCTGTCGTCGCCGCGGCACCCGGGCGCGTCGTGTGGGTCGGCCATCTTCCCGACGGCGCGATGGTCGTGATCATCGCGCACATCGGCGGTCTCGTGTCCCTATACGCGCACCTCGATGACCGTATCGCGCCGCCGCGTGTCGCCGCCGGCGATCAAGTGCAAGAGGGCCAGATCATCGGGGCGATCGGCATGACCGGGATGACGACCGGACCTCACGTGCACTTCGTCGTGTGGCGCAACGGCGAGCTCATCGATCCACTCACGCTCATCACGCGCTAGCACGTTTACTCTCCTTTGAGGTTTCTTGTCACGGCCGCGACACCACGCGCGCGCGTGAAAATGGAGACTCACATCCACTGATCCGTCGTGGTGGAAGGTCAGATTCAAGTGGGGTGGATGTGATGCGTCGTCTTGCCTATGTCTTTGTCTTCGCGCTGCTCGTGACCACGATGTCCGCTGGAAAGGCCGACGCGGGCGTTGAGTGGTGCTCCGAGGATCCGACGTTCGTCGTCAACGGCAACGTCATCGATCTGAACACGAGGTTCCTCGCTGAGTACAAGAGCCAGGTCAAGCCTCCGGTCGTCGTCGAGCTTCTCGTTCCCGAGAACGCCGTCGCCGCCGTGCTGACCCTTCCCGGCAGCGTGCCGGTCGTCGGCAAGGTGACCAAGTCACTGCCGCGTTGGTGGGGCCTGCTCAACATGCCGGTCGTGGCGCGCGTGACCGTGAACGCGACGGGATCGTTCGACCATTACACACGCGTGATCGGGACGGGGCTATGGCTTACGGGTGAAGTGACGGGGAAAACGAACCAGTCCACGACGAAGACCTTCTACCTGCTGCTCCCTTAGATAGATGTCGCGACTTCGTTGGCAGCTGCGGACCTACATCGTCGGTGTGATCCTGGCGGGCGTTGTCGGGCTGGCGCTCGCTGCCCTCGGGCCGCGGCCCAGCGCGACCGAGGACCTGCTGGTCGTCGGCATCCTTCTGGGGCTCGCGACGCTCGCGCAGATCTGGCCGGTGCATCTCTCGCTCAAGATCAAGCTCACCGTCGACGACACGCCGCTCTTCGCCGCGGCGCTCCTGCTCGGACCGTTCCTCGCGACGTTGGTCGCGGGAGCGAGTGCGCTCGTCGGACTGCACGTCCGCAATGCGCGCATGCCCTGGTACAACCGCGCGTTCACCGCCGCGGTCTCCGGGCTTGCGACCGGTGCAGCCGCGGTCGTCTACCTCGTCATGGCCGACGGGGCCAGCCCGCTGCTTTCCCAGCCCGTGCCGATCCTCGCGGCCGGCGCGGCGCGCTATCTCGCGCAGACCGCGCTCGTCGACATCGCCGTCGCGCTCCAGATGAAGCGGCGCCCGTTCGCGTCGTGGTGGACGCTGCACCGCCGGGATCTCGCGCAGATGACCGGCCTCTACCTTCTCGGCGCGATCGCCGCGGCCTCCGCGGAGGGACAGCCGCTCACGCTGGTGCTGTTCGCCGTCCCGATGGTGGCGATGCTGGTCACGCTGCGCGACAGCGCCCG
>Ga0207653_10000651_pt1 | contig 11937 bp, 10 predicted proteins | sample KBSK5251metaG_FD_184341 | JGI IMG/M metagenome (GOLD analysis project Ga0207653, IMG submission 184341) | Corn, switchgrass and miscanthus rhizosphere microbial communities from Kellogg Biological Station, Michigan, USA - KBS K5-25-1 metaG... | ecosystem: Host-associated > Plants > Roots >...
CCTTCGTGATGTAGTCCTCGGACACTTGCTGCGAGTCGACGCCCCCGATGCGGGCCCCCCTCCGTTCGATATCGCGCGCCATCGCTCGTGCCCTCCGGACCTGCCAGTGTCGAGGACGCTCGCGGCCCCGTCAACGGGCATTCTGCCGCACGGCGCGACAGCGTGCCCGGGCCCGATCCGTCGCCGACGGAGCCCGCGCTCAACACTTCCGGAGAGTTGCGCGCTTGGCATCGCCGATGCCTGTGGCCCGGAGCGAATTGGCGTTACCCTGAGTCCGACGAGGCGCACCGGGGCCGTGGCCCCACGATCCGCCCGTCGAGGAGGAGCCTCACGATGACCATGGCAATCTCGGCCCCCGACACCCTGCGCGCGCAGTTCGCCGGATCCATCCTGGCGCCCGCCGACGCCGGCTTCGACGACGCCCGGCGCGTCCACAACGGCATGATCGACCGCCGGCCCGCCCTGGTGGCCCGCTGTCACGGCACCGCCGACGTGCAGGCCGCGGTGCGCTTCGCCCGCGAGCACGGGCTGGAGATCGCGGTGCGCGGCGGGGGCCACAACGTCGCGGGCCACGCGGTGTGCGACGGCGGGCTCATGATCGACCTCTCCTCGATGCGGGGAGTGCACGTGGACGCGCGCGCGTCGCGCGTGGGCGCAGGGCGGGGCGACCTGGGGCGACTACAACCGCGAGACCCAGCTCCACGGCCTCGCGAGCACCGGCGGCGTCGTCTCCAGCACCGGCGTGGGCGGGCTCACCCTGGGCGGCGGCCTCGGCTGGCTGATGGGCAAGCACGGCATGGCGGTCGACAACCTGCGCGCGGTCGAGCTGGTGACGGCCGCCGGCGAGGTCGTGCGGGCCAGCGCGGACGAGCATCCCGATCTCTTCTGGGCGGTGCGCGGGGGTGGCGGCAACTTCGGCGTCGCCACCTGGCTCGAGTTCGAGCTCCACCCGGTGGGGCCGACGGTCGTCGCCGGGCTCGTGGCGCATCCGTTCGCGGCCGCGCGCGACGTGCTGCGCTTCTACCGCGACTTCACCTCGAAGCTGCCCGACGAGCTCACCGTGTTCGCCGGCCTCCTGCACGCCCCCGACGGCTCCGGCACCAAGCTCGCCGCGATCCTCACCTGCCACGCGGGCGGCCTCGAGTCCGGGGCCGCGGCGGTGGCGCCGATCAAGAGCTTCGGCACGCCGGTGATGGACGTGATCGGCCCCATGCCCTACACCGCGGTCAACACGATGGTCGACGGCGGCTTCCCCAAGGGCGCGCTCAACTACTGGAAGTCGAACTTCCTCACCGCGCTGCCCGACGCCGCCTTCGACACCATGATCGAGCACTTCGCGACCGCGCCGTCGCCGATGAGCGGGCTCCTGCTGGAGCACTTCCACGGCGCGGCTACCCGGGTCGGCACGACCGAGACCGCGTTCCCGCACCGGACGGTAGGCTACAACTTCCTCGCGGTCGGGGAGTGGATGGACGCGGCCGACACCAAGGCCAACGTGACGTGGACGCGGCGGGCCTACGACGCGATGGCGCCTCACTTCGGCCACGGCCGCTACGTGAACTACCTGAACGCGGAGGAGGTCGGCGACGGGGGCACGGTCGAGGCGGCCTTCGGCCCGAACTGCAAGCGCCTCCGCGAGGTCAAGCGGCGGTATGATCCCGACAACGTCTTCCACCTGAACCAGAACGTCAAGCCGTGACGCCCGGCCGCGCCGCCTCCGGGCGGGAAAGGACCGGGCGATGCCGAGCTTCCGCCACGGGGACGCCACCCTCCATTACGAGGAGTTCGGGCGGGGCTTCCCGGTCCTGACCTTCGCGCCGGCCGGGCTCCAGTCCACCATCGAGGTCTGGAGCCGGCCGGCCGCGCCGATCAACCCCACCACCGAGCTCGCGGACCGCTTCCGGGTGATCGCGATGGACCAGCGCAACGCGGGCGGAGGATCGCGCGCGCCGATCCGGGCCCAGGACGGCTGGGCGACCTACACCGCCGACCACCTGGCCCTGCTCGACCACCTCGGGATCGAGAAGTGCCATCTGTACGGCCAGTGCATCGGCGGCTCCTTCATCCTGAGCCTGCTCCGGGCCCAGCCGGGCCGGGTGGCCGCGGCGGTGCTGGCGCAGCCGATCGGCCGGGTCGGCGCCACGCCGGCCGGCCGATCCGCGCGCTTCCAGGCGTGGGCGGAGAGCCTGACCGACCATCCGGAGGCGACGCCCGAGGTGCTGGACGCGGTCAACCGCAACCTCTACGGAGCCGGCTTCGTCTACTGCGTCGATCGCGCGTTCGTGGCCACCGTCACCACGCCCTGCCTGGTCCTCGCCGGCAACGACGAGGCCCATCCGCAGCCGATCTCGGAGGAGGTCGCCCGGCTCCTGCCCCACGCGGAGCTGATCCGCGAGTGGAAGACGGAGCCCGCGCTCGGCTCCGCGCGGGCGCGCGTGAAGGAGTTTCTGGTCAAGCACACGCCGCACGCCTGACGACGCGCGAGCCGCGCGGCGACATCGCGTATCCGGTTGACCTGCCGCATCGCGTCTGGCAGGCTGGCCGGCACATGGCGACCGAATCGTTCGCCGCGCTCGCCGATCTGTGGAGCCGGGCCGGGTGCGCGCCCCAGGCGCTCGAGCGCGCGACCCTGAGCGGCGTCGATCCGATCCTGCCTACCGACTTCAAGATCGGCACCGCCGCGTCGGCCACCATCGCGGCCACCGGCCTCGCCGCGAGCGAGATCTGGCGGCAGCGCACCGGGCGCGGGCAGACGGTCGCGGTGGATCTCCGGGCCGCGGTGGCCGCCTTCCGCAGCGAGCGCTACCTCGAGGTCGTGGGCGATCCCACGCTCTCCCGCCGGGATCCGGTGTTCGGCTTCTACCGGGCCGGCGACGGGCGCTGGATCCAGATCCACTCGAACCTGCCTCATCACCGCGCGGGCGCGCTCTCGCTGCTGGGCTGCGAGGGCACGCGGGAGGCGGTCGAGGCCGCGGTGGCGAAGTGGACCGCGGCCGATATGGAGGACGCCTTCGCGGCCGCGGGGCTGCCCACCGGCATGGTGCGCTCGCGCGAGGAGTGGCGCGCGCACCCGCACGGCCGCCTCCTCGCGGATCTGCCCCTGCTCGAGATCCTGAAGATCGGCGACTCGGCGCCGGAGCCGGCCGGGGCCGGACCGCGTGCGCTCTCGGGGGTGCGGGTGCTCGACCTCACCCGCGTGATCGCGGGTCCGGTCTGCGGCCGCGCCCTCGCCGCGTACGGCGCCGACGTGCTGCTGGTGACCGCGCCGCACCTGCCGAACGTGCCCCAGCTGGTGGTGGACACCGGTCTCGGCAAGCTCTCGGCCTCGCTCGATCTGCGCCGGAAGAGCGACCTCGACACCCTGTGCGCCCTCGCCCGCGACGCCGACGTGTTCAGCCAGTCCTACCGGCCGGGCGCGCTCGGCCACTGGGGCCTGACCCCGGAGGAGCTGGCGCGCCTTCGCCCCGGCATCGTCTACGTCACGCTGTCCGCCTTCGGTCACGAGGGGCCGTGGCGGGAGCGCCGAGGCTTCGAGACCATCATCCAGTCGGTCAGCGGCCTCGCGCACGAGCAGGGCCAGCTCGGCGCGGGCGGCTCCGCCCCGCGACACCTGCCCGCGCAGGTGGTCGATCACGGCACCGGTTACCTCGCGGCCTTCGGCGCGCTGGTCGCGTTGGCGCGCCGCGCGCGCGACGGCGGCAGCTACCTGGTCCGCGTGTCGCTCGCCCAGACCGGCTGGTGGGTCGACGGGCTCGGCCGCGTGTCGGGCCGCGACACCGCCGATCTGTCCGCGGAGGCGGTCTCCGACCTGCTGGCGGAGATGGACACCCCGTTCGGCCGCCTGCGCCACGTGGTGCCCGCCGCGCGCCTGTCGGAGACGGCCGCGTTCTGGTCTCGGCCCACCGTGCCCCCCGGCACCCATCCCGCGGTCTGGCCGGCCGCCCCGGGAAGCCCCCAGGAGATCTCATGAGAGCGATCGCACGCACCGTCGTCACCCTGGCCCTCGCGGGCTGGCTCGTCGCCTGCAGCACCGCGCCGCCCACCGGAGACGAGCGCAACGCGATGGTCGAGCAGGCCAGCGCGACCTTGCGGGACATGGCCCGCGAGGACCCGGGCCTGCAGGAGCTGGTCCGCAAGAGCTACGGCTACGCGCTGTTCCCCGAGGTCACCAAGGGCGGGCTGGTCTTCGGCGGCGCCTACGGCCGCGGCGTGGTCTACGAGCAGGGCCAGCTCGTCGGGTACGCGGACCTCACCGCGGGCTCGTTCGGGCTGCAGATCGGCGGGCAGAGCTACAGCGAGCTGATCCTGTTCGCGGACAAGGTGGCGCTCGACCGCTTCAAGGGAGGCCCGATCGACATCGCGGCCGACGCCACCGCGGTCATCCTCACCACCGGAGCCGCGGCCAACGCCCGCTACGACGAGGGCATCGTGGTGATCGTGCGGCCGGTCGCCGGCGCGATGGCGGAGGCCTCGGTCGGCGCGCAGCAGGTCAAGTTCAGCCCGCGCTGATCCGGCACACGCTGGCCACGATCGTGGTGAGCTCGCCCGGGTCCACCGGCTTGGGCACGTGCATGGTGAAGCCCGCCGCGAGCGACTGCACGCGGTCCTGCGTGCGCCCGTAGGCGGTCAGGGCGACCGCGGGCACGCGGCCGCCCTGCTCGGCGGGCAGGGCGCGCACGCGCCGGATGAGGGAGTAGCCGTCCTCGCCCGGCATCTCGATGTCGGAGATCAGCACGTCGGGCACCGACTGCCGGAAGGCCTCCAGCGCCTCCGCGGCCGACGAGCACGTGCGCACCTCTCCCCCCGCGCCGCCCAGGATCGTCGAGGCCAGCTCGAGCGCCTCCGGATCGTCGTCCGCGACCACCACCCGCACGCCATCGAGGCGGATGATCTCCCCGCGATGCGGCGGCTCCGAGCCCGCCTTCGGATGGGCCCGGCCGATCGAGCCCGAGACGCCGAGCTCCGCGAGGGGCAGGGGGAGCCTGACCACGAACGTCGCGCCCCCGCCCGCGCCGTCGCTCTGGGCGGTGACGCTGCCCCCGTGCAGGTCCACCAGGTGGCGCACCAGGGCCAGGCCCAGCCCGAGGCCGGAGTGGGCGCGCGTGCTCGAGCTGTCGCCCTGGCGGAACGGCTCGAAGATGAAGGGCAGCACCTCGGGCGGAATGCCGGGCCCGTCGTCGCTCACCACGATCTCGACGTGAGAGGTGACCCGCTGCAGGTAGAGCTGGACGCGTCCGTTCCGGGGCGTGAACTTCACCGCGTTCATGAGCAGGTTCCACACCACCTGCTGCAGGCGATCCGGATCGCCCACCACCGGACCGCCGCGCGGGTCCAGGACCGGCTGGAGCCGGATGCTCTTGGCCGCCGCGGCGGGACGCACCGCGTCCAGCGCGTGCTCGATCACGGCGGGCAGGTCCACCTGGCGCACGTCGAGGCGCATCTTGCCCACGCTCATGCGGGAGACGTCGAGCAGGTCGTCGATGAGCTGCACCTGGGCGTTGGACTGCCGCACGATGACGTCGAGCGCGCGGGCGGTGGTGGCCTCGTCGACCTGCCCGGCCTGCAGCATCCGCGCCCAGCCGTACACCGCGTTCAGCGGGGTGCGCAGCTCGTGGGAGAGCACGGCCAGGAACTCGTCCTTGGTCCGGTTCGCCTTCTCGGCCTCCAGGGCCCGCTGCCGCACCAGGGTCCCCGCCTCCTGGAACGCGCGCCGCACGTCGTCGATCTCGTTGACCCCGACCGGGACGCCCGCGTCCATGCTCGCGCCCTGCCCGAAGGCCCGCGCCCCGCGCGCGAGCGTGGTGATGGGCCCGGTGATGCGCCGGCCCACCACCGCGGCGAGCGCCAGCGCCAGCGCGATGACCACCAGGCCTCCGCCGACCACGGCCACGAGAGAGAGCTGGAGCGGCGAGTAGACAGACTCGGCCGGGATGCCGAGGCCGATGCCCCACCCGGTGAGCGGGGAGCGCACGTACGCGGTGAAGACGGACACTCCCTCCAGGGTGCGGGTGGTGGCGGTGCCCTCGCGGCCGCCCCGCTCCAGCAGGGTCACGAACTCGGACGAGACCGGCTTGCCGATGAACTGCTCGAGCCCCTTGGTGCGCACGACGATGCGCTTGTTGCGGTCGAAGATCGAGGACACCCACTCCTCGGGGATGCGCTGGCGCGTCAGCACCGGGACCAGCGAGGCGGGCTTGACCAGCGCGATCAGCACGTAGTGCACCGCCTCCTGCTTCAGCACCGGCACCATGATCGGGACGTGGTAGAGGCCGGGCATGGGGCCGGGCGCGAGGTCGCCCACCACCGGCTCGCGGGTGGCGCGGAGGGTGTCGAACGCGGCGCGGTCGGCGCGGGGCATGGTGGTGGCGCCGAAGGGATGGAGCCCGCTCACCCGCGGCGTCCCGTCGGGAGAGTAGAGCAGGACGGTGTACCAGTCGGGGTCCGCGAGCAGCGCGTGCTTGACGTCGGCGTCGAACTCCCGCAGGTCGCCGCGGGCGAGGCTGCGCGCGTGGGCCAGGCCCGTGAGCTGGCTGACCGAGCCGTTCAGGCTCTCGTCCACCGCGTTCATCAGGGCCCGGGTGGTCTCGACCGCGCCGCGCTCGACCGCGGCGCGCTGCTGCCGGCCGAAGGCGACCACCACGACCGCGGAGAAGGCGATCATGGGCACGAGCACGGCCATCACGAGGGCGAGGAGATGCGAGCGGAGCTTCATCGCGACAGCCGATTGTCGCCCGGGCCCGTTGCCGAAGACAAGTCGCCGCGGTACAGTTCGGTCGTGGGTCTTCCCGACGGTACCGGCCGCCCTCGCGGGCCGGTTCTCGACCGTCGCCGGCTCCTGCTGCTCGGCGGCGCCGCCATCACCGCCGCGGCGCTGCCCGGCTGCGCGGGACCGGTGCAGATGGCGCCGAACGACCTCGCCGGCGCCGCGCGCGCCAACTACCGCGAGAGCCTGGTCCGGCTGCGACGCCGCGTCCAGGGTCCCGACGGCGCCGACGTCACCGAGGCCGGCACCGGCCTGATGGCGTCCACGCAGGGGCTGCGAGCGGTGCGGGGCTCGCGCCCCGGCGCGCCCGACTTCGACGTGTTGATCGTGGGCTCCGGCTACGGGGGCGCGGTGTGCGCGGCCCGCCTGGCCGCGGAGCGGCGGCGCGGGGTGCGCATCGCCGTCATCGAGCGGGGGCGCGAGTGGGTGCCCGGCACCTTCCCCGAGCACCTCACCACCTTCAACCCGCTCAACCCGTTCGACCGGCGGGGCTCGTGGGTGGGCGAGCAGCTCTCGCGCAACCCGCTCGGCCTCTACGGCTTCTACGACCGCGGGGACGTGGTGGCGGTGGCGGGCAGCGGGCTCGGCGGCACGTCGCTGATCAACTGCGCGGTCGCCATCGAGGCCGAGGAGGCGGTGTTCCAGCAGCCGGAGTGGCCGCTGCCCTTCCGGGAGAAGAAGGGTCTGCACGGCTACTACCAGCGCGCGCGCCGCATGCTCGACACGCACCCGACCCCGGAGGACCGCTACCCGATCAAGCTGCGCTCGCACCTCGGGGTCGCGGCCACCCTGAAGTCGCGCGGCCGCTGGGAGGGCGTCACCGCGTACCCGGTGGAGCTGGCGGTCAACTTCACGGCCCACGCCAACCGGCAGGGCATGCGACAGCAGGGCTGCGTGCAGTGCGCGGACTGCACCACCGGCTGCAACGTGGGCGCCAAGAACTCGCTCGACATGAACTACCTGCCGCTGGCCTGGTCCCACGGGGCCGAGATGTACACCCAGGTCGAGGTCGAGCACGTGGAGCGGGTGGGCGACGTCTACCGGGTGCACTTCCTCCAGCGGCCGGACGGCGGGCACGAGGAGCGCGCCTGGGTGGACACCCGCATGCTCATCCTGTCCGCGGGCACGCTCGGCAGCACCGAGATCCTGCTGCGCTCGCGACAGAAGCACGGCCTGCCGCTCTCGGACTGGCTCGGACGGGGCTTCTCGGGCAACGGCAACTACCTCGGCTTCGTCGACTACCAGTACGTCGACCCCCCGGTGATCACCAACACCGCAGGCGTCGGCATCGTGCCGGGGCCGCCCACCGTGCCGGTGGGCACCTCCATCCAGGGCGCGATCGACTTCCGGCTGGAGGGCCAGTCCCTGGTGCGCCACGTGGTGCTGGAGGACCTGGCCCATCCGAGCGCGCACGTGGGCGGCCTCTCCCTGCTGCTGCTCGCGGACCTGAACCGGGGCATGACCCTGCTCGGCTGCGGTCACGACTCCGCGTCGGGCGAGATCCGCCTCGAGGGCGACAACATCGCGGTGCGCTGGCCCGACTACGAGCGGCAGGCGAGCCACGCCGAGGTCATCCAGCACATGCGCGAGTACGCGACCGCCCAGGGCGGCCGCTTCCGTCCCTTCGCGCCGGCGCGCAACTACACCGCGCACCCGCTCGGGGGCTGCCGCATGGGACTCACCGCGCAGGACGGGGTGGTGGACGACCGCGGCCGGGTGTTCGACGGCTCCCCGCGGGTGCCGGCGGGCCAGGTGCATCCCGGCCTCTACGTGATGGACGGGGCCATCGTGCCCACCGCGCTCGGCAACAACCCGCTGCTGACGATCACCGCGCTGGCCGAGCGCGCCGCCGAGCTGATCGTCCGCGATCCCGCGCTCACCGCACTCTTCTCGCCGCTCGACTCGCCCGCGGTGCCCGATGCGCAGCAGAGCCCCTGAGCGCGCCCTCATCCGGCTGCTCCCGGCCGCGCTCGTGATCGCGCTGGTGCTGGTGATCGCGCTGGTGGCGGGGCGGGCGCTCGCGGGGGACCAGCTCGCGCTGTCCGACGACGAGCAGCGGCGCCTGACCGCCGGCGAGATCGTGCTGCGCGACGTGCGGCCGCCGGGGGCCAGCGCGAGCGCCACCGGCGGCACCGCGATCGCGGTGGTGCGCGCGCCGGTCGAGCGGGTATGGAGCGTGCTGACCGACTACCCCGGTCACCCGCGCTACTACCCGCGGGTGACCGCGGCGGAGGTGCTGGAGACCAAGGGCGCCGAGGTGCTGGTGCGCTACACCATCCAGATCGGGTTCCTGACCTTCGACTTCCACATGCGGAAGGTGGCGGACGTGGCGCGCCGGCGCATCGACTGGCACCTCGCGGAGGACCGATCCAACGGGCTCCTGCGCGAGAACTCCGGCTACTGGCTGGTGGAGCCCCGACCGGAGGGGAGCCTGGTGACCTACGCGGTGGCGACCCGCACCCTGATGCCGGGGTTCCTGACCGCGAGCAGCCAGCGGGACAGCCTGGTGGAGACCATCATCGGCCTGCGGCGCGTGGCGACCGGCGGGGCCGCGCAGGCCGCGGGGCGCTGAGCGCGGGCTCGGCCGCCCACAGGCGGAAGCCGCCCGCGAAGGCGTTGGCGTTGTCGCCGGCCCGGCAGCCCGCGGGCAGCTCCTTCAGCTTCTTGACGTTGCCCCCGCCCAGCACCACGTCGTCGGGCTCGATCGCGGCGATGAGGTGCGTCACCATGATCCCGACGTGGTGGCGCCACCGCTTCTTGCCGCGGCGGTCGAGGCCCCGCTGGCCCACGTAGTCCTCGAAGTTGCCCTTGCGGTAGGGGAGCTGGCCGAGCTCCATCGGCAGCACGCGGCCGTCCACCACCACCGCGCTCCCGAGGCCGGTGCCGAGCCCGAGGAACAGCATGGTGCCGGTGCGGTAGCTGCCCATCGCCTGCATGGCCGCGTCGTTGACGATGCGCACCGGCTTGCCGAACGCGGCCCGGTAGTCGAAGCGCGTCCAGCCTCCGCCGAGGTTGTTGGGATCGGCCGCGGGCCGGCCGTGGCGCACCACGCCCGGGTAGCCCATCGCGATCGCGTCGTAGGCCCAGCCGCGCGCCAGCGCCTTGACGCCCGTCACCATGCGGGCGGGGGTGAGGGCGGGGCCGGAAGGGAAGCGGCGCGGCGCGCGCTGCCCGGTGGCCAGGATCTTGACGTGGCTGCCACCGATGTCGATCACGAGGACGTTCACAGGCTGAGCGCGGCCTCCCACGCCTGCTGGGTCGCGATCTCCTGCGTCCAGGGGCGCATCAGCGCGCCCGCCCGCGCGTCGCGGGCGTAGCGCTCCAGGGGGTAGCGCTTGAGCAGGCCACGCCCGCCGCACACCCGGATCGCCTCCTGGGTCACGCTGACCGCTCCGCGCTGCACGCTGACGTGCGCGGCCCGCGCACGCTGGACCGCGTCCGGCGGGGCGCCCACCCGCGCCTCCGAGATCGCCCGGTAGTACAGCGCGCGCGTGCCCTCGAGGGTGAAGAGCATCTCCGCCACCGCGTGGCCCTTGACCGCGGCCTCGGTGTGCAGCCCGGGCGCTCCGGTCATGTGCCCGCTCAGGTACGCGATCGCCCCGTCGTAGGCGGCCTGCATCAGGCCGAGGAAGGTCGCGCCGAAGGTGAGGGGCGACAGCTGGGGGAAGGCGTTGTACATCGCGCCGAAGGTGCCGGGCGGCAGCACCTCGCCCTCGTCGGGCACGAACACGTCCTGGAGCTGCATGTCGCGGCTGACCGTGCCTCGCATGCCCATCGGGTCCCAGTCGCCGGGAAAGGAGACGCCGGGCGCGTCCCTCGGCACCTGGAGATACAGCGTGCGCTCGATCCACGGGCCGTCGGCGAGGAGAATGGCGGGGGTGGCGAAGTAGGGCGCGCAGCCGGCGAGGGAGACGAAGAACTTCCGCCCGCTCACCACGTAGCCGCCGTCGACCTTGCGCGCGGTGGTGCCGAAGCGACGGCCGCCCATGCTGAGCTGGGTGTCGGTCTGCCCCTGCTCCACCGGCTCGCTGTGGGGCTGGCCGTAGAAGGCGCCCGCCTCGATCACCTCACGGAACTTGGCCGCGCGGAGCTTCTCGTGGCGCTCCCGCGCCGCCGGCGGCAACAGCATGTCGTCCGCGAGCACGCCCATCATGAGCATGGTGAGGCAGTGCATGTTGAAGGTGAGCGACGTCGAGCCGTTGCCCTGGGCGAGCTGCTCGGCGACCAGGCAGTAGGTCTCGTAGTCGGCACCGAGGCCACCGTACCGCTCGGGGACGCAGAGCCCGAGGAAGCCGGCCGCGCGCAGATCCGCGTAGTCGTCGAACGGGAACGAGGCCTCGCGGTCGTGGCGCTCGGCGCGGGGGGCGAAGCGCTCGCGGGCCAGCGCGCGGGCGCGGTCCATCAGATCGGCCTGGCGTGCGGTGGGACGGAGATCCATGGCCGCACCATTGTGAGGCCCCCGAGGAGCCTGGACAAGACGCGTGCGCATCGCATATGGTCCGGGCATGCGTGTGACCATGCTCGGCCACGGCACGCTCCTGTGCGAGACGGAGGACGTGCGGATCCTGATGGACCCGTGGATCCTGGGGCCGGCGAACTTCCGGAGCTGGTGGCACCTGCCGGATGTTCCGGCCGACGTGAGGGAGCTGCCGCCGCTCGACTACGTCTACATCTCGCACCTGCACGGCGACCATTTCCACGAGCCCACGCTCGAGAAGCTGTCGCGTGACGTGACCGTGCTGGTGCCCAAGCTCTATCACGACCGGCTGGTGACCAAGCTGGGCCGTCTCGGCTACCGCAAGATCCTCGAGCTGTCCCACGCCCGCGAGGTGGCGCTGACCGCGGCCACCCGGGTCACCTGCATGCAGATGGGCAACGACAGCGTGCTGGCGCTGGCCGATTCCTCGGCCGCGATGCTGAACGCCAACGACGCGCTGCAGGGCGGGCACGCCGACGTGAAGCTGCCGCTCCTTCAGCTTCTCCGGGCTCGCTACGCCTTCGACATCGCGTTTCAGAGCTTCGGCACCGCGGGCGCGTTCCCGAAGTGCTACCAGATCGAGGACATGTCGCCCAAGCGCATGGACCCGTGGAGCAAGGAGCGCGCGATGCTGCGCAACTTCGTGAACGGGGCCGTCACCATCGGGGCGCGCCACACGGTGCCGTTCGCGGGCGGG
>Ga0207653_10000660_pt1 | contig 11873 bp, 13 predicted proteins | sample KBSK5251metaG_FD_184341 | JGI IMG/M metagenome (GOLD analysis project Ga0207653, IMG submission 184341) | Corn, switchgrass and miscanthus rhizosphere microbial communities from Kellogg Biological Station, Michigan, USA - KBS K5-25-1 metaG... | ecosystem: Host-associated > Plants > Roots >...
GTTCAGCCCGCCGCACGCGTTCGTGAGGATGATCGTGTCGATCCCCCACGCCGTGAAGACGCGCACCGGGAACGCGACGTCCTGGATGTCGTACCCCTCGTAGTAGTGGAGGCGTCCCTTCATCACGGCGACGGGCTTCCCCTCGAGCGTGCCGATGACCAGCTCGCCCGCGTGGCCCGGCGCGGTACTGCGGTGCCAGCCCGGGATCGTCGCATACGGGATCCGATCAGCATCCCGCACGTCGTCGGCGAGCCCTCCGAGTCCGCTGCCCAAGACGATGGCGACGACCGGCTGATACTTCGTCTTCGCTCGGATCGCCTCGACCGCGGCCTTCGCGTCGCTCATGTGCCCGGCTCCTTCAGGATCTTCTCGCGCAGTAGCGAAAGGAACGGACGCGCGTGCGACGTGCGCACGAACTTGGCGACGGTCTCAGAGCGGCGGACGGCGATCCGATCACCGGCTCGCAGATCGTGCTCCTCCTGGCCGTCGATGGAGATCCGCGCGGGATCCTGTACCTCGAGCTCGATGCGCTGATCCGGATCGAACGCGACTGCGTTCCCGAACGACAGGTGCGGCGCGATCGGTACGAGCATGATCGCCTGCGAGCTCGGGAGGATCAGAGGTCCGCCGACGGAGAAGCCGTACGCGGTGCTCCCCGTCGCGGTCGCGACGATGACGCCGTCGGCCCAGTAGACGATGAGCGGCTCGCCGTCGACGCGGACCGCAACGTGGATCGAGCGCACGGCCGCACCGCGCGCGACCACCACGTCATTGAGCGCGAGGAACCGCATCTCGTTCCCCTCGCGCGAGAGGCGCGCGTCGAGCAGCGTGCGCTCTTCGACTTTGTGCCGGCCGGCCGCGACATCAGCGATCGCCGAGTCGAGATCATCGATCGTGATCGTCGTGAGGAAGCCAAGGCGACCGAGGTTCACGCCGAGCAGCGGGATGCCCAGTGGCGACATGGCGCGTGCCGCACGAAGCATCGTTCCGTCGCCGCCGAGGATGCACGCGATCGTCGCGCCCCTCGCGCCGGCGCCGGCCGTGGGCGTGTCGAGGTGAACGTCGACGACCTCATGTCCTGCGGCGCGCATGCGCTGCGCGGCATCGCGCGCTTGGCGCACGGCATCGGAGCGGTCCGGCCGGACGCAGAGGGCGACCTTCACGCGGCGGCTCGGTCCGCCGCGGCGCGCAGCTCGGACGTCGCGAGACCCGAGTCGCCCTTCACCGCGTGGACGAAGATCTCGCGATTGCCTTCACGCCCCGCGATCCGCGAGGCGGCGACGGCAATGACGCCGGCGCCCTCGCGCGCGAAGTGCTCGGCGACCGCGACGACCGTATCCGCGCGGGCTTTGTCGTCGCGGACGATGCCGCCCTTCTCCACCGCGTCTCGCCCGGCCTCGAACTGTGGCTTCACGAGAGCGACGACGGCGCCGCGTTCGCGAAGGTGGCGGAACGAAGGAGGCAGCGCCAGGCGCAAGGAGATGAACGAGAGATCCGCCACGATGACGTCGACCGGCTCCGGGAGATCGAAGCCTTCACGGGCATTGATGCCCTCCATGACGCGCACGCGCGGGTCGCTCCGAAGCTTCCAATCGAGCTGCCCTTTGCCAACGTCGACGTCGTAGACGCGTGATGCCCCGCGCTGCAGCAGGCAGTCGGTGAAGCCACCGGTCGACGAGCCCACGTCGAGCGCGACCGATCCCGCGACATCGAGGCGGAAGTCGTCGAGAGCGCCTTCGAGCTTCTCGCCGCCGCGCGAGACAAAGCGCGGCCCGCCTTCGATCGTGACGACGGCGTCCTCCTCCACCGGCGCGGCAGCGCGGTCGGCGCGGTCGCCGGACACACGGACCGCGCCTGCGAGGATCAGCGCTTGCGCGCGTTCGCGGCTCGGTGCGAGCTCTCGTTGCACCAGCAGCTGATCGAGCCGAACCCGACGCTTCACGCGGCGATTCTCGCGTATTTCGCATACTGCGACCGATGCCGAAGCGCCTGCCACGCGCGCGCACCCTCAAGGGAGAGCCCAAGCTCTCCTATTACGACTCCGCAGGCGGCCTGCCCGGCGAGCCGCCGATCCTTCTCATCCATGCGAGCCTCTACCGCTCAGAGGACTGGGAGAACATCTTTCCGCGGCTCGCGACGCGCTACCGCGTCGTCTCGTACGATCAGCGCGGTCACGGGCGCAGCGAGCGCGCGACGAGCTACGAGCTCCGCGCCTTCGCCGATGACGCCCTCCGCGTCCTGCGTGAGGTCGTGAAGTCGCCCGCGGTGGTCATCGGCCATTCGCTCGGCGCGATCACCGCGCTCATCGCAGCGGCCGACGCTCCGGAGCTCGTGCGAGCGCTCGTGCTCGAGGATCCGCCTCTCAAGTACGGCACGCCGTGGGAGCGCGAGCGCTATCAGGGTCTGCGCGATGCGCTCGACGTGCGCGAGGATCCGAAAGCGTTCCTGAAAGCGGTCGAGAAGCGTCCGCTCCCATCACCCGGACCGCACGGCGAGCGCACCTACGGTGAGATGCGTGGCTTCTACGCCGCGGACCGCGTCGCGACGTACTTCAAGGACATCGACCCTGCGTTCCTCGACTGGCGGATGTCGAACGCTGACCCCAGCGCATCGGTCATCGGGGATTCCATACCAAAGGTGACCGCACCGGTGCTCGTGGTGACCGGCGAGCCGCGGCTCGGCGCCGCGTTCGACGACTCCGCCGAGTTCATGCTGAAGCGGCAGATCAAGGACCTCACGGTGAAACGCTTTCCCGGCCACGGTCATGTCGTGCACGGCTTCCGACCCGAGCCGTTCCTGGAGACGCTGGAACCGTTCTTGCGGCGCGTCCGATCCGCAACGTAGTGGAGACGTGACATGAGCGACATCGACGATCTTCGGCGACTGGTGCAACGGACGTTCGAGTTCCAGCGTTCGGCCGTGATCGAGCGCCGTGTACCAGGACGATTCGTGGACCTCTTCCCGATCCCACCTGACGCCACGCTCCTTGGATCGGTCTTGCGCGGTGACGAGGCGGACCCGGAGCAGATCACCGCGTACTTAGACGTCCCGGGGAGCGCCGAAACGATCAAGTCGTGGTACGACACGAAGATGGCGTCGCTCGGCTATGCGCCTCATGTACCGCCGCAGCCCGCCGGTCAGCCAGGCGGGTTCCGCCACACCATGCAGCCATTCGGACCGCCGTTCGGCGCGGGCGGGCTGTATTGCAAGGGGACCGATGGACCCTATTACTCGCTCGGTCTGCGCGGCGGTAAGGATCTCCAAGACGTGGTCCTCAGCTGGCACGGAGGGGACTCGGGATGGAATCCGTGTTCGCCTCAGCAGCGCGGAGGACCGCCGATGTCGGATGCGATGCGCTCGCTGCCTGCGCTCGACGGGCCACCGGGAGTGATGATGCAGGGCGGCGGAGGCGGTGGAGGGTCCGACATGTGGACCAGCTACGGGCAGGCGTTCACAGACATGCCGGCGAGCGACCTGCGCGATCACTTCGCGGGACAGCTCGTGGCAGTGGGGTGCATCGAAGTCGATCGCGGAGGCGATGCGACCGCGGCGTGGGGTCGCTGGAAGCTGCCCCGGGACGATTACGAAACGCTCGTGACGGTCGTGGCTGCGATGCCAAAGATGCGTCTCCTGCAGCAGCACACGTTCTCGCCAAAGAAGCAGGAGCGCCAGCATCAACGGTTCGCGACCCACGTTGGCTGGTCGCGTTTCGGCTAAGCGGCCGAAGCCCGGACCTTTAGGTGCGCTCCTTCGCCTGCTTCTGAAGTGCGTCCGCGAGCTGCGTGATGCGCAGCTCGGCGGCGTCCAATCGCTTCGCGCAGCGCTCGTACAGACGCAGCCCTTCTTCGTAGAGACGCACGGCCTCGTCGAGGTCGAGCGATGGATCCTCGAGCCGGTCGGCGATCGTCTCGAGACGTGTGAGGGACTCTTCGATGCTCGGCTCGGCCTCAGCCACTCTTCTCCACCTTCTCTACCGTGACGTCCGCGCGCCCGTCGCGCATGCGCAGTCTCGCGCCTTCGCCGGGGCGCAGCATGGCGACCGACGCGCGCACCCGGCCGTCCGCCCCCTCGACGATCGCGTAGCCGCGCCCGAGCACCCTCAGTGGGGACAACGCCTCGAGGCGGCGATGCGATCCGACGAGGCGCTGCCGTCGTGACGGTACGAGACGGGACACGGCGCGATCGATGAGTCGCCGGTCTTCGTCGAGCCGCTGCCGCAGCGCGGCGACCTTCGCGGGCGGCGCGCGACGCTCGACGAGCCGCCGCGCCTCGATGAGGCGGCGTCGACGTCCTTCAAGCGCTTCGCGCATCCGGGTGGCGACGCGGCGCCAGAGCCGATCCGCGGCGACCTGATGACGGGTCGAGTCGGGCACCACGAGCTCCGCCGCGACCGATGGTGTCGGCGCGCGCACGTCCGCGGCGTGATCCGCCAGCGTCACGTCTGTCTCGTGTCCGACGCCGCAGACGACCGGGCGCGGAAAGCGCGCAATCGCGCGGACCAGCGCTTCGTCGTTGAACGCGGCGAGATCCTCGCTCGGACCACCACCACGCGCGACGATCACGACGTCCAGCTCGCGGAGTTGCGCGAGCCCATCCAGCGCGCCGATGAGCGACTCGACCGCGCCGACGCCCTGCACCTGCGCGGGAGCGAGGATCAGCTCGATGCGGGGATCGCGACGTGCGACGACGGTCTGCACATCGCGCCAGGCGGCGCCGATCGGGCTCGTGACGACGCCGACACGACGTGGCGTCGGCGGGAGCGCGCGCTTGCGCTCCTGCGCGAAGAGACCCTCGGCGGTGAGCCGTCGCTTGAGCGCCTCGAGGCGGAGGTACGCATCGCCCGCGCCAGCCGGACGAACATCGTCGATGCGGAGCTGGCAGCGGCCCTCCCGGTGATAGAACTCGACCCAGCCGTGCGCGAGCACCTTGGTGCCGTCGCGCGGCGTGAGCGCGATCTGCGCGGCCTGCGACGCGAAGAGCACCGACTGCAGCTGACCGACGTTGTCGCGCAGCGTGAAGTAGACGTGACCCGCTGGCGACACGCGAGCTTGCGAGACTTCACCTTCTACCCAGAGGTCCTTGAACTCGTCGCCGGATTGGATGTGCTCGGCCAGCCGGATGGCGAGCTGACCGACGCGGAGGACATCCCTAGGCGCGCTCGAGATACTCACCCGTCCGCGTGTCGACCTTGATCTTGTCCCCCGCCTTCACGAAGAGCGGGACGTTGACTTTCAGGCCGGACTCGAGCGTCGCGGGCTTCGTCGCGCCGGTCGCGGTATCGCCCTTGAGCCCGAAGTCCGTCGATGCGACGGTCATCACGATCGAGGCCGGCATGTCGACCCCGATCGGCTCGCCCTCGTACTCGTTGAGGGTGACCTCCATGCCGTCGGTGAGGTAGTTCACGGCATCACCGAGCTGGTCCGCGTCGAGCGCGAGCTGGTCGTACGTCTTCGTATCCATGAAGTGGAAGTGCGTTCCGTCCTTGTACATGAACTGGACGATGCGGTGGTCGAGGCGAGCGCGCTGAAAGCGCTCGCCGGCCTGGACCGTCTTTTCGATGAGATCGCCCTTGCGCACGTTGCGCAGCTTCATGCGCACCTGCGCACTGCCGCGTCCCATCTTGATGTGCTGGAACTCGACGATCTGGTACAGCTGCCCGTCGATCTCGACGGTGATTCCGCGTTTGATCTCCCCAGTACTGATCACTGCTTCTTCGTCTCCTCGATGAGCCAGCGGAGCGCGACCTCGTAGCCGACGACGCCCAGGCCGACGACCTGATTCGCGGTCACGTCCTTCAGATAACTATGGTGGCGGAAGGGCTCGCGCTTCATAACGTCGCTGATATGCACCTCGACGACCGGGAACTTGCAGGCCGCGACGGCGTCACGCAGCACGACGGACGTGTGAGCGAGTCCTCCAGGATTGATGATGGCACCATCGGCCGAAGCTTGCTGCTGCAGGAAGTCGATGAGCGCCCCTTCGTGATTGGATTGAAACGCCGTCACAGTCGCGTCGGCGTCGCGTGCCACCGCGGTGCAGCGGGCGACGACCTCGTCGAGCGTCGTCGTGCCGTAGATCTGGGGCTCACGCGTGCCCAGCGTGTTCAGGTTCGGCCCGTTCACGAGGAGGAAGCGCCTCATGCGGCACGACCCTGGACCAGCCGGGCCGCCGCGCGAAGCGTCTGGTCGCCGACATCTGTGACTTCACTGAAGAGCCCGACCCGACGCGGGAGGATCCAGCGCACCTTGCCGGCGCGCGCTTTCTTGTCGCGCGTGAGGTAGGTCCAGACCTCGCGCGTGAGGTGGGCGCGGATCGGTAGGCGAGCGCGGGCGAGCAGTCGTTCGACGTCGATCCGCAGTGAGCGCGGCGCCAACCCGAGCGTCTCGGATAGCGCCGACGCGAACACGAGGCCGATCGCGACGGCCTCGCCGTGCGTGACGCGATAGCTCGACGCGGCCTCGTACGCGTGACCAAGGGTGTGGCCGAAGTTCAACAACTCGCGCAGCCCGGTCTCGCGCGGGTCGAGCGTGACGATTCCGGCCTTCACCTCGGCCGCGAGCGCGACCGTCGTGAGCTGCGGGCCGATCTCGCCGCGCAGGACCGCGTCCAGCGAGCGCTCGACATGGGCGACCGCATCACGGTCGGCGAGGAACGCGCTCTTCACGACCTCCGCCAGACCCGAGGAGAGCTGGCGCTGCGGCAGCGTCGCGAGCACGCCGGCGTCGGCGAACACCGCGTCCGGCGGATGGAACGCGCCGACCAGGTTCTTGCCCTCGGGGATGTCGATCGCCGCCTTGCCGCCGATCGCCGCGTCGACCATGCCGAGGAGCGTCGTCGGAACCTGAGCGACGCGCACGCCGCGCAGGAACGTCGCTGCGGCGAACCCCGCCGCGTCGCCCACGGCACCACCACCCAGCGCGACGATCCCGCTGTCGCGGCCGAGCCCGGCCGACGCGAGATCGCCCCAGAGCCTCGCGACCGCGCGCACGGACTTCGCGCCCTCGCCGGTCGGCAGCCGCAGCGCGATCGGGTCGAAGCCGGCGTGCGTGAGAGATCGCATGAGACGCTCCTCGTACCGCGCGGCAGCGGCGGGCTCGCTCACGACCGCGACGCGGCCGGACCAGCCGAGATCCCCGAGATGCGTGCCGACCTGGTCGAGCAGCCCCGCGCGAACGAGCACCGGATACGGACGCTCACCGCCGACATCCACGCGGATGCCGCGCGCAGCGATCAGCCACGCCGCGATCGCGTGCGCCGAGTCCTCCGCGGTCGGGTCACGGTCCACGTCGAAGATCACATCGGCATCGGCGTACGCGGTCTTTCGCTCACGCAGGACGGACCGCGCGCGGTCCTCCGGTGTCACGTTCTGATGCGGCCGCTCCGCCTGGGTCGCCGCGATCCCGGCGGTGATGCGCTCCAGCGAACCGCGCAGCCCGATGATCAATCCGAGCTCGCGCATCCGTTTGCGATTCTCTTCGCGGATCGGCGCGCCGCCGCCGGTGTCCACGACGATCCAGGCCGGCGTGGGGCGGAGCGACGCGATGACGCGCGTCTCGAGATCGCGGAAGCTCTCCATGCCGTCCTGCTCGATCACGTCCTTCTTGGGCTTGCGCGCGCGACGCGCGATCGCGCGGTCGGTCTCGACGACGCTCGCGCCCAGCCGGCTCGCGAGGAGCGGCGCGATGGTGCTCTTGCCGATACCCGGCGGACCCACGAGGAAGAGGTGCACGCCCGTTATTTCCTCTGGTCGATCGGACGGAGGCGGGCGCGATAGCGGTCGACCGCGGCGACGAGATCGTCCGCGTTGTCGCTGCCGAACTTCTCGAGGAGCGCGTCGGCGAGAACGAACGCGAGCATCGCCTCCGCGACGACGCCCGCCGCGGGCACGACGCACACATCGCTGCGCTCGACGTGCGCGGGCGATGGCGCGCCGGTGCGAAGGTCGGCGGACGGCAGCGGTTTCATCAGCGTCGAGATCGGCTTGAACGCGACCTCCACGACGATGTCCTCCCCGTTGCTCATGCCCCCCTCGAGGCCGCCGGCGCGGTTGCGGCTGCGTGTGAAGCGTCCATCCGCGACGCTGATCGGATCGTGCACGGCACTGCCGCGCTCGCGTGCGGCGGCGAAGGCGTCCGCGAACTGCACCCCTTTGGCGCTCTGGATGGACAGCAGCGCCTGCGCGATGCGCCCGTCGAGACGACGATCCCACTGCGCGGCCGTCCCGAGCCCGGCCACGAGGCCGCTCGCGCGCAGGGCCACGATGCCGCCGAGCGTGTCGCCCGCATCGCGCGCCGCGGCGATCGCGGCGATCATCGCCTGTGAACGAGTCGCGTCCGCACAGCGAACTTCGCTCGCTTCGACCGCGTCGGAGTCGAAGCGCGGCTCGCTCTCAACGTCTCCGATCGCCTTGGTCTCGCTGCGCACCTCGATGCCGGCGAGCCTCAGCACCGCCTTCGCGATCGCACCGGCCGCGACGCGCGCCGCTGTTTCGCGCGCACTAGATCGTTCGATGACGTCGCGCACGTCCTCGTGCCCGAACTTAAGCGCGCCCGCGAGGTCGGCGTGGCCCGGCCGCAGACGCGTAACGGCATCGGGCGGATCCAGCACCGGCTCGACGCTCATCACGCGCTCCCAGTTCACGGCGTCGCGGTTCGCGATCTGGAGCGCGATCGGCGCGCCGGTGGAGCGCCCGTGCCGCACGCCACCGGTGATGTGCACCGCGTCGCGCTCGATCTTCTGTCGCGCCCCCCGGCCGTAGCCGAGCTGCCGGCGGCGCAGGTCGCTGTCGATCTCCGCCGCGGCGATCGGAACGCCCGCGGGAACACCGTCGAGGACCGCGATAAGCCCAGGCCCGTGCGACTCGCCCGCGGTGAGCAGCCTCATACGGCGCGCGGTAGTGCAGCGCGCATCACGGCGAGCGGCGCCTCGCGGCCCGTCCACAGGGCGAACGAGCGCGCCGCCTGATAGAGCAACACCAGGAGTCCGTCCACGACAACGACATTCTTGACGGCCCGCGCCCTCTTGACGAGCGGTGTCACCGCGGCAGTGGGCACAAGGTCCACGACACGCATGCCCTCGCGGATCTCGAAACCCGCGAGCGGATCCTCACCATGCAGTCCCAGCGGCGTCGCGTTGACCACGCCGGTGACCGCCGCGAGATCCTCCGGTGTCGGCCAGAGCATCGCCGACGGCCGCCGTCCATCGACCTCGATCCCGGCCGCGAGCTGCTCCGCGCGCTGGCGGCTGCGGTTCGCGATCCGCACCTCGTTCCCCCGCTGCAGGAGGACGACGGCGCAGGCCCGAGCTGCCCCACCAGCCCCCAGCACCATCACGGTCTCGCCCGTGAACAGCTTCGCGGCGCGTCCAGGGCGCGGCTCGCTCAACGCGCGCTCGAAGCCGTACACGTCGGTGTTCTCCCCGATGAGACGCGCGCCGCGACGGATGATGGTGTTGAGCGCGCCCACGTGTCGCGCATCTTGCCCCGCGTCGTCAATGAACCGCATGGCGCGTTCCTTGTGCGGGATCGTGACGTTCGCACCGAGAACGTCATCCTTCCGCAGCGCATCGACGAAATCCTCGAGCCGATCCGGCTCGACGTCACGTGTCTCGTAGCGATGCGGCAGGCCCAGCGCCAGGAACGCAGCGTTGTGCATCGCCGGCGAAAGGGAATGCGCCACCGGATGGCCGAAGAGGTACACCGTCGCCATGGGTCACACGCTCATTTGTTCCCGTATTTGACCCGGTTGGCCTCGTGCTCCTCGACCGTGACGGCGAACGCGTGCCCGCCGGTGCCATCGTTCTTCGCGACGAAATAGAAGTAGGGCACGTCAGCGGGTCTTGCCGCTCCCTCGAGCGCGGCGACACCCGGGTTCGCGATCGGCGTCGGCGGCAGGCCCGGATACAGGTAGGTGTTGTACGGCGAGTCCAGCTTGAGGTCGTCGAGCGAGAGCTCGCGCCACTCGCCGAGCGCGTACTGGATCGTCGGATCCGCGTCGAGCTTCATGCTGATGTTCAAACGGTTGGTGTAGACGCCGGCGATCGTCGGGCTTTCGTTCCGGTCGCGCGCCTCTCGTTCGACGATCGAGGCGAGCTTCACGATGTCGTAGATCGTCACCTTGCGCGCCGCGGACGCGGAACGGAGCGTGGCGCCGACCTTGCGCTCGAACGTGTCCAGGAGCACGTCGACGATCTGTGGTGCGGTCGTGTCGGGTCGCATGAAGTACGTGTCGGGAAAGAGGAAGCCCTCGAGTGGTGCCGTCGCGTCCATGCCGACGAGCACGGTGTTCTTCCGGTCACCTACGACGGCGGCCTGCCTGAACGCCTCCTTCGTGATCGACGGGAACGCCTTGTTCACGGCCGTCGCGATCTCTGAGAGGCGCCAGCCGTCGATGAGGCGCAGGACGATCTGCTCGCCGGGCGCCTTCTCAAAGAGTTTGGCCAGGTCGCGCGGCGTGAGCGCGGCGGAGACCGTGTACGTACCCGACTGCAGCGCGTTCTCGCGCTCGGTCTCGTAGAGCACGTAGTCGAACGCCAGCGCGGATCGGATGATGCCCTCCTGTTCGAGTCGCTTCCCGATCGCGCCGGCTGTCTCGCCGCGCGCGATCACAAACGGCCTGTTGTCTGCGCGCGTGTCCTTGGCGAGATCGGCCTCGTTGGCGATGCGATCGGCGACGAAACCGCGAATGAAGTCCTGGCGCAAGAGAGTGTCGTGCTCGGCGACGTACGCAATGGCAGCGTCCTCTGCGAGCGGCCTCCCCACGAAATACAGGCCAACGACCATCAGACCGACGAAGAGCAGGAACGCGAACGGCCCGAGCGATGAGCGCCGCTGCCGCGGCGGCACCGCGCGCCCGCGCGTGGGCGGCATCAGTCGGCCCGTTTTCGCGACAGGAAGTCTTCGAGGAGCACAGTCGCCGCGCCGGCGTCGAGATCGGCCGCGCCGCGATGAGCGGCTTCAGCAGTCGTGAAGCGCTCGTCGTACAGATCGATGGGCACGCCGAGCCCGGCGCACGCGTCGGCGAACCGACGCACACGCTGCGCCTGCGGACCGTCTTCACCTCGTAGCGTCAGCGGAAGACCGATCACCAGGGCACCAACTTCCTCTTTCGCGATCAGCTCACGGAGGCTCGCAAGGTCGGCCTCGAGGTTGCGTCGCGCCAGCGTGCGGAGCGGCCGCGCGAGGCCGAAGGCGTCGTCACCGACGGCGAGGCCGATGCGGCGATCGCCGACGTCCAGCGCAAGATAGCGCACGCTCAGGGCGAGGCGGCCGATGGCTGTGTATCCACCTCGATGCGCAGGCGCGCGTCGAAGAACGGGAACCGCGGCCACCAGCCGGGCCAGATCGTGATGCGACGGACCTCGAGGCCCTGGCCGTCCATGACGGCCGCATAGTCGGTGAGCTCACGACCGGCGAGCGCCGTCCGCAATGGCGCTTCCTTGACCTGCCGGGACTGCAGTGTGTTCGCCCGAACGCGCCACTGGACGCCGTTATCGACGAGCGTCGGTCCTATGACCACGGCGACCGCAGCGGCGCCCTCGTTGATGTCGTACTCGGGATCGGCCTGCTCTTTAAGCTTCGTGATCGTCGTGGCGCGCGGCTCCGCTTCGGAGACGCTGTAGCCCGTGATCGTTCCTACGACGGTGAGCTCGAATACCCCGTTCGCCGGCTCGGTGCCCACGAGACCAGCCTGCGGCGTGACCGAAGTGACCTTTGTCACGGGCCCGTAGACGATCTGACCCTTGTTGGCCGGGTCCTTCTTCCATTCCTCGACCTTTTGGACACCGCGCTTGCGGAGCTCCTCGTCGGCCCGGCCGGCGGCGAGCCCGTAGTCCGATCCGGTGACCACGGCGAACTTCTTGACCTCACCACCGCT
>Ga0207653_10000662_pt1 | contig 11865 bp, 12 predicted proteins | sample KBSK5251metaG_FD_184341 | JGI IMG/M metagenome (GOLD analysis project Ga0207653, IMG submission 184341) | Corn, switchgrass and miscanthus rhizosphere microbial communities from Kellogg Biological Station, Michigan, USA - KBS K5-25-1 metaG... | ecosystem: Host-associated > Plants > Roots >...
TCATCGGTGGCGAGGGTCTTGTCGTCGATCGACCGCAGACGCGTCGCGGGCTGCTCGGGGACTAGCGACTCACCTCATGCCTGCGTTCGATGGCTTCCTCGACGTCGCCGCGGCTCGCGTGGAAGAACAGGCGCGCGGTCAGCGTGCCGACGAGGATCGCGGCGGCGACCGCCAGCAAGATGCCGGCTGTCACGAGAACGAGCGCGAGCGAGTCGATCTGCACGATACGGAGATGGTCCGTCCGCGGGCAGCGGCCGAGGTAGGGCCAAAGGTCACGACTCTGCTGGGCCGCCGGCGCTTCCTGGCCGCCGCGGCGGTGCTCCTCGCGTCCGCCTGCGCCCCGGCGGCGTCGAAGGCGGCCGCTCCGACGCCCGTGGTGTTACCGGCACTCGGAGCGGACCCGAGAAATGGCATCTGGCCAGCCCAATACCTTGGCGCGGCCGCGCCGGTCCGCGAGGCGTACAGCTGGGCGATCGCTCACGAGCCGACGCTCCGCTACATCCCCTGTTACTGCGGATGCGGCGAGGATGGGCACACCAGCAATTACTCCTGCTACGTGCAGCAGGTCCTCGTCGGCGGCCGGGTCATCCTCGATCCGCACGGCTTTGGCTGAGGCGTCTGCGTCGGGATCACGCGTGACGTGATGGCGATGGCGACTCACGGCAAGTCACTGCGCGAGATGCGCGCGGCGATCGATGGTCGCTGGTCGTCCGCCGGTCCCGGCACACCCACCCCACTTCCCTAGCCAAAGTCCCGCTTTGGCTGCCCGGAGGTCCCTTGCGGACTGGACCGTACGGATGCGCCATTTGGGCCGCGCGGCCCTGTTTCGCCTCTCGGCCCGACGTCAAAGTTCGGCTCACAAAGGAGGTCTTCAAAAGAAATGGCAAGCACTCGGATCGCAAAGGGCACCGTGGTCGCTGACCCGCCCCTCGCTCGTTTCCTCTTCTCGGACACCCGCATGGCCCCCGTCTGGCTCCTCGTCCGCATCTATGTGGGCTGGGCCTGGCTCGAGGCCGGATGGCACAAGGTCCAAGACGTCGGCGCGACATCGAACTACATCATCGACGGCGCCGGGATCCTCTCATTCTGGAACCGGATCGCGGCGATCCCCGCCGCGCCCGCCAAGCCGGTCATCACGTACGACTGGTACCGCGGGTTCATCCAGTTCCTCATCGACAGCCACGCGCAGGTGATCATGGGCAAGGTGATCGCGTTCGGTGAGACCGCGGTCGGGCTCGGACTCATCTTCGGTGCCTTCGTCGGCATCGCCGCGGTCGGCGGAGCGTTCATGAACCTGAACTTCATGCTCGCCGGCAGCGCCAGCACGAACCCCGTCATGCTCCTGCTCGGCTTCCTTCTGGTCCTCGCCTGGAAGACAGCGGGTTACATCGGCCTCGACCGGTTCCTCATGCCGCTCCTCGGGACGCCATGGAAGGCCCCGAAGGTCGACGTGAAAGCGGCCACTCGCGTCCCGGTCATCGCGTGACAGACCAGCCAAACCACGCGCCAGTGAAGAGCGGAGCGATCCGCTCTTCCGGCGCGTCCGCTCCGACCACGGTCCTCGTCATGAGCAAGGATCCAGCGCTGCGCGAGGGCTGGGCGAGGACGTTCGAAGAACTCGGTATGCGGGCGATGCGCTGCGCCGGACCAGAGAACACTTCGTGCGCGCTCGAGACAAGCGCACGCTGCCCGCTTCACGACGACGCGGATGTCGCCTTCTACGACCAAGAGAGCGTCTCCGCCGCTCTCGCAGTCAGGCTCCTCACGCTTCCTCGGACGCTTCCGATCACGCTCGCGCGCGACCGCGCGACCCCGGAAGGTGGCCACGAGCCGATGCCCGTGCAGCTGCTTGAGCCACGCGGTAAGAGAGCAGGCACCCGCAGCCGATAATCGGCGTGTGAGCGGATCCCCGATACGTCCAACACGCACCACCTACTCGAGGCGACTGCGGATCGCCGCGGTGGTGCTCCCCTCGCTCCTCATCGCCGGTCTCATGGGGCTCGACTTCTTCCTCGTCGAGCGAGTCTTTCCCGCCGGCATATCGCACGTCGTCACCGTCATCGTCGGCGTCGCCGGCGTGCTCGCGTTCTCCTCGGTGATCTTCGCGCAGCTGGAGAATCTGCAGGGCCGCGACCGCGCGAATACGGACCGGCTGCGCCAGCTTGCCGACGCACTCGAACAGAAGCGCCAGCAGCTGCAAGCGGTGAACAGCGCCGGCCTTGCACTCACATCCGAGCTCGACCGAGATCAAGTGCTCCAGCGTGTCGCGGACCAGGCGCGTGCCGTCGCGAACGCGAAGTACGCGGCGCTCGGCGTCTTCAGCGAAGAGGGTCTCGTAGAGACCTTCACGACGTCCGGTATCACGCCCGAGGAACGTGCGCTCATCGGACCCCTGCCGCGGGGTCTTGGGCTGCTGGGCCATCTCCAACAGGAACGTCGGCCACTCCGGCTGCGCGACCTTCACGAGCACCCATCGTCGGTGGGCTTCCCGAAGAACCACCCGCCGATGCGCAGCTTCATCGGCACGCCGATCGTGCTGCGCGGCGAGCCGCTCGGGAATCTCTATCTCACCGAGAAACAGGGCGCGGACGAGTTCACGATCGACGATGGCGAAGCGCTCGAGACACTTGCGGCGCAGGCCGCGATCGCGATCGAGAACGCGCGACTCTACGAGCAGGTCGAACGCGTTTCGGTGCTCGAGGAACGCCAACGGATCCGCATGGACCTCCACGACGGTGTGATGCAGTCGCTCTACGGCGTCGGCCTGCTCCTCGAGGACATCGCCGAACGTGTGGACACCGAGCCCGCTAAGGCAAAGGCGCAGCTCTGGCGATCGGTCGACCGCCTCAACGCCGCCATCGCCGATCTCCGCGGCTACGTTCTGGGACTGCGGCAGGTGCAGGCGTTCGATCAGCCGCTCACGGAGTCGTTGCCGCTCCTCGCGGACCAGGCAGCATCGAACGCGCTCATCGAAGTCGAGGTGCAGGTCTCGCCCGATGCGGCAGGCCGTCTCGACCAGCCACGTCGCGAGGCCGCGTATTACATCGCCGCGGATGCCCTCGGGAACATCGCTCGCCATGCCCGCGCGCGTCGCGCGTCCGTACGACTCTTTGATGAGAACGGTGGCGTCGTCTTGCAGATCGCCGACGACGGCGTCGGCTTCGACTTCGAGGCGACGACGACCGGACACGGGCTGCACAACATGCGCGAGCGCGCCTTCGCTGTCGGCGGCACCCTACGGGTGGAAAGCCAGCCAGGCCAGGGAGCGCGAGTACGCTTGGAGCTGCCGGCGTTGGAGGAGAGGAATGGCTGAACCGCAGGTCCGTGTGATGCTCGTCGACGATCACGAGGTCGTTCGCGAGGGTCTACGCACGTTGATCGGACGGCAAAAGGACATGGCGGTCGTCGGCGAGGCCGGAACGACCGCCGAGGCGATCGAGACGGCCGCCAAAGCAAAGCCCGACGTGATCATCATGGACGTGCGGCTACCGGATGGCAGCGGTGTAGAGGCCTGCCGAACGATCCGCGAGACGCGACCGGAAACGAAGGTCATCATGCTGACGTCCTACGCCGACGACGAGGCTCTGTTCGCCTCGATCGTCGCCGGAGCGGCGGGATACCTCCTCAAACAAACGCGAGGTCAGGCTGTCGTTGACGCGATCAACGCGGTCGCACAAGGACGCTCGCTCCTCGACCCCGACGTCACCGGAAAGGTCCTCGAGCGCGTACGGAAGGGCAGGAGCGACGAAGATCCGGCGTTCGCGTCGCTCACCGACCAGGAGCGCAAGGTGCTCGAGCAGCTCGCGGAGGGCAAGACGAACCGGGAGATCGGCGAGGTCCTCTTTCTGTCCGAGAAGACGGTCAAGAACTACGTCAGCCGCATCCTCGACAAACTCGGCCTGGCGCGACGAGCCGAGGCCGCCGCCTACATGGCCAAACGGCGCCCGCGCTATTGAGGGCGGCGCCGGACTTGTGACGAAGGTCCCGCGAAGAGGGGCCGCTCGCCCATAGAGCCAGCTCCTGGGCGTCCGTAGGGTCGATGCATGACAGAGCCACAGGACCCTATCGGCACGATCACGCGACGAACGCTGATCGGGGCGGTCGGACTCGCCGGGCTGGGCGGCATCGCTGCCACCGGACTCGGGTTGACCGGGAACGGCGCGGGGCCCGCGCGCGTCGCGGCCGCGACATCGACACCCGCCGCGACCGTCTTCCGCACGACTCCCCCGAGCGCCAGTCCGACGCTGGATCACGACGGTCATGCAGAGTCGCTGGTGAAAGCGTTCCCGGCCAAGACACAGGGCGTCGGTCTGCAGGAGCTCGCGTCACGCGCCGTCGAAGGTGCTCGCGAGTTCGAGCTCAGTTGCGACAAGATCCGCTGGGAGGTCACGCCAGGCGTGATCGTCGACGCGCTCTCGTACAACGGCCAGGTCCCGGGTCCGATCATCCGCGTGACCGAGGGCGAGCGGGTACGCGTGAAGGTCACGAACAAGACCGACCAGACCACGGGCGTCCACTGGCACGGCCAGCGAGTCGTGAACAAGATGGACGGCGTGCCGTTCATCACTCAGCCGACCATCAAACCGGGGGAGACGTTCGTCTACGACTTCGTCGCAAAGCCGTTCGGCAGTCACATGTACCACTCCCATCACAACGCGACGGAGCAGGTCGGGCGGGGCATGCTCGGTCCACTCCTGGTCATGCCGAAGGACAGCGCGACAGATCCCAAGTACGACAAGGACGAGCTCTTTATCTTCAACGATCAGCTCGGCGGTCTCACCGTCAACGGGAAGGGTTTCCCCGCGACGTTCCCGTACACGGCGAAGCTGGGCGAGCGCATCCGCTTCCGCTTCATGAACGAGGGCGTGATGATCCACCCGGCGCACCTTCACGGTTTGACGCTCGAGGTCTTCGCGCGCGATGGCTACCCGCTCCCGGCACCGTTCCGCTGCGACACGCTGAACGTGGCGCCCGGCGAGCGCTGGGACGCGATCGTCGTGGCGGACGAGCCCGGCGTCTGGGCATTCCACTGCCACATCCTCAACCACGCCGAGGGGGCGACGGGGATGTTCGGAATGGTGACCGCTCTCATCGTCTCGTGACGGTCAAAGTGGGGCCGCTTCGCCCCTCCCGCTGTGACCTTTGGCCCTTCGCCGCCTGTGGCCAGCGGACCAGCATTCGGGCATGACCGACGGGATAGCGATCATCGTTTGGAGCGCGGGCGCGCTTCTTGGTCTCGTCACGGCTGCGTTCCTTGGCGCCGCACTTGTCCCAGCGTTCGTCTTCCACCAGCGACGTTTTTCGCATGTCCGCGCGAACCGCTCCCATGTTCAGGCCGGTCGAGTGTTCTGCCGTGTGGAGGGCGCCGATATCGACGTGGATGACTGCGTCGGATGCGCGCACCTGCGGCTTCTTGACGGAAGCGGCAAGTTCATCGTCTGCGACGGGCAGAGGCCCGCCACGGTCAATCGCGATCAATAGGAGGGCTGCAACCATGGCTATCGACACCGGGACACCGCCTGTCGCGCTCCCACGCGCAACCGACCGCGGCGAGACGCTGACCGTCCGCGACGATCGGACCGGAAAGACGTACGTCATTCCGATCCAAGACGGGGCGATCCGCGCGACCGAGCTCAACAAGATCCGGACCGCCGCCGACGACGGCGGACTCCTGACATACGACCCCGGGTTCATGGCCACGGCGGCGGTGAAGAGCGCGGTGACGTACATCGACGGCGACGCCGGCATCCTCCGTTACCGCGGCTATCCGATCGAGGAGCTCGCCGAGAAATGTGGGTTCCTGGAGGTCGCGCACCTCCTCCTGGAGGGCGAGCTCCCGACGGACCAGCAGCTCGCGGCCTGGCAGGACGACATCACGCATCACACATTCATCCACGAGAACATCAAGAAGTTCATCGACGGCTTCCGGCACGACGCGCACCCGATGGGCGTCCTCATGAGCACCGTCGCGGCGCTGTCGACCTTCTATCCGGAGGCAAAGCGCATCTCCGACGCGGCGCCGCGGCACAAGCAGATCGTCCGGCTCATGGCGAAGATGCCGACGATCGCCGGCTTTGCGTACCGCCACGCCGTCGGCCTTCCTTACGTGTATCCCGACAACGACCTCAGCTACGCCGGCAACTTCCTGAACATGATGTGGAAGACGACCGAGCTCAAGTACGAGCCTGACCCGATCCTGGAGCGCGCGCTCGAGGTCCTGTTCATCCTCCACGCGGATCACGAGCAGAACTGCTCGACCAGCACAGTTCGCGTTGTCGGCAGCGCGAGATCGGATCCCTACTCGGCGGTCGCTGCCGGCATCGGCGCGCTCTACGGGCCGCTGCACGGCGGAGCGAACGAGCAGGTGCTGCGCATGCTCGAGGAGATCGGATCGGTCGATCGCATCCCGGAACACATCGAGCGCGTGAAGAGCGGCGAGCTCCGGCTGATGGGATTCGGCCACCGGGTGTACAAGAGCTACGACCCGCGCGCGCGGATCATCAAGAAGGTCGCCGACGACGTGTTCGAGGTCACCGGTCGGAATCCGCTACTCGACATCGCGCTCGAGCTCGAGAAGATCGCGCTCGAGGATGACTACTTCGTGAGCCACAAGCTCTATCCGAACGTGGACTTCTACTCCGGGCTCATCTATCAGGCGATGGGGTTCCCGGTCGAGATGTTCCCGGTGCTCTTCGCGATCGGCCGCACGCCGGGCTGGCTCGCGCAGTGGCAAGAGGGACTGCTCGATCCGGATCAGAAGATCGCGCGGCCGCGACAGCTGTATGTCGGACAGGCCGAGCGCCACCTCGATGACATCTAGCGATCAACACGAAGAAGGGAACGAACAGATGCTGATCGAGAAGACGCGACTGAAGGACCAGCTTTACCTCGGCGCGGTCATCGCCCTCCTGCTCCTGATGTCGATGATGAACGGCTACGTTGCAGTGGCGATCGCGGCGTTCCTGCTCGTGATCGGCCTGGCCATCTATCCCGAGATGCGACGGACTGCCATCCCCGCGGCCCTGATCGCGCTGGCCGTCGCGCTCGGAGCGGTCGTGGTGCGCGCCCTGTTCTAGCCCGCGAGCTTAGAGAGGAACAGCGTCTCCGCCAGGCACACGCGCTCGAACTCCGCGAGGTGCAGACCCTCATCCGGGCCATGCGGACCGGACTGCGGATCGTCGACGCCGGTCACGAGGATCTCCGCCTTTGGGAAGAGTTCGGCAAAGTCGAACAGGAACGGGATGCTCCCGCCCGAGCCGACGTCGACGGCCTTCGCACCCCAGGCTTCGGACAGCGCGGCGTGCATTGCGCGGTATGCGGGTCCGCCGGTCTTCGTCGCGAACGGCTCGCCGACGGCATGACGATCGATATTCAGCTCCGCGCCCCACGACACGTTCTTCTCGAGGTGCTTCACGAGCGCGTCGAGCGCCTTCGTGGCGTCCTGTCCTGGTGGGATGCGCATGCTCACCTTCGCGCGCGCGACGGGTACCAGCTGGTTCACTGCGTCATGCACCGCCGGTGCGTCGAGCGCGAGCACCGAGATCGCGGGCATCGTCCACATGCGGTCGGTGAGCCCACCGTCGCCGATCAGCTTCACGCTCTTTCGCGCGCCTGCCTGCTCGCGAAGCTCCGCTTCGGTGAGATCCAGGGGCGGCGCCTTTCCGCGGACCAGTCCTTCGACGGCGACGTTCCCCTTGTCGTCATGCAGCGTCGAGAGAAGGCGGGCGAGGGTCGTGAGCGCGTCCGGCAGTGGTCCGCCGAAGCCGCCGCTGTGGACGGCCTTGTCGAGCACCCGCACCTCGACGATGCACGCGACGACTCCGCGCAGCGTCGTCGTGATCGCGGGCGCCCCGATGCGCCAGTTGCCACCGTCGGCGACCACGACCGCATCGCAGCGGAGCCGATCGCCTTCACCTTCGAGATAGCCACGCAGCCGCTCCGACCCGGCCTCTTCCTCGCCTTCGATGAAGACGGCGACGCCGACCGGCGGCTTGCCGTCGTACGCGCGCAGCGCGGCGATGTGCGCGAGCACGCCGGCCTTGTCATCAGCGGCGCCGCGACCGTAGAGGCGGCCGTCGCGCTCGGTCGGCGCGAAGGGTGGCGTCTTCCATTCCGAATCGGGACCCGGCGGCTGAACGTCGTGATGCGCATAGAGAAGGACCGTCGGCTTCCCCGGGGGTGCCTTGAAGTATCCGACGACCGCGGGATGTCCGCCCGGGGCGCGGAGCACGCGCGTGTCGGCGCCGACCGCACGCAGCAGCTCCGCGACGAGCTCGGCGGACTTCACGAGCGGTGCGGGATCGTGCCCCTCCGCGCTCACCGACGGGATGCGCACGAGACGCTCGAGATCCGCTCTCACCTGCGGCATGAGCTCACGCACTCGCGTGCGGAGATCAGCAGCGGGGATTGTCGTCACCTGGCGATTATCTGCCAGACGCGAATGGTGGGCAGGAGACGCAGCGGGCGGCGGCGCGCCTCGAGCGAGCATCTGCGCCCAGCCGGCCCGTACAAAGCGCGCGCGGTGACCGGCGGGCCGGCGTAGCCAGCTGCGAGCGAGAGGGTGCGCGCCGCTGACTCTTTGCGGACTCGTTCCGCGCTACGGCAGGCGATTGAACCAGAGGAGCGACAACCCTCCCGCGATGATCGACAGCACCGCAGCGAGCGCGGTGAGGTATGCCGTCACTTCCGTCTTCTGCTGACGGAGCACGAGCTGGGTCGAGAGCTTCTCGTAGACCGAGCGCAGGTCGGCGGCGTTGGAGGCGTTGAAGTACTCGGCGTCGGTCATGGCCGCGATCTGCTTGAGCGTCGCCTCATCGAGACGCGTGCGGATCTGCCGGCCCTGCAGCCGGAGGATCGTTCCTTCGGCGCTGCCGACGCCGACGGTGTAGACGCGGATGCCGCGGCTGATCGCAGCGTCGATGATCTGCAGGGGCGCGGGGAACTGATTGTTCTGTCCGTCCGAGAGCAGGATGATCGTCGCCGGCGCGTTGAGCGTGCCACCCGGTGGCGGCGTGGCCGGCGGGCGCGCCTGACCGCCGCTCTGCTCGAGCGCCTGCAACGCCTGCACGCTCGGCGGGATCTCCTCGTCGTTCTCGAAGATCGCGTCGAGGGAGGTCAGGATGCCGCGGCCGATCGCGGTCGCGCGCTGCGTCCGGAGGCGGTCGATCGCCTTATAGACGAGGTCCTTGTCGGTCGTGGGCGACTGCACCAGCGACGCGTCGCCAGAGAACGACACGATGCCGACCGAAACGTCCTCGCCCTGCCGCGCGACGAACGCCTTCGCCGCTTCTTTCGCAGCCTCCATGCGGTTCGGCTTGAGGTCTTCCGCCTGCATGCTTCCGGATACGTCGATCGCGAGGATCACCGTGCCCTCCTGCGCCGGCGCCGTGACGACCATCACCGGACGGGCGAGGGCGGCGGTCATGAAGAACATCGCCGCGATGAAGAGGGCGGGCGGGATGTGGCGGCGGATGCCCGGGCCGCGCCCCATCGCCTCCTTCACGAGCGAGAGGCTCGCGTAGCGCAAGGCGTACTTCTGGCGGCGGCGCTGCGCCCAGATGTACAGGGCGATGAGGATCGGCACGACAAGCGTGAGCCACAGGGCGACCGGGAACAGGAAGGTCACGATGCCCGTCCCATCGCGCGATGGCGCGCGCGGCGCACCTTTCGCGTCGCGGCGAAGCGCACGACCGTCCGGACCAGATCCTCTTCGGTCGACAGCTCGAGCGTGTCGACGCCTGCGCGGCGGAACGTTGCACCGAGCTCCCGCTCGCGCTTGCCGACGACCTCGGCGAAGCGTTTGCGGAAGCGCGCGTCATGAGTGTCGATGTGGAGCGCCTCGCCGGTCTCGGAGTCGGTCATGATCACGAACCCGATGTCCGGGAGCTCGCGCTCGCGCGGATCGGTGAGGCGGATCGCGAGCGTCTCATGACGCCGCGCCAGCAGGCCCAGCGGTTTCTCCCAACCGGGCATGGTGAAGAAGTCCGAGATGATGAACACCAGAGAGCGGCGCTTGATCGAGCGAAGCGCGGTCTCGATGAGCTCGGAGAGAGACGTTGCCGGCGAGCTCTCGAGACGCGGTCGCCGCTGGAGCTCGTCGATGAGGCGGAGGACCTGCATCCGACCGCCGCGCGCTGGGACGACCTTCTCCACGTGCTTCCCGTACAGGATCGCGCCAACGCGGTTGCCGTGGCGTGTGAGGAGACGCGCGATGAGGCCGACGAAGTCGACGAGCAGATCGCGCTTCAGCGCGCTCGCCGTGCCGAAGTCGACCGACGGCGACAGGTCGAGGAGGAAGTGCGCGGTGATCTCGCGATCCTCAAGGTATTCGCGAACGTGCGGGAGATCGAGCCGCGCGGTGACGTTCCAGTCGATGTTGCGCACATCGTCGCCGGGCACGTACTCGCGGATGTCGGCGAGGTCGAGTCCTTGCCCGCGGAACAGCGTGCGGTAGTTGCCCTGAAGCAGGCCGTCCAGGCGTCGGACGACCGTCCAGTCGAGACGGCGGAGCGTGCGCTCCGGCGTGCTAACGGGCGAGAGCATGACCCTGCATCGGCGCGGTCGGCACTGGGATGCGCTCCATCACCTTCGTGATCAGCGTGTCGGAGGTCACGTCGTCGGAAAGTGCCTCGTACGAGAGCACGATGCGGTGCCGCAGCACGTCGACGGCCATGTCCGAGATGTCCTGCGCGAGGACGTAGCTGCGCCCGCGCATGAACGCGAGCGCGCGTGCGGTGAGAACGATGTTGATCGAGGCGCGCGGGCTCGCGCCATACGTGATGTATTTCGCGATGTCCTGGACGCCGTACTCCTTCGGTGACCGCGTCGCGGTGACGAGGCGGACGACGTATTCCATCAGCACCGGATCGACGAAGACCTTGTCGGCTTCACGCTGCAGCGCGAGCAGCTGCTCCGTGGTGAGGACCGGCTGCACCGTCGCGAGCGGGCCCGTCATGCGTTCGACGACGACGAATTCGTCCATCTCACTCGGGTACGTGATCAGGACTTTCATCATGAAGCGGTCGACCTGCGCCTCGGGCAGCGCATACGTTCCTTCTGTCTCGATCGGGTTCTGCGTCGCCATGACCAGGAACGGGTCGGGCACGCGATGCGTCTCGCGGCCGATCGTGACCTGCCGCTCCTGCATGACCTCGAGGAGCGCGCTCTGCACCTTCGCCGGCGCTCGGTTGATCTCGTCCGCGAGGAGCAGGTTGGTGAAGACCGGACCCAGCGAGGTCTGGAACTCGCCGTTCTTCTGGTTGTAGATGCGCGTGCCGACGAGGTCGGCGGGCACGAGGTCGGGTGTGAACTGGATCCGCTTGAATTCGCCGCTGATCGATTGCGCGACGGTCTTCACGGCGAGCGTCTTCGCGAGACCGGGCACACCCTCGACGAGCAGGTGGCCACGCGCGAGGAGGGCGACGACGATGCGCTCGAGTAGGTGGTCCTGCCCAACGATCACCTTCTTGATCTCGAAGAGCAGCCGCTCCATCTGACTACCGGGACGAACGCTTGTCGTCATGGCCTTCCTTCCTCTAATCCGGTGGGATGCCGAGCCCGGCCGACGCTGAGTCGATGGTGACCGCGAAGCCCACCCCGCTGAACACCTTACCTGCTGGGTTCACCAGCCCGGTGACGATACCCACAACGTCGCCGTTCAGATCCACCAGCGGCCCGCCGGAGTTCCCGGGATTCACGGCCGCATCGAACTGGATGAGACCGGTGATGGGCTGTGACAGACCCGGCGCGTTCATCGCGCGATCGAGACCGGAAATGACGCCGGTCGAGAGCGAGCCGGTGAGTCCGAACGGGTGGCCGATCACGAACGCGGGATCGCCGATAGAGAGCCGGCCCGGATTCCCCATC
>Ga0207653_10000669_pt1 | contig 11796 bp, 5 predicted proteins | sample KBSK5251metaG_FD_184341 | JGI IMG/M metagenome (GOLD analysis project Ga0207653, IMG submission 184341) | Corn, switchgrass and miscanthus rhizosphere microbial communities from Kellogg Biological Station, Michigan, USA - KBS K5-25-1 metaG... | ecosystem: Host-associated > Plants > Roots >...
CAGCCGCGCGGCTGTTCCCTGCGTGGCGATAACGTCGAAGCCCAGGCGCGACAGTTTGCGCGCGAGCAAAACCGCTGCTCCTTTGTCCGCATCGTTGACGCTCAGGAATGCTTTTCCTGACGATGGCAAACTCAGACCAGCGCCCATCATCGCTTTTGCATAAGCCTCGCCGAAGCTGTTGCCGATTCCCATGACCTCGCCCGTCGAATGCATCTCCGGACTCAGCACCGGATCGACTCCGGGAAACTTCGCGAACGGAAACACCGGCGACTTGATGAAGAAGCGATTCACCGTCAACTCTTCAGGCAATCCAAACTCCGCGAGTTTGCGTCCCGCCATCACGAGCGCTGCGACTCGCGCAATCGGAACGCCGGTGGCTTTCGAAACGAAAGGAACTGTTCGCGACGCTCGCGGGTTCACTTCCAAAACATAGACGCGATGGTCCTTGATCGCGAACTGGATGTTCATCAGTCCGCGAACTGACAACGCCTTCGCGAGTTTCCGAGTGTAATGCCGCATCGTCTCGAGATGCTCTGGATCGATTCGCACCGGAGGCAACACGCAAGAGGAGTCGCCGGAGTGAATGCCCGCTTCCTCGATGTGCTCCTGAATGCCGGCGATCACGACGGCTGTTTCGTCGGCAAGCGCGTCGACATCAAACTCGGCCGCCTGTTCCAGGAATTTATCAATTAGAACCGGGCGATCTGGAGTAAAGCCGACAGCGTTGCGGACATAGGTCTCCAGTGCTTCCTGATCGTAGACGATGGCCATCGCGCGTCCGCCGAGGACGTAACTCGGCCGCACCAAAACGGGATAACCGATACGCGCCGCGACTTCCCGCGCCTCCTCCACCGATGCCGCCATTCCATTGTCAGGCTGCGGGATGCCGAGTTCTTTCAGCAGCGCTCCAAACCGTTTCCGATCTTCGGCGAGGTCGATCGAGTCTGGCGATGTTCCGATCACTTTCACGCCCGCCTTCTGCAATCGCATCGCGAGATTCAGCGGCGTCTGGCCGCCAAACTGAACGATCACACCGTCAGGTTTTTCAACGTCGACGATGTTCATCACGTCTTCAAACGTCAGGGGCTCGAAGTAGAGACGATCGGAGGTGTCGTAATCGGTCGAGACTGTTTCCGGGTTGCAGTTGACCATGATCGTCTCGAAGCCGGCTTCGTGAAGCGCGAACGATGCGTGGCAGCAGCAGTAGTCGAATTCAATTCCCTGCCCGATGCGGTTTGGACCTGAACCCAGGATCATGATCTTGCGTTGATCCGTCGGAGCTGCTTCGTCTTCAGTCTCGTAAGTCGAGTAGAGATACGGAGTGTGAGACTCGAACTCGGCGCCGCACGTGTCTACTCGTTTGTAAACGGGAACGATCCCCAACTGTTTCCGGTAGGCGCGCACTTCGTCCTCAGAACGCTCTGTCAGATACGCAAGGCGTCGATCTGACAGCGCGACTTCCTTGAACGCTCGCAGTTCATCGGCGGAGATCTCTTCGAGCTTCGACCCTTCCACGTCGCGTTGAATCTCCATCACCTGCTGGAGCTGATCGAGAAACCATTCATCGATCCGCGAGAGGCGATAGATTTCGGAGATGGGCCAATCGTGCTGGAGTGCGTACGTGATGTAGGAGAAGCGTTGCGAGTTTGGCCGCGCGAGTTTGCGTTGCAACTCGTCGTTAGAGATGTCTTCAAGGCGCAAAGGCTTGACTGCTTCCAACGAACGCAGCCCTTTGAAGAGCGCTTCCTTGAACGTCCGGCCGATGGCCATCACTTCGCCAACTGACTTCATCTGCGTTCCGAGAACGTCTTCCGCTTCGCGAAACTTTTCGAAGTCCCACTTGGGAATCTTTGCAACAACGTAGTCGATTGTCGGTTCAAACGAGGCCGGCGTCTTTTTCGTGATGTCGTTTGGAATCTCGTCGAGCGTGTAGCCGACGGCGAGTTTGGCGGCGATCTTCGCGATCGGAAAACCCGTTGCCTTCGAAGCGAGTGCGGATGAACGCGACACGCGCGGATTCATTTCGATGATGCGAATGTCGCCGTTGTCAGGATCAACGCCGAACTGAATATTCGAACCGCCGGTTTCGACGCCGACCTTGCGAATGACGCGGATCGCCATGTCGCGCATCAACTGGTACTCGCGGTCGGTCAATGTCTGCGCCGGTGCAACCGTGATCGAGTCGCCGGTGTGTACGCCCATCGGATCGAAGTTCTCGATCGAACAGATGATGACGACGTTGTCGGCAAGGTCGCGCATCACCTCCAGCTCAAACTCTTTCCAACCGAGAATCGATTCCTCGATCAACACCTCGTGAATCGGCGAAGCCGCGAGCCCACCGCGAATGATCTCTTCGAACTCTTCCGGGTTGTACGCCGTGCCGCCGCCAGTTCCGCCAAGCGTAAATGACGGCCGGATGATCGCGGGATACCCGGTTTGAGTGACGATCTGTTTTGCTTCATCCCACGACTTCGCGAAACCACCACGAGGCATCTCCAGGCCCGCTTCGTCCATTGCCTGCTTGAATAACAGACGATTCTCGGCGACCCTGATCGCGTCGCGATTCGCACCGATCATTTCGACGCCATACTCCTGAAGCACGCCCGCATCCTCCAGCGCGATCGCGAGATTCAGCGCCGTCTGTCCACCGACAGTTGGCAACAGCGCATCGGGCCGTTCGCGGCGAATGATTTCTGTGACAGAAGTGACGGTGAGCGGTTCGATGTAGGTGATGTTTGCTGTTTCGGGATCGGTCATGATCGTCGCTGGATTGGAGTTGACCAGTACGATCTCATAACCTTCCTGTCGCAGCGCTTTGCACGCCTGCGTTCCCGAGTAGTCAAACTCACACGCCTGGCCGATCACGATTGGGCCGGAGCCGATGATTAGGATTTTGTGAATATCAGTGCGTTTAGGCATTCAAAAGAGTCTTCACCGGCGACGAACGTCCAACCGTTTCCGGTAGTCGTCGCCGTCCATCACGACCGTCTTGCACATTTCGTAGAGACGACTTCTCAGCCGCGTACCGATTCGATCTTCCAGCACCTGCTCTTTGTCTGAACGTCGCTCGTCGAGATAATTCGTCGTAAATATCGTCAGTTTGTTGTCGTTGTAACGTCTGTTGATGATCTGGTACATCGTATCGCGTACCCAATCGGTCGGCACAGTTGCGCCGAGTTCGTCGAGCACGAGTACATCGGCCTGGAAAACCGGGGCCAGGACTTTCAACTCGGAAGATTTGGATACGGGATTGTAAGAATCCTGGATCTGTTTGAGCAGAGAACCGAACTCGCAAAAAACACTCGCAAACCCTGTTTCAGTTAGATCTCTGATTATCGAAACTGCGAGGTGGGTCTTTCCGACACCGGCCGGTCCCATGAAGACGAGACCGCGATCGACCGCCGGATACTCACGCGCGAGCTTGTGTGCCTGAAGTAACGCCTGTTCCTGTGAAGTGCCGGGCTCGCAGTTGAAATTTGCGAAGGAACACTTGTCATAGCGACGTGGAATGCGCGCCGCCGTAATCAATTTCCGCGCGCGATCACCCCGGAGACAAGGACAAGGAGTCGCCCCTTTTACCGGATCGACTTTTGTTCCGGTGCCGAAGCAGTCTTTGCAAACTTCTGTATCCTCCGTCTTGCGGAGCTTGCCCTCGTCGATCACTTAATCACCTAAGGTAGACCTGAGTGTACCTGATAATACCTTATAATGGCTTCGCAGTATGAACGGTCCAGTTTTACGATAAACGATATGACCTTGTGGCACTCATTTCTTAGAAAAATCGGCGCAAAGTCGATGGACGCCGAGCGTCATCCGATTCGCGTTTTTCTTCTTGACGACGATGAACGACGACATCGCTGGTTTACGAGTCGTTTCAAAGGGGATTTTGTCGACATCGCAAACAACGTGACTGAGGCGATGCAGTTGTTGAGTAAAGGCTCGTACGACGCGATCTTTCTCGATCACGATCTGCATCCGGAGCATTACAACGCCGATTCGACGGACGACGAACGCACGGGATACGCGGTTGCCGCGTGGCTTTGTTCAAACCCGGAACTGCAAAAAGCGTCGACGATCCTGGTTCACACACGCAACGCCGACGGCGCCATGCGCATGGTCGGCGAGTTGCGGCGTGCGGGTCGGAGCGTTGACTACGTTCCGTTTCCGTTATTGGCAGAACGAATCAAGCGATACTGGAGCAGGTAGCAATGTTGGACCCGATTAGCCTTGCCTCCAAAAGTCGAAAATCATTGTTGGATACAGTCAGTACCGTAACGCCATTGTTGCTAGACGGACCCGACGCTACCGCGTTACGGTACTGACCTCCTCCAAGCAGAACTGCAGGTGGTACTGACCTCCTCCAAGTGTGAATCCTGACTTAAGCTAAAGCCATCACTGCCACTCACCCTGGAGCGTGAATGCTGCCCAAAAATGCGGCGAACTCCAACGACTGTCGGTCTGCATCGACACTTGAGCGGCTTTCAGCGCCGCCGCAGGTCTTAGTCCTTCGCCGAGCATTTTCTGATAAAACCTCTTCATCAGCTCCGACGTGGCGCGGTCGTCGACTTGCCACAACGTGGCAACCACGCGCGGCGCACCTGCATACATGAAACCGCGCGTGAGGCCGATCAGTCCCTCGCCTCTGATCTCTTCTCCCACGGCAGTCTGGCATGCGCTCAGTACGACCAGGTCCGCTCCGAGCTTCAGGTTGTATATTTCGTAGAGTCTCAGAAAACCATTTTGCGGATGGCCTCGCTCGTCCACGAGTGACAAGACGATTCCCGACAACTCCGGATGACGATTATTGATGAGCCCGTGAGTTGCAAAATGGACGATTTGGTATTGATCCAAAGCGGCGCTGGTAGCATTCGACCGGCTGGCTGCGAAATCGAGTGCCTCGAGTCGCTTGTCGGCAGGTGCGAGCCGCGCGATGTCGTTTGCTTCCTGTCTCGTAAAACGCAAGCGCACGAAACTGTCTAAGCCGGATTCTTTCGCGGATCTGTAAGCCTCGGTCATCGGTTTTTCCGATTCAGGTTTTCCCGCGGCAGCATTGCTGAGTTCCGCAATCCTCGGATCGTCGGTTTGGAAGACTGGATCGGCGAGCACTGCGAGCGTTTTGGGCGCCTGCTTCCGTCCGGCTGTTTCCTGTCGTAACACCGCCATTACCGACGCCGAAGGAAGGTTGATGATCTCGTGGTCCAGGATTAGCGGCCGGTACGAGGAGGCTGGGCCTGCTGCTGGAACAGGCAAAGACGCGAACGGCACGTATTGCAGCACACCATCACCTACGAACAACAGGCGCTTGCCTTTGAGCTGAGAGACGGCTGGTTGCAGCAGCATGTTGCTCAATGCGACTGCTGCACGCTGATACTCGTCATCAGAGCGCTCCAGGCGCGCGCGTTTCTGCGCTAAAGTTTCATTCTTGACGACGCGGTTGCGTTCAGTAATGAGTTCGTACAAACGTCGTCCTGCCGTCTCAACCTCCTGCCGTTTTGGTAATTCAAAAGTGGTCATTGAAGTTGGCGTGACTGCCCACAAAAAGCTTTTCTGTTCGCCCAGGGCATACTCGAGAAGCAGAGTGTCGTTGTCGAGCACTTTGGTCTGAATCTCTTTGAGACTGAGCGGTGCGGGCTGCGTCAAAGCAGCATAGCGCGGACTTGTTTCCCTGATTCGCGCGAGGACTTGCTCGTACTCCGTCGTCAGTGTATCGATCTCTTTTGACGCCTTTTCGGCTGCCTCGTCGGTGTGTTGCACACTGAGCAAACGGATCTGGCGTTCTGCCTTGTCAGCAATTGAATCTCGCAACTCCTGCTCACGAGCGAGCAACGACGAATCAACTCCCTCGCGGATCTCGGCACGCGATTCCGCTAACAACTCTAACAGCGATCGCGCGCGGCCTTTTTCACTCGATGCGAGGGCTGCTGCGTCGAATCCGTCAGCAGGATGTTGCTGATGAAGACGCATGAGGAGATCGGTTTCGAATTCATAGTAGTTCTTGGCCAAAGCTAGGAACGACGCACGCAACTGCTGGCTCTTGACACTGGTACGCACCGATTCAAGCGCTGCGAGTCCCTGTTCGATAAGTTTCTTCGCCTCGAACAGATTGCCCCGGTCGCGCTCGAGATAAGCAGTCTCAGTCAGGCTCACGCCTTCGTTATATCTGTCGCCAACCTTCCGGAAAAGTTGTAAAGACTCGTTCAGGAGTTCGAATGACTTTTGATAGTTCCCGACATACCGATAAGCTTCACCCGTGGTCCTGAGAGCGCCCGCGAGGAGGCGCGTCTCCGCGCCCTTTCGCAAGAGCGTGAGCGCTTGTTCGTGATAATCGATGGCTTTCTGGTTCTCGTGTAAACGGTCGTAGCACTGGGCGATATTTTCGAGAGTAATCGCCTTCCCTTCGTCCTCATTCAAACGTTCTCGCAGGGGCAAAACTTGCAAATGCATGTCGAGTGCTTTGCGGTAGTCATCCAGTTGGAAATAGTTGACCGCGAGATTGTTGAGGGCGACTACTTCCCTGTTCAGATCTCCGAGCGCGCGCCAAAGCTCTAAAGCCCGACTGGTTGAGTCATTCGCTTTTGGCAGGTCACCCAGGACTGCATACATCCAACCGATATTGGTGAGTGTCGCCGCCTCACCGCGACGGTTACCCAGTTCTTTGTAGATCTCTTTCGCCTGGCCATAGAAATCGATTGCTTTCTGATAGTCTCCAGTTCTGTAGTAGGTGCTTCCTAAGTTCTGAATGCCGTTTGCTTCGCTCCAACGATTGTTCGTGTCGCGGGCGGTGGAGATTGCTTCCTTGCATATCTCAAACGCTTTCTCGAACGCGCCTGTTGACTGGTGAATCAAACACAGGTTGTTGAGGACAAAGGTTTCTTTACGATGCTCGCCGAGTTCCTTGACCATCTGAAGCGCTCGCTCTGACAGCTCGAGAGCCTTTGGATAATCGGCCAGGAGGATTGAGGCTTTGCCGAGATTAATAAGTGCACTAAGCTCGCCCACGCGATCGCCGATTGACTGGCTCAAGCTCAGCGCATTCGTGTAAAGCTCACGCGCTTTTTTCCGGTCGCCAAAATCCTGGTAAGCCCGGCCCATCGTGTCCAGCACGTAGGCTTTCACTCCGATAGCACCGGGGCGCTGATTCTCAGCACAGTCTTTGAGTGCGTTTTCCGAGAGTGGTAAAGCACGGTTCAGGAAGTCGAAGGCGTTTTGCTTCTCGCCGAGATTGACGTAAGCACTGCCAATCAGCGCGAGAGTTCTCGCCTCGTGGGCCACGTCCCTGGCTGCTTGCCACAGGGGAATTGCCTGTTGATATTTTCCGATGGCTTTTCGCCTGGAGTCTGCTGTGCCGGGCTCTTCGATGCGTATGCCTTCGGCGACGAGCTTTTCGGCTGCGGCGCTGGGGTCTGCTGAGTTGGCGTCTTTGATCGTTACGGCCGTGTTTATCTTGCCCGGCTCGAGCGACGCGACGCTGCCTGACTGCGAATAAACCGGAATCGCAATGAAGGTAATGAACAGCATTGGCCTGATAAGAAGACGTGATGTGTGATTGGTGGAGAAAAATGCGGGCATGAATGGCCGGAACATAGGAACCTCCAGCGGCAAGGAATATGAGGCGTGCGAGTGGATCCTCACACTACCTTACCGTAACGCGTATTGGGGAGGGGTAATGGGTCAGCTCTTGAGCAGGTTAAGGCGACAAAGGCACAAAAAGGTGGGTTGAGTGACTTCGCGAAGTTGACAGTGATTTGAGCGTCTTTTTATACTACGCCTCTTTTCCCGCCATCTGGCCAGGTAGCTCAGTTGGTAGAGCGCGGCCCTGAAAAGGCCGGCGTCGGCGGTTCGATTCCGTCCCTGGCCACCAATAATTTCAATAACTTACAGATAGCCAAAAACATTCAAATTTCCTCGCGCGAACAATACGCGAACATTCATCAGCCAACGTTCGCGGCGTTCGCGCACTGTGGTTCAAGGATCTTCCAAAGTTCCCGCGCTGTGCCGCTGGTGCGAGCGATATGCTGCCTCGCTAGCTTCGCATAGCGTTCCGTCATTTTAATGTTCGAGTGGCCTAAGATCTTCGCCAGTTCGTAGAGATCGCCGCCGTTCATCATGTACCACGATGCAAAAGTGTGACGGAGATCATGAAAGCGGAAGTCCTCGATTCCTGCCCTTTCGAGTAGGTCTTCAAAACTTCCTTCTACGCGCTGGCGCTCGCCCTTAGCGCCGTCTTTCGGCGGAAAGATACGCTCGTGGTTATTGCCTGCGATATAAAGAACGTTGTTAGCGGGTTGAGGCATGAATCGCCGCAACTCGTCGGCAAGTTCGGGAGGCATCGGAACGTAACGCATCTTGCCACCCTTGAGCTTTGCCCTTACCGCTAACAATCCTTCGCTGTACATCACATCAGACCACAACAGGCCGAAAATTTCTGACATGCGCATGCCCGTTGTAACGGCAATTAGCACGATCATCCTTAGACGACAAAACGTCTTGTTGAACTCCTTCGTGCCCTTGCGATAGATCTTTTCATCCAGGGCCACTTTGAGTCTCCGAAGCTCGTCCTCGGATAAGTACCGATCCCTCTGATCATCTGGCCGTTTAACCTCAACCTGATCGGCGGGATTCCGATCAATACCAGTGTCCTTAGTCCAGATGGTGGCGGCCTTCTTCATCATGTGGTGCATGACGTTGAAATGCCGAACTGCGGTTCCCGGCGATAACTCATGAACTGCTGTGAGGTTTTCGTACCAGTGGCTAACTGCATTGCCGTCTACCTCGCGAACGAAGGTTTTACCTAACTCAGAACGGATGCCCGCAAGTATGCTCTTTTCACGATCTGCCGAACGCTTCTTAATGCCGTACTGCATCCAGTACCGATCAATTAACGCCGACATTCGCAAATTTACCTCGCGCTTAACATCAAGATGGCGGTTCTCATCCCGAATCGACATTTTCTTTCGTTCGATCTTACGCGCTAGTTCATGACTGCCGTGGACCCGCAGGCTCTTTTGTCTTCCTCCTTCCCGCCAACGGACCTCAAACACTCCCTCTGATTTCTTGTGAATAGACATGTGCAGCTTCTCCTTTAGTCAATGGCGTCGATTGCGTGCTTCTCGATGAATTGCTCTAGAGCTTTCACATCGAAACGCAACGCTCGACCGACCTTGACGCAGGGAACCTCCCGCAACCTGGCCTTTCTGTAGATGGTGTCTACTTCGAGTCCCAGGTATTGGGCCGCCTCCCTGACATTCAGAAGCCGCCTACCGATAGGGCCATTTAATATCATTGCTGCGCTGTCTTTGCTAAATACTTTTTTGTTATTTGTGGCCATAGTTGCTTACCTGTGTTCGGAGGGATGCCCTAGCGAATCAATCCGCCGAGATCGATTTCAGGGGGTTCAATTTCACGCTCGGCGGCTTTTGTCGGTGCTGGCTCAGGGTGGGTTGGGGCTGGGTTCAAGTTGTGCTCGGACGGTCGTTGCGGCTGCGAGGCGCGAGAATCCTGACGCAATTTATCGCGATCCTTTTTTAGCTCGCGGTCGTCGTCCAACGTCGTTTGTTCGTTCGGGCTGCGATTGAGAGATTCGCTTAAATTCTGCGCGGACTCGGTGTGAATCGGGGTTTGATGCGTTGCTCTGGCAATCGAATCCCGGCTTGCAATCGCAGGCGGGGCGGCTTGTGTTTGTGCTGGCTCAATAGGCGTTGGACTTTGCTCTATATCGTGATCGAACGGTAGAGGGTGCTGCTGCGCGGAGGGAGGATCTTGTCTCAACTCATCGAGATCTCTTTTCACTTCGCGTTCATTGCCTTGTACCGCTTCAACCGCCGTGGTTTTGTTTATTTCGCGGTTGAGCGCTTCGGATAAGTTCTGCGTCGAGTCGGTATAGATCAGCGCGTCGTACCTGGCTCTGGAAACAGCAACGTAAGCGGTGCGGTCATTGAGTAGGCGCACGGATTGCCGCGTATCAGCGTTGATCAGAACGCGATCAAAAGTTAGCCCCTGAGCGGAATAGCTGGTAACGGCGTAGCCGTAATCAAAGTGCCGAAACTTGCGAAGGTCAACGCTAATCTCGCGCCCGCTATCCATCGCGAGACGTATTCGGTCTGGTTCGATTTTGGTGATCGTACCGAGTGCGCCATTAGCGATCCGTTGCTGTCTAAACGGAGCGCGAATTTGCAGGCGTTCGCCCTCGGCGAAGGCACGCTCTGCTTCGTAATAAACGCTCACACCGGAAAACCGCGTGGGGTTATAAGTGAGCTCGCGGCCATTCAAAAAGCGAACCGTAATCTTGTTCGTTTCGTGGTCGGTCGCTACGACTTTCGCGTAGTCGCCTGCCTTCACTTTGTAGACCTTGCTGGCGGAGTTGTAGCGGATTATGTCTTCGTTGGGTCGGTAGGAATTGGCAAAGGTACGCTCCGCTCCGGTCATATCCTTACGCTCGACATAGACCAGCGTTTGCTGATCGTTACTGCTTACTATTCCCTCGTGCTGTAGTTCTTTATGGATAAGCGAATTGAGTTCGGAACGTTCGCGGTTGGCGGGCGAAATGACTAGAGTACCGATGGGGTTCTTGGCGTAGTCCTGGGCTATCGCTGCGAAGCGTTCGCGCTCGTCCGCGATCTCGATCACCTTACCTCGGCTGATCAGCGCGGCGACTGCTTCGCCTGTGTTTCGGACTGCTAAGTCTTCGACTGTTTGCTTAAGGTCTTTATCGCGCTGTCTAACGATCTCACTGAGGGCTGCGGTGGTCATGCCGTGCTGTTGTAGCTGCTCAAAAGGACTGCCTGCTTCGACGGCTTGATGCTGGCGCACGTCGCCGACTAAAAGCACCTTATCTTCGGGTTCGAGGCGGGCGAATAACTTGTAAATATGTTTCGTGCTGGCGAGCGAGCTTTCATCCAAAACGAAAAGGCGGCTGGCAGTGGCGCGCGGCCTTCGCCGGCGCAAAAACAACTGGATCGTTTCGCTCTCAATACCACTTTCGCCAAGCTGCTGCGCGGCGCGTGCGGAGGGGGCAAAACCACGCACCTGAAAACCTTCTTTTTCGGCGGCTTCGCGCAGAACAGAGAGCGCGGTTGTCTTCCCGGTTCCCGCGCCACCTTGCAAGCCAATGATCCGATCTCTGCTACAAAGAATTTGTTCAATGGCCGACTTCTGATGAGCGTTTAGCCTGCGCTGCTGGCGCTTGGCTGTGGTGGTCACAACCTCATTAACGCGCTCTGCTTCGACCATTGCCGGACGGTTCTCTTTACCGTCGATCATGGTCTTAATATTCTTCTTTTCCATCGCCACCATGCGGTCTGTCGTAGTCTCGGGTTGACGTTCCTGACGCGTGATTTTTATGAACTCGCCACTCTCCTGTCGACGGTGGATTTCGGCGGCAACGGAGGCGTAGTTTGTAAAGCCGAGCTGGCGGCGCAAGGCGTGCTCCCAGACCCCGCGCATATCGGCCACGGCGTCTTTTTCCATGACCTTCTCACGCGCAAAAGTCACTGCTTCCTGGGCGCGTTTTTCAATCTCGTTTTGCGACACGCGGAGCGGCACTCGTTCTCGCGCTTCAGCTACAATGCGTTGAGCTTGGTAGTCGTGCCTTACGTCCAGTTCGAGGGAGAGTGTTTTCATTAAGTCGCGGTCGTAATTCTTGCTGCGGCGATTTTTTCGAGCGGCAACTTGTTTCACTCTGGCATTGTCTGAAACCGTTTTCCCTTCGCTCGCCATGCGTTCTCTTATCTTTTTTTCTTCGGTCAAAACTTCTTGGCGGCGGGGGCTACTGTCCTGCAAATACTCGGCGGTGAAACC
>Ga0207653_10000673_pt1 | contig 11740 bp, 12 predicted proteins | sample KBSK5251metaG_FD_184341 | JGI IMG/M metagenome (GOLD analysis project Ga0207653, IMG submission 184341) | Corn, switchgrass and miscanthus rhizosphere microbial communities from Kellogg Biological Station, Michigan, USA - KBS K5-25-1 metaG... | ecosystem: Host-associated > Plants > Roots >...
AACCATCCCGGGGCCGTCCGCGCCCTCGCGGCGAACCGGCTGCTGTGGGGAAACCCACCCGCCGTCCTGACCCGAGCACGCGACCCGCGCCATCTCGCCCGCGTGGTCGGCGACGCCGGCCTGCCGGGTCCGCGCGTCCGCCTCACGCGGCCAGCGCCGGGCACGCGGAGCGGGTGGCTCGTCAAGCCGTTGCGCTCAGGGGGCGGCGACGGCGTCGCCGTCTGGCGACGCGGCGCGCCCGTGCCGCGCGGCTGCTACCTCCAGGAGCGCGTTGCCGGCGTGGCCGGCTCCATCGTGTTCGCGGCAGACGGGCGGCGCGCGGTGCCGCTGGGCCTGTCGCGCATTCTCGCGGGAGAGACTGCGTTCGGGGCTGACGGGTTCCGCTACTGCGGTAGCATCCTCGGGTCCGCCGGGGATCGGCAGTTCCCGGCGGACGAACGCTTGCTCGACAGGGCGACGTTGCTCGCCGAGAGTGTCACACGGGCGTTCGGCCTAGTGGGAGTGAACGGGGTCGATTTCATCGCGCGCCGTGGCGTGCCCTACGCAATCGAGGTGAACCCGCGCTACACCGCCGCGATGGAGCTGGTGGAGCGGGCGTACGGGCTGTCGCTGTTCGAGCTGCATGTCCGGGCATGCCGGCGCGCACTGCCGGCCTTCGACCTGGCGGCCGCCCGGCGTCGCACGCCGGACGCGGTCGGCAAGGCGATCGTGTACGCCCGGCGCCCCACCGCGCTGGGCGACACGCGGTCCTGGCTCCTGGACTCGGAGGTGCGGGATATCTCGCCGCCCGGGACTCGCTTCGCGCCGCGTGAGCCGATCTGCACGATCTTCGCGCGCGGACGAAACGCCGCGGCGTGCTTCGCGGCCCTCGCGCGCCGCGCCGCCCTGTTGTACCGCGATGTCGAGCGCCGCGAAGCGCGCAGCGCATGACCGATCGCACCGTCGCGAACGTCACCTGCCTCGGCTGCGGTTGCGCCTGCGACGACATCACGGTCGTCGTGAAACGGGATCGCATCGTGGACGCCCGCAACGCCTGCGCGCTCGGGGCCGCGTGGTTCGGCGACGGGACTGTTCCCGTGGAGACGCGCGTGAACGGCCGCACCGGGTCGCTCGACCAGGCGCTCACCGAGGCCGCAAGACTTCTGAGCCGCGCGAAGCGCCCGCTCGTCTATCTCGCCGGAGACGTCTCCTGCGAAACGCAGCGGGAAGGGGTCGCCATCGCGGATCGGCTGCACGCCGCCATCGACAGCCTCGCCGCGACGGCCGCGACGGCAGTGCTCGCGGCCCAGCGGCGCGGACGCGCCGGCGCCACCCTCGGCGAGATCCGCCAGCGCGCCGACCTCGTCGTGTTCTGGGCGGTGGACCCGAGCGCGCGCTATCCGCGGTACGGTTCCCGCTACGCGGTGGAGCCGCGCGGCGTGGCGACGCCCCGGGGCCGAAACAGCCGCACGCTGATCGCCGTGGACGTGGGGGAAGCCCTAGGTCCCGCCGAGGCCGACGGACGGGTGGCGATCGCGTCCGTCGACGAAGTGGACGGCCTGGGAATGATGCGGGCGGCGGTGCAAGGGCGCGTCGTGGAAGCGGACGCGCGTTTCCGCCCCGTGGTCGACTTGGCCCGCCGAATGACCGAGGCGCGCTACGTCGCCATCGTGGCCGACAGCGAGCCGGGCACGACTCCAGCCGACCCCGGTCGAGCGGAGGCGCTCGTGACGCTCGCCCAGGCCTTGAACGCCCCCACGCGCTGCGCCTTGTCCACGCTCCGGGGGGGCGGCAACCGCTCCGGCGCGGACGCCGTGCTCACGTGGCAGACCGGGTTTCCCTTCGCCGTGGACTTCGCGCGCGGGTACCCGACCTACCACCCGCGGGCGGGCGCAGCCGCTTTGCTCGACGGGGGCGAGGTGGACGTCGCGCTCGTCATCGGTACGCCCGCGAGCCTCCCCGTGCCGGTGGCCACTGGGCTTACCCGAGTGCCGAGCGTCGTGATCGGACCGCGGGCCAGCGCGGCGCCGTTCCAGCCCGCCGTCGCGGTGGACACCGGGGTGGCGGCGATTCACGAGGGAGGCACCGCCTTCCGGATGGACGACGTCCCGCTGCCGCTGCGGCCGTCGCTCGAGGGTGCACGCGCCGCGGTCGTCACCGTCCGCGCCCTGCGCGATCGGCTCAGCGCATGAGCAAACTCACCCGGCTGCGCATCGCCGGCGGCACGGTGTACGACCCGGCGAACGGAGGGGGGGCGGACGGCGTCGTGCGCGATGTGTGCATCGAGGGCGACCGCATCGTGGCCGAGCTGCCGTCGAGCGCTCCGCGGCTCGATGCCCGCGGTATGGTCGTGATGCCCGGTGGCGTGGACATTCACGCGCATATCGCCGGGTCGAGCGTGAACCACGCCCGGCGGCTGCTCCCGGAAGAGCATGCGGCCGATCCCGTGAGTGCCCCGCGGCTCGAGGATGGCGCGGTCGCGCGCTCGGGCACCGGGGGCACGCTGCCGAGCACGTTCGCGACCGGCTATCGCTACGCCGGACTCGGCTATACCACGGTGATGGAGGCAGCGGTGGCGCCGTTGGGCGCACGGCACGCGCACGCGGAGCTCGACGACACTCCCATCATCGATGCCGGTTTCTTCGTGCTGCTTGGCAACGACGACTACCTGCTCCGCCAGCTCGCCGCGGGTGAGGCCGCGCGAGCACACGACTACGCTGCGTGGCTCCTGGGGACGACCCGGGCCTACGCGATCAAGATCGTGAATCCGGGGGGCGTGGCGGTATGGAAGGGTGGCGGAGATCGGCGCAACGTGAGCGGTCTGGACGATACGGTCGGCTCGACCAGCGTCACGCCGCGGGGCATCCTGGAGACGCTCGCCGGCGCCGCCAACACGCTGGCGCTGCCGCACCCGGTGCACATCCATTGCAATAACCTGGGGCAGCCGGGAAATGCCGCGACTACGCTCGAAAGCATGAAAGCCCTCGCGGGACAACGCGCCCACTTCACGCATCTGCAATTCCACAGCTACGGCGGAGCGCCGGGCAAGGGGTGGGCGTCGGCGGCCCGCGAAGTGATCGAGTACGTGAACGCCCACGCCGAGACGAGCGTGGACGTCGGGCAAGTGATGTTCGGGGCGGCGACGACCGTCACCGCGGACAGCCCGGTCGAGCATCTGTTGTACGCGAGCAGCGGTCGCAAATGGGTGAACGTGGACATCGAGCTCGAATCGGGCTGCGGCATCGTGCCCTACACGTACAAAGAGAAGGCGGGCGTCGCCGCACTGCAGTGGGCGGTGGGACTCGAGTTGTTCCTGCTCGCGAACGACCCGTGGCGCGTGGTGCTCTCGACCGATCATCCGAACGGCGGGACGTTTCTCTCCTACCCCGAGCTGATCCGGCTGCTGATGGACCGGGCGTACCGCGACGAGCGGCTGAAGGGCGTGAACCAGAAGCTGCTCGCGGGCAGCGCCCTGCTCGACGGGCTGCCGCGCGAATACACGCTCGGCGAGATCGCCATCATCACACGGGCCGGCCCTGCCCGGCTCCTGGGGTTGAAGACCAAGGGGCACCTGGGGCCCGGGGCCGACGCGGACGTGACGATCTATGCGAACGACGCCGACCGCGCGAAGATGTTCAGCACGCCGCGCTACGTCATCAAGGCGGGGACGGTCGTGGTCGAGGAGGGGCAGCTGCGCCGCGCGCCCGCGGGGCGGCGGCTCGCCGTTCGGCCCGAGTACGACGCGGCGGTCACCACGGACGTGAAGCGATTCTTCGATCAGTACGCATGCGTCGCGTTCGAGAATTATGGAGCGGAGCCGGTCGCGTGAAGATCAACGGTGTCGCGATCGCGGACACGTTCGCCGAGGCGTTCACCATGCGGGTGGCGCGGCTCGTGATCACGGGGCGCACGGCGAAGTGGGCCCGGGAGGCAGCGACCAAGCTCACCGGGTTCGCGACATCGGTGATCGGCTGCAAGTGCGAAGCGGGAATCGAGCGGGAGCTCACGCCCGCCGAGACGCCCGACGGGCGACCAGGGATCAGCGTGCTGTTTCTGACCATGGACAAGACGAGCCTCCCCGAACAGCTGATCGTGCGAGTCGGTCAGACGGTGCTCACCTGCCCCACCACTGCGTGTTTCGACGGCCTCCCCGATGCGCCCGATCGGCTCGCGGTCGGGAAGGCGCTGCGCGTGTTCGGGGACGGGTTTCAAGCGAGCAAGGTGATTGGAGGGAAACGCTACTGGCGCCTGCCGGTCATGGAGGGGGAGTTCCTCGTCGAAGAAACATTCGGGATGTTGAAAGGCGTGGGCGGCGGGAATTTCCTGATCCTCGCGGCAGATGCGGATGCCGCGCTGGCCGCCGCGGAGGCCGCAGTGGCCGCGATGACCAGTCTTCCGGGCGTGATCCTCCCGTTCCCGGGCGGCGTGGTGCGGAGCGGCAGCAAGGTGGGCTCGAAGCGCTACAAAAACATGGTGGCGACGACCAATGACCCCTTCGATCCCACGCTTCGGGCGATAACCCAGACCGAGCTTCCCGAGGGGGTGAACAGCGTGCTCGAGATCGTGCTCGACGGGACTGATGCCCCGTCGATCGAGGCCGCGATGCGCGCCGGCATCCCCGCGGCCTGCCGGCCTGGGGTGAACACCATCACGGCGGCGAACTTTGGCGGGAAGCTCGGGCCGCATCATTTCCACCTCCGCAAGATTCTGGCATGAGCGATACCGTCACGTTGACGCTGACCGCGCCGCTCGAACACGCGCTGCTCGCGGACTGCATCGCCGCGGACCGGTTCGCGGGGCTCGACGCGAAGCAGATCGCTGGGCTGCCTGTGCTGCACGGAGGCCAGGCGGGGGCGCTCGGGGAGTTCTTCAAGATCCGAGGCGGACACTCGAGCGTGGTGCGGATCGAGGGAGACCTAGCGCAGGTGGACGCGATCGGCGCCGGGATGGCGGGAGGCGAGCTGACGATCGACGGCAGCGTGGGCCGCGACCTGGGGCTGGCGATGTCGGGGGGCCGGATCGACGTGCGCGGCAACGCGGGCGACAACGCGGGCGGCGCCCGGCCCGGCGCGGCGCGCGGGATGACCGGTGGCGAGATCATCGTGCGCGGGAACGTCGGTGACGAGGCGGGCGCGCGGATGCGCCGGGGCATGATCGCCGTGACGGGGGATGGAGGACGGGGGACGGGCGAGGGCATGATCGCGGGTACGGTCGTCGTATTCGGGAAAGCGGGACCGGGCGCCGGGCGCTTCCTGAAACGCGGCTCGATCGTCGCGCTCACGCCGATCGATCGGCCGGGCACGTTCCGCTACGCGTGCACCTACCGCCCGCCCCACGTCGGGCTGCTGCTGCGCTACCTGCGCGGCCGCGTGCCGGTCGCCGATCGTTACGTCACCGGCAAATACGAGCGGTACTCCGGTGATCTCGCGGAGCTCGGCAAGGGGGAGATCCTGCAATGGGCGGGGGAGTGAGCGACCCGAGCGTGGGACTGGGCCTCAACGAACGAGCGTGGCGGATCGCGGAGGCGATGGCCGTCAACGCCGACGCACTACGCGTCGTGGTGCGGAAGCTTCCCGGGGGCGCGCGTGTGATCGACGCGGGTGTCGACGCCCCGGGCGGCTTCGGCGCCGGGCGGGCGCTGGCCGAGATCTGCACGGCCGGGCTGGCCGACATCGCATACCCGCCGGTGCCGATCGGCGGTGAAACGTGGCCCGGCATCCGCGTGTGGACGGATCACCCCGCGGTCAGCTGCATGGCTTCCCAATATGCCGGCTGGGCCATCCAGGTCGGGAAGTACTTCGCGATGGGCTCGGGGCCGCTGCGGGCGCACGCCCGCGTCGAGAAGGAGCTGTTCGCGAAGCTGGGCTACGCCGAACGGGCCGAGCGCGGCGTGCTCGTGCTCGAGACGCGCACGCTGCCCACGGACGAGGTGGCCGCCTGGGTGGGGCAGAAGGCCGGGCTCGCGCCGTCGCAGCTGACGTTCGTTGTCGCGCCGACGGCGAGTCTCGCCGGCGGTGTCCAGGTCGCCGCGCGCATTTTGGAGACGGGATTGCACAAGATGGACACGCTCGGCTTCGACGTGAACAAGATCGTGAGCGGGATCGGCACGGCGCCCCTGCCGCCGGTCGCGAAGAACGATCTCCGGGCCATCGGCCGCACCAACGACTGCATCCTGTACGGCGGCCAGGCGCGCTATACCGTCCAGGCCGATGACGCGGAGCTGGCCGAGCTGGTTCCGAAGATCCCGGCATCGGCGTCGAAAGACTACGGCACGCCGTTCTACGACATTTTCAAGCGGTACGACGGCGATTTCTACAAGATCGATCCGCTGCTCTTCAGCCCCGCCGAGGTGTGGCTGACGAGCGTGCTGAGCGGCAAGACGTATCATGCCGGTCATGTGAACCCCGAGGTGCTGCGCGCGTCGCTGCTCGAAACCTGAGACGCCGCGCCCTCACACCCTCCACACCAAGGAGCGAATCCATGCAGCGTCCGTTGCAGCGCCTCACCATGCTCGCCGGTCTCGCCGTCGCGACCGCGTGCTCGAAGCCCGCACCTCAGCAACAGGAGAAGGCGGCCGCGCCGGCCGGCGTGCAGTGGGCCGTGATGGTGCTGTACAACCAGCCGAAGGACCCGGCGGCGTTCGAGAAGTACTACGCGGAAACACATGTGCCGCTGTTCAAGTCCCACGCGCAGGAGATCGGGGTCACGCGTGTCGAGCTGATCAAGTTCGCGTCCACCGCCGATGGCAAGCCGCCCACGCTCTATCGCGAGGCCGATCTCCGATTCGACTCGAAGGAAGCGCTGGAGAAGGGCACCGCCACCCCCGGGTTCAAGACGGTCGCGGCCGATCTGGCGAACTTCGCTACGGGAGGCGTGACCGTCCTGATCGGTCAGAAGACCAACTAGCGGCCGTGCGGGTTGCGATCCTCAGCGCGCGGCAGGGGGGCTGGCACAGCGACCAACTGTGCCGCGCGCTGGCGGCGCGGGGGCATGAGGGGCGCGTGCTGCCGTACGAAGGCCTGGTCTCGCGGTTCGGCGGGACCGGTCCGCCCTTCGCCGCAGCGGGAGAGGATCTCGCGTCGTGCGGCGCGGTGCTCGCGCGCATCATTCCCGCCGGCTCGCTCGAGCAGATCATTTTCCGGATGGACGCGCTGCACGCTCTCGAGGAGCGGGGCATTCCGGTGATCAATTCCCCCCGCGCGATCGAGCGTACGGTGGACAAGCTGTGGACCACCGCGCTGCTGGCGCATGCGGGACTCCCGGTGCCCGAGACGGTGGTGTGCGAGCATCCCGACGAGGCGATGGCGGCGTTTCGCACGCTCGAGGATGTCATCGTGAAACCGCTGTTCGGCTCGATGGGACTCGGGATGGTGCGGGTGAGCGACGAAGAGATGGCGTTCCGCGTGTTCCGAACGCTGGAGACGCTCCGGAGCGTGTATTATCTTCAGCGGGCGATCGATCACGACGGCTGCGATGTGCGGGCTTTCGTGGTGGGCGGGCGCGTAATCGGCGCGATCGAGCGAAGCGCGCCCGGGTGGAAGACCAACCTGGCGCGCGGCGGCCGGGCGCGGGCCGTCACACTGCCCGCGGCGCGGATCGAGTCGGCGCTGGCCGCCGCCCAGGCGGTAGGCGCGGACTACGCCGGCGTCGATCTCCTGCCCGCGCGTGACGGCACGGTATACGTAGTCGAGGTGAACGGGATCCCCGGATGGCGCGGCCTGCAGGAAGCGACGTCGAGCGACGTCGCCGGAGCGATCGTCGAGCATCTGCTCGGACGCGTGACGCCGCAGTGACCCGGCCCCCCGCGTGGCAGGCCGGGGACGTAGCGGCCGCCGCGCAGTTCGCCTGCCTGCTGGAGGCGAGCGCCCCGAAGCCCGGCAACGTCTCCCCGTTCGCCTCGTTCCGCGACGCGACGTACGAGGATTTCCTCGCGAGCGCCGCCGCGATCGGCCCGGCCCTCGCCGCGGCGGGTGAGCAACCGCTCGGGGCCACGATCCGGGCTGCCGTCGAGGCCACGGCCCGCTGGGCGCCCTCCAACACCAATCTCGGCCTGGTGCTGCTTCTCGCGCCGCTCGCCCGGGCCGCGCTCCGGCCGGGACTCGAAACCCTGCGCGCGCAGCTCGCCTCCACACTCGCCGACACCACCGTGGCGGACGCGCGCGACGCGTACGCGGCGATCCGATCCGCCGCACCGGGGGGCCTGGGTCGGGCGAGCGAGCAAGACGTCGCCGACACGCCGACGGCGACCCTGCGCGAAGCCATGGCCTTGGCGCGCGACCGGGATGCGATCGCCCGCGAGTATGCGACCGATTTCGAGGCGACGTTCGGAGTCGGCGCGCCCGCCCTCCGCCGCGCTCTGTCCGACGGGTTCGGCTGGCGGGACGGAGTCGTCGAGGCTTACCTGACGCTGCTCGCGGCCGCTCCCGACACTCACATCGCGCGCAAGCTCGGGAGCGACGCAGCGGGCACGGTACAGCGCCGCGCGCGCGCCGTGCTCGACGCGGGCGGCGTCCGCACGATGCCGGGCCGGGAAGCGACCGCCGCGCTCGACCGCGAGCTCCGGGACGAGGCCAACACGCTGAATCCCGGCGCCACCGCGGACTTGACGGGTGCGTCCATCTACGTGGTGCTGCTGGAAGGAGGGTGGCGTGGCCGCCCATAAGGAATTCAAGGTCGCCGTGACCAAGGACTATCTCGTCTTCGCCTCGGCCCACTTCATCACGTTCCCCGGGCATCGTTGCGAGAAGCTGCACGGCCACAACTATCGCACGCGCGTTGTGGTCGAAGGCGGGCTCGACCCCGAGGCGCACTACGTAATCGACTTCTCGATGTTGAAGGACATCATGAAGCGGCTCACCGACGAGATCGATCACAGGGTGCTGCTCCCGCTCGAGAGCACGAAGATTCAGGTGCGCGAGTCGGGCGACACGGTGAGCGTGGCGGTGGCGGGGAAGCCGCGCTACGTCTTCCCCCGAATCGATTGCGCGCTCCTCCCCGTGCCCAACACCACGGTCGAGATGCTGGCGCAGTACCTCGCCGGCCGGTTGCGCAAAGAGCTCGCGTCTTCCGGCGGGGTGGCGCTGCGAGCCGTGGAGGTGGAGGTGGAGGAGAACTTCGGACAGTCCGCCACCTACCGTGAGTCGCTCGGGTGACCCGCGCGCCGTATGGCCGCGACGTCGTCCCGCTTGATCCTGCCGTCGTGCAACGCTGTCGCCACCAACGCTCCGTCGAGCCCGGCGTGAGCGAGGCGCTCCAGGTCGCGTGCCGTTCCGATGCCGCCCCCGGCGAGGAGCTCCACGTGGGGGAGGGCGCGCCGCAGCGCCTCCACCAGCACGAGGTCCACGCCGCGTCCGCTGCCGACGCGGGCGAGATCGAGCACGATGATCGCCCCCGCACCCGCGACCGCCGCCGCGCGTGCGACCTCGAGCGGCGTCCCGGAGAGGGGGGCCTCCGCCAGCGTCGCGCCGTCCCGCAGGTCCAGCGAGAAAGCGACGCGTTTCGGTCCGATCGCCCGGGCCACCAGGGTGAGTGCCTCGAACGACGGCAGCGTCTCGAGGCCCACCACCACACGCGTCGCCCCGTCCGCGACGAGCTCGCGGGCCCGCTCGGGCGTCGTGACCGCCGCGTCCACGAGCAGCCGGCCACGCAGACCAGCGAGCGCCCCCAACAGGGCACGCTGCACTGGGCCCCCGGCCAGGGCGTCGAGATCGGCCACGTACCACTCGTCGCAGTCGAGGATGTCGTGGTAGGCGCGCGCCAGGGTGAGGGGATCGCCCACCGCGCCGCCGCGCACGAGGAGCGAGCGGACCGGCGCGTACACCTCGCGCCGGCCGCCTCGCGCCAACACCGCCCGGCCGGCGCGCACGTCGAGCACCGGGATCACGCGCAATGAACGCCGTCCTGGGCTGGGACATCGGCGGCGTGAACACCAAGGTGGCGCACGTCGTCGACGCCCGGGTGCTCGCCGCGCGCGCCGCCCCCTATGAGCTGCAGCGCGATCCCGCGGCGCTCGCGCCGCTGCTCGGGCAGCTCGCCCACGATCTCGGCGCCGGACCCGCCGTCGCACACGCCGTCACGATGACGGCCGAGCTGTCGCAGCTGTTCCGCACGAAGCGGGAGGGCGTGGGGTTCGTGCTCGACGCCGTGGCGGCCGCGTTTCCGGACGCATGTGTGCGTGTGTGGGGCGTGGATGCCCGGTGGCGCACGCCGGCCGAAGCGCGCCGGGAGCCCCTGGCCGTGGCGGCGGCGAACTGGGCCGCCACGGCGCACGTCGTCGGACGACTCTGCTCCGACTGTCTGCTCGTGGACGTCGGCTCGACCACGACGGACATCATTCCGATACGAGATGGGGCACCGGTGGCGTGTGGCCGGACCGACGTGGAGCGGCTGCGCGAGGGCGAGCTCGTGTACACCGGCGCGCTGCGCACACCGGTCGAAGCGATCGCCCCGGCCGTGCCGGTGCGTGGCCGGTCGACCGGCATGTCCGCGGAGGGATTCGCGCTGGCGGGCGACGTGCACGTGTGGCGCGGCGAGCTCGCGCCTGCCGACTACTCGGTTCCGACTCCGGACGGACGCCCCCCGAGCAGGGAATTCGCCGGCGAGCGACTGGCACGGGTCGTCTGCGCGGACCGGGAGATGCTCGACGAGACCGACATCGGCGTAATCGCCGAGGCGCTGTGGGACGCACAGGTCACGCGTATCGCCGCGGGGCTCGAGCGGGTGCGCGCGCGGCAGCCCGGGTTGGGGCGCGCCGTCGTCACGGGTCTCGGTGAGTTTCTCGCGGCCGCAGCCGCCCAACGGATCGGCCTGCACGTCACCCATCTCTCCGACACCCTGGGGCCCGCAGCGCGGCACGCCCCCGCGGCGGCCGTGGCGCTGCTGTTCCCATCATGACCGACGAGGTCCCGCTGATCCACACAGTCGTGAAGATCGGCGGCGGGCTGCTCGGCAAAGTCGGCGCCTTCGAGCTGGTGATCGAAGCCCTGACGGCTTTCCGGCGGGGTCGCCGCATCGTGCTGCTTCCGGGGGGCGGACCCTTCGCCGACGCGGTCCGCCAAATGTTCAAGCGGGTCAATATCGGCGAGGACGCGGCGCATTGGATGGCCGTGCTCGGGATGGACCAGTACGCGCACGCGCTTTGCGCCCGCCTTCCCGAGTCCGCGCTGGTGGACGGCGAAGGCGGGATCGCCGCGGCGGTGCAGGCCGCGCGGCTACCGGTGCTCGCCCCGTACCGCTGGCTCCGGGCCGCGGATCCGCTGCCGCATTCCTGGGAGGTCACGAGCGACAGCATCGCCGCGTGGCTGGCGGGCCAGGTGGGCGCGCGGCGCGTCGTGTTGATCAAACCCGCGCACGCCGACCCCGCCAAGCTCGTCGACTCGTTCTTCCTACGCACGCTCCCGCGCGGCGTGGAGCACCTCGTCGTCACGGCCGACGATCTCGGGCAGCTCGACGTCGCGCTCCGCGAGGATCCCCCTCCCGGCCAGCGCAGGGGGGGCGGGCGCCGCGCCGGCTAGGGCCCGCAGCGTTGCGACCCGGGTGCGCGAGACCCGGCCCGTCCGTCCCCCGACACACGCGGCGCCCCGCACGCCCACGACGTCGGCGCCGAGCCACCGCGCGAGCGGGAACTCCGGGCCCGAGAGGCCGCCGGCGAGTGCCGCGAACAGTCCTGCGGCGTGCACGGCGACGATCCAAGCGGCCACAGAAACAGGGGATTCGATGGTGAACAAGGGCGCGCCCTTGTTCGCAGTATCGAGCAGCACGC
>Ga0207653_10000674_pt1 | contig 11720 bp, 9 predicted proteins | sample KBSK5251metaG_FD_184341 | JGI IMG/M metagenome (GOLD analysis project Ga0207653, IMG submission 184341) | Corn, switchgrass and miscanthus rhizosphere microbial communities from Kellogg Biological Station, Michigan, USA - KBS K5-25-1 metaG... | ecosystem: Host-associated > Plants > Roots >...
CATTTCACCGGTGAGTCGCCACGAACACGCATCGCCATACGCCTTGCCTTGCGATCGATCCGACGCCGCGACGGCAGTCACTTCAAACTGCGGATGCTCTGCGAGCAGTTGAATAAACCGCTGCCCCACCATCCCCGTCGCGCCAAGAATTCCAACTCTGTATTTCTTGCTCATAGTTATTTCTTCTCTGCGATCTCTGCGTATCTCTGCGTCCTCTGCGTTCCAATCTGCTCTTAACGCAGAGAGCGCAGAGATACGCAGAGATCGCAGAGGTTAACGTAACGACTCCAGACCTCTCTTAATTCTTCTAACACCTTCGGTTAACGTTTCGTGGTCTGCACAAAACGAGACGCGGAGGAACCCTTCGGCTTCACTTCCAAACCCTCCACCCGGAACCGTAATCACTCTCTCTTCCAACAACGCTTCCGCAACTTCCATCGACGTACCATAATCGCCAACGTCGAGCATCGTGTAAAAAGCGCCGTCAGGCTCCACCGCTCGCATTCCCAACTCCGACTCGATCAATCCGAGCATGTGATCGCGTCGCGAGCGAAACGTCTCACGAAATCCGGCACGCGCGTCTTCAGCCTCCCTGGACCACGCAACCAGCGACGCCTTCTGCGAAACAGTGGCCGCACACGTCGTCACGTAACTGTGCAACACGAGCGCCGCATGGACCAGCGCCTCCTCGCCACACAACCAACCAAGCCGCCAGCCTGTCATGCTCATCGACTTCGAAAGCCCGCCAATCACGACGGTGCGATCCGAAAACGACGACAGCGACTCCGGACGCTCCGGCGTGTAATAAAGCTCTCGATAGATCTCGTCGCTGATCAGATACGCGCCGTGATCTCGCACGGCATCGGCAATACTCAGCAGATCGTCTTTCGAAAGCGTGCGCCCACTCGGATTCGACGGACTCGTGCAAACAACAACCTTGGTTCGCGGCGTCAACGCGCGCCGAAATTCATCTGCGTCAAAAGCAAAACCCGTGTCGCGCGGCAAGCGATAGAACGTCGACTTGCCGCCAGCCATCTGCACGATCGTCGGATACGCAACGAATCCGGGATTCGGAAGCAGAACCTCATCCCCTTCCTCGACGAGCGTGAGCAATGCGAGATACATCGACTCCTGCGAACCCGCCGTGATAACGACGCGATCCGGATTCTGCTCAAGGTACGAATACTCCGCAGCCACTTTTTCTCGCAACGCCAAAAGCCCCGCATGAGTCGTGTACCCATTCTGCTCATCGACAATAGCTTTGACGGCCGCACGTCGAATCACGTCGGGCGTCGGCAGATCGGGTTCACCCAATCCGAGATTGATGCTGCCGGGCTTTGCGCGATCGAGGATGCGGCGGATCACACTCCGCTGGATGCCTTGTAGTCGTTTCGGTGGCGCAAACTTATTCAACGCAGGTAGTCCTCTAATCGCACCGCCGAGTCAGTCTTCTCGTCGCGATACTTAACGATGATTGCCGCATATAGTGAAAGACCCCAGTTGCGCCCGCGCTCAGTCGTGACGGCACGCGCGCCGGAAACAACCACTGCGCCGGCGGGAACCTCGAGTGGTCCATCTGTGTCGCGCTGGTAGATCTCGCCGCGAACCAGATCGTAAACCGGAGTTGAACCCGTCAGCACTGTCCCCGACGCCAGCACTGCGCGTTCGCGAACGATTGTGCCTTCGTACACTCCGCAATTGCCACCGACAAGCACATCGTCTTCGATGATCACCGGCACTGCTCCGACCGGCTCAAGCACGCCGCCAATCTGCGCGGCAGCAGAGATATGCACACGTTTGCCGATCTGTGCACACGAACCGACGAGCGCGTGGCTGTCGATCATCGTGCCCTCGTCGACATAAGCGCCGGCGTTCACAAACATCGGCGGCATACAAACAACGCCCGATGCGATGTAAACGCCGTCCCTGATCGTCGAACCGCCCGGAACGATTCGCACATTGTCCTCGATCGTCGTCGGGCGCATGGGAAAAGTATCTTTATCGAAGAACTTGAAAACCTCGCCCGCCTCAGAAACGTCGGCGATCGCACCCATGCGAAAACCGAGCAGCAGCCCCTGCTTGACCCAGGAATTTACGAGCCACTTCCCGCTCTCAGTTTTTTCAGCAGCACGAACTTCGCCGCGATTGAGCGCACGTTTCAGCTCGTCGAACACTGCGCGGTCGTCGGGCGTAAACTGACCAACTTTCCCAAGGGTCTGGCGTGCAGCGATCGCCTCGATCTGTTCACGCAACTGCATGCGAAGTTTCCTTCAACAATCCTAGTTCGTTCAAAACTTCGCGCATTCGCGCGCGCGTCTTCTCCTGGACAGGGACAAGCGGTAGACGAAGATTCTCTTCGAGCAGACCCATCAACGCCATCGCCGCCTTCACTGGACCAGGGCTCGACTCGATGAAGTTCGCTTCCATCAACGGCAACAGGCGATAGTGCAGCGCGCGTGCTTCATCCCAGTGGCCCGCAAGCGCCTGATCGTTGAGTTCCGACATCAACTTCGGAGCTTCGTTTGATGCGACTGATATCAGACCATCTGCGCCGAGCGCGATCATCGGCAGCGTCAACGCGTCGTCGCCTGAGATGACGCGAAAGCCTTCCGGCCGCGAACGCAGGATCTCCATGATCTGCGAGAGATTGCCTGACGCTTCTTTCACGGCGACGATGTTGTCGCAGTCGCGCGCGAGACGGAGCGTGGTGTCGGCGGAGATGTTCGAAGATGTGCGTCCCGGAACGTTGTAGATAACAACGGGCAGACCGTTGACAGCTTCCGCGATTGCACGGAAGTGCGCGTAGAGTCCTTCCTGTGTCGGCTTGTTGTAATAAGGAGCGACTGTCAACACGCCGTCGACGCCGAGTTCGCGCGCAGCCTTCGAGCGCTCGATCGTAACGGACGTTGAATTACTTCCGGTGCCGGCGATCACTTTCGCACGCCCGCGTGACAGTTCAACCGTGGTGCGAATGACGAATCTGTTTTCGTCGTCAGACATCGTGACGCTCTCGCCGGTCGTGCCACACGGAACGAGCACGCGAACGCCGCCGGCGATCTGGTATTCGATCAACTCACGCAAGCGTTTCTCGTCAACCGCGCCGTCGCTTGTAAACGGAGTCACAAGAGCCGTCGCACATCCGCGAAGCCAGTCGAGTTGTAATGTCATAGCGTCCTCCTGATTTTATCTGCGGCTAATATTTCCTCTATCACGTCTCCAAACTCAAACACGCCGGTGCGTCCAACAATCCAATGAGCCGCCAATACCGCGCCACTCGCAAAGCCCTGTCGAGAACGCGCAGTGTGCGTGAGCAGAACCTGATCGGCTTCGGAGTCGAAACCGACTCGATGCGTGCCGGGAATATAACCCGCGCGCGTCGACGACGTCGGAATCTCTGGTCCAAGATGTTCCGACATCAGGTCGCGCAGCTTCAGAGCGGTGCCGGAAGGCGCATCACGTTTGCGGTTGTGATGCGCTTCTTCGATGAACGGCGCGAAACCATCGACGGCTGCGAACAGCGCCGAAGCCTGCTTGACGATGCGATAAAACAGATTAACTCCGATCGAGAAGTTTGCACCGTAGACCATCGCGCCGGAATGTTCAGCCAAGATCTGTTTTGCCTGCGACTCGTGTTGTTTCCAACCCGTTGTTCCTTCAACCAAACTAACCCCGGCCCGCGCGCACGCCTCAATATTTTTCAGCACGGCCTCGCCAACCGTGAAGTCGATCGCGACGTCGTGTCCACGCAGCTTTTCTGATAATTGTTCGACACTCAGTGACGCGTCGGTATGACGAGTAATAACGACTCCAACCGCGTCGCCTGCCTTGCGCGCTTCGGCGGCAACAAGTTGGCCCATCGCACCATATCCGAGTAACGCTACTCTCATATCATCGTGGAATACGCCAGCTTCATGTAAAGACCGACTGCGGCTTCGAGCTCACGTTTCGAAATCCGTTCATGAGCGGTGTGCGCGTCGAGAATCGATCCTGGCCCAAGCAACAACGGTTTTCCCCAGTTCGAGAGGTACGGAATGTCCGTCGTGAAACGAACAACGCATTCATCAAAATCCGGGACCGAAAACAGTCGCACAGGATTATGCGCCGAAGGATATTCGAGACGTCCACGACCCGCGACCGCCTTTTCAACTAATCCCGTGACGTGCTCTATATCGATCCCGAGCCGAATTTGCAATTCCGCGCGCGCTTTATCTGCAATTACATTCGGCCGCGTCCCGCCTGTCAGTACGCCGATATTGCACGTTGTAGCGCCGAAGAAATTGTCGCCAGGCCACTCAATCGTACGAATGTCTTGCAAAATGTCGAGCAGTTTCTCGATCGCGGAGTCGCCGGCTTCGGGATACGCGGAGTGCGCCGCACGGCCTTCCGTCGTAATGAACACGCGCATAGACCCTTTGGTGCCTGTCGCTAATCGATTATCGGTCGGCTCGCCGTTGATCAGATACCGGCACTCTCGTGCTTCACCGAGATTGTTCGCAGCTTGCGCACCAAGGCTCGAGAGTTCTTCGTCAACCGTAAACAGCAGCCCGACAGCACTCATTCCCTCGCGGCGCAAACGCTCGGCGGCAAAAATCTGCGCCGCGATGATTCCCTTCGCATCGCACGAGCCGCGGCCATAAATGAACTCCTCATCCTCGCTCGATGCGATAAAAGGTGGCACGGTGTCCATGTGTGTCGAGAAGAAGACGTACGGCGCATGGGCAGTCTTTGCAATGACATTGAACCGGTTCTCAGCGATCTGCTGCTGCGCGACACGATAGCCGAGCTGCACGAGATACTCCGACAGATAATGACCGACTTGTGCTTCCTCTCCCGTAAGCGACGGAATATCAATGAGCTCGCGTGTTAGTTCGAATAGATTCATTCAGCTCTTTTTTGTGTGCTTTTTTGTGCCTTTTAGTGACTAAAAAATGCCTCGTGCAATCTCCTGACCGTTTCGTTTACGCGTTCTTCTTCTACCGCAAACGTAAAATTAATACTCGAGGCGCCCTGCGAGATCAGCGACACGTTGATGTCGCTAATCGTGCTGAACACTTTGCCTGCGATACCCGGCGTCCCTCTCAATCCCTCTCCAACAACACAAACGATCGCGCGCCCTTTCTCGACTCGCACAGTTCCCAGTAGTTCGAGTTCCTCGACGATCTCCGGAAGCCTCTCCGCATCGTCCAACGAAAGCGACACGCTCACTTCCGACGTCGTGACAACGTCGACGACCGTGCGATGCCTATCAAAAACTTCAAACAGAGCGCGTAGAAATCCGTACGCGCCAAGCATCCGCGCCGAACTGATCTGAACCGTAGTCACGCCTGACTTGTGCGCGATCGCTTTCACGGTGCGGGGCGACGTCTCTGTTTCTGGTCCAACCAGCGTTCCGGGTTCTTGCGGCGCGCGGGAGTTGCAGATCCTCACCGGGATGCAACTCTCGATCGCGGGTTGAATTGTTTTTGGATGCAGCACCTTCGCGCCGAAGTAAGCGAGCTCGGCAGCTTCACTGTACGACAGTCGCTCGATCGTCTGCGCTTCCGGAACGACGCGCGGATCGGCGGTTAACACTCCCGTGACGTCGGTCCAGATCTGTATCTCACTCGCGCCGAGCGCCGCGCCGATAATTGCTGCCGTGTAATCCGAACCTCCGCGCCCGAGCGTAGTTGTAGCTCCGTTGAGTGTCGCTCCGATAAAGCCTCCGAGAACAGGGATGACGCCGGTTTCGAGAAACGGCCGCAACTCTTGTTGGGAATGCGCAAACGTTGCAGAGATCAACGGCGCCGCACAAGTGTATTCCTCGTCTGTGATGATGCAATGACGCGCGTCAACCTGTCGCGCTGCGACTCCGCGCTCGTTGAGTACTTCCGCGAGTAGTGCGCTCGAAAGGGTCTCACCAAATGAAACGATCGAGTCCTGTATGGCTTTGCGAATTGTTTCATCGCTCAGCGTTTCGAGCAGTTGAGCAATACGACGCGAGGCGTTGTTGACGTACTCAACAAACTCTTCTGCTTTGGTTTTCGAGAGCAGTTCTCTCGCGGCGGCTTCGTGACGACGAAATGTTTTTTCGAGTGATACGATTGTCGTCGCCGCAAGCAGACTGTCAGTGACGCCACTCATCGCCGACACCACGACAACAGGCGCCGCATCGCGTTGCGTCGCAACGATGCGCGCAACATTCTCAAAGGCAGCGGCGTCACCAACAGACGTCCCACCAAATTTCATTACGAGTGCCATGCGAACAACAGAACTATAGCCACAAAAAGGCACATAAAGGAACACAAAAGAAGTTCCCTTTCGGTTTACTTGTGTTCCTTATGTGCCTTTTTGTGGCTAACCAGGAAGACGCCTATTGCCTCTGTGCTGGCTTACGGGGCTTGGGTGGTGTTGGTGTAAAACCCATCTTACCTACAATAACCCGACCCATACGTGGCTCCACTGGCTCTTCGATCACCTGCGGCGGTTGGACCACAGGGAGAACTCGTCGATCGATCATCACGCCCATCGTATAATGCGGACGCGGCCTGAACTGATAAAACCCAAAACCCGCAAGAAACCCCAGCACCGCCGAACTTACCGCCCGAGCGACATACGACATCCGTCGTCGAAACGCTCGCAACCCGACGGGACAATCCTGAGTCATAACGGATCCGTCCGCTCTGCGGAAATACCGCACACACAAACGTCCCTCAGTTCTTCCGATCAGCAACTCCGCCTCTTCCCTCGTCATCGACGACAAGTTGTAGACATTCAAGTTGCACTGCCCGCAGAATCGCGCGCGGTCGTTGCCGAACATCCCGTCCCAATCCGCGTTGCACGGCGATGCGACCCGGATATTGTCTAAAGGATTACTGAATCTAATCATGGTAGTTACCTCGAAACTTGCGGCGCCACATATCTTACAAACTTCAGCGTCGACAACTCTTCGAGCTTCTCGATCGGAAGACGCCCGATGATCATGTTTGAATTCTTCGGGTCGAGAACTACTTCGACGCCAAGCTCCTTCAGTTTCGCCAAAGTCTCCGCCGACTTGTCAGCTAACCAGATCTGCACTTCAGCTTTACCGTCGCGAACAAACTTCGACTCATCGGCGGCCGGAGAATTCTGTTTGTTTTTAAGCCTCTCCACGACCGCTAACACTGAAGCGTGGAGTTTCTGTCGCACCTCGCCACCAATGACCTCAGGTAACGTCGTTGCATCGGCTACTGCCGCGGAAGCAACTGGCTTCGGTGCCACTATTATGCTCCCGACAACCGGGGGGCTATTAGCACCACCACCAGCACCACCCACACGGCCACGAGCTGAACTCTTCGATAAGCCGGTGGAAAGCAGTCCGTAGCTCATGAATCGCGCAGGCTCAGCGCCGCTTGCAACGCGGTCGACGCCCGCCGGAACTTCAACCGGCACATCGATTCGCCTCGGCTGGCCACCATCCGTGACGATCATCTCCTCGACTGCCACGAAGGAAGTAAACTGCGTCATCAACCGATACTCGATCCCAAGCTGCGTGATCGTATCTTTCAACGCGCCTTGCATCTTCCCGGCCTGCGCGCCGAGATAATCCTCGCCCATCAAGCTATCGATTCTCGCGCGGGCCCACAGTGGCGCAAGCACGTCATGTGAAGCCATCGTCTCCGGAAACTCCACCGGAATCTCGCGCACGAAATCGCTGCCAGCCATCTTTCCTTTCAGACGAATCGTCGCGCGGCCGGCATTCGTAAACCGTCCCGTCAGGATCAAGGGCTTCGCTCCGAAAAGATCTGGAATCCGTTGTGGATACACGTCGGCCACCGGCAGTCCGTTCCAATCGATCGAAATGTCAGTCAGTAATGGATTACGAATGCGCTCGTGGAATCGGCGCGCTGCCGCGGAACCGTCGTCGCCTAAATTGACGTACTCGACTTCGCCTCGTCCATACTCTGCCATCTTGTCCAACAGAAATCGGTTCACAGCGTTGCCGATACCAAACGAAAACACACGCGCGTTCTGATGTTTCTGAATCTCGGAGACGATCTCCATATCATTTCCGACGTAACCGTCAGTCATAAAACAAACAATGCGGACGTGCGACTGATCGTCAGACGGCGCGAGTGCCGCCCTGATCGCGGTCATCATCTCGGTGCCACCCGATCCCGAACGTGACTGAAGGAACGCTTGCGCGCGGCTCAGGTTCTGTTTGGTCGCCGGGACCGGGCGCGGAAAGAGGATGTGCGTGTCGCCCGCAAACGTGATCAGATTGAACGTGTCTGACGGATACAGATTATCCAGCGCCAGCTTCATGGTTTCCTTCGCCTTTTCGATCGGAAACCCGGACATCGATCCGGAAGTGTCGAGCACAAACACCAACTCTTTCGGCATCACGTCTTCTGCCGCGACACGTTCGGGCGGCTGGAGGATCAACGTGAAGAAGCGACCTTTATCAGAAGCGTGCGTCAGCAACGCATCCTGGACCGCTTTGCCGGCGATGTCGTAACGAAGAATGAAATCTTTATTGGGAATGGTTGCACTGTCCTTCAGCTTGAGCCGTGCGGTGCGAATCGTCGGACGCTGAATGTCGATCGCATGTGTCTTAGACGAAACGTCCTCGACGATCAGTCCCGCGTCGAGGTTCACTTCGAGAGAAATATCATGACCGCTTCGCATCTCAGCCGGCGCGACCTTCGGAGTTATGCGCGACGCATCGGGAACTCGATCTGTATCGGAGGCAGCACCATTGCCCTGGCTTTCACCAGTGGGTGTTCCCGGCACGTAACGTGGACCGACGACCATCGGAAACACGAATTCATACGATCCTTCGTCATACTTGAGTACTTCGACATAACTGATGGTGATTTTGATCTTCTCGCCCGGAAGAATGTTTGCGACCGACTGCGTGAAGATGTTTGGACGTTCCTGATCGAGCAGGCTCGCGACTTTGCCGCTCGACTTGGCGGCTTCGTAGACCGCCTGTGCCTCTTCGCGTGGGAGAATCTTTCCCTTGATGGTCCGCTCGCCGATGAGCATCGTCATGTCGTCGACGGCCGCGTTTTGCGGCAGAGGGAACGTATAAACTGCTTCGATCTTGTCCTTGAACGGATTTTCAAATTGCTGTGTGACGGTGACCCGCGATATGAAACCACTGATGTCGGCCTTCACGTCCGTGTGCTTTAAAGGACACATCGACTGCGCTCTTCCCTGCGCATCGACGACGGTGAGCGCGCCGGACGTCTCGCCCGTCTGAGCTGAGACGACTGTTGCCGGCGAGTACAAAGCAAGGGCAACGGGTATCGTGAGAATGCCGAGTGCGAGCAGCACAAACGACTTGGGAAAGAACTCTTTGAACATCGTGTCCTCCTGTACGTTGTTAGAACCCGATTATCGACCTGTGGTTCCCGTTGCAGGTAGAACGGGGAGCGTGGGGGAACTTGCACGCTTTTCTCTGCGGCGCTCTGCGTATCTCTGCGTTCTCTGCGTTGATCTGACGTTAAGCGCAGAGACCACAGAGATACGCAGAGGACCGCAGAGAAAACCTCAATAAAGATTGAAGTTATACTCCAACTGCATGTGAACCGACACCGCATGCCCGCCTTTAATCGCCGGAGCAAACTTTATCTGACGCGCGGCGGCGATTGCTTTTTCCGTGAGTCCGAATGGAAGCGTGCGCACCGCTCGGATTTCTTCAACTGCACCCGCGCTCGAAAAGATGACGCGCAGCATGACAGTCCCGGTTACTTGATTGCGCCTCGCCTCTTCCGTGTACTGCGGTTCTGGTTTGAACAGGAGCCGCGCTCTCTGGTCAACCTCGCCTATCGAGAAGGGTCGGTTTGCGCCGTCATCAGATCCGCCACTCTCTCCGCAACAGCCGGTTTGCCTGGAACCACCACCGGTATTTCCATTTTGTCCTGGTCCAACCCCCGGACCGTTACCTTCGCCGATACCCGTTCCTTTGCCCGATCCGAATGCCCCACCTTCGCCAGGACCTTTGGACGGTATTTCAGACTGTGACCTCGGATCGCCGTACACCGGTGCTTTGAGATCCTTCCAAAGCGCGGGATCGATATCGGTGCCCGCGACCGGAAGCGCGGGAATAACAGGAGGCGTCACGGGGATGGCGGCAGAAACGTTTGATGGAGGCGGTATCTTTCCGGCTTGCGAGGGCAATGGATTGCGATCGCCACTACCTCCGCCTCCCTGCGCGCGTTGTGGTGTTGGGCCAGAGCCCTCGCCCTTGCCACTTCGAAAACCTACGCGCCCTGGTCCATTCAGTCCGATGCTGGAGTGCTTCGAACTATCCTGACTGGGCGACAGGTTCAACATCACCAATTCCACAGGAGATTCGTTTGCATCGTCAGGCTTAGGCCGCAACACACCCGACCTATCGACGAGAACAACAAGCATCACGACGGAGGTGATGGCTACAACCGCCGTGAGAAACGCCGGTATCGCATGAGGCGTTGCGAGCAACTTCTTAATGCGCTGCGATACGTCGTGTCTGAAGCGTGTAACGAACGCCGCAGGATCCGTTTTGAAGTCGTCGCAAGCTCGTTTGAGTTCGTTTTTTAGAAACTCGATCTGGACAGCGAGTCTGCCGATCAAGAGTCCACTTTCAATGATTGTCGGTTGGTATTCGTTTGGTCTGGCAAAAGAGTTCATCGTAAACCTCGTTCGGTTCGTAAGCACACGTCGAGCGACGGACAAACGCGCGGCGTATCCGGGACGGTTTGGACCAGACGTCTACTTACAGAAAGAAGTCGAAACGGTGATGCCGGTAGGCGGAGACACTGCCGGCGCGGGGAGACCCTAATGCTGTATTACCGAAACCAGTGAAAAGGTGACGCTCTGAGGAGACGATTGATCGCGAATTGTGATGAAGTGTTGCGCGCTTGAGATGTCTACTTGATGTTACGGAAAAGTTTTGTCGCGCGCGCCGCATCGATGCGCTGGAGAATGCGATATTGCTCCAGGGCTGCGTTGCGATTATTGAGCGCGACGAACGACATGCCGAGGTTGTAGTGGGCCGAAGGGTAGTTGGCCTTTTGCCGGATGGCAGTCTGATACTGCTGCACCGCTTCCCCAAAACGGCTCAGTTGGTGAAGAGCGTAGCCCATTTCGTTGTAGGCCTCTGGATACGTCGGTCGCAACTTAACCGCCTCGCGTAGTTGCTCGATTGCGTCCGGATAGCGCTCGGCGTCGTTGTAACACCAGCCGAGGTTGTAGCGGGCGGTAGCGTTGTTAGGTGAATATTGGAGACCCTGTTTGTAAGCGTTCGCAGCTTCGGCGAACTTTTTTGTGTTGTAGTAATAGACGTCGGCGAGGCCGAGATATGCGGCGCCCTTTTCTGGCTTCAGGCGAATGGCTTGCTGGTACGCTTGAATTGCTTCATCGTTGCGCTCGAGGTTTTTATAAGCGTAACCGAGTTCCGTCAGTGCTTCGGCATAGTCGCTGCGGTAGCTAAGAGCTCGCCTCAGGCTTTCGATGGCCCCTGTGTAATTCTTCTGCTCGTTATAAATCCATCCGATCTCGTAATGTGCGCCTGCGTAGTCGGGTTTGATGCGAATTGTTTGCTGGAATAGAGGTAGTGCGTCAGTGTACCGTTCGAGCTTGCGGTAGGCGTATGCCAACTCGAAATGTGCGGCTGCGTTGTTTGGCTGGAGAGTGACGACTCGGCGAAGTGGATCCAAAGCCGATTCATAATCTTCGAGATCGTTGTAGATCCAACCGACGCGGTAGAGAGCCGAGGC
>Ga0207653_10000676_pt1 | contig 11711 bp, 14 predicted proteins | sample KBSK5251metaG_FD_184341 | JGI IMG/M metagenome (GOLD analysis project Ga0207653, IMG submission 184341) | Corn, switchgrass and miscanthus rhizosphere microbial communities from Kellogg Biological Station, Michigan, USA - KBS K5-25-1 metaG... | ecosystem: Host-associated > Plants > Roots >...
TCACATCCCTGAGTCGGGCGGCTCCTCGAACTCGTCCCAGCCCTCGGCCGACTCGAGCTCCTCGGCGTAGCGCTCCGGCTCCATCCCGAGGCTCTCGATCACCGCGATGAGGCCATTCCGCTGCTCTGGTGGCGTGGTGCGGATCCAACCCCGCACGACATCGTCCACCTCGACCTCATTCGCGCCGCGCTGCTCCGCGACGGCCTCGCTCTCGTCGCGCGCCGCAGCACCCGCGAGCTCGCGAAGCGTCTCCGGGACCATCCGGACGAGGGCCTGGAGCATCGAGTCCGCGGCGTCGCTCCAGTTCATCCGATCGCGTCGATGCCGGTAGCGAAGCGTCCGATGATGAGCTTCTGGATCTGCGTCGTTCCCTCGTAGAGACGGTTCACGCGCGCGTCGCGCCACAGGCGCTCAACTGGGAACTCATCCGAGAAGCCGTAGCCGCCGTGGATCTGGATCGCGTTGTCACAGGCGCGCTGCGCGATCTCACCGGCGTACAGCTTCGCGATGCTCGTCTCGCGCGTGCTCGCCACACCCTTGTTCTTCAGGTGGCCGGCGCGATACACCAGGAGCCGCGCCGCCTCGGTCTCGACGACCATGTCGGCGATCATCTCCTGCACCAGCTGGTGCGCTGCGATCGGCTTCCCGAACGCATGCCGCTGAGTGGCATACGCGACGGAGGCGTCGATCGCGGCCTGAGCCTGTCCGACCGCGCCGGCCGCGACGGAGTAGCGGCCCGAGTCCAGCGCCGCCATCGCGATCTTGAAGCCATCGCCGACCGGACCGAGACGCATCGCGTCGGGAACGCGCACGTTGTCGAGGATCAGCTCGCTCGAGTCCGACGAGCGGAGCCCGAGCTTCCCATGCAGCGCCTGGCTCCCGTACGGGCTCTTGTCGCGGTCGATGAGGAACGCCGTGATGCCCTTGTGGCCCTTTGATGGATCGGCGTTCGCGAAGACGAGCGCGAGCTTGGACACCGATCCGTTCGAGATCCACATCTTGCGGCCGTTGATGATCCAATCGTCGCCGTCGCGCTTCGCCGTAGCCTGAAGCCGCGTCGCATCGCTCCCGACCGCCGGCTCGGTGAGGCCGAAGCATCCGATCACCTCGCCCTTGCAGAGGCGCGGAAGCCAGGTGCGCTTCTGCTCTTCGGTCCCGAACTTCAGGATCGTGATCTCGACGAGCGAGATCTGGACCGACAGCGTCGTGCGCACGGACGAGTCCGCGCGGCCGATCGCCTCGGTGATGATCGCGTGCGAGATGAAATCCACGCCCATGCCGCCGTACTCCTCGGGGATCGGACCACCGAGGAAGCCGATGGGCGCCATCTTCTTGAGCACGTCGTGCGGGAAACGCTCGGCTCGATCGCGCTCGCGCGCGCCGGGCGCGATCTCACGATCGGCGAACTCATTCGCGAGCTTGTGGATCTGCTGTTGTTCGGGGGAGAGGTCGAAGTCCATTGACGCAGACTAGCGAACCTCGGAGGTCATCGCCGCGCGCTTATCCGACCGGTGTTGAAGCCGAGCCAGTGCATGCGTCCGAGGTGGCGCGCGTGCTCGACCTTCATGCAGCGGTCCATCACGACGCGCAGTCCACCCTGCTCGGCGATCGCTCCGCCTTCGGGGCTGATGACGTTGTATTGGCACCACAGGGCCTTTGCGCCGGCGCTCACGGCCTCTCGCGCGATCTCCGGGACCGCGTCCGGCGCGCGGAAGACATCAACGACATCCACCGCAAATGGGATCTGGGAGATCGACGGATAGCTCGTCTCGCCCAGGATCGTCTTCTCGCGTGGATTGACGGGAACGATGCGGTAACCATGTCGTCGCAGATAGAAGCCGACGAAGTGGCTGGCGCGCAGCTCGTTGGGCGACAGGCCGACGATCGCGATCGTCTTCGCGCTCGTGAGGATCCCCAGGATCGCGAAGGGATCCTGCCAGCGCTCGGGGATGCCCGGCTCGCTCACGCCGTGACCTCGGTGCGCATCTGCGCGACCGCACGCAGGCCCGTCTCCAGATCCGCGATGAGGTCGGCGGCGGACTCCAGACCGACCGACAGACGGATCGTGCCCGCGGAGATGCCGGCCGCGGTGAGCTCCTCGTCCGACAGCTGACGATGCGTCGTGCTCGCGGGGTGGATGACGAGGCTCTTGGCGTCGCCGACGTTGGCGAGATGGCTCCACAGGTCGAGCGATTCGATGAAGCGACGTCCGGCCGGGCGCCCACCCGGAAGGTCGAACGAGAAGATCGATCCCGCGCCGAGGGGCAGGTATTTGCGCGCGAGGGCGCGGTACGGACTTGAGGCGAGACCGGGATAGCGCACGTTCGTGACGCCGTCCTGGCGCTCGAGCCAGGCCGCGACCTCGGACGCGTTCTCGACGTGCCGCGCCATGCGCAGCGGCAGCGTCTCGAGCCCGAGCAGGAAAAGGAACGCGTTGAACGGGCTCATCGCCGCGCCGAGGTCGCGCAACGACTCCGCGCGCAGCTTCATCAGGTAGCCGTAGACGCCGAAGGTCTCGTGGAATGCGAGGCCGTGATACGCGGGTGATGGATCGGCGACCACGGGGAAGCGTCCGTTCGACCAGTTGAATGTGCCAGCCTCGACTGCGACTCCGCCGATGCTCGTGCCGTGCCCACCGATGAACTTCGTCGCCGAGTGCGTGACGATGTCCGCTCCCCATTCGATCGGCCGGCACAGGTACGGCGTCGCGAACGTCGAGTCCACCATCAACGCGGCGCCGTGCTCGTGCGCGATGGCGGCCACGCCCTCGATGTCGAGCACGTTGCCGCCAGGATTGCCGATCGTCTCGCCGTACAGCAGTTTGGTGCTCGGGCGGAGCGCGCCGCGCCAGCGGTCGAGATCGTCCGGGTCGATGAACGTGATCTCGAGGCCGAGCTTGCGCTGCAGGTGCTTCAGCTGCGTGATCGAGCCGCCGTACAGCGCGGCCGACGACACGATGTGATCGCCCGGCACGAGCATCGTGAACAGCGCGGCCGCCTGCGCGGCCAGGCCGCTCGCGAAGGCGACGCCGCCCGCGGCGCGCTCGAGGTTCGCGACGCGTTCCTCGAAGACCGCGACGGTCGGGTTCATGATCCGCGAGTACGTGTTGCCGTATTCCTGCAGGTTGAAGTACGCCGCCGCGGAGTCGGGATCCTCGAACACGTAGCTCGTCGTCTGGAAGATCGGCACCGCGCGCGCGCCGGTGTACGGCTCGGGGCGCTGTCCCGCGTGGATCGAGCGCGTGTCGAAGCCGAACTCTTTCGCCGGACGCTCTCTCATGCCAGGAAGTCCCGAACGAGCTCCGTCATACGCGCCTCCTCGAGCAGGAACGAGTCGTGGCCATACGTGGCGTCGATCATGACGTGCCGCGCCTCCGCGCCGTTCGCCTGGAGCGCGCGCACGATCTCCTCCGAATAGCGTGGACCGTACAGCCAGTCGGACGAGAACGAGAGCAGGAGGCTTCGGGCGCGCACGTTCGCGAGCGCCCGCTCGAGCGAGCCTTCTCCATACGTGCGCGCGAGATCGAAGTACGTGAGGGCGCGCGAGATGTACAGGTAGGCGTTGGCGTCGAAGCGCTTCGCGAAGGCATCGGCCTGGTAGCGCAGGTAGCTCTCGACCTGGAAGTCCGGCGCGGCGAGGCTGTATGAATATGCGTCGCGATCCTGCAGCTCCCGCCCGAACTTCTCGACCATCGCGGTCTCCGAGAGATAGGTCACATGACCGACCATGCGCGCGATCTTGATCCCTGCGTCCGGCGAGCGGCCCGTGCCGTAGTAGTGGCCGGATTGCCAGTCCGGGTCGGACATGATCGCGTTGCGCGCGATCGCGTTCCACGCGACGCCCTGCGCGCCGAGGCGGGCCGTCGCCGCGATCGGGATGATGTGGTCGATCGCCTCCGGATACGCGACCGCCCACTCCAGCGCCTGCATCCCACCGAGCGAGCCGCCGCTGGCGGCAACGAGCCGTTCGATGCCGAGCTCGAGCAAGAACGTTCGCTGGGCGCGGACCATGTCGCCCACGGTGATGACGGGAAAGTCGCCGCCGTATGGACGCCCGGTCCGCGGGTTCGTCGATTTCGGTCCGGTCGAGCCGCGGCAGCTGCCGATCAGGTTGCTGCACACGACGAAGTGGCGATCGGTGTCGAACGCCTTCCCCGGACCGATCATGCCGTCCCACCAGCCGAGGCCGGACCGGCCGCGCTGCGCCGCGCCCATGCCGTCGACGGTCGTCGGCGCGTCCGGGTCGTCGCTCCAGCCCGCCGCGTGCGCGTCACCGGAGAGTGCGTGGCAGACGAGCACGACGTTGTCCTTCGCCGGCGCGAGCGTGCCGTAGGTCTCGTACGCGATGCGCACCGGCGCGAGCGTCGCGCCGGAGTCGAGCCGCAGGGGGTCCGGTAGGTCGACGTACTGCGTGCGGACCACGCCCACGCTGCCGCGATCGACGACGCTCATGCGTCGCAAGGCTAAGCCGTCACGAGACGCGAGTCCCGCTCGTAGGTGCAGTGCGTCCAGCAAACGGATATTCCTAGACTCTGCCGGTGAGCATGCGCGCGCTGCTCTTCGACCTCGACAACACGTTGCTGCTCGAGGACGAGGTCACGTTTGGTGCGGTGCGCACCGCCTGTGAGCGGGCGGCCGGGCGAGCCGATCGGGAGCGTTTGTTCGCGGCTCTCGTGCGTATCGCCGACGACCGATGGCGCGCCGCGCCGACGGTTGAGTACGCCGACCGTATGGGTATCTGGTGGGGCGAGGGCCTATGGGGCGAGTTCAAAGGAGACCGCGATGGACTCCGTGCGCTTCGCGAGTTCGTGCCGGGCTTCCGCCGCGAGGTATGGCGCGACGCACTCGCCGACTGCGGTGTCACCGACTCCGATCTCGCCGCGGATCTCGACGAGGTGTATCGCCACGCGCGACGTGCCGGCGAGCTGGTCGATCCAGACGCCGGCGCCGTGCTCGACGATCTCTCGCGCGACCATCGGCTCGCGCTGGTGACCAACGGTGCGCCCGATGTGCAGCGTGAGAAGCTCGCCCGCGCCACGCTCACGCACTACTTCGCCGCGATCGTCATCTCCGCCGAGATCGACGTCGGAAAACCGGACCCACGCATCTTCACGGCCGCGCTCGACGCGATCGGCGTGACCGCGGACTCCGCGGTGATGATCGGCGACAGCCTGCCCCGCGACATCCGGGGCGCGCACAACGCCGGGCTGCGATCCATCTGGGTCGATCGCGGCGATGTGGTGCCGAAGCCGGATGACGCGACGCCGGACGCGCGCGTGGCTGCTCTCAGTCAGATCCGGTCTTGCCTCGACGAGTGGGAGCCTGACGCCGCTTCTCCTCGAGGCTCTCCCTGATCTCATCCGGCGTCGCCTCGATCTCGGTCGCGAGGACAAGCATCACGTAGAGGAGATCGGTGAGCTCGCTGATCGTCCGCTCGCGGCCCTCGCCGCGCAGCGCCGCCGCGGTCTCACCTGCCTCTTCGATGAGCTTCGCCGCGATCGCGTCCGGTCCGGCCTTGAACAGATCCGCGGAGTACGAATCCGCGGGCAGATCGCGGCGGCGCTGACGCAGCATCGCCGCGAGCTCGGAGAGGAAGCGTCCGAGGTCCGCTGCGTTGACCGGGCCGAAGCACGTCGCGTCACCGGTGTGGCACGCGGGTCCCGCGGGATGCACCTTCACGAGAAGCGCGTCGGCATCGCAATCGGGCACGAGCTCGACGAGATGCAGAACGTTGCCGCTGGTCTCGCCCTTCTTCCACAGCTTGTCGCGCGAGCGGCTGTGGAAGTGGACCTCGCGGGTACGCAGCGTTGCGTCCAGCGCCTCGCGGTCCATGTACGCCAGCATCAGGACCGCGCCGGTCGCGGCGTCCTGCACGATCGCCGGAACGAGTCCACGCTCGTCGAACCGGATCTCCTCTGTCATGCGGCCTCGACGCTCGGCCGAACGTTGACGCCGCGCCGCCCGAGATCCTCCTTCAACGCCGCCACCGCGATCTCGCCCGAGTGGAAGATCGACGCCGCCAGACCCGCCTCCGCGCCGGTGCGTGTGAAAAGCTCGACGAAGTCCGATGGCTGGCCCGCGCCGCCTGACGCGATGACCGGCACGCGCACCGCGTCCGCGACGCGCGCGGTGAGATCGAGCTCGAATCCGTCACGCGTGCCGTCGCGGTCCATCGAGGTGAGCAGGATCTCGCCCGCGCCCGCCTCGACCCCACGGCGCGCCCACTCGACGGCGTCGAGCCCCGTCGGCGTGCGGCCGCCTTCCACGTAGACCTCGTACGAGCCGTCGTCGCGGCGCTTCGCATCGATCGCGAGCACTGCGGCCTGCGAGCCCGCGCGCGCGGCGATCTCACCGAGCAATGCAGGTCGCCGCACCGCCGCGGTGTTCACGGCGACCTTGTCCGCGCCGGCGCGCAGGATCGCCGCTGCGAGATCCACCGATCCAATGCCGCCGCCGACGCAGAACGGGATCGTGAGTGTGGCCGCGACGTGCTGCGCGAGATCGATGACGGTGCGCCGCTGCTCCGCCGACGCGGTGATGTCGAGGAACACGAGCTCGTCCGCGCCTTCGCGGTCGTAGCGCGCGGCGAGGGTGACCGGGTCGCCCGCGTCGCGGATGTCGACGAACCGCGTGCCCTTCACGACACGGCCGTCCTTGACGTCGAGGCAGGGGATGATGCGCCGAGCGAGCACGCGCTCACGCCGCCGTCGCGCGGACGAACGATGCGAGGGCGTTCGTGCCGATCGCGCCGCTCTTCTCCGGATGGAACTGCAGTCCGAGCAGTCCTGGCGCGGCGACCACCGCCGTCAGCGTCTCGCCGTGCTCGACCGTGCTGAACACCGCGCCGGCATCAGCCGGTTCCGCCGCGTACGAATGGACGAAGTAGAAGTACGCGCCGTCGGGGATGCCCGCGAGCCAGGGGTGCGCGCGAGCGACGCGCACGCTGTTCCATCCCGTGTGCGGGATGCGCACGTCGCCGCGCAAACGGCGCACGCGGCCGCGCATCAGTCCGAGCCCTGCGGTCCCGGGATCCTCCTCGCTTGCGTCGAAGAACAGCTGCATCCCGACGCACAGGCCAAGGATCGGGATCGCGCGGTCGTGTGCGATGCGGACCATCGCGTCGAGACCCAACCGCCGCAGCTCGCGCGCGCAGTGTCCGAAGTGTCCGACGCCGGGAAGGACGACCGCCTGCGCCGCGAGAATCTCGGCGTGCGAACGCGTGACGCGCACGTCCTTCGCGCCGGCGCGGCGCAGCGCGCGCTCGATGTTGGGCAGGTTTCCGACGTCGTAATCGACGATCGCGATCACCCGATGCGGCCCTTCGAGCTCGGCACGCCCTTACGTCGCGGATCGCGCTGCGACGCGGCGTCGAGCGCGCGCCCGAAGGCCTTGAACGTCGCCTCTAGGAGGTGATGCGTGTTGCCGCCACGCAGCTGCGTAACGTGGAGCGTGCAGCGCGCGCCCTGGACGAGCGCGATGAAGAAGTCCGGCACGAGCGTGGAGTCGAACGAGCCGACGATCCGTGTCTTGGGCGCGAGATCGTGCGCGAAGTACGGCCTGCCACCGAGGTCGAGCGCGACGCTCACGAGGCACTCGTCCATCGGCACTTCGAGCGACGCGTAGCGCACCAGGCCCTTCCGGTCGCCGAGAGCTTCATCGATCGCGGCGCCGAGCACGAGGCCGATGTCCTCGACGGTGTGGTGCTGGTCGACCTCGATGTCGCCCGTCGCCTTGAGCGTGAGATCGAAGAGGCCGTGCACGGCGAACAGCGCGAGCATGTGATCGAGGAACGGCAGACCCGTGCTCACGCTCTCCTTGCCGGAGCCGTCGAGCTTGAAGCGGACCTGCACGTCCGTCTCCTTCGTCCGGCGCGAGCGTCGCGCGCCACGCGCAGCCGCCATCAGCGCACCTCCCGTGTCACGCGCGTGCCTCCATCGATGTCCCGTGATATCGCATGCCTTCGTGCGCGGCGATCGCGGCGCCGGCTCGCGCGAGGTCGCGAAGATCGCCGCGCATTGACACGCGGCTGGTCCAGCGCACGAAGTCGTCGACGCGAAGTGCCGATGACCATCGCGCCGTACCACCGGTCGGCAGGGAGTGATTCGTCCCCGCGACGTAGTCCCCGAACGCGACGGCCGAGCGCATGCCGACGAAGACCGCGCCCGCGTGGCGCACGCGCGAGGACAGCGCGGCGGCGCCGCGGCCCGCGAGCAAGACGTGCTCGGGCGCGGCATCGTCCGCGGCCTGAACGGCGGCGAGTAAGTCCTTCGCGCGGTACAGCGAGATCCGCGCGGGCTGCTGCTTGGCGAGCGCGGCGACAACCCCGCGAAGCAGGTTCGCGTCGTCGCTCACGAGCGCCGCGAACGCGCCCGCTCCGTGCTCGGCCTGCGCGAGGAGGTCGAGCGCGATCACGCTTGCGTCGGCATCGCCCGATGCGACGGCGATCAGCTCGCTCGGACCTTGCAGGGCATCGATGCCGACATCGGCTGAGACCAGCCACTTCGCCGCGGTGGCGTACGCGTTTCCCGGGCCGACGATCTTGTCGACGCGGCCGATCGACTTAGTTCCGTAGGCGAGCGCGGCGACCGCCGCCGCACCACCCGCGCGGTAAAGCGTCGTCGCGTCGACGAGCTCCAGCGCGTACGCGAGTGCCGGATCGACCGATCCGTCATGCGGCATCGGTGAGGCCACGACGAACTCCCGGACGCCGGCGATCTGCGACGGCACGCCGGTCATGAGCGCCGTCGATGGATACGCGGCGATCCCGCGCGGCACGAGCGCGCCGACGCGATCGAGCGGCGAGGGGACGAGGCGCGCGTCAATCCGGCCGTCGCGACGACCTGATTCGCGCGGGCGCTGCCGATCGTGGAATTCGCGGATGCGCGCATAGGCCAGGTCGAGAGCGCGCCGCGTGTCGAGTGGGCACGTACGTGCGAAACGCCGGATCGCGCGCGAGTCGAGAACGAGGTCGCGTGGACGCGCTGCAGGGCGATCGAACTTGCGCACGGTCCGAAGGACGCCCGCGTCGCCGTCGCGTCGCACTGCCCGGACGATCGCTTCCGCCGCGGTGCGCTCGCGTGGCGCGAAGGCGCCGCCGCGGCGCGCGGTCGCAATGTCAGCGCGCAGCGAGCCGAGAGCTTTCACCGTCATCGCGCGGCCGCCCAGGACGCGAGGCGCTCGGCGAGTGGGGCGATCTCCTTCCGGCGCAGCTGGTACGCCGACGGGTTCGCGATGAGGCGCGCGGTGCTGGACGCGATCTCCTCGACGATCGCGAGGTCGTTCGCGGCGAGCGTGGCGCCGGTCGCGACGAGATCGACGATCCAGTCTGCGAGGCCGACCTGCGGTGCGAGCTCCGCCGACCCGGCGACCTTCACGATCTCGACCTGGATCCCGCGCCTGCGGAAATGCTGTTCGGCGACGCGCGGGTACTTCGTCGCGACCTCGAGACTCCCGAGGTGTCGGTACTCGTCGAGCGAACGCTCGAGCGCGTCGCGCGGGGCCGCAACGACGAAGCGGCACGCGCCGAAGCGAAGGTCGACGAGCTCGAGCACTCGCGCGGCCGATTCCATCAGGACGTCCTTGCCGACGATGCCGAGATCCGCTGCGCCACGTTCCACGTAGGTCGCGATGTCGCTCGGTCGCGCGAGGACGTACTCGACGTCGCCGCTCGGGACGAGTAGGCGCCGGTCCTCGCCGAGCCGCGATACGTCGAGGCCGACCGCGCGCAGCGCCGTGAGCGCATCGGCGAGCAGGACGCCCTGGGCGAGGGCGAAGCGAAGCGGCGTCATGCCAGCTCGCGCGCGAGGTCTTCAGCCGTCACGACGCGACCGTCCGCCAAGCGCACCCGGTCGCGATCGACGACGGTCGACTCGACGATCTCGAGGCCGGCGCGCTCCGCGACCGCGCCGATCGCGACGACGAGCCCGCGCGCGCGGAGATTTGCGGCAAGCTGCGCGGTCTCGCGCGGTCCAGCGGGCTTGAGTGCTACGAGCGTCCGCTCGCGCTCAGGTCGCCATCCCGACTCGAACAGAGCGAGGTGAAGACGCGGCACGTTGATCGCGAACCCCGTCGCGCGGCGGGGCGTGCCGAACGCGCCGAGCAGCAGGTCGTAGCGTCCGCCGGTCGCGATGGGGAAGCCACTCTTCGGATGCAACGCCTCGAACACCACACCGGTGTAGTACGGCAGCTCGGGCACGAGCGAAAGGTTCGGTATCCCCCAGAGCGGCTCGCCGGCGAAGAGATCGCGCGCGAGATGGATCACCTCGCGCAGCTCTTCGACACCTTCGATATCGACGCTCTCGATGTCACGGCCTCGCGCAGCCAGCGCATTCCGTGCGCGCGCGAGCTCGGCGTCGCGCATGCCCGCCTCGGCCGCGCGACGGAATGCACCGACGTGGTCGCCCGCCCGCAGCGCCTCAATCACCGGCGCGCTGTCGCCGTCGCTCAGCTCGGCGAAGGCGCGTCGGACGACGCCGACATGTCCGACCTCGATCGTCGCGTCGCGGAGCCCGCACCGCGCGAGCGACTCGGCGAGAAGCGCGAGCACCTCGGCGTCCGCGAGTGTTCCCGACGGTCCGACGAGCTCGACACCCGCCTGGTCGTGTTGGCGCTCGGCACCGAGCATCGCCGGCTCCTCGCGGAACACCGGCGCGAAGTACGACAGGCGCAGCGCGCCGGCGGCGTCGCCGTACCGCTGCGCGACGAGCCTGGCGACCGCGGTGGTGATGTCCGGACGGAGCGCCACAAGACTGCCGTCGCGATCGAGGAACTGCATGGACCGGTGGCGCTCGGGTCCGGCGTCGGGCGTGACGTGCTCCACCATCGGCGGCTCGATCGGCACGTAGCCGTGGCTCGCGAACGTCTCGGAGAGCGCGCGCTCGATCGCGCGCAGCTCGCGCGCCTCCGTCGGGAGGATGTCGCGGAAACCGCGCGGCGGCGCAAGGACGGGCTCACGAAAGGGACTCCCCATCGGCGCAGGCTAGGCACTCGCGCGCGGTCTGTCACGGCCGAGGTGCAGGTGGGACTAGGGAGTGCGATACGGGCGCCTGATCACCATCCAGCGCTGCGGCTCGGCCAGGGGCGTGAAGCCGAACTTCTCGTACAGGCCGTGCGCGTCGCGGGTGGCCAACAGGAAGTTGCGGAGTCCCGCGAGATCCGGGTGCGTCATGACGGCGTCCATCAACCGACGGGAGACACCGTGACCCCGGTGCGGCGGAAGCACAAAGACGTCGCAGAGCCACGCGAAGGTGGCGCGGTCCGTCACGACACGGGCGAAGCCGGCGATCGTCGAGCCGCGAAGTGCCGTGAAGTTCAGCGAGTTGTCGAGCGCGCGATCGAAGGTCTCGCGCGAGATGCCCTGCGACCAGTAAGCCTCGTCGTGCAGGTACCGGTAGACCGCGTCGCGGTCGAGGTCGGCCGGATCGGTCGATACGGTGTACTCGTCCATGCGCGAGAGCGTACCTAGACTCAACAGATGCTCGCGACGATCCGCAGGAGTCGCCGGACCCAGGCCGCGCTCGCGCTCGTCCTTGTCGTCGCCGGCGCGTTCGGCTGGTGGACGGTCTCACCGCTGTTCCTCACAAAGACTCTGAACGAGGATCTCCCGGCCCGCGCGACGGCGACCGCTGCGGCGCCGACCGCCGCGACCGCAAAGACCGCTCCGACCATTGCGCCCGCCGGGCCGAAGGTCCTCTCGATGGGTCAGCTGCAGCG
>Ga0207653_10000677_pt1 | contig 11707 bp, 10 predicted proteins | sample KBSK5251metaG_FD_184341 | JGI IMG/M metagenome (GOLD analysis project Ga0207653, IMG submission 184341) | Corn, switchgrass and miscanthus rhizosphere microbial communities from Kellogg Biological Station, Michigan, USA - KBS K5-25-1 metaG... | ecosystem: Host-associated > Plants > Roots >...
TCGGCTCGTAGAAATTGCCGCCGCGCTGGTGACGCTTGCCGCCCAGGACGACGCGGGCGCCGCCCTTGAGCGCGTCGGCCACGTGCTCCTCGACCTTCTCGACTGCGGCCTTGTTGATGAGCGGGCCGGTGGTGACGCCCTCGGCGGTGCCGGGCCCCACCTTCATCCTGCTCACCTCGGCGGCCAGCTTCTCAGCGAAGGCGTCGTACACGCCTGCCTGCACATAGATGCGGTTGGCGCACACGCAGGTCTGGCCGGCGTTGCGGTACTTGGAGGCCATGGCACCCTGCACGGCCTTGTCGATGTCGGCATCGTCGAACACGATGAACGGCGCGTTGCCGCCCAGCTCCAGGCCCAGCTTCTTGATGGTGGGCGCGCACTGCCCCATCAGGATGCGGCCGATCTCGGTGGAGCCGGTGAATGTGAGCATGCGCACGTCGGGGTTGGAGGTCAGCTCCTTGCCGACCGCGCTCGCCTTGCCCGTGATGACGTTGAACACACCCTTGGGGATGCCGGCCTCCTCGGCCAGCGCTGCCAGGGCCAGCGCGGTGAGCGGGGTCTCGGAGGCCGGCTTCAGCACCATGGTGCAGCCCACCGCCAGGGCCGGGCCTGCCTTGCGCGTGATCATGGCGGCTGGGAAGTTCCACGGCGTGATGGCTGCCACCACGCCCACGGGCTGCCGGATGACGACGATGCGGGCGTCGGCCTTGAAGGTGGGGATGGTCTCGCCGTAGACGCGCTTGGCCTCCTCGGCGAAGAACTCGATGAAGCCGGCCGCATAGGCGATCTCGCCCGCCGCCTCGGCCAGGGGCTTGCCCTGCTCGCTGGTGAGCAGGAGCGCCAGCTCGCGCGTGTTCTGGGTGATCAGGTCGAACCAGCGGCGCAGCAGCCGGGAGCGCTCCTTGGCGAGCAGCTTCGACCAAGCCGGCAACGCGCAGTGGGCCGCCTCGATGGCGGCGCGCGTCTCGGCCTCGCCGAAATCGGGCACGCGGGCCATGATCTCGCCCGTGGCCTTGTTGGTGACAGGAACGGTGGGCTCGCCGACCCAGCGGCCATCCACGTAGCACTGGCTCCTGGCGAGGTTGAGGGTAGGCGTGTCCATGGCAAGCTGCTCCGCACTTTGGGGTGCGCCCCGTCGTCGTTGCAACCTGTGTAGGCCCCTTGGTGGAGGGAGGCAAGGTTGGGGCGCCGCGCGGTTCCCTCTCTCCGCGCAGCCTTCTTCGCGAACCGGGGCACTCGCGTGGAAGGCCGTCGGCGGGCTGGTCCCTGGGTGCCCGTCACCCCGGTCTTCTGGTGGTCACACCACCGTCGCCCATCGGGGGCGGTCATTGCAAGGTCGCCCAGCAGTTGGCCAAGGGCGACAGGGGAGGGAGACGCTCGCTACTTGAGCTTGTATCCCAGCCGGACGCCGGCGCTGGTGAGACCGGTATTGTTATCGCACAGGTCGGCATTGGACATGTGCGAGATTGTGCCATAGACGGTCCAGCGCTCGTCGAGAGCGTAGCCGAGCGAGGCCGACTCGCGGAAGTTGAGCGAGCAACCGTAGGAATCATCGAGGCCGCCACCGGTCGGCCCATCGTGCAGGGCGCCTCCGAACGTCAGTTCCAGCGAGAGCCTGGGCATGAGTTGCGCGTCCCAGCTGAGGCCGGCGTAGAGCTGGCTGGTGTCGCCCTGGGTGTTGACGCTGGCGCCGACGTGAACGCGGGGCCTGAGCGCGAAATCGAGCAGCGGGTTGTCATAGCGGCCGCCGGGCCGGCGGAACAACAGTTCCAGGTTGAGGTCTGCCCCGCCTTCACCGTTGTTGGCGTTGATGCTGTGCGCCATGACGCCGGCGCGTACCTCGTCAACCAGAGGCGATGGCGGCCCGCCTGCGGCGGTTTGCGCCGATGCCATCGGCGCCCACCCCAGCCAAGCCGCGGCGGCAAGGACGATAGCAGCGTGCTTGACAGGCGAAATCTCGCTCAAGCGCATACCTCGGTCTCCGTACGCGGCACCAACTGGCGGCAGCCGGCCAACCTGAACTCGCCCCATCGGCGCGATCTCTTATCACACGCCGGTCTCGACCGACAGCACGCTGACGGCATGGCTGATCGTGCGCCTGTACAAGTGTGGCACGATTGATACTCCTGCCCGAAATGGGTGCAGCGTGATGGGCGGAAGCCCGGCTGCCATCCAAACGCCCCGACCGTGCTGCAAGTAGGCTGCGAGCCAGCCGCCCCGCATCAGCCCCAGTTCCCACCCTTCCACTCCGCCACCCATCCACCCTGCATGTCCCTGGACCTCTCCGGCGTCACCATCGTCTTCGACCTCGACGGCACGCTCGTCGACACCGCGCCCGATCTCGCTGCCGCCGCCAACCATGTGTTCGGCCTGATCGGCCTCGCCCCGGTCTTGCCCGCCGAGCTGCATCCGATGATCGGCCGCGGTTCCCGCGCCATGATCGAGGAGGGGTTGAGGCTGCATGGCGTCATCAAGACGCCAGCTGAGGTGGACCGGCTGCACAAGCTGTTCTTCCCCTACTACGCCGACAACATCGCCGTGCTAAGCCGGCCGTTCGAGGGCATCCCGGCGCTGCTCGACAAGCTCCTGCAGGCGGGGGCGCGGCTGGCGGTGTGCACCAACAAGCTCGAAGGGCTGTCGCGCTCGCTGCTGCGCCAGCTGGCCCTGCACGAGCGCTTCGCAGCCATCGCCGGCCGCGACACCTTCGACGTGTTCAAGCCCGCGCCCGGCCATCTCACCGGCACCATCGCAATGGCGGGGGGACGACCTGAAAGGGCGGTGATGGTAGGCGACAGCGAAGTGGATATTGCCACGGCGGCCGCGGCCGGCGTGCCCTCGATCGGCGTCACCTTCGGCTACACGACCGTGCCCGTGCGCGATCTCGACCCCGCCGCCGTGATCGACCACTACGGCGAGTTCATGGGGGCGCTGGATACAGCGCTGGGCGTGAGTGGTGAGATGGTGAGGTGGTGAGGTCTGACGACGCCGGTGACCATGCCGCTGCGACCGTCGCGGGTGGAGAGCGAGGGGCGGCGCAGGCCCCGCCCGTCATTCGCCATCTTACCATTCACCATCTCACCTGGCAGGGGCCACATCAGTTGAGGCGGCCCTCGGACCGGGGCCGTTCGGAGCGCGTCTGCATCGCCTGCAGGGCATCGTCGGCGAGCGTCTTGCCGAGCTTGGTGATCTCCTCAAGTTCGCCCTGGTAGTCGGCCACTGCGCCCTGGAAGAACTCGGCGTAGACACCGTACACGTCCCGGATCGACTTGCAGGCCGCCAGCTGCTGGGGCACGCCCAGATCCTTCTCCAGGCGCCGGTTGAGGAAGTCTGCCCAGCTCCGGTTCATGGCTGCGAGGTTCTCGTAGACCTTGCCGTTCACCTGCGCCATCGCCGCCAGGGCGGGGCGGTTCAGCTCCATCAAGGCCTCGAGTCCGAACGGCGCGGCGAGAGCGGGAAAGCCCTCGGCGCGCCCGCCATTGGTCTTGTCAGGCATGTCGTTCTCCGCTGCTAAGGGGTTTGAGGGACGCCAGCCCGACGTGACCTTACGTCGCAAAGACAAGTCTTTCCAGGGAGAGATTCGACAGAGCGAGCGTTGAGTGAAGGCAGGGGTGTCGAACCGTTGCGCGAGCCCTGAAACCTGATCCTCAAACGGGCGTTCTGCTTGATTCGAAAGCTTCGAGCTCGGCCCGCAGCGGCAGCCCGGCGCGCGAGCCGAGCCGCGTGCACTTGAGCGCGGCCGCGGCGGCAGCCAGCCGCACGCTTTCGGCCGCGGACCGGCCTTCGGCCAGCATCAGGGCGAAGGTGCCGTGGAAGGCATCGCCGGCGCCGGTGGTATCCGTCACGCTGACGCTGAAGGCCGGCGTGTGGCCGCCGCCGGTGCGCTCACGCCAGAGATAGCCCTCCGCCCCCAGCGTGACGCCGGCGTGGCGGGGGCCGAGGGTGAGCACGTGCTCCAGCCGTTCGGCGTCGGTGCCGGCAGGAGCGAAGTCGCGCAGCGCCGGCGCGGAGAAGATGGCGTAGTCGGTGAGCTGCAACAGGCCAGGCAGCGCCTCGCGGGCGCCGAGATCGGCGTCCAGCAGGGTCGGCACCCGGTCCTTGCGGGCCTGGGCGAAGACCGCGCGCACGCCTTCGAGCCAGCGCACGTCGCCGACCACGGCGTGGGCGCTCTTGACTCGCTCCAGGGGCAGCCAGCTGGTCCCCGACGGCATGCCGGCATCGCGCTGGCCGACGATCAGCCGCTCGCCCTTGTCGTCGACGATGATGGCCGAGGTGGAGGAGCGCGCCCCCTCGAAGGCCTGCACATAGCGCACGTCCACGCGCTCGGCGCGCAGGCCGGCGCGGATGGTGTTGCCGACATTGTCGTCGCCGACTCGGCTCCACAGCTCCGCCCCGCCGCCCAGCCTCGCGATGGCCACCGCGGCGTTGGCCGCCATGCCTCCGCCGGTCTCGATATGCTCCAGCGCCCGCACCTTCGTGGGCTGTGCCGGAAAGGCGTCGATGCGATAGATGCGGTCGAGCGCCGCATGTCCAACACAGATAATACGCTTAGCTGCTGCCATTCGGGCCGCCTTCCGGCCGCCGGCACCTTTGCCGGGGTCCAATCCGCCGCCGCCACCTTAGTCATTGTCGGCCCCCGCGAAAAGCCGATGACCCGCAAATGCGGCCAGGAAATGTCACATTGGGCCTGATCCAAACCGCAGTGGGCAGCGTAACGGCTTTGCATCAGGGCTCTGCTGTGGGCTATGTTGGACCTACCAATCACCTCAGGAACGGGCGGAGAACCCCCGCTCAGCGTTCATCGCGGCATCATGGCAGACCTCCTGCAGCGCATTGCCGAGCGGGCTGACCCGGCGGCTTTTCGCGAGCTGTACGAGGCCTATGGGCCGCGGGTGAAGGCCTACATGATGCGCCAGGGTGCGGACGCCGGCACGGCCGAGGACCTGGCGCAGGAGACCCTGCTCACGGTCTGGCGCAAGGCGGCGCTCTACGCCGGTGACAGGGGTAGCATGACGACCTGGGTCTTCGCCATCGCCCGCAACCTCAGGATCGACCGGCTCCGCCGGGAGGTGCCGTGGCAGCAGCTCCCCGAGGGGCGCCTGACCGAAGCCTCCTCGGAGCCGCTGCCCGACGAGGCCATGGCCGAGAAGGAGCGGCAGGAGCGGGTGCAGGCGGCCCTGGCCGAGTTGCCCCCGGAGCAGAAGGACGTGGTGATACTGGCGTATCTGGAAGGCCTCTCGCACAGCGAGATCGCGGAGAGGCTTGGGCTGCCGCTCGGAACCGTGAAGTCCCGCATGCGCATCGCCTATCAGAAGATCCGTCAGACGCTCGAGAGTCTGGAATGACAATCACCCGACACCTGGACGACTCGACGCTCATGAGCTTCGCCGCCGGCTCCCTGCCGGAGGCGTTGGCGGTGGTTGCCGCCGCGCACCTGTCCGTCTGCCCGCGCTGCCGCGACGAGGTGGCCACGATGGAGATGCTGGGCGGCGCCCTCCTGGGCGGCCTGCCGGGGGCCGCCATGCGCTGCCCGCTGCCCGCTGCGCCCGAGATCGAGCGCCATGCTTCACCCGGCTCGCCGGCCGTGGCCCCGCCGGGCACCGCCCGGGGAGCGGGCCGGAGAGCGGCCCGGGGAGCCGCCCTGGGCGAGGTCCCCGATCCGCTGGCCCGGCTGATCGGCAACGATCTCGACGGCCTGCGCTGGCGCTGGGTGGCTCCCGGCTCCTGGCTGCGGCATGTGCCGATCGGCAACGGCCGGCTGCATCTTTTCAAGTGCTCGCGGGACGTCATGCTGCCCGAGCACGGGCACGAGGGCAGCGAGATCACCATGGTGCTGCGAGGCACGATATCCGACAGCACGGACCTCTACCGTGTCGGCGACGTGTGCGACATCGACGACAGCATCGAACATGCTCCTGTGGCGGGAACGGACGGTTGCATCTGCGTGGTGGCGCAGGACCGTCCGCCGCGTTTTCGCAGCCTGATCGTGCGGCTGGCGCGGCCGTGGCACGGCATGTAGTGCCACAGCTGCGCCACGGTTTCGTCAGTCGTCGCGCTTCTTTCTCTTGTCGTCCTCGTCGTCGTCCCGGTCCTCTTGCTCGCCATCCTCCTCGTCGTCGTCGGCGATCGCCTCGCGGATCATCTCCACGATCTGCTCCTCGCCCTCGGCCTGGGTCTCGACGGGCCACTCGCCGAGCACCGTCTCGCCCTGCTTGAACACCACCTTGAAGGGAAGCTCTCCGCCGGGGTTCTCGACAACGTCCGCCGTCACGAAGGCCATGTCAGGCTCCATCGGTTGATTCGTGTCGCAATGCACGGCCGGTGCTGCACCGGTGCAGCGGCCCAAGTCAAGGGCCGGGTGGCCGGCGAGCCGCATTGGGATGCCTCCCGCTGGTGGAGAACGCGCCCGCCATTTACGCTGCCGCCTGACGACGTGCTAGACACGCGCGCAGACGGGCCGGGGGTCAGACCCCTGGTCCACACCGTCTCGTGATAACTGAAACCGATTTGGGCCAGGGGTCTGACCCCGAAGCGCACCGCTCAAGGCAGCGAGGAGACAACAGGATGAAGGTCTACACCTACTGGCGCTCGCTGGCGACGTTCCGAGTGCGCATCGCGCTCAACCTGAAGGGGCTCAAGTACGATCCGGTGGAGGTCAACCTCGATACAGGTGTCCAGCACCAGCCGGACTACAAGAACGTCAACCCTCAGATGGTGATCCCGTCGCTGGTGCTGGATGACGGCAGCGTGCTGTACCAGTCGCTCGCCATCCTGGAGTATCTGGACGAGGTCTACCCGGAGCCCCCGCTGCTGCCGGCCGACCCCAAGGGCCGGGCGCGGGTGCGGGCGCTGTCGCTGATCACGGTGGCCGATTCCCACCCCCTGATCGTGCCGCGCGTGCGCAACTACGTGGGCGCCACCTTCGGCCTGGACGAGGAGGGCAAGGCCGCCTGGGTACGGCGCTGGTTCGGCCAGGGCCTCGACGCCTACGAGGCGCACCTGGCGCGCGATAAGGCCACCGGCACCTTCTGCCACGGCGACACGCCCACCATGGCCGACCTGTGCCTCGTCAGCCACTGTACGGGCTATATGGTCTTCAAGGGCACGCTCGACGGCCACCCCACCGTGCAGCGCATCCATAGTCGCTGCATGGCGGACGAGCACTTTGCCAGCGCCCATCCCCTGCGCCAGCCGGGCGCGCCGAAGGCGCACTGAGGGGCCAGGCCGGACCGAGACAGGGCCAGAGGTAAGCACCCATGTTCACCCGCTTCGAGATCGGCCGCATCGCCGGCATCCCGATCTATCTCGACATGATGTTCGTTCTGGTGCTGCTGATCTTCTGCTATCCCTATTTCACCAGCGGCAACACCCAGGCCATGTCGGCCGGTTTCGTGATCGTCGTCGGCTTGCTGCTGTCGATTTTGCTGCACGAGCTCGGCCACGCCTTCGCCGGCCGGCTGTTCAACGCCCACGTCTCGCACATCGAGCTGACGGGGCTCGGCGGTCTCGCCCACTTCGAGCGATCCCTCCCCCGCTCCGTATTCGCCCGGACGGTGATCTTCCTGGCCGGGCCGGCAGCCAACCTGCTGCTGTATTGGGGGCTCGACGCCCTGGCCGTCGCCGCGGCGCGCGGCGGCGCGCCCCTGCTGGCGTGGCCGCTGCTGAACCTCTCCGGGTACAACTATTATCTGATGCTCTTCAACCTGCTGCCGGCCTATCCCCTCGACGGTGGCCACGCCCTCGATGCCTGGCTGGGGCGGCTGCTGGGACCGGCGTGGTCAGTGCGCATCGTCGCCGGCCTCGGCCTCGCCTGTGCCGCCGGCATCGCCTACCTCGCCCTCCCGGGCGGGATCTTTCTCCTGTTCATCGCCTTCTATCTTGCGATGTGGAACTGGCAGAAGCTCCAGAGCGTCGGGCGTTGGCAGAGGTGAGGGGCGCCCCTGCCGACCGCGAGCGTCACGCCGTCGGTGAGCCTCGGGTCCTCGGATACTTCGCAATTGCGCTGGAGCACGGAGGATAGTAGATGATCGCTGGGCGTCTTGTCTGGTTTCGGTGATATTGGATCGGTCGGATTTCAAACCGACTTGGTGCGGGTTGCAAGATTTTGGAGCAGCATAATGGCGTCCTCTCGTGATGTCGTCGTTCGCGACAAGCGCCGCGTATTCGATGGTTTCTTCAAGCTCGACGAGATCACGGTCTCGCACCGCCTGTCGACCGGCGCCATGAGCGCCGACCGGAAATCGCTCATCTTCGAACGTGGCGATTCCGTTGCCGCGCTCATCTACAACCGCGATCTGGCACAGGTAATCCTGGTCGAGCAGTTCAAGGCCCCGACCCTCGAGAAGAGTCGGAGCAACGGCTTCATCCTCGAGGCGATGGCGGGCATGATCAGGCCCGGCGAGACGCCGGATCAGGCTGTCGCGCGCGAGGCTTTTGAGGAGACCGGCTATCGGATCTACGACCCTGAGCTGATCGCGACCTTCTTCTCTTCTCCAGGCGGCAGCTCGGAACGCATCTTCCTCTACTTCGCCGTGGTGACCAATGCCGACAAGGCCGGCCCTGGGGGCGGCTCTGTCACCGAGGGTGAGGATATCCAGGTCGTTCCCCTGGATGTCCGCGAGCTCTTCGACCGGCTGCGCGGCCGGGCTCTCGACGATCCCAAGCTCATCATTGCCACCCATTTCCTCAACGACTGGCTGCGAGTCGAGGCGTCTCGGCCAGTGGTGCTAGCGCCCGGAACCGTCACATACAGGAAGCGCGCGCTGCCGCGCCTGGGGCTCGGCATCAAGACCGGTGAGATCCTCAAGGTCCGAGACGTGGACGTATGGGTCAACTCCGAGAACACCGACATGATGATGGACCGCATCATCGGGCGAACCATCTCCGCCAACATCCGATACGGCGGCGCCGAGAAGGACGAAGAGGGCAACGTGGGCGAGGACACGATCGCCGAGGCCCTGCGGACCGCCCTCGGCCGACGCGCCTTCGTGCGTATCGGCACCGTGGTGGAGACCACGGCGGGGGCGCTTGCCGGGTTCGGCGTGCGCCGCGCCGGCGACGGCGGCTTGGCTGTGGAGCAGGTCGCGCCGACGATCGTCGCGGCCGTCGACGCCTTCTTCGACGACCACGCCGACACGGACCTAGCGCAAGTCTTTCTGCTGGCGTTCACCGATCGCGATCAGTATGCGTGCCAGAAGGCGATCCGCGATGGCGCTGGCTACGAAGAGGTGACGGAAGCCCCCCGCTAGCCGTCTGTTCGTCGGCGCAACAAGTGTTGATTGATTGTCATGCTCCCCTATCGCATCCGCCGTCTGCTCAAGAATTCCGTCGCCTTCGTTCACCCGTTCCCGCCGCTTGCCGCGGTTCTCTTCGTGTGGCTGCTGGGCTGGTTCGGGCAGCCCCGCGAGGTCTATTTCGCGGCGGTCGAAGGGCCGTTCGACGCCGGCAAGGTGTTCCACCTCGTGTTTGCGGCGCTGGCGCTCGCGCTGCTGAGCGCGTCGCTCTACTACGCCATCCATTTGTTCGCGGAAGAGCGCATCGACCGAAACTATGCCGGGAGCCAGCTCGAATATCATCGGATGTGGAAGCTGTGTCGCTGTGTCGGCTGGGGGACAGCATATTTTCCGTGGCTTGGCCTTGCCTGCAGCGTCGGTATCGCGGGGCTGAAAGCAGGCGAGCATGGGGCGGAGATCAAGCAGGCGGTCGGCAGCTCCCTCGGTGCTGTCCAGAAGCTCGAACCCGGGCTTGAGCTGCTCGACAAGCTGCCGGCGCGGCTCTATCTCGCGGCCGCGGCGATCGCGCTGTGTGGGCTCCTCGTCGTCTATCTGATCGATCGCTTTCGCCGGGAGCTGCCCAATCCAGGGCGCTTCGTCGGCATCGGAGCGCTGGTTGCCGTATTCCTGGTGCCGGCCGTCTTCTCCGATATCGGCAGCCTGTTGCGGGATGCAGTCGGCCTGCTGTTCGGCGGCGAGGCAAACCTCTGGCGCATCCCAGTCGTTGCCTTCTATCGCACTCTCGGCCCTGTCGCCATGGCGGCCCTGGTCACGACCGGTCTGGTGGCGCTGCTGGGTGTCTTTTCCCTGCTCTCGGCCCAGATCAGGTTCCCGCTGATCCGCTTATGCGTGGCGCTGATTGCCGTGGCGGTGCTGTTCTTCGATTGGCCTGCCTATAACATCGCTGTGCCCATCCTCCTCATCTGCGGCATCGTCGGCACTATCGGACTGTTCCCGATCAATAGAGCTCTTGCCATCGTCTATGGATTCCTGCTGGTCCTCCTGGCGGCCCCGACGCTGTGGCAGGTCGCCGGTCGGGGCCAATCGGCCGGCGCGGAAATCAAGTTGGATTCCCGCCAGGTCCTCTCCGCCTACCCCGCCCTCGAAGAGAGCTTCAAGACATGGCTCGGGGAGCGCGAGGCCGACCGGCGGACTTTCAAGGCACATGACAAGTCCTACCCGGTGCTGATCGTCTCCGTGCAGGGTGGCGGCATCTTCGCCGCCAGCGCGGCAGCGACCCTGCTGTCGCGCCTGCAGGACAAGTGCGACGGCTTCGCCCGCCACGTCTTCGCGATCAGTGGCGTCTCCGGCGGGGCGGTGGGGGCGGCCGTGTTCCATAGCATGATGGACGCCAACGACGGGAAAGCCGCGGGCTGCCGCACGGAACGCCCCGGCCAGGACAGGAGTGCTGCTAAGGACGGGCTGACCGCACGAACGGCGGCGGTCATTCTCGACGACCATTTATCGCCTCTCCTGGGCGTACTGCCTGCCGACCTGCTCGGCCTTCAGCAGGACCGCGCCGCCGCACTCGAAAGCAGCCTGATCCGCTCCGTCAACGATCATGGCAAGGTGCGAAGTCTGCGCGAGCCGTTCAGCAGGCACTGGACGTCCGCTCCCGGCGCACCTGCGCTGCTGCTCAACGCCACCTGGGTCGAGACCGGTTTTCGTGTCGCCTTCGCGCCCTTCGCGCTTGGCGGCATGCGCGACGGCACGCTCTACGCCTTCGGAGATCGCGAGCTGGCTGGACCGGGCCTCGCCGGCATTTCCGTTGCTCGGGCTGCTGTGGTCAGCGCGCGCTTTCCGGGCGTGGTGCCCGCCTTCTCGGTGCGCAAGACCACCCAGGGGTCGGACGGCGCGACAGTGCAGCGCTGGAATTTTGTCGACGGCGGCTATGCGGACGCGTCGGGTTCCATGACCGCGCTCGAGGTCTACAAGGCTCTCGAATCCTTCGAAGCGGCCAAAGACGTCGACCTGCGCCTCGTTGTTCTCACGGAAGCACGCCCGAAAACCAAGTTTGCCACCCTCACCGGGACGATCTCGCCCGATCTGGTAGCGCCGGCCAACACGCTGCTGAGCGTCGGCGATCTCGTGTCGCGGCAGGCCGTCATGCGCACGCTCGCCGAAACCGACGGCAACAACATCAAGGAGCTGCGCAGCCGGGCCAGCCGTGCACAGAACGGCTACGACGACAAATGGAAAGCCGCACTGATCGAGATCGATCGCCAGTCTTTTTCCCTCGCGCTCGGCTGGAACATCTCCCAGTCGACCCACGCGATCGTCTCGCTCATGGTGGGTTGGCCTGAGCTCTGCCCGGCCCTGGCCGCTGCTTCGCGAAACGAGTCTGAGGACGAGTCGTCAGGGTCGAAGATTTCTGCCCAGACGATACGCGCAAACAGCTGCGTGCTGCAGGCGCTGACCAAGCTGGTAACACCGCCGTC
>Ga0207653_10000681_pt1 | contig 11658 bp, 7 predicted proteins | sample KBSK5251metaG_FD_184341 | JGI IMG/M metagenome (GOLD analysis project Ga0207653, IMG submission 184341) | Corn, switchgrass and miscanthus rhizosphere microbial communities from Kellogg Biological Station, Michigan, USA - KBS K5-25-1 metaG... | ecosystem: Host-associated > Plants > Roots >...
ATAAAAGCAAAGGTGTCGGCGCAGACAAAGGTCGGCTACGCGAAGGGTTGTGATGTTAAAGACGACTCCACCGCCGGTTTTGACGAAGCTGTTAACCTCGCGAAACAATCTGATCTCGCAATTCTTTTCGTCGGCGAAACCGCAGACATGGTCGGCGAGGCCGCTTCGCGCAGCACACTCGATTTACCGGGACGGCAGATGGAACTCGTGCAGGCGATTCATTCTGTAGGCAAGCCGACGGTGGTTGTGCTGGTGAATGGGCGCCCGCTGTCCGTCGGTTGGATCGCCAACAATGTTCCGGCAATACTCGAATCGTGGATGGGTGGAAGCGAGTCAGGTAATGCCATTGCCGACATTCTGTTTGGCGATGTGAATCCGAGCGCTAAGTTGCCCGTCACGTTTCCGCGCAGCGTCGGACAGGTTCCGATGTACTACAACTACATGAACACCGGCCGCCCACCCGAAGCTGAAAACCGGTACACCTCGAAATATTTCGACATGCCGTGGACTCCGCTGTTTCCATTCGGCCACGGACTGAGTTACACGAAATTCAAGATCACAAACCTGCAATTGAGCGCGCCACGGATTGATGCGAATGGAAAGCTGACCGTGAGTGTTGATGTCGAGAATGTAGGCGCGCGAGCCGGCGATGAGGTGGTCCAACTCTACATACGCGATCCCGTGGCTACGATGACGCGGCCCGTCAAGGAGCTGAAAGGTTTTCAGCGCGTGAGTTTGCAGCCCGGGCAGAAACGGCGCATCGAGTTTGTGCTGGACCGTGAACATCTTGGGTTTTGGAATCGAGAGATGCGGTATGTCGTCGAGCCCGGAGAGTTTCGAGTGATGGTGGGATCGAGTTCAGCAGATGTGATTGAGGCCAGGTTTGAAGTCGCAGGTTGATATGCCGAGGATCGTTCGTCCAGTTGTCCTCACGCTCCTGCTCGTCTGTTTCACTTCCGCCAGCGCTCAAACGCATGAAGCGTTTCTCGACGATCTCCAGAAGCGCTCGTTTCAATACTTCTGGGAACAAGCTGATCCACAAACCGGTCTCGTGCCGGATCGTGCGCGGATGGATGGCTCGCCTCTGCCCGCAAGTCATCAGAACGTCGCGAGCATTGCCGCTACGGGTTTTGGATTGACTGGGCTCTGCGTCGGAGTCGCTCGAAATTGGATCGAGAAAGCCCAAGCGCTCGAGCGCACACGCAACACGCTGCGCTTCTTCGACAGTCGTGCGTTTCAACAGCGCGGTTGGTTCTATCACTGGCTGGATTCGAAAACGGGTGAACGCCGGTGGAACAGCGAAGTGTCGTCGATCGACACGGCGCTGCTTCTCGCGGGTATTCTCACGGTTCGCCAGTGTTTTCGTGAGGACCAGGAGATCGTCAGGCTTGCAGATCAGATCTACCGGCGTGTCGATTTTCGCTGGATGCTGAATGGGCATCCGCATCTGTTGTCGCATGGTTGGAAACCTGAGACGGGGTTTCTCGGTCCGCGCTGGGATACCTACAGCGAAGAAACCATTCTTTACCTGCTTGCAATCGGATCGCCTACGTATCCGATCTCGGCGGCATCCTGGCGTGCTTTATGGCGCGATCGGTATCGTTACGAAGGTCACGCGTATTTCACGACGATCGGTGTGCCTTTATTCATGCACCAGTACTCGCACGCCTGGGTGGACTATCGCAACCGGCGCGAAACCACGGGCGACCGCATCGACTATTTTCAAAACTCGATCGCAGCCACGCTTGCACATCGCGCTTTCTGCATCAACCTTCGACACGACTTCCCTGCTTTTGGACCAGACGTCTGGGGCATCACTGCATCTGACAGCGCGAAAGGTTATCTCGCGTGGGGTGGTCCACCGCGTGATGCGGACGTCGACGGAACGATCGTGCCGTCTGCTGCCGGTGGTTCACTAATGTTTACTCCCGAGCTCTCAACACGCGCCATGTGGACCATGCACGAGAAATACGGTGCGAAGATTTACGGCAAGTACGGATTCGTCGACGCCTTCAACCCCCAGAGCGGCTGGATCGACACAGACGTCATCGGCATCAACGCCGGAATAATCCTCCTCAGCACGGAAAACATGCGCACCCAAAATATCTGGCGCTGGTTCATGCAAAACCGCGAGCTCCCATTAGCCCTCCAGCGCGTGGGCCTCGTAAAATACAACCCTTCAGTAAGGAGATTCCGAAATGCCCAAGATCAAAGTAAACGATATCACCATGAACTACGATCAGCAGGGCTCAGGTGAGCCGCTGATACTCATTCCTTACCTCGCCGCAGATTCGGCTTGCTATGCGTTTCAGGTGGCGGAATATGCGAAACACTTTACGTGCATCTCTGTAGACCCGAGAGGCGCGGGCCAGACTGACAAGCCCGTTGGCTCCTATTCCATGGAACTGTTCGCCGACGACGTCAGCGGTTTTATGACAGCACTGGGCGTCGAACGTGCGCACATCTCAGGTCTGTCTTTGGGCGCTGCCGTCGGAATTTGGCTCGCCGCGAAATATCCTGACAAGGTCAGGTCGTTGTCAGTCCACAGCGGTTGGACCAGGACTGACTCGTATATGAAAACCGTGGTGGGAAGCTGGCAGGTGCTGGCGAGAGCGCTGGGAAACGTTCCCGACATGGTCATCAACGGTATTTTCCCGTGGTGCTTCACGCCGGAGTTCTATGTGGCTAACGCGGAGTACATGCAAACGCTGGCTGCGTTTGTCCGCAGCCGCCCGGAACAGCCGGTCGATGCATTTATCCGCCAGACGGAGGCGGTGTTGGCCCATGACGTCGAGTCTCGACTTCGCGACATCAACGTTCCCACTCAGATCACGATTGGCGAAGACGACATGATCAGCGCACGCTTCGCCACTCCGCTGAACGAGAACATCCAGGGCTCCGAACTCATCGTTTTCGAAGACTGCGCCCACGCCCCGATCTACGAGAAGGTCGAAGAGTTCAACCAAAAGACCCTGGAGTTTTTACAGCGCCACTCAGGTCGAGCACTTCAAGCCGGCGGCGACTAACGGCATTGTTAGCCACAAAAGGCACACAAATGAAGAAGAACGTCAAATAACACCTGACCTGACACATACTTATTTTGTTCCCTTTGTGCCTTTTTGTGGCTCTAAATCTTAGCGATGAAATTATTGATTCTCGGAGGGACGAAGTTTCTGGGGCGCCATTTGGTGATGGCGGCTCTCGATCGTAATCACGAGGTTACAGTCTTCAATCGCGGCAGACATGCGGCGCCCGCGGATGTTGAGACGATTCGCGGAGATCGACATACGGATCTTGCCAAACTTCAGGGCCGGCGTTGGGATGCGGTTGTAGACACTTCCGGGATGCTGCCGCGGGCGGTGAAAGCAGCAGCGGAAGTGTTGGCTGATTCAATAGCTCACTACACGTTTATCTCGACGCAGAATGTTTATGCAGACGTCAGTATTCCCGGCGTCAGCGAGAGTGCTCCGCTGAGAACGCTGACGAGCGAAGAGCTGGACGAGGCATACTCGATCGACACTTCCGCCGATCCTTCTTACGGAAAACTCTACGGCGGCTTGAAAGCGCTTTGTGAGCAGGCCGCGACGTCCGTCATGCCGGGGCGCGTGTTAAAGATCCGACCCGGTTTGATCGTCGGTCCAAATGATTATACGGATCGGTTTACTTATTGGGTCGCGCGTGTCGCGCGTGGTGGCGAAGTGCTGGCTCCCGGCCGTCCCGACACTTTCGTGCAGTTCATCGATGTGCGCGATCTGGCGGAGTGGACGTTGAGCATGATCGAACGCAGCGAAACAGGCGCTTACAACGCTCAAGGTTTACCCGGACGCGTGACGATGGGCGACGTGCTTGACGAATGTAAGGCCGTGAGCGGTAGCGACGCTTCATTCACCTGGGCCAGCGAGGAGTTCCTGTTGCGTGAGAATGTCGCCGCGTGGACCGACATGCCGCTCTGGCTCCCGGTAGAAGCTGCACCGCACTTGAAAGGTTTCATGTTCATCAACGGTGACAAAGCCGTCCGTGCTGGTCTCAGCTTTCGTTCGCTAAACGACACGATCGCGGCCACACTCGCCTGGTATGAAGAAACTCGGAACGATCAGTTGAAAGCCGGCCTTGACTCGAACAGAGAACAATCGCTGCTAGGAAAGTTGCACGCGAGCAGATAGAATCTCACCTCCTAAACCGAAAACCCGCCACGGAGCAAACGTATGAAGCAGAGAACCTTTTGGACCTTGATCTTTGCCCTTCTTGCCGTCTGTCTCGCCGTGCAGTTCCCTGCCAGCGAACGTGTCTATTCGCAAGGTCGCGGCGAGCCGCTCACGCCGGAAGCCATCGCAAAGCGAAACGCGGTCGAGAACGAGTTGCAATCGATCGCAATCGTCGAACGCAAGCTGATGATTCCGATGCGCGACGGTAAACGGATCGCAACCGACGTCTACCGCCCGAAAGACAGCTCGAAAAAGTATCCGACGATCTTCGTCCGCACGCCATACAACTTCAATTTCTGGGACATCCGCAACGGCGTGCCGCGCGATCTTTCGAATGAGCTCGAGGCGGTCAAGCGCGGGTATGCGTTTGTTTGGATGAATGAACGTGGCCGGTTCTTTTCGGAAGGCAACTACGACATTCTTGGCCCACCGCTCACCGACGGTGAAGACGAGTTGTCGTGGATCTCTAAACAGCCATGGTCGAACGGCAAGGTCGGCACCATCGGTTGCTCCTCGACGGCGGAATGGCAGTTGGCCGTCGCAGCTCAAGGTCATCCTGCGTTTACGACGATGATCCCGCAAGGATTTGGCGCGGGCGTCGGCCGCGTCGCTCCTTACTTTGAACAAGGCAACTGGTATCGAGGCGGAGCGGTGCAGATGTTGTTCATCGCCTGGCTCTACGGCCAGCAGAACCAGATCCGCCCAATGTTCCCGCCAAACGCGACTCAGGAAGAGTTGATTCGCGCGTCGCGCGCGTTCGATCTCGCACCGCAGTTGCCGCAAGTCGATTGGGCCAACGCGCTGCGTCACCTTCCAGAGCAAGACATTCTCGAAGCCGCGGGTGGACCACACGGCATCTTCGCGGATCGCATGCCGGTCGATACGGGCGGTGCGATGATTCAACGCGAGCCGAACGATCCGGCATGGTACAAAGGCGGCTTGTGGCACGACAACATGAAGATCAACATTCCCGGATTCTGGTTCATGTCTTGGTATGACGTGTCTATTGGTCCAAACCTCGCCGCCTTCAATCACGTGAGGAAGACGGCGTCTCCTGAGATCGCGAATCAACAGTACGCCGTCATCGCACCGACGCTTCACTGCGCGTACAAACGTGCAACTGAAAACACAATCGTCGGCGAACTCAGCATGGGCGACGCGCGCCTGAACTACGACGAGCTGACGTACGCCTGGTTCGATCACTTCCTCAAAGGCGAGAACAACGGGATTCTCGAGAAGATGCCGCGTGTGCGTTACTACACGATGGGCATGAACAAGTGGCAGTCGTCAGACACGTGGCCGCCTCGCGGTGCGCAGTCGATGAGTTTCTTCCTCGCGAGTGGTGGGAAAGCAAATACCGGGAATGGCGATGGTGCGCTTGTAAACGCGGCACCGGCGACGGATAACCCGGACAGGTTTGAATACGATCCGATGAACCCGGTGCCCTCGCTCGGCGGCAACGTCTGTTGCACTGGAAACGCGATCACCGCGGGCGCTTTCGATCAGCGCAAGAATGAAACGCGACCCGATGTGCTCGTCTATACTACCGAGCCGCTGAAGGACGGGATGGAAGTCAGTGGCCCAATCGAAGTCACTCTCTACGTATCGAGTGACGCGAAAGACACGGACTTCACGGTGAAGCTGATCGACGTTCATCCTGACGGTCGCGCCTTTAACCTGGACGAGACGATTCAGCGGATGCGCTACCGCGACGGCTACGATAAACCGAACGTTTGGATGCAGTCCGGCAAGGTCTACAAAGTGACTTTGCAACCGATGACGACGAGCAACTTCTTCGCGGCCGGCCATCGCATTCGCATCGAAGTCTCGAGCAGCAACTTCCCGCGCTTCGATCGCAACTTGAACACCGGCGGCCACAATTACGATGAAACGAAAGGCGTCGTCGCGCGCAACGCCGTGCATCATTCGCGGCAGTATCCGTCGGAGATCAAGCTCACCGTGGTGAAGAACACGGTCTCGCAGCGATAGATCATTTGGACAGGATTTACAAGATTTTTTCAGGATTCAGATCTTGTAAATCCTGTCTAATCATGTAAATCCTGTGAACATATGCGTTTGCTATTTATCGCTTTGCTTCTCCTCGCGCCGCAAGCTTCACGTCCGATTTTCGACGACGTTGCCGCAGAAACAGGTCTTAATTTCCGTCATCACAACGGTATGACCGGGAAGTTCTATCTACCCGAGATCATGGGTGCGGGCGGCGCGTTGTTCGATTACGACAATGATGGTGATCTCGATGTCTTCCTCGTGCAGGGCGCATCTGGCGGCAGACTCTTTCGAAACGATCTGGAAAAGCAAAAGCTCCGGTTCACTGACGTAACTGAAGAGAGCCGCATCCGTGCGACTGGTTACGGCATGGGCGCCGCTGTCGGCGACATCAACAACGATGGCTGGCCCGATCTCTATCTCACCAATCTCGGTTCGAACCAGATGTATCTCAACAAAGGCGACGGTACGTTTGACGATGTGACGAAGAACACGGCGACCGACGATCCGCGTTGGAGCACCGCCGCGAGTTTTCTCGACTACGATCGTGATGGCTGGCTCGATCTGATGGTGGTGAACTACGCTGATTTTTCTGTTACGAACAGCCCGAATTGTTATGCGCCGACGAGCGCCAGGGACTACTGCACGCCGCGTGTTTTCCGTGCGCCCGGCAATCGTCTCTTTCACAACCGTCGTGACGGCACGTTTGAAGACGTGACGGTTGCAGCAGGTGTCGATCGAGAGTTCGGACATGGTTTGGGCATCGTCGTGGCCGATTTCGATGATGACGGCTGGCCCGATATTTACGTCGCGAACGACGGCGATCCGAACCAGCTCTGGATCAACCAGAAGAACGGCACGTTCAAGAACGAAGCGTTGTTAGCGGGCGCTGCTGTCAATCGAGATGGAAAAACTGAGGCGGGCATGGGCGTGGATGCCGGTGATTTCGACGGCAGTGGCACCGACGACATCTTTGTCACACACCTGATGGACGAGACGAATACTCTTTTCACAAATGCCGGCGCCGCGGTATTTGAAGATCGTACACGTGAAGCAGGTTTGGGAACGCCTGGTCGTCGCTTTACGGGTTTCGGCACGTCGTTCTTTGATTATGACAACGACGGTTGGCTCGATCTGCTCGTGGTGAACGGCGCCGTGCAACTTTTACCGGAGCTGATAAGAAAAGGCGATCCGTTTCCGCTGGGCCAGCCGAACCAACTCTTTCACAACACCGGCAACGGGCGCTTCGTCGAAATCGTTGAACAAGCAGGTCCGAGTTTTCAGCTACTGGAAGTGAGTCGAGGCGCGGCCTTCGGCGACATCGACAACGACGGCGATACGGACGTGCTCGTAACGAACAACAACGGACCCGTCAGACTGCTTCTGAATCAACTCGGGAATCGCAACCACTGGCTCGGCTTGCGCATCGTCAGCAAGAATGGTCGAGACCTGCTCGGCACTCGAGTGGATATCGTGCTTCGTAAGAACCAGATCCTGCGGCGACGCGTGAGAACGGACGGCAGTTATCTGTCGGCGAATGATCCGCGGGTCCTGGTCGGTCTCGGTAGTGCAACGCAGGTGGAAGCTGTTCGAGTACGCTGGCCAGACGGCAGCGTCGCGGAATTGAAACCGCCGCCAGTCGATCGCTACACCACCATCAAACAATGAAACTGGCTTGCATTTTTCTGTGCTTTCTCTTTGTCTCTGTGATCTGTTCGGCCCAGACAATACACTGGCCGGATCTCTCTCAGTTGGAACCTGACGTCCGCGACCAGATCAAATCGCAGCAAGACATCCTCATCTCGACCATTAAAGACACGCATTCAACTGAAGCAAAACTCAGCGCGGCTTACGGCGCGATGGGCGAGATCTACCACGCCTATTCTTTGACGGGCCCGGCACGAGAGTGTTACCTGAACGCCAACGCGCTTGCGCCTAAAGATTTTCGCTGGATCTACCTGCTCGCAAAGTTGGACCAGCTCGACGGCCGTGTCGACGAAGCGATTCGTCGCTACCGCATCGTCACTTCCCTACGTCCGGATCTCGTAGCCGCGCTAGTGAACCTCGGCAACATTTATCTGGAGTTAGATCGTTTAGACGACGCGCGTTCAAACTACGCTGCGGCTCTCAAAAACGATCCCAACAGTCCAGCCGCCTACTACGGTCTCGGACAGGTCGCGCTGTCACGACGAAACTACGCGGAGGCAGTCGAACACTTCGAAAAAGCCCTTGCGTTGGCGCCGGACGCAAATCGGATCCATTACGCACTCGCGATGGCCTATCGCGGTTTAGGCAACACAGAAAAGGCAAAGCTGCACCTGGCCCAACAGGGACCGGTCGGCGTGCGCGTAGCCGATCCGCTGATGGATCGTCTCGTGCAGTTGGTCGAGGGCGCGCGAGTACATCTCATGCGCGGTAAGGTGGCGCTCGAAGCAAAACGGTATGAAGAAGCGGCCAACGAGTTTCGAAAAGCCATTGAAGCACGGCCTGACAGTGTTCCAGCACACGTCAACCTCGGCGCGACACTGACGCAATTAGGAGATCTCAAAGGCGCCGCGGAGGAGTTCACCAGGGCAGTCGCTATCGATCCAAACAACGCGAACGCGCATTACAATCTCGCGGTCCTGTTGGCGAATGAGAAGCAGCACGAGCAGGCGATCGAGCACCTGCAAGCAGTCTCGACAATCAATCCAAACGACACCGGCGCGCGGTTCTTTCTGGCCCAGCAACTCTTGTATGCTAAGCGCCCTGACGAAGCGCTCAAACTGGCGCAATCGCTCTATTCGACGACGCGTGCATTACAACACGGAGCACTCGTCGGCTCGGCGCTGGCAGATCTCGGCCGTTGTGCCGAAGCTGCCGACTGGCAGCGAAAACTGATCGCGAGGGCAGTCGAGGAGCGCAACGATGAGCTTCAAGCGAAGCTGAAGACGGATTTACAACGATACGAGTCATGCCGTGGACTCAAACCTTAACTTCATTTGCTTTGTGGCCTCCTCGCCCACTCCATAAAACTGAAACAATTCGGGCGGTCGGAAAGTATAGAGCCCTATGACAACCCCGGAATCTGCGCAAGCACCCTCCCGCACGTTAAGACTGTGGCCCGGCATCATCGCAGTGGCGCTGCTTTTCATTTCGCGATTCGGTGTGAAGGCACTCATACCCGGAATAGAAGGTTTCGGAAAGGGTATGTTGGGCTCCTTCGGCTTCGTCATAGTCTTTCTCATATGGTGGGCCTTCTTTAGTCGCGCCGCGTGGGTCGAGCGCTTGAGCGCTATCGGACTCTTCGCAGTTGCACTCGGCGGAACGTGGCTGCTGCGTCACGAGTCGATGTGGATGCTCTGGCTCCTCGGTTACGCCATCCCTGGGTTGTGTCTTGCTTTTATCATCTGGGCTGTGGCCACCCGTCGATTGCCCGATCGAGTCAGAAGGATAACGATGGTGGCGACGATTTTACTCGCATGCGGAGTGTGGCTCTTCGTACGCGAAGACGGCATCAACGGCGATCACGTCGCGCGCTATGGATGGCGCTGGACGGCCAGCCCCGAAGAACGTCTTCTCGCCCAAACTGCCAATCAACCTGTCACAGCTCCGGTCGCAGCACCCACGATTGCAGCCACCACTGCTGCACAGCCCGCTGCGTCACCTTCGGTCGCGCCTGCGACGGAGACTGCAAACTCAGCCGCACCTACATCACCCGCAGCACCCGCAGCACCCGCGAAAGCACAACCTGAATGGCCCGGGTTTCGTGGGCCACGTCGTGATGGTGTCGTTCGCGGCGTGCGAATCAAGACCGACTGGTCCGGTTCACCACCGGCGCAGGTCTGGCGTCGTCCTGTTGGACCAGGCTGGTCGTCGTTCGCCGTCGCCGGCGATCTTATGTACACGCAGGAACAACGCGGTGAGGACGAAGTCGTTGCGTGTTACAAAGCGAGCACCGGCGACCCCGTGTGGTCACACCGCGACAAGGCAAGGTTCTTTGAATCGAACGCCGGTGCTGGACCGCGCGGAACGCCGGCCCTCAGCAATGGTCGCGTCTACGCGTTTGGTGCAACGGGAATCCTGAACGCACTCGACGCTTCGACGGGTTCGCCTATCTGGACACACAACGTCGCCGCTGAAACCAGTACGAAGACTCCGTTCTGGGGATTTGCGAGTTCGCCGTTAGTGATTGGTGACACGGTGATCGTTGCGGCGTCGGGCAGGCTCGTTGCATATGACGCTGCGAACGGAAAACAACGCTGGCTTGGTCCAAGCGCCGGAGGAAGCTACAGCTCACCGCAACTCGTAACGATCGGCGGCGTTCCGCAAGTCCTGTTTATGAGTGACTCCGGGCTGATCAGCGTTAACCCTGCAGACGGCAAGCAGATTTGGAACCATCAGTGGGCAGGCAATTTCATGGTGCAGCCGGCGCTCACCGCCGACGGCGATGTGCTGATAACAAGTCAGGAGAACGGCACGCGCAGCATTGCTGTAACGCACAATTCCAGTGGATGGAACGTTCAGGAAAAATGGACCTCGAACGGGCTCAAACCCTATTTCAACGACTTTGTCGTACACAAGGGTTATGCTTACGGCTTCGACGGCCGTATCCTCTCGTGCATCGATCTCAAGGATGGTCAGCGCAAGTGGAAAGGCGGCCGCTACGGCAACGGCCAACTCGTGTTGCTGCCCGATCAAGACTTGCTCCTGGTTGTGTCGGAAGAAGGTGAACTGGCATTAGTCGGCGCCACGCCGGATCAATTCACCGAGCTTGCGAAGGTCGCAGGTATTCAGGGTAAGACGTGGAACCACCCCGCACTGGTGGGCGATCTATTACTGGTCCGCAACGCAGAAGAGATGGCCGCATTCCGCCTCTCGCGATGAGCCACACGAAGGCACAAAAACAATATCGAATAGCGATCGTCGTATTGATGTTCGCGTTCGTGTTCTCATCAACCTACGCACAGACTCAGCAGGACGACAACAATGCACAGTTGCGTGAAAAGGCGTTTAGTCTGCTCGAGTCAGTGGCGGGTCAGCTCAATACCTTACAGTCCGGAGAAAACCGAGCACGCTTAGGCGCCAACATCGTAGATTCGCTTTGGAAGCATGACGAAAAGCGCGCGCGAGCTCTGTTGCTTCTGGTCCAGGACGACCTAAACGCCGGACTGGACATCAAGAAACGAGTCCAGCAAACAGACGCAGACGAGTACACCTTCATGGTGTTTTCAAAGTTGCGCGTAGACACGACTGAACGAGTCGCGAAGTACGATAGCGAGGCGGCTCTGGCATTTTTACAGGCAACCGCTCCACGCTCCGAGAAGCCTTTAGCGGAATTTGTCGTTCAGAACGAACGAGAGCTCGAATTACGACTAGCCAACCAGATAGCCGCGAGCAATCCGGACGCGGCACTGAAGGTAGCGCGAAAATCGTTGGACCAGGGCTTCTCGAGCGATCTTGTTGT